>Ga0310121_10001266_pt1 | contig 26251 bp, 21 predicted proteins | sample CB27_Tmax_986_MG_FD_203504 | JGI IMG/M metagenome (GOLD analysis project Ga0310121, IMG submission 203504) | Marine microbial communities from Western Arctic Ocean, Canada - CB27_Tmax_986 | ecosystem: Environmental > Aquatic > Marine > Oceanic | place: Canada: Western Arctic Ocean | collected...
TTGGATCAAACGATGTCATTCTTGTCAACACAAGTTCACCAAGGCATCATTCCAGTTTGCACAAATGTCGCTCCATTTAAATTATCTAGCCTGCCCAAGGTTAGCGTCAGCCGTGATCAACGGCGGCACAGGCGTCGACACGCTCGACTATAGTGGATTTACGACGAATGTCGCAGTCAACCTTTCAACGGGAACGGCGAGCAACGTTACGGCCGGCGTGGCAAACTTCGAGAGTGTTGTAGGCGGCGCCGGCGACGATTTGATCCGGGGCAGCGACCAGGCTAATGGTCTGTCAGGCGGCGTCGGAAATGACATCCTTGTCGGTTTTGGAGGCAACGACATTCTTATCGGCGGCGCCGGTCGTGATCTGATCTTCAGCGGTCTTGGCAGCGATACGCTGGGGGGCGGAGATGACGACGATGTCCTCGTACATGGTGCCACAACCCACGACAACGACGATGCCGCTCTGCTTGCCTTGCTCGCCGAGTGGACGCGCACAGGCCTTAACTCGTCATACGCCATCCGTGTAGACAACCTGCGTCTTGGCGGCGGACTCAACGGCGCCGTCACGTTGGACAACTCAAGCGTGCTCGCCGACGGCGTGTTCGATTCGCTCAGCGGGCAGGGCGGATTTGATTGGTTCTGGGCAGGCCGTGAAGACAACATTAACGACCTGCAAGTAGGCGAACAGGTGAATTAGGTGACGATGAACAACGTGATCCAACATCCCCATGTTTCCCCGTGCCTCCGCCCGCACAAGGCGGACGCCCAACGACATCGATTGCACGTGGCGATGATGTTCGGTTGCTCGCTGCTAGCCGTCGTGGCGACGCTGATCCGCCCCACGACGGGCAACGCCGCAAGCTTCCAAGGTCTAGGAGTACTGCCCCTTCCGTCGACGATCTTGCAAAGTGGGGCGCGTGGTATTTCCTTCGATGGCGCCGCTGTCGTCGGCACGGTCGAGACCAATACCGATCCGGTTGCCTTCCTCTGGACCACTGGCGCCGGAGTGATGACGGAAGTCGGCTTTATCAGTCAACGGTTTCCGACGAGCGAGGCGTTTGGCGTTTCCGAGGGTGGCAATTTTGTTGTCGGACATGCCGGGTCGGAAAGTGGGCAGCAGGAAGCATACTATCGTCCAAACGCCGGCCCGTTGATTGGCATGGACGATCTGGACGGAGGGCAATTTGCCAGTAGCGCGACCGGGATCTCGGCCGGCGGACAGGTGATCGTCGGCACAGGCCACTCAAACTTTGGCGGCGAAGCGTTTCGATTCGACAATCTTGCCGGACCGCTTCAGGGTCTCGGTTTTCTGCCCGACGGGATCTCGAGTGAGGCACATGGCGTCTCGGCCGATGGCGGCACGATCGTCGGTCGCAGCGTCACGTTCAGCGCAATTTCCGGTGAAGCATTTCGCTGGACTCCTTTGGCCGGCATGGTCGGACTCGGTGATCTCGACGGAGGGCAGACCGAAAGCGTCGCCTACGCGGCGTCAGCAGCGGGATCTGTTGTCGTCGGAGCGGGAACGACCAGCGCTGGCGCCGAAGCGTTCCGCTGGACGAGTGGCGGTGGAATGATAAGCCTTGGAGACTTGCCTGGTGGACCGGTTCGAAGCGCCGCGCGCGCCGTTTCCGCGCTAGGGACGACCATCGTCGGCGAAGCTCACTCCGAGGCCGCGAATTCCATCGCGTTCCTCTGGGACCGAGAGAACGGCATGCGCGACTTGCGGAGTGTGTTGGTGAGCCAATTTGGATTGGCGAGCGAGCTGGCCGGCTGGGACCTCCTTTCCGCAACCGGCGTTTCCGGTGATGGACGCGTCCTAGCGGGAACGGGCATCAACCCCAGCGGCGACTTCGAAGCCTGGCGGGCCGTGATGGGCGATACCACGCTTGTAAGTGGCGAGACGATCACAGAACCGATTCAGCTCGGATACGCAGATACCCTCCAAGGTTTCGGCACGGTTACGGAAGTCGTGGCCGCACCAGGCTCCAAGATTTGGGCCACTGGGGGCGACCTCACCATCGGCGACCCAACACAGAGCGGCGCCGGCTATTATGACATATTTACCGGCAGCTCTAACGTGTTTATCGACGGGTCTCGCGTGACCATGCTTGATTCGAGTGTGATCTTCCTGGGCGATCCCGCAACAGGCATGCCTGGTAGTCTGACCGTCAACGGTTTGCTCACGGTCAACGGGTCCGTGGTGGGCACTGGCAAGGTTACTGTCAGCGACTACAACTTCGAAACTCCCTCGATCGGCGGTGATGCCAATGAGATCGCCGGCAACTCCCTAGCCGAGCCGCTGACATTGTCAAGTAACGGGGGGGTAATCGATATCAGTGGCTGGGACGGAACGATTCGCAATGTAATTTTCGAGGATGCCATAACGACGCTCATGGTCGACGGCATGATTGGTCCCGGGGTCAAAAGTATGGGTGACGTCACGTACCAAACCACCAACACCTTGAAGGTTGAGATTGTGGGAACGAGGGCGGGCGACCAGTTTGGCCAGCTCGATCATCACCTCGACGGCGGCACGGCAAGGCTCGGGGGCGCGATCGATCTACAATTTGTCGGAGGTTATGTACCCGCAGCCGGTGATCGATTTGAGATCATTAAGGCGACCGGCGGGCTCCTTGGAGTCTTCGATGACGAAGTACTGCCCGTCGTCTCCGGTCTGGAACTTGAATTGGTCTATTCGCGGAACAGCGTCATCCTCGAGGTCTTCCTCCCCGGCGACTTCGACTTCGACGGCGACGTAGATGGATACGATCTCATCGAGTGGCAACGTGGCAACTCGGCCGATCCACTCAGCTCGTTGGACCTGATGGAGTGGGAAACGGGATTCGGGACGAACTCCGCCAATCTCACCGCTCAATACTCTTTAGTGCCCGAGCCGACAACGGCGATCTTGCTGATTCTGGCGCTCGTCGGCGCTTCTTTGGGTCACAATCTGGTGTACGAGCGCGTTCGAAGACTTAACGAGCGACACACACCGTAAATCGACCGATTTTGAAACACCCTTCACCAAGCGTCTCGTCCACCCGAATTCTCCGTCGGTCGGCACCCAACTCGGTCGCCAGTTGCGGTGGCCTAAGGTGCGGCGGTGTAGTTGACCGCTGACTTTCGGAACCTAGCGATTCGTGCATCAGCGTGACGCGCAACGGGAGGAAACGCTCCGTGAGTTGCGCGCGTCGACAACGCAGTTCAAAGTAGGAATCAATCTGATTCGCGCGTCGGCAACGTGCTTGACCGGCGAGGAGATTGTGCGCTCGATATGATGACGCTACCCACCTGACGAGGCTGCTCCAGGGGCCGCCATTTACGATCAAGACCTCGCCGCGCACCTAGCGGGGGTGTTCACGACCTCCGCCAGAAACGGAAGATAGCCCAGCGCGGCGAACGCATCGACCGAAGCAGTTAAGTGCGATGCGAGTCCCGAATACGAGCGTCTTTTTGGAAGGCTCATCGGGCGTAGGTTCTCGTAACGACTTACGGCAATTTCATTGTCCCGAAACTCGGCCCACAATCAAAGTGCCGAAACCCCGAACGCTCTCAGCTTTTGGAACTGCTCTTAGCGTACATTCTTGCGTGAATCTGGTTGGTACACTGGGGCGCGCGATGCTAGGATAGGGAGCGGTTTAGGCCTGGAGCGGTTTAGGGCTTGGCCCCAATGGGAAATGTCGGATTAGCCGGGGTAACGTTATCGATCGGAGAGACTCTCGATGCCGACAGATACTCGAATTGACATCGGCCGCCGACCTGCAGGTTTTACTCTCGTCGAACTGTTAGTCGTAATCGCGATCATCGGCATCCTGGTAGCACTACTCCTGCCGGCGGTTCAGGCGGCCCGAGAGGCGGCGCGACGAACGCAGTGCACTAACAATCTCAAGCAGCTTGGGTTGGCCCTCCACAATCATCTGACGGCGCTGGGGAGCTTTCCGCCGGGCGGGCTTGGTTGCGATCGGGGTTCCTGGTGGGTGCACACGTTGCCCTATATCGAGGACGAGGCGATTTTCGACCAGTTGGTCAAGGATCGCGACGTCTGGTGGTCGGACGCCCGAAACCAGTCACTGATAACGAGCTGGCAACCAGCTTATATGTTTTGCCCCTCGAGCGACTTGCCGACGCGGATCACGGTCGACAATCTCGACAATATGAACCCCAACAACGCCGATCATCCAATGCCAATGTATGTCGGAATTGCCGGGGCAACCGACGGCGACGTCAACAGCCCGGTTTTTGGTGAGGTGGTTGAGGGGAGGCGAGGAATCGGCGGTCGAAATGGAATCTTGTTCGATCAGACCTCCGTGGCGGCTCGACAAATTACCGACGGCGCTTCCAACACGCTGCTGCTGGCCGAGCAGTCGGACTGGGGGATTCAGGAAAGCCTCCCCAATCCCAGAGACATCCGCAGCACGGTCACTGGCGGCCCGTTCATTTGCCATTGCCACGCCAGCTGGGCAAGCATGCGCCGCGGCGTCACCGTTCCGCTGAAGAAGCTCGCCGGAACAGATTTCTACACGTACAACCTGACAACGGTCCGCTACCCAATTAACGACAAGCAGTGGAGCTCCATCAGGAGTCTCGGCAAATCTTGGTTTGGCGAGCTCAACAAGACCATCCAGTCGGCCCATCCGGGCGGAGCACACGCGCTGCACGCCGACGGCAGCGTCCATCTGCTTCCAGAAGCCACGGAAATGTCCGTGCTGCGATCGCTGGCATGTCGCAACGACGGGCAGGTGGTCAGCGAGCTGTGAAAGTGTCTTCATGATGCATCTACTCGAAGTTTGCATTTAAGGAGCTGGTTCCGACGATGCTTCGACTGGCGGTACTTCACTCGAACAGAGACCGAGCCGTGATGGTTCTCCGTCCGATCCGCGCTCCCGTCGTTGCCTGGCGCCCCATCCGCGGCTTCCGATGGCTGGGCGCTGCTGTTCTTGTTGCCGTCTGTTGGCCGGCGGCGGGCGAGGCCAGAGGAGCCGAGAACGAATCGCCGGCAGGCTTCTTGGAGAAACAACAGCTACAAGGCAACGAGGCGCTGACGAGCGAGCAGATTGCGGCCCGGCAACATTGGGCGTTTGAGCCAGTCGTTGAACCGGCCCTCCCCAGCGTGCGAGACGAGGCGTGGGTGCGAACGCCGGTCGACGCATTCGTTTTGTCACGTCTGGAGCAGGCGGGGCTAGTTGTCTCGCCTGCTGCCGACGGCCGTACGCTGATCCGTCGGTTGTCCTTCGATCTGGTGGGATTGCCGCCCAGCGCTGCTGAGGTCGAGGCGCACCTCACGGACGACGCTGAGGACGCGTACGAAAGATTGGTCGATCGACTCTTGGCGTCGCCGCACTACGGTGAAAAGTGGGCTCGCCATTGGCTCGACCTGGCACGCTATTCCGACACCAAGGGTTATGTATACAGTCGCGAGGAGCGGTTCTGGGTCCACGCATGGTCGTATCGAGACTGGGTGGTGCAGGCGCTGAACTCGGACATGCCGTATGACCGATTCGTGCTGCTGCAGCTGGCGGCGGACCAGTTGGCGGGCGACGACCGGGGCTCGCTGGCGGCGATGGGTTTCCTCACGCTCGGCCGGCGGTTCATCGGCGTCACGCACGAGATCATCGACGACCGCATCGACGTGGTGACCCGCGGGTTACTTGGGCTGACAGTCAGTTGCGCTCGCTGCCACGACCACAAATACGACGCGATTTCCACTCGCGACTACTACTCCCTTTACGGCGTCTTCAAGAATTGTGCCGAGCGGGTCGCGCCAATCGCCGAGGCAGACGCCGAAGACGAGGCGGTCGCAAAGTTTACTCAGGAGTTGGCCGCGCGCGAGCAAGCACTCCGCCAGGAGATGGACAAGCGTCGGGCCGAGGCGGCCGACCGGGTGCGGAAGCGCGTGACCGATTACCTCACTGCCCAGCTCGAGCTCGACAAGTACCCTGAAGAAGGATTCGACCAGATCTTGGCAAAAGACGACATCTTCCCGGCCTTCGTTCGGCGGTGGCGAGACTACCTCGCTGCTGCCGACCGCCGCAACGATCCGGTATTCGCCGCCTGGTTCGCGTTTGCCCGCCTGGATGAGGAAGCGTTCGCCGACGAAGCGGCGCGCGTAAGTGGGGAACTCAGCGAGGCCGCCGCTGTCGACGTTCATCCGCTGGTTGCCCGCATGTTCGCCGATCCGCCCGCCAATATGCGGGAGGCAGCCGGGCGGTACGGCGTACTGCTGGCTAAGATCGGTAGCGAGCAGCAGACGACGGTTGCCGGCGGCGCCAGTCGGCAGGCGCCGCACCGCGACACGCCTCCCGACGTCGACGCCGAGCCGGTCCAGCGAGCGCTTTTTGGCCCGCTCTCGCCGTGCGAGCCGCCCAACGAACCGATCGTCAATATCGAGCAGTTCTTTCCGACCGAGGAGGTTGAAGAACTGTGGAGGCTGCAGGGAGAGGTCGACCGTCTGTTGATCCAATCCCCGGCGGCAACGGCTCATGCCGTCATCCTGGTGGATCGCCCGCACCCGGCCGACGCGCGCGTGCTGCGGCGCGGTAACCCGGCCGACCTCGGGGAGGAGGCGCCGCGGCAATTCCTCGAAGTGCTCGCCGGTCCCGACCGCCAACCGTTCCAAAACGGCAGCGGCCGACTGGAACTGGCCGAGGCGATCGTCAATCCGCGAAACCCCTTGACCGCGCGCGTGGTCGTCAATCGCGTTTGGATGCACTACTTCGGTAGCGGGCTCGTCCCTACGCCGAGCGACTTCGGCGTACGCGCCCGACCCCCCAGTCATCCGCAGCTGCTCGACTGGCTGGCCAGTCGCTTCGTCGCTGAGGGGTGGAGTCTGAAATGGCTGCACCGGCAGATAGTATCGTCCGCCACGTACAGACAGAGTTCGGCCGGACCGAAGGACGCCGTGAAACTCGCCCGCGCACGGCAAATTGATCCCAACAACCGACTGTTGTGGCGGACGGGCGCGCGGCGGCTGTCGTTTGAGCAGTTGCGCGACGCCCTGTTGGCTGTGACCGGCGAGCTCGACCTGCGCATCGGGGGCAAGCCGGTCGACATGTTCGCCTCGGCCCGGCTGCGGCGACGGACGCTGTATGCCCTCGTCGACCGTCAGTTTCTCCCTGGCACGCTCCGCGTATTTGACTTCGCAAATCCCGACCTACATACGCCGCGGCGGAGTGAGACGACGGTGCCGCAACAGGCCCTCTTCTTCCTGAATGACCGGTTGCTGGTCGAGAGTGCGCGGTCCCTGGCGCTGCGTGTCGCTCTGGACGAAGATGCCGCCCGCGAAGCGAAGATCCGCCAGATGTACCGTTTGCTGTATCAGCGATCTCCGACCGACCAGCAGATCGAGCTGGCCCTGGCGCTGCTCGACGCTGCGGAAGCGGAGTGGGGCTCGGATCCCAATCCGACGCCCTCGGCCTGGCGCTATGGATACGGGCAATACAGCGAAGAGCAGCGTGCGGTCGTCAGTTTCCAATCGCTCGCTTACTTCACCGGTAAGGCCTGGCAAGGGGGACCCAATTTGCCGGACAATTTCCTCGGACCGGTTCAGTTGACAGCCGAGGGAGGCCATCCGGGCAATGACCTAAATCATGCCGCCATCCGCCGCTGGACGGCGCCGCGCGACGCAGCAGTCCAGCTGCAATCGGTGCTCGTGCATAATGCGAAACCTGGCGACGGCATACGCGGCTTCGTGGTGAGCAGTCGACTGGGACCGTTGAGGTCAGCGGTCCTGCATGGCGAGCGCGCAGCGATCGACATTCCGACGATTGAGGTGCGGGCCGGCGACTCGCTCGACTTCATCGTTGACATCGGATCGGAGCCGAGCCACGATGAGTTCACTTGGGAGATTGTCCTCACCGACCTCTCGCCGCTCGGGGAGCCGACTGCCTGGATCGCCCGCAACGAGTTCGGCGGCGCGCCCGTTCTCAGGCTGGATCCGTGGGAGCAATTGGCGCAGGTACTCTTGGCGACTAACGAGTTCGTGTTCATCGACTGAGGAGCGAGTGATGAAACCGCGGTTCAATCCACCGCTGCTTAGCCGTCGGAATTTCCTCGAGCGGTCGGGGCTCGGCCTGGGGGCTCTCGGACTGTGCGATCTCTGCGTCGAGGCTGGCGATACGGCCGCCGAGGCAGCAATCGACGCGGCCGGCAACCCGCTGGCGGTTAAGGCGCCGCACTTCGCAGCCAAGGCGAAGCGCGTAATCCATTTCTTCCTGAACGGCGGACCGTCGCACGTCGACACTTTCGACCCGAAGCCCGCCCTGAGAAAATACGCGGGCCAGCCGCTGCCGCAAACCTTACTTACCGAACGCAAGACCGGCGCTGCCTTCCCATCGCCGTTTAGATTCCGACCGTACGGCGAAAGCGGGATTCAGGTCAGCGAGATCTTCTCCAAGACCGCACAGCACATCGACGACATCGCCGTCATCCGCTCAATGCAGGCCGAGGCGCCGAACCACGAGCCGTCGCTCATGCTCATGAATTGCGGCGACGCGGTGCAGTCGCGGCCGAGTGTCGGCGCGTGGGCGCTCTACGGGCTGGGGAGTGAGAACGAGAACCTGCCGGGCTTCATCGCCATGTGTCCGGGCGGCTACCCGATCAAGGACGCCGAGAACTGGCAGTCGGCTTTCCTCCCCGGCATCTATCAGGGAACGCACGTCGATTCGCAGCATCAGCGGCTCGAGAAGTTGATAGAGAATATCAAACATCCGCACATCAGCGACTCGGCCCAGCGTCGCCAGCTCGATCTGTTGGCCGCGCTGAACGCCGAGCATCGTGCAAGCCGAGCGGACGCACGGCTCGAGGCTCGTATTCAGTCGTTTGAATTGGCCTTCGGCATGCAAACCGAGGCGGCCGATGCCTTCGACATCTCGCGAGAAGCGCAGTCGACTCGCGACATGTATGGAGACAGCGTGCACGGCCGACAGACCCTCATCGCGCGTCGGCTGTTGCAGCGAGGCGTCCGCTATGTTCAGTTGTGGCACGGTGCGGGACAGCCGTGGGACCACCACACAGAGATCGAGGTGAATCATCGCGCAATGGCGGGCCAGATCGACGGTCCGATCGCCGCCTTGATGACCGACCTGAAGCAGCGTGGAATGTTCGACGACACGTTGATTATCTGGGGCGGCGAGTTCGGGCGAACGCCAACGGTGGAGCTGAGCGCCGACGGCAAGGCGCAGCTCGGCCGCGACCACAATCACTACGGGTTCAGCGTCTGGCTCGCTGGGGGAGGCGTGAAGGGCGGCGTGGTCCATGGGGCGACCGACGAGTTTGGCTTCCGGGCAGTCGAGAACCCAACCAGCGTTCACGACCTGCATGCGACGATTCTGCATCTGCTCGGATTCGACCACGAGCTACTAACCTATCGCTACGCCAGCCGCGATTTCCGTCTCACCGACGTACATGGCCGCGTCCTCCGCGAGATTGTCGCGTAGCGGAAACGAGGACGCAGTTCACGGAGCGCGGATCGAATCGGCAACGACACACCATCAGACATGCGAATAGCCTACGGCGCCCCAATCGGTGGCTCGTGAAACGGTGCCAGTTGCTGTTCTGGGCTCGCTGCATACGGCTTGCCAACGAGCTGCTTGATGGCGGCGACCAGCACGTTTTCCATCTCCAGGGCGTAGCGGCCCGGTTGGGCATAATAGACCTGAGAGAATTCAGGCTCGTAGCCACCTTCGAGAAGTACTCGACGGGAGGGAATATACCCGGGCATGTCATTCGCCCAAGCGGTGATCCAAAGTCTCGACCAGTCGAGCTCGCGGTTGAGTCGCACGGAGTAATCGACAACGACTTCGCCGGCGAGAAACAAAATCGCCAGATCCTCGCCGAAACTCCAGACGGAGATTGGATAATCGACTTCGGTCGGGATCGATCCGGTCTTCGATAGCAAACGACGTGTACAGCTCGACGTGCTGATCCTGCTAGGGGGTGGTTCGGCCAGCCCAGACGATCGAGGCATATCCGACGAGCGTCGGTGCATTGTGGGTATGGGTTGCCGCCACGACTAGACGGTCCGCACTGATATCGTATTGGGCAAGTCGTCTCGCCAGCTGCGCGGACACATCCCCCGGTACACCGGAGTTATCGAGCACGACCATGGCGACCGGCTGAGCATCGCCGATCACGATCGCCCGCGCCCACAGCCGCGTATCGATCCCTTCGTGCTCGGTCGTCCGCCCGCCATAACCGGCGAGGACCACGGGCCCTCGGGGAGTCACGTCGACCTTCGCAACACCGACTTGAACAGGCGGAGAACCGTCCGCAAAGAGGGGAGCGCTGATGATGGCCGAGAGCAGTAGTACGAGAGAACGAGTGGCGCGACGGGTCATGGCGTCCTCTCTTCGACGGTCAGCGGCGTCGTATTACGACTGGTCTCATTGGACGATTCCTTCTCCCTTTCCACGTCGAACTCGAGGTGTGGTCGGTTGGCCAGCGTCACTTTGAATTCTCCCCGCTGCGAGAAAGTCTTGTGCAAGGATTCCGCTTGCCGATGATCGTATTTTCCAGCATGCGCGACGAGCAGGTACCGAAGCGTCAACGGCCGGTCTCTCGTCACGGTGAAGCTGTCATGCATGCAAAACGACGCGCCCATCCAGCCGTCTTCGCGGACGTGCCAATGTGTAGGATACCGCGGGTTGTCTGGATGATCGAAATAGGTAATTCCTTCGACGACTGCGTGGCGATCGGCGCCACGACCGACCGCAACCGGCCCACTGTAATCGATCCAGCGGGCCGGATTACCAAAGATGTCCGCTTCGCCTTGCTGGCCCTCGCTGCTGGTCAACGTTCCTCCGCCGAAATGGACCGATAGCGTCTTGGCAACGCGGACAGCAAGGAGGCCAAAGTTGGTCTTTCCTAGTTCGACCGATTCGGTATCACCAGGCGGACGCATCGTGATTTGGACTTCCAAGGCATGTTCACCTCCGGCGAGTGGAATTAGCGACGCCACCATCTCCTGCTCCATGAGTTGCTTCCCATGGGAATCGTACCAGCCCAACAGTGTGGCCATGTTTGCGGTGTCATCGCCGTCGCGGTAGCCGCGCCACATTCGCTGCCGCACCTGCGTCTCCGTGCCGTCGGACCAGAAGTCTCGGCCGTTGACGCTGTAATGCGCCAACCACACACTCCGATGATGATCGTGATTCTGGGCACCCGGATGGCCCATCCGAGTGAGAGAAACGCCGGAGGGGCCGTTAAACGGGTAGAAGAAAGGACGCGGATATTCAGCTCCAAAATGCCAGCGCGTTTTTTCGGCGCCGTCAATCTGGAACGAAACCTGGTTGTCGGGGAGTGGCACGAGTTCACACCGCTCCAAGGCGAATGGCGCAGCGCCGCCCGACGGCGACTGGCCGTAGAGAACTTCGCCGCTCACCACCAGCAATACGGCCGCAAAAACCGTGAAGATCATCAGGCAGAAATTCTTCATGGCCCGATTGTCGCATGTTGGTGCCGGTTGACTCAAGTACCGATTACGAGCAGCCATTTTCAAGGCATATTACGGAAAATCGGCGGAACGATATAATCGAGGAGGGTCCGTTATCTGGCAATCGGCACATCTAGAGAGTCCCATGGCACAGACTGATCACTTTCCGCTTGGCGTCACTGCGGTGATGCTGCCTGAACTCGATTTTTCTGAGCAACTCGCGCTCTGCGAGTCTCTCGACCTTTCCTATTATGTGTATCGTCCGCGTCTGATTCCAGCAGAGCGACGGGCCGAAGCGTATTCGAATTGGGGTAACCATCGTTTTGATCTGACGCCCGATCGGTTGATCGCCGAGGGCGCGACGCTGGCCAAACAGCTCAGCGCGGCGGGCGTCACTCCCTATTGCACGCTTCCCGAAGCCGACACATCGACGTCTGACGGCGAGTGGGATATCCACATTCGCGGCGCGGTTGCCGGCGGCTGTTCAAGAATTCGCATCAGCCCGGCCGATTACCCAGCGGAACTCTTTGACTACGACGCTCATCTGCAGCAGATCATTGCCCGCTACGGCGAGCTCATCTCCCGGACGAAAAAGTCCGGTCTGAAAACGGTGATCGAAATGCACGTCGGCAACATCGCGTGTGGACCGGGGCTCGTGCATGCGATCGTCAAGAACTTCGACCCAGCGGAGATTGGCGTGATCGTCGATCTACCCAACCTGGCCCAGCAAGGTTGTCTCGATCCAACGCTGGCGGTCTCGGTGCTAGCTCCGTGGATTGATCACTGCCACGTCGGGGCTGCCCGCCGCATCACCGTCGACAAAGACGAGGCCGGCTTTCGGCAAACAACGCACGAATTCTGTGAGCTGACCGAAGGCGATCTCCCTATCCCCAAGTGGATCGACTGGATGTCACAACTTGAGGGCGCTATCCCGCTGATCATCGAGGACTTCAGCCCGAACGTGACCGGCGCCGATCGCCTGCGACGAACCGCGGAGCAAGTCAAAGCGCTGCTTGGGACGTAAGCGGGGTTTCCCGGCGTCCTCTTTCAACTAGGACTACACCCTGGCGAGCCGAAATGGTATGATAGATTTGTCGTGATGCGTCGGCGCCCGCCGATCGGCGGGCCGAGGAATCGTTCGGAGGATTCTCTGATGACCCGGTTTGGCCGTAGAACCAGTCGCAGCGGTCGAGCGGTGCCTAGCTTCTGCCGGCCCCAGCATGGCTGCAGCGATGTAGGGGCTTTTACGCTCGTCGAACTGCTCGTGGTCATCGCCATTATCGGCGTTCTCGTCGCCCTTTTGTTACCGGCAGTGCAGGCGGCGCGCGAGGCGGCGCGGCGGTCGCAGTGCCAAAACAATCTCAAGCAGATTGGCGTGGCCGCGCAAAACTATCTGTCGGCCAAGGGTACATTTCCCCCCGGTTCACTGCGCGATATTCCGGCCGGTAGGGGAAATTATGAAGACCCCCGCGTGAGTCCACATACTTTGCTGCTTCCCTACCTGGAGCAGCAAGCGATTTACGACAGAATAGACTGGACCGTGAGCTGGGAAAACAATGTGCATACACCCCTACGCGAGACTAGAATCTCGCTGCTCCTGTGTCCGAGTTGGGAAGACGATCGATCCTACTCCAAATACAAATTCAACCGAGCCACCAATGGCGACTCGGAATACACGATGCACTACCGTGGCGTCGCCGGCGCCAAGGGGCGAATCCCACCCGGTATTCTCGAAGTTTTCTATGAAATAGATAATTCGCAGCCGCAACATGGCGGCCACGCCCAAAATGGCATTCTGATTCGCGACCACCCGATCGCGCCGGCCCGCATCGAGGATGGTTTGAGCAATACCTTGCTGATGGGCGAAATGGCGTGGGACATCGGCGAGTGGCAGGCCTGGATGGGCGGCCTCAGCCCACAGTGGCAGAACTCCATGGCGATCAAGAATATTGCCCATCCACTCAATTCGTATAGCTACAATCCCAGCTTGGGTCTGATCTTAATCAATGACACGAGCTTCGGCAGCGAGCATGCGGGCCGCGGCGCCCATTTCGTATTGGCTGATGGAAGTGTGCAATACGTTTCGGAAGACATTGAGCTCGACATCCTTAGAGCTTTGGCCACTCGCAACGATGGCGACCTAGCTGACGCTGATGCCTTTTGAACGAATAGCGGCTTGTGAACGAATATCGCCTGCTGACGGGAGATCATGAATATGCCAACCTGGTCCTGGATGCTTGCCGCCGCCTGCTTGGCAGCTGGTTGCAGCGCCGACGTGCCGGCCACCGCCCCAGTCTCGGGCATCGTCGAGTTGGACGGCAAACCGCTCAAGGGGCATCAGCATGGTGGCGTCATGTTCACGCCAACAGGCGGCAGGCTGGCCAAAGGAGCGATCGAGCCGGGCGGTTCGTTTCGGCTCTCCACGTTCACTGAAGAGGGTGGAGACGGCGCGATCCCTGGGCTGGCCAAAGTCTGGGTCACGGCCACAGTCAATGACCCATCGGCACCGCCAACCGAAGGAGGCGATGCAGTCCGCTGGATCATCCCCCTGAAATTCGGCAACCCCGACACCTCGGGTCTGGCGTGTGACGTGAAGGCAGGCGAGGAAAACGTCTTTCGCATCAAATTGTCGTCCGACGGCAGCGGCCAGATTGAGGCGGAGTGACAGATTCAGCAAGGCAACTCCGCCTCAAAGCGGGCGCACTTGGGACTATCGGCGCAGCCGCCTTGGGCATGGCCATGATGGCGCCGGCGCTGGGTATCTACGCTAATTTGGGCCCGATCGGCGAACATGCGGGCCAGGCAGGGCCGGCGGTCTTCTTGATTGCGCTTAATAACACTTGACAGTCAGACCGCTATCAACCACGATCTCGGTCCCCGTAATGCAACGGGCGTCGGGGCCTGCCAGGAACAGAATCACGCCGGCAACATCCTCGGGTTTGCAGTAATACCCCAGCGGATAGCTGGAAGCAATCTCGGCGCGGATCGCTGCCGGATCAGGTTGTTCGTTGATCCAATCTTCTAATAAGGGCGTTGCCACATCGCCCGGACAGACCGCGTTGACCCGTATATTGTGTTTGGCCAGTCGGATCGCCATGCCACGGGTCATGGCACTGACGCCCCCTTTGGTTGCCGAGTAGGCAACCAGCGTGGGATCGGCAACCAGGGCCAGAATGCTCGACACGTTGACGATGGCCCCGCTTCCCGCCTCGACCATATGTCGCGCTGCCTGCTGCGCCACCACATACGCGCCGCGCAAATTGACTTGCAGCAAATCGTCCCACTCTTTTCGGGAGCTGTCGAGAAAGTCCTGCGGAGGACTTACTCCGGCCACATTGATTACCGCCTGAGGGGCGCCTCGCCACGCCACAACGCTCTGGACCGCCGCCGTGACCGAATCTTCATCGCGTAAGTCGGCCGTCAAAGAGAGTGACCGTGCAGCATCGCCGATCAAATCGCAGCTCACGCGAAGTCCCGCTGCATTACAGTCTAGCAGTGCGACCGCAGCCCCCTCGTTGGCAAATCGCACAGCCGTCGCTCGCCCGATCCCTGACGCCGCGCCGGTAATCAACACCGTTTTGTCGCGCCAATAGTCCATCGAACTTCCCCTTAAAACGGTACACACGGCGGTAAACGTTCAGCCCAACGCGATCTGCCAAGCGTCATCCACTGCGACCTGCGGGGCTTGAGACTGGTGCTGGCCCTGATCGACGAGCGTCATGGCAAATGTACTGGTCCGCTCCTCGTAGGCGTCTAGCCAGGTGTAGCAGGGCGTCTCCAGCAGCTGGCCGAGTTCGACGTTTTCTTTGCGCGAGAGGGCGAAGGCGTACGAGCTGAACTCCAGCCCTCGCGTCAGCTCTTTGCCATCCCAGGGCATGCTGCGGGAGAAGTGGTTCTCCTCCCAGGTCATCAGCCACGGGTAATGCTCCCGCTCCCAGGCGTAGGCGATCGTCAAGCCGCAAGCTGGATTGTAGGCGCTGAACCAGGCCGCGTCGTCGTCGGGGTTGATCCTTAATGTGCAGAGGTCGCCGCTCGCCTCGTGCCGGGGATACCGGCGCCAATCCTGCGAGGCGCCGTCTGCGCTAGGCACATCGGGATAGCCGAACGATTCATTGACCGCAAACGCGTGCGGAAGGTCCGAGTAGGGTTGCGGCCACGTGAGGCCGCGGTCTGCGTTGGCCGCGAAGAGCGTTGGTTTCTGAGAAGTGCCGAGGAAAGGCGATCCCAGTGTGACGTGCTGGGCCACACCCAGGGCGCGCTGAAACCCCACCTTGTTGATTGCGGTTTCATCCACGCGAATCGTTTGTGACTTGCTGGCTAGACGATAGGTGCGACGGATCGTCAGCGCCGTGTGCGGCAGCTCGGCTGTCATCACTAACGTGGCCAGTTCTTGACCGCAATCGGCCGACTCCACCGACCAGGGGACGATTCCGGCCTCCCCATGAAAGGTCAGGCCAACGGTCTCTTCTCCTTCACTGTGCGCCCCGAACACGTCACAGCAGAGGTTATGGCCGGCAATCGAGCTCAGCAAAGTGCCTTCCGGCGTACCACCGTAGACCTCTCCCGTAGCCAGGACGCGGAGGTTGGGCTCCAGTGCCGGCCAGTGTGGCTCCCACAACGGGTTGACTGGGTTGCCGGGCAGTCTCACCGAGGCGATGTGTCCGCCGCCGGCGAGCATGATCAAACCAATGCGATCGTTTTGAAGCGATACTGCCGGGCGGCCGCGAAAGTCTGTCGGTTCGATGTACGGCATGGCGTGGGGCTCCAATTGCGTCAGGCATTAACGGATCGCGTGCGGCAGCGCACTTTCCAGATCTTAATGGATGACAGAGCGAATCGACAACATGGCACGTGGTGTCGATGTGTCGGTTGGGCACAACCAAAGCTAAGGACGCAGGCGGATCCCCATTTTCTTCGCCTTGCCGTAGAGGGTTGTCCGACTGATCCCCAGTGCTCTTGCTGCCTGGGCTACCACACCCCGATGGCGGGTCAGCGCTACCTCAATCATCTGGCGTTCTGCTCGATCTCGCTCGGCTGCCAGACGGGGCGTGCTTTCGAGAGACCTTGTTTCGCGCACCGCGCCCTGCAAGCTGGTGAACGAGTCGGACAGCATGAGCACGTCGGTATCAAATGTGTCGCCGTCAGCCAGAGCGACGGCGCGCTGACAAAGGTTTTCTAACTCGCGAATGTTGCCCGGCCAATGGTGGGTGCGGAGCCACTGCCAGACGTCGGCTGCGACTCGCAGAGGCGCCTGCTCCTCCTTTTCCGCGTAGGTCCTCAGGAAATGGAGCGTCAATAGAGTAATGTCCTCCTGACGCTCTCGTAGCGGCGGCACGTAAATCGGCACGACGTTAAGGCGGAAATAGAGATCTTCACGAAAGCGGCCTTGCCGCACCAGGGAGCTCAAATCCCGGTTTGTCGCTGCCACGTACCGTACGTCGACGCGGCGAGGTTGCGTGGCGCCCAGGGGCAAGACCTCGCCCTGCTGCAAGACTCGCAACAGCTTTCCTTGCAGCGGAAGTTCAAGATCTGAGATCTCATCGAATAGAAAAGTGCTCTCGTCCGCAGAAGTTAGCAGGCCGGGACGGTCGGCGTCGGCTCCCGTGAAAGCCCCCTTGCGATAACCAAACAGTTCACTTTCCAAAAGTGTGCTGGGAATCGCGTTGCAATTGACACTCACCAGCGGGCGTTGTCGGCGGGTGCTCTGCTGATGAAGCAGGCGGGCCACCAGCTCCTTGCCGGTGCCCGTTTCGCCCGTAATCAGCACTGGCGCACTTGAAGCCGCTCCCTTGCCGATCAGGCGGCGCAGATTACACATCGCCTTGCTGCTGCCGAGCAACTCCCCACCTCCCACGGCCGCGCCCAATTCCGTTTCCAGGCGACGATGTTCTTGGAGTATCTCGTGCTCCCGCACCATCATGATGAGCGTCCGTTCCACCTCCGAAAAGTCGAGGGGCGAAAGCAAGTAGTCGAACGCTCCCCCTTTCATCGCCTCCACGGCCATACGAGTATTTTGATCCGACGTAATGATCGTCACCAACGGATGGGAATTGCGCTGGCCGAGAGCTTGAATTAGTTGCAGGCCGTGTGGGTGGAGGCCGACGAATGCCCCATCGAAAGATTCCTGCTCCACGACGTCAAACGGATCGCCCTCGGCAGCCACGATCGTGTTTGTGTGTCCGCACCGCTCGAGATAGCGGTGCAGCTCCTTTTCTTCGTCGTTGTAGTGAAAGATGTGCACGGCAGATTGTCCAGAAAGTGAACATGACACTTTACATGTTAGTCATTCCGGACACATTCGGCCACTCTCTGCTTTTCTCACGCCCTTTCGAGAGGACCACTGCGACGTTCCAACTCGCTGTAAAGTAGCAAAAAAGTGAATATTGATAAGGCTATCGAGGCGAATTCAGACCAGCGGTACGCCGCTTGCTCCGTACATCTGGCAATGACCGTCCGATTCGGTGTTGGACCCCGGAGTCGGACAATGATGGAAAAATGCGAGGACCCCTCATGTGCGGCATTGTTGGCCTGCTCTTGAAAAACGAATCAATGCGCGAGCAGCTTGGGGAGCTGATGGTTCCGATGTTTACCTGCATGGCAGAGCGTGGCAGTGACTCGGGGGGATGCGCGTTTTTTGGCGATGCTGAAGACCCAACCTGGCGGCGTTTTAATCTGTACGTCTCCGATCGGGCCTACCGGTGGCAGACATTGTTTGACGCTTTCGAAACGGCACAGGGCCAGCAAAACGGGGCCGGCGCCCGGTTCCATACGCTGGAAAACCATGCCGTGTTGATCACCAACGACGATCCGGCTGCAGTACGGGCTTGGCTAGACGGGCGTGACCCGAAAGTGCACCTAATGTCAGTCGGCCGCAGTATGGATGTCTACAAAGACGTGGGCGATCCGATCGAGATCTGCACGCGGTTTCGTTTTGCCCAAGCGACCGGCAGTCATTGCGTGGGGCACACGCGGATGGCGACCGAGTCCGCGGTCACTCCGGTTCACTCGCATCCTTACACGGCTGGCGAGGACTTTTGCCTGGTGCACAACGGATCGCTGTCAAACCCCTATATGCTGCGTCGCAGCTTGGAGCGCCAGGGGATTCGTTTCGAAACCGACAACGACACCGAGGCGGCGTGCCGATTTCTCGAGTGGCGTCTTTCGGCTGGGGAAGACCTGTCGTCGGCGTTGACGTCGGCGTTTAGCCAGCTCGATGGCTTTTACACGTTGCTGATGGCTACCGGCGACCAAGTTTGCCTCGTTCGCGATGCCTTCGCCTGCAAACCGGCCGTCGTGGCAGAAACCGACGAGTACGTGGCGATCAGTTCCGAGTTTCGTGCGCTGGCCCACTTGCCGGGCATCGCCGCAGCTGAGATCTTCGAACCGAAGCCTGAGGAGATCTACTCGTGGCAAGTATGAATCAGACCACCCAATTCGATCTGGCCCGTCAGACGGTACGCGAGGCGAACCAGTTTCTCCACGATGTCTTGGAGGGGGGCTTGGAAGATGGAAATGTTCATCAGGTCGAGATTCTGCATCCTGACGGAAATCATAGCATTGCCGCCGGCATTGACGCCGATGTCGTCGTCGATATCCGCGGCCATGCCGGATATTTTGTCGCCGGCATGAACTGCCGAGCGACGGTGACGGTTCACGGCAACGTCGGTTGGAGCGTAGCAGAGAACATCATGTCGGGCAGCGTCCGCGTGAAAGGGAACGCGTCGCAGTGCGCGGCCGCTTCGGGACACGGCGGGCTGGTCGTCATTGAAGGGAATGCGTCGAGCCGTTGCGGTATATCGATGAAGGGTGTCGACATCGTTGTGGGAGGGAGTGTCGGACACGTCTCGGGGTTCATGGCTCAGGCCGGGCGGATGGTGATCTGTGGCGATGCCGATGCCGGGCTGGGCGATTCGCTTTATGAAGCGATCATCTATATCGGCGGCGAGATCCGGGGGCTGGGCGCCGATGCTCGCGAAGAACCGATGTCGAGGGGCGACGTCGCCACGGTTGCAGAGTTGCTCGAGCAGGCTCGACTGCCGGGTGACCCCCGGCAGTTCAAGCGGATTGCCTCGGCGCGAACTTTGTACCACTGGAACGCAGACGCCGGGCAGGAGTATTGACATGGCCGACACTTCCCCCATCCGCCCCAACATCGATGTCGAAGAGAGCGCCTCCTATAATCGCCACACCCTAGCCTACATTCACCAGGCGGCCGAGCGCGGCGTCTACGACATTCGCGGTCTAGGCGCCAAGCGGCAAGTCCCTACATTCGACGATCTGGTGTTTCTCACCGCTTCCGCCTCCCGTTATCCGCTGGAAGGCTATCGCGAGAAATGCGTAACTAAAACCGTGCTGGGAACCAGGCGCGCCGAGCAACCGGTCGAGTTGGAAATACCGATCACGATTGCCGGCATGAGTTTTGGAGCACTTTCAGCGAATGTGAAAGAGGCGATCGGGCGGGCAGCGTCCGAGACGGGCACCAGTACGACGACGGGCGACGGCGGCATGACGCCTGAAGAGCGCCAATCATCCAAGACGCTCGTCTATCAATGTCTCCCTTCGCGCTATGGATTTAATCCCAACGATCTTCGCCAAGCCGATGCGATCGAGATCGTCCTCGGACAAGGAGCCAAGCCGGGGGGCGGGGGAATGTTGTTGGGCCAGAAGATTAGCTCGCGCGTAGCTGCCATGCGCACGCTACCGGCGGGCATCGACCAGCGCTCCGCTTGTCGCCACCCCGACTGGACCGGCCCGGATGATTTGGTCATCAAGATCGGAGAGTTGCGGGAAATTACCGATTGGAAGATTCCGATTTACGTCAAGCTTGGTGCCACGCGGGTCAAAGACGACGTTAAGCTGGCCGTTAAGGCAGGGGCCGATGTGGTGGTTGTCGACGGCATGCAGGGAGGGACGGCCGCGACGCAGCAGGTGTTTATTGAACATACGGGTATTCCGACACTGCCGGCGGTACGCCTGGCGGTGGAAGCGTTGGAAGAGATGGACGTGGTGGGCCAGGTGCAACTTATTGTTTCCGGTGGCATTCGCTGCGGTGCCGACGTTGCCAAGGCGCTGGCCCTAGGCGCCGATGCGGTGGCGCTTGGCCAGGGAGTGCTGATGGCCCTGGGCTGCAACAGCCCGACGTGGGAGCATGATGGCAAGAAAGTCGATGCGACAGACGACTATGAAAAATTGGGAACTCGAGTAGGATTTTGTCATCACTGTCAATCGGGTTTGTGCCCGGTCGGCGTGACCACTCAGGACGAAGCGTTGGAAAAGCGAATGCAACCAGAGTGGGGCGCCCGCCGACTTACCAACTATCTCAAGGTACTGACGATGGAACTTGCGACGCTGGCCCGCGCTTGTGGGAAGTCGAACGTGCATCATCTCGAGCGCGAAGATTTGGTGGCATTGACGGTTGAGGCGGCTGCGATGGCTAAGTTGCCGCTCGCTGGTACGGACTGGATCCCTGGAGCGTAAACATGGATAACGAGCTGAGTGGGTTAACGGTTATCTTCACGGAGTTTTACTACTGGGTCACCGTTGTCCTGATGTTTCTGATTCATGTCGGATTCTGCCTGTACGAAGTCGGCTGCGCACGGGAAAAGCACAAGCTCAACACATTGATGAAAAACGCGATGTTGATCCCGATGATCACCCTCGGCTTCTTCTTCTTTGGCTGGTGGCTTTACTTCGCTATGCAAAACGGTCCGGGTATCACCGGTGGTCTTAAAGAGGCGCCTTGGTCCGAGCCGCTCAGCGAATTAATGGGCCCGCACATGGGAGGCGAGCCGGTCAACGAGCGACTCACGGCAGCAGATACAGCTACCTGGGCTCGACTTAACGGCGTTTTCTGGGCAGCCTTCTTGCTGTTTTCTTGGACGGCCGGTTCCATTCTCTCGGGCGCCGTCATCGAACGCATTCGGTCCGGCGCATTTTGGTTGCTGGCAATTTTAGTAGGTTGTGTCACGTGGGTTGTCGACGCGGCCTGGGGTTGGTCCGATTCGGGCTGGATGGTTCAGGTGCTAGGCTACCACGACGCCTACGCGTCGGGAGTGATTCATGGGTTGGCTGGCGGATCGGCCCTGGCGATCTTGATTCATCTCGGCCCGCGACTCGGTCGGTTCCGAGCGGATGGCTCACCGCGCGTTTTTCCAGCCCACAACGTATGGCTCGTTGCGATCGGAATGTTTCTGATCTACACGGGATTTTGGGGCTTTTACGCCGCGTGTAATGTACCTATCGTCGATATTGATCCAGCCGACGGAAGGAGTTTTTTTTCGGCCACGACCATCTATCTGACGCCGACGACGCTCAGCGGGATTACGGTAAATTTCCTCATGTCCCTCGCTGGCGGCCTGATTGTCGGATACTGGGTCTCGTCGGGAGATCCCTTTTGGACCTTTCAGGGTGGATTGGGGGGCATCATCACGGCCTCGGCGGGCAACGATCTTTATCATCCCTATCAGGCGTTCCTGCTTGCCATCCTGGGAGTCTTTTGTGCCTATCGACTTCACTATTGGGTCGAGCGGAAGTTCAAAATTGATGATGCGGTTGGTGCAGTCGCCATTCATGGCTATTGCGGATCGATCGGCGTGATCGCGGCAGGTTTCCTGCTCTGGGGTTATCCGAGTTCGATCTACGAGGGTTATGCGCCGATTACCCCGTGGGGACAATTGGCCGGCGCCGCGATCATGTTTGTGGGACTCGGCTTTATCCCCTGCTATCTGCTCGCGTGGCTGCTGAAGAGAGCGGGTGTGTTGCGAATTCCGCGCGCCGTCGAACTTGCTGGCATGGATCACGTCATCCTGGCCGACGAGGCGGCGCAGCTGGAGGAACTGGCGAGTGCCGAGCGCGCTTGACCAGCGCCCCTCGAGATTCAATTTGTTGACAAACTGAAGGGAAACCAGATGCTATCCACCGGATCTGTTGAAACCTGGCAAGGCAATCCGCTTGAACTTGGGCCGCTCTACCCGTTTGTCGGCGCCGAGGCGATTATGTTTGTTGCCAGCCTGATCGTCTTTGTCGCCTTCCTTGTCTGGAAATTCAAGTGGGAACAGGCGAAGTATGACCAGCAGGCCAAGGACCTAAATGACCAAGGCCGTTGAAAGGGGACCCCATGTCAGATCGTGAACAAGTCCGTGAGCAAATGAGCAAGGATGGAATTGAATTCTTACTGGCCCAGTTCGTCGATGTCCATGGGGCGGCCAAGGTGAAGATGGTACCTACTTCGTCGCTCGACGCCATGATCGACGAGGGGGCCGGTTTTGCGGGGGCCGCAGTCTGGGGTGCCGGTCAGGGGCCTGATTACCATGACATGCTAGCGCGCATCGATTTGGACACCTACACGCAGCTGCCGTGGCTACCCAACACGGCACGATTTGCCGCCGACCTGTACGTCGACGGCGAACCTCATCCCTATTGCCCTCGTACCAATCTCCGCCGAGTACTCGGCGAGGTTCGTCAGCAAGGGTATCAATTCAACGTCGGCATGGAACCCGAGCACTTTCTGGTTACCCGCAAGCCCGACGGCTCGATCGAGCCGTGGGATCCCGACAACGTCGACAACCTGGCCAAGCCGTGCTACGACTTTTCCGCGATGGCCCCAGCGCTCGGCTACCTGCAAGAGCTCACGACGTCTCTCAACCAGCTTGGCTGGGGCGTCTACCAAGCCGATCATGAAGATGCTAACGGTCAATTCGAGGTGAATTTTGACTACGCCGACGCACTCACCACCGCCGATCGGGTGACGTTCTTCAAGATGGCAACTTCTCAAGTGGCGAAAAAATACGGGGCGATCGCAACGCACATGGCCAAGCCGTTTAGCGACCGCACTGGCAGCGGCTTGCATGTCCATTTTCATCTGGCAGATGCCCACAGCGGAGAGGGTGTGTTCGAAACGAGTGATGACGGCCGCGGCCTCGGCTGTTCCGAGCTTGCCTACCACTTCCTGGGCGGTGTGCTGCAGCACGCTCGGGCACTCTGTGCTGTCACCAATCCGACTGTGAATTGTTACAAGCGGCTGAAACTCGGCGCGGGTCTTACCTCGGGCCGTTCCGGTTTTACTTGGACGCCGGCATTCATCAGCTACGGAGACAACAATCGAACGCAGATGATCCGCACAGCCGGGCCGGGGCATTTTGAGGACCGCACTGTCTCGGCCGGCTGCAATCCCTACCTCGCCCTGGCTGCCTTCGTGGCTGCCGGCATGGACGGCATTGCCAACCAAATCGATCCGGGTGAGCCCAACCTCGGCAACATGTATGAGCGAACGCTCGGTGAGATCCGTGCGGCTGGCATCGAGGTATTGCCCCAGTCGCTGAGTGAGGCGCTGGAAGAATTGCAACACGACCCGGTTGTGCAGGCAGCCCTCGGCCCGATCGCCGACGAGTTTATCGCTCTGAAAATCAAGGAATGGGAAACGTACGATGGCCAAGTAACGCGCTGGGAAACGGACGAGTACTTAACATTTTTCTAGACGCGAGGCGCTGGTAGCCAGCCGCTAGTTAAACAAGGCAAACGTATCAGCCGCCGCCGCGCGTAACTGTCCACCATCCACCATCCACCATCCACTCAACCCGCAACCTGCCTCTCACAACTCCTATGCCTTACCGTCTGCTCCGATTCGCCTTGAGCAAAAAATACCCCGAACCGCGGATGTTCCGCGCGCCGACAGCTCTCAAGTCGGAATACGATGTGGTGATTATTGGCGGCGGCGGACATGGGCTGGCAGCCGCTTACTATCTTGCCAAGGAGCATGGTATCACCAACGTGGCGGTGCTGGAGAAGGGCTATCTGGGTGGCGGGGGGACGGGTCGTAATACCGCGATCGTCCGCAGCAACTATCTCACCGAAGCTGGCGTGCGATTCTACAACGCCAGCCTGGAGCTGTTTCAAGATCTCTCGCGAGAACTCGATTTCAATCTTTTCTATTCCGAGCGAGGTCACTTTACGCTGGCCCACTCCTCGGCCTCGCTCCGGACGCAGCGCTGGCGGGCAGAAACGAATAAGCACCTCGGTATCGATAGCGAAGTCGTATCTCCCGAATTCATCAAGAAAACCATTCCCGAGATCGACCTGACCTGTGGCGGCCACCAGGCACCGATCTACGGCGCCCTGTTTCACCCACCCGGCGCGATCGCCCGGCACGACGCGGTTGCCTGGGCCTACGCTCGCGGGGCTGATTCCCGCGGAGTCGAGATTCATCAGCAAACGGGGGTGACTGGCATCGACATTCGCGACGGCAAGGTCGCCGGAGTCGAGACCACACGCGGAACAATCAAGACGCGCCAGGTCCTCTCGGCTGTGGCTGGCTGGACAACACACATCACCAAGATGACCGGCTTGCGTACGCCCTTGGTTGTGCATCCCTTGCAGGCACTGGTGACCGAGCCACTGAAGCCGTGGCTGAACCACATCGTCGTGTCTGCCGTTTTACACACGTATCTGAGCCAGTCGTCGCGAGGTGAGTTGGTTGCCGGCGCGTCGCTCGATCCTTATGAATTGATGTCGCATCGGTCGACGCTCGATTTTGCAGAAAGTATTAGTGGCCACATGCTCGACCTGTTCCCTTGCCTGGGACAGATCAAGGTCTTGCGTCAATGGGCAGGTCGGAGCGACATGACGCCCGACTTCTCGCCAATCATGGGCAGAACGCCGATCGAAGGCTTCTATCTTGATGCGGGTTGGGGCACTTGGGGCTTCAAAGCGACTCCGATTAGCGGCTACACTATGGCACATACGATTGCCCACGGGCGAGAACATGAACTGATTCGCTCCTTTACGCTCGATCGCTTTCGTCAGTTCCGTCTGGTAGGCGAGAAAGGAGCCGCATCGGTCGGCCACTGATAATGAAGATTTTGCCTTGTCCCATCAACGGCCCTCGGCCGATTCAGGAGTTTCAATTTGGCGGCGAGCTACGCTACATGCCCGACCCGCAGCAGGCCTCGGATGAGCAGTGGGCTGACTACATTTTTAATCGAGCGGGGGAGCCGGGAGTGAAGCGTGAGTGGTGGAATCATATTCCCAGCGGCACGTGGTTTATCGCCGAGCGAGACAACGTGACCGATACGATTCTCTGCACGTATCTTTATGGTGAGCGCTCCGACGAGGACGGCAGCAGATGACACGGTTGCCGCCAGCCCCGACCCATTGGATCGACCGGGATGCCCCTGTTGATTTCCGTTTTGAAGGCCGCGCTTATCGGGGTTACCGCGGCGACGTCACCACTAGCGCTCTCTGGGCCGCCGGCATCCGTACGATCGGTCGGAGCTTCAAATACCACCGGCCGCGGGGCACTTACAGTCTGGCCAACCACGACATCAATGCGATGTTTGAGGACCGCCGGCGCACGAATCTCCGTGGCGACGTGCTGCCGCTGGAGCCGGGGCTGGAATTGCGCAGCGTGAATACCTGGGGTGGCTTGGCCAACGACTGGCTCCGTTTTTCCCAGTGGGCCGCGCGGATGATGCCGGTGGGTTTCTACTACAAGGCATTCCACACTCCGCGGAAACTTTTTCCCTTTTACGAAAATCAACTTCGCAAGGTGGCTGGACTCGGTGCGATTCAGCCCGGCCGCAACTCGGAACCGACTCCGAAGGACTACGCCTTTTGCGATCTCCTGGTGATCGGTAGCGGCCCTTCCGGTTTGGCAGGCGCGGTTGCCGCAGCAGCACAGGGATTGCGCGTGCTCGTCGTCGACGAGCAGCAGCGCCTCGGGGGAAGTCTCTGTTGGCAGTGGGCCGGCGATCCGCAGACCAGCAGCGCCTTGAAGGAATTGCTCGTCGCAGCGGAAGCCAGCCCAAATATTGAACTCCGCACGCA
>Ga0310121_10001267_pt1 | contig 26244 bp, 22 predicted proteins | sample CB27_Tmax_986_MG_FD_203504 | JGI IMG/M metagenome (GOLD analysis project Ga0310121, IMG submission 203504) | Marine microbial communities from Western Arctic Ocean, Canada - CB27_Tmax_986 | ecosystem: Environmental > Aquatic > Marine > Oceanic | place: Canada: Western Arctic Ocean | collected...
AAGATTTTGACCGCATTGAGGCCGAGGTAAACCAGCGGGTTACTCGAAAACTCATTGAAGGCACGGAGCTTGACTTAATCTTCGAACGTCGTCGGCCGCCGTTGAAAGCGACCGACGCATCTCGGGCGCTTGCTCGGCACGCGCAGCGTATCTATCGAGAAGTGGGTCGAGAGTTGACTGTGAATGAGGAAGCCTCAGGTGGTGGGACCGACGCGGCGTTCGCTGCACTGGAGACAGAAGCCCCGGTCATTGAAGGGATGGGCCTTGAAGGGTTTGGTGCGCACTCGAACAATGCGGAATACGTCGAGCTTGATTCCATCGAACCACGACTGTATCTGCTGACGCGATTGATTATGGACGTTGCCAAGGACGAGACTGGTGCCCTGGATTGAGTCGACGCGGCGCTGGACGGTTGGAAGTGTCCTTGTTGCAATGGTGGTAACTGTGGGAGGCATTGCTGCTGCTCCAGTCATTGATGCAGACGTCGCTGGCCGTTTTGCACGGCTCGCCCTTGATTGTGTCGAGAGAGAGTACCCCAACAAGATTTCGCATGTCCTTAATGGTGATGCCGACGCGCGAGTCCCTCGAGAACTGACCCCAGCGTTCTATGGATGTTTCGATTGGCACTCGGCTGTACATGGGCATTGGTTGCTTGCGCGACTGGCGCGATTACTTCCCGATAGTGTGTTTGCAATCGACGCTCGTCGGGCATTAGCTCGTAGTTTAACGAGCACGAACATCAAGGCCGAGGTCGCTTATCTATCCGCCGACGGGCGTGCCACTTTCGAGCGGCCGTACGGTTTGGCTTGGTTGCTTCAGCTGGCCGCTGAACTGCGGGAGTGGGACGATGACGAGGCAAAGAAGTGGCAGGCGGCGCTCATTCCGCTAGAGACCCTTGTGGCCCAACGGTTCACGGAGTGGCTTCCGAATTTGAGCCATCCGATTCGCGTGGGGGAACACGCTCAGACGGCACTTGCTTTTGGTTTGATATTGGACTGGGCAAACGTCGCCGGTAACGTCGCAATGGTGGAGTTGTTACGCTCGAGAATCGATATCTATTACCGGGATGATCGAGATTGCCCGTTGCGGTATGAGCCGTCGGGGCAGGACTTTCTGTCACCGTGTCTAGCCGAGGCTGACTTGATGCGACGCGTACAGTCACAGGAAGTATTTTCACGTTGGCTGACGGCTTTCCTGCCGGACATTCCGAATGATATTGAGAACAATGCAGGGCAGTGGCTGAAAGCGGAAGTTGTGACAGATCCGACTGACGGAAAGCTGGCGCATCTTGATGGATTGAATCTCAGTCGGGCCTGGATGCTCGAGGGAATAACGTCGGGTCTACCTCTTGACGACCCACGGCGGAGGGTTCTTAATGAAAGTGCCAGGCACCATCGGTCGGCAGGACTTGCTTCAGTAACCGGGCTGCATTATGAAGGTGGTCACTGGCTTGCGAGTTTTGCCACTTATCTGGTGACACAGCGAGGGCTGCGGTAGGTCATAGATGTCTAAAACAGGAGGTCTCATGCGTACTTTGCTGCCTGTTCTTGCAGTGGTCTTGTTTTCATTCGTTCTCGGGAGATTGTCGGCGCAGGATGTCCAACCGTCCTGTGACATGTGCCCGGCGACATATGTTTCGGCTGAAGAGATAGAGGAATATGCCGAGCTGGGGCGAACGTCTGGTTTGGTCGACCAGCAAGTTCGATCCTTGAATGTTGGGAAAACCAACGTTCAGATTGCTGTTGCCCACCGAGGTCAACTCAATGAGCGACGTGGGCGTGTTGCCGAGCACGATTTAGTGACTGAGGTGTATTACGTGTTGAGTGGAGGCGGCACAGTGTTAACCAGTCCTGACTTGGTTAACAAACAACGTAGGCCACCTGATAACCGCGCGGTCATGTTTCTCAATGGTCCTGGAAACAATGCAGAAGATGTGCGCAACGGTGTTATCAATGAACTCAAGGCTGGCGACATCTTTGTGATTCCGGCTGGTACCGGGCATGAATTTACGAAGATCGATGACCACATCACGTATCTAATGGTTCGCGCGGATCCTGACAAAGTGGTGCCTTTGATGGATGCTCTTGCCTCTCGAGTCTATTTGGAAAGCGAACGATGAAATGCTGTTTTGGCCTTGCGTCATGAAATCATCCAATCGTCGCAATCGTATCTGATGGAGATCATTTCCTTCAGTGGAGAACCAGAGCACAAAAGCAGATGGCGAAGCGCAGTCTTGTTGTTAAGTCGATTGTCACGCTAGTGGTCTTGGCGGGTCTTGCGTTGCTTTTTGCGGGAACACTTCGCAACGTTACTGCCGAGCCGTACACGGTCCATCCGGAGAACCTTCGAGAATGGGTTGTTGAACTGACGCCTTATCAAGATTCCAATGGGGCGATACTCTCACTTCGCCCGCCCGCTGCGCTGTCTATGGTTCTTTTTGATCAAGTATTCCAGCGAACGATGGCGTCGTTTTCAGCACCGGCTACCCCGGCGGTCCCGTTGATTTTGAGGCGGGAGTTTGACACTGCACTGTCAGGTGTCGTCTCACCTGAAGAATTGATTCAGTTGGCGCGTGGTGCTGAACTTGAGAACACCACGTTGCAGCCACGCTGCATGTCTGTTTACCGCACGTCTGCAGGGCGAGAGCAACAGTTGTTTTTTGTACTTTTTGATTTTCCTCAATTTTACGAGTTTCGAGCGAAAGTCAGTGAACTACTGGACTCGCGAAATAGCGAAGGAAAACAGTTTGATCCCGAGTCCCTGACGGCCGCGCTGTTGGTGGCTGCATCCGAGGGTGCCTCCTTTTATCAGGTTCCGCCGAGGCAGGCTCTTGAGGCGTACTGTGAGGCTCCCGTTGTGTCAGATTGATGTGCCAACGGCTAACGTTTGTTGAAGAACCTTAGCGTTTGGCCGAAAAGATCTGTGGAGTTTTATGGATATACAGAGTGTTCGAAGACGTGTGTCTGGTTTGGAGCTCAAACGTAAAATATTTATTCAAAGACCAATAGAGTCGATGACGCTTTTTGGGGTCGTCCTTACGTGCTTGTTTTCCGTCATGGTCTTCGTTCCGCCGACTGCGGGACAGACTGGCAACCTTGGGGTACGAGTTAATCGGTTACTTGACCGGCCAATCATTACACCGTCACTCCATCCGACTATAGGTCAGAATATTCAAGGTCCGTCGCTCATCCGTGTACCGGAGTGGATTGAGGACCCGCTAGGTACTTACTATTTATATTTTGCCGATCACAAGGGGCGGTACATTCGGTTGGCCTATGCGGACGACCTGTTGGGTCCGTGGCACGTTCATCCTCCTGGCAGCCTCCAGATTGAAAAATCGCACTTCTTGACGACTCCCCCAGAGGTGTCCCCGGACGAACTCGAACAGTTACGTGTGAATCGACGGTCACGACTGGTGGGCGGATCGTCGATTTCGCATGACCTTCTGACCGAGGTGACCACTCCCCATATCGCGTCGCCTGATGTTCGCGTTGATCATGTAAACCAGCGGGTGGTGATGTATTTTCATGGGCTTGAAGATGTGGGCCGACAAGTGTCACGGGTCGCCACTTCCCCTGATGGTCTCAGTTTTGAGGCGCAGCCTCAGGTGCTCGGTCGGACGTATATGAGAGTGTTTGAACATGATGGCGATACATATGCGATGTCCATGCCAGGACAGTTCTATCGTTCTTCCGATCCGCTAGACGATTTTGAGACTGGTCCTTTGCTCTTCAACCGGAACATGCGTCACGCGGGTTTGTTGAAGCGTGAGGGAACCTTGTTTGTATTTTGGACACAGGTAGGCGATGCGCCAGAGCGCGTGTATCTAAGTCGTCTTGACCTCTCTGGTGACTGGATGTCTTGGGTAGAAACCGATCCAATCGAAATCTTGCGGCCGACCCATGCATGGGAAGGAGCGGATGCACCCCTTGAGCCGTCCGTGCGCAGCACCGCTTATGGGCATCTGAATCAGTTGCGCGATCCCGCGATCTTCGAAGAATCTGGACGCATCTTTCTTCTGTACGCTGTGGCCGGTGAAAGCGGCATTGCGATTGCCGAGATTCACATCGAAGAGTAGTTTGAGTGGGGCATCAAGCTGGCTATTTGATGATTTATGTGACGATCTGGCTTCGGCTCGAGACCAGTGCTATGCTTCCAGTTAATACAATTCATAAAGGAGGTCAGCTGTGAAGATTCGATCCTTCGGCGTAGTTAGTTTGGCCGTGCTCTTTGTTGGAATGGCGATTGCCGGGCCGGCATTTTCACAGGATTCTGGAAATCGTTGGACCGCACCACGAACAGTTGATGGGCATCCAGATTTGCAAGGTGTGTGGGCAAATAACAATGCCACTCCACTGCAACGCCCTGAAATCCTTGGTGACCGCGAGCATCTGACAGAAGAAGAGCTCGCTGCTCTCCAGTCGCGTGCGGGCGAGCTCTTCGCCCAAGACTCTGGTGACGCGGCATTCGGCGACAGCGTGTTTGCCGCCGCGCTGGCTGAGGCACAGGATTTTTCATCAAGTGACTCTGGTACAGGGAATTACAACCATTTTTGGCTCGTTGAACGTGACTGGGACACACGCACCTCACTGATCACTAACCCTCCGAGTGGTCGACTTCCATCGATCACTCCTGAAGGACAAGCTCGCGTGGACGACCGAAGTGCCCGCCGGGGTATCCATGCCCGATGGACCGATGACCGAAGTCTTGGTGAGCGTTGCGTCAGTTTTGGTGCGCCCCGTCTAGGTGCTGGGTACAACAGCTACTATCAAGTCTTTCAGACTGACACACACGTTGTGCTGCTAATGGAGATGGCTCACGCTTCGCGGATCATCCCTTTGGATGGTGGCTCGCATATCGATTCAGATATTCGGCAGTGGCTTGGTAATTCTCGAGGGCACTGGGACGGCGATACATTAGTGGTCGAAACTCGCAACTATTCGCCCAAGAGTTATTTTATGGGAGCTAGCGAGAATCTTGAGATTACCGAGCGTTTCACGCGTGTTGCGCCGGATGTGCTTCAGTATGAAGTGTCGGTGAATGACCCTTCAACTTGGAATGCGCCGTGGACAGCTATGATTCCACTTCGCCAGTCGGAAGACGCGGTGTTTGAATATGCCTGTCACGAAGGAAATATTGGGATGGAGGGTATCCTGGCTGGTGCGCGAGCTTTGGAGAAGGCCGAAGGGCAATCACAGGGAGGGTCTCGATAGCTAATTCAGAGACCGTCAAGGTGTTCGATTGTTACTCGAATGCTGATCAAAGAGAGTTGCTGACCTTCCGGTAGCCGCGTTTAGTGGCTGCCGGAAGGTGTTCCTCACGTTGAGAGATTGGCTGATGAGTTGGTTGGTGTTCCACAGCGCCGAGAGCCAACAAGAGGTCTCGTAACGTACTTTTATCAGCGGAGCAGTTATTCAATCCCACATCGGTCAATGAGTGGTCACTTAATGGTTCTGTGTAGTGGTATGGATGTTGCTCGGACGTTCGAGCGCCTATTTTTAGGCTGTATCGACCACTAACGGTTATCTGCCTGGATTGACGTAGGGCTTATCTATTTCGATGCTCTGATTGCAGTGTGGTTTGGTGCTACCGGTGATTAATTTTGAGATGTTCCTTCGTTGTTTGGTTCAGTCGCGATACTAGTCTGCGTCGGTGGTGTTGCAGCTGTTGGAACCCTTGTTGTTGGTCAGTTGGAATTGGGGAGGTGGCTGAGGTGCTAGCCTGAGAACCAAGTTAACGACCGATGGAATTGAGAAAACACAGCGAGGGCGCCACCGTCTTGTCCGTGGCTGTGATGGTGTTGTTGACTTTGACCGCACCGCCAGGGTTTGCACAGGGTGGGGATCGTCCAGAGGGTTGGTCCGGTGAGGTAGAACTGACGTTGGTGTTGACTGCTGGCAATACGGAAACGAGCACTCTGGGCTTCCGAAGCGAAGTCGATCGGACGTGGGAGGACTCGGCATTGCTGATAGAGATGGGAGCGGTGCGGACGGAGTCAACTACGTTGACACGCAAGGCAATCGGCGCCTCACCATCAAGCTTTCGGATTATGAAGGAGTCAGCCAAGGTGGTGACGGCTGAAAAGTTTAATGGACGTGGACGATACGAACGCAACCTTAATACTCGTACGTTTTGGTATGGCAACATGGGATGGGAGCGCAACACGTTCGCTGGTGTCCAAAACCGCTATTTTGGAGGGGGCGGCGCGGGAAATACTTGGGTTGACCGAGAACGGTCGCTCTTTAAGACTACCTACGGGCTGAGTTACACCCTTCAAAATGATGTCGTGCCAGTTGTGGGTGCCACGAATATATTTGCTGGCTTCCAAACATCCTACGATTATCAGCGAAAAATGACTGAGAATACGACCTTTACCAGTGTGCTAGTCGCCGATGAGAATCTTGACGAACTGGCAGATCTACGTGTTGATCTTATTAATGCTATTGCGGTTGGCATGACCAGTCGTCTGGCCTTGAAGGTTAGTTGGCAGGTTCTCTATGACCGTCAACCGTCTCTTGTGGGACTTCCGTTGATCGGAAGTCAGGGGTTCCTTACTGGCGACACCGTTTTCGCGGACCTAGAGACATTTGATAATTTGCTCACGTTCGCACTTGTCGCTAATTTTTGACCGGTCTTCGAGAAGACTGAATTGAAGTTCCGCACTCGTCCAGCGTGTGACTTGGTCTGTTTGAGGTCAGTTATTTGTTGATAGGTGTCTCAGTCATTGCATCTGAACGTTGATAGGACAGTGTAACTACGATGCGTGCGGGTCTTTCTGAACTGGTACGACACATGCAAACAACCAAGAAGGTAAGATAGAACAATACGTTTGAAGGGAGATACCATGGCACTGAGGATCAATGACGAGGCCCCAAATTTTACAGCCGAAACGACCGAAGGGACAATTGCATTTCATGATTGGATCGGCGACGGTTGGGCAGTCTTGTTTTCCCATCCAAAAGACTTTACCCCAGTGTGTACGACGGAGTTGGGTACTGTAGCAGGTCTAAAGCCGGAATTTGAGAAGCGCAATTGCAAGGTTCTTGGGATTAGTGTCGATGCCGTCAGTAACCACGAGGCATGGTCAAAGGATATTGAGGCTTCACAAGGCCACTCCGTCAATTACCCACTGATCGGAGACCCAACCTTGCAGGTCGTAAAGCTGTACGACATGCTTCCAGCCGATGCCGGTGATACGTGTGACGGACGGACCCCGGCTGACAACGCGACCGCACGGTCGGTCTTCCTGATCGGTCCTGATAAGAGAATCAAGGCGACGTTGACGTATCCGATGAGCACAGGTCGAAACTTTGACGAGATTCTTCGCCTGCTTGATTCATGTCAACTGACCGCGGCAAAGAAAGTGGCGACACCTGCGAATTGGCAACAGGGTGACGATGTGATCATCCTGCCGTCCGTGTCCGATGAAGCAGCAAGGGAAACGTACCCCGACGGATGGGAATCACCGCTTCCATATATCCGGGTGGTACCGCAACCTAAGTAGATTTTGTTCACGCCGGCAATTGTTGTCAACTTATAGGTTGGGTCGGTATCCGCAATTGCTGTCCAATCCTGATTGTCGTAATTTGTCCCAACTGATTGGCCGCTTGGATTGATCGGACGGTGGTACCGTAACGTCTGGCCAGCGCAACTAATGTGTCTCCTTGGACCACGCGGTGTGTGGTGTAAGTTGGTTGTGGAGTTTCGGGACGGACTTTTAGGAGCATTCCCGGACTGATGGATTGGTTGTGAAAGAGATAATTGTCTCTGATGATGTGCCATGGCTCAGAATTTCTTTCATCAGCAATCGTTCTGAGCGTATCTCCTGGTTGAACTAGGTGTTGGTCGTGTTCACCTTCCCATGTCACTGGAATTGTCAGGGCCTGTCCATCAGGGAGTGTTTGTAGACGCCAGAGGCCGTTGGTGTCACGCAAGACGTCAAGTTCAATATCTAATGTGAACGCCAGATTGAAGTAGTTATCACCCTTTCTGGTGATGTATCGAAGTTCCTGCCCGGTGTGCGTGAATAAATCTGTTCGTGGCGCTGATGGAACTGCCATGAGCTGGCCAGCATGCAGCGCTCTAGTTGCTAAAAAGGGATTGTGTATACGTAGTTGCAGGATGGGAACGCCCGTTCTCTCTGAGATGGTCCACCAGTCATCTCCTTCACGTACCGATACCAATGATAGTCTCTGGGCATGGTAGCGAATCGATCGTTTATAGAGTTTAAGGACGCTTCGATAATGACCGACACCAAGAACATATTGTAGAGATTCAAGCGGTGGTCGCCCTCGACTGACACGACCTGGTCCGCCGTTATAGGCGGCAAGTGCAAAATCTTCTCGGTCGAACCGTGCGATCATTTGCGAAAGATACTTCACGCCGGCCTCAATGTTCGTAGCCACACCGAGAGAGCGGAATGTCGCAGGCATGACTTGGAAGTAGCCCTGTGCTCCAGCGTGTGAATTAAGATTGGCGTTACCGCCAGATTCGTAGAGACAGACCGCAAGCGCCAAGTCAATATCAACGTTGTAAGTCGCCGCGGAACGTCTGATGTCGGGTTCTATTTCTATCACCTTGCGGTAGATTCCAAGAAAGGCTGGCGAGAATTCTTCGATTGGACGGGAATTGTCGAATTGCGACGTCTGAGAAGGTGTGCTGGCATTAAGGAGAGATGAGGAAATAATCCCGGTAACTATCAAGAAGCGACACATCGACCTTCGATGAATCGACAGACGCAACATCAGTGATTCCTCAAGCTTGCCATTGTTGAAATCGCGCAGCCACATTAAAGCATAATGGTGCATATGTCCAAAATTGTATGCGCGCAGCGAACCCACGGATTTACGGAATCGGTGATCCGAGAAATGACTCGACTTTGCGGGAAATATGATGCGGTCAATTTGTCGCAGGGTTTTCCTGACTTTCCCGCGTCGGAGTTTGTAAAGGAGGCCGCGTGTGCTGCCATTCAGAGCGACGTGAACCAGTACGCCATTACTTGGGGTTCAGTCGAGATGAGGGGTGCGGTCGCAAACAGTTTTGCCAGGCGTTACGGTTGTACTGTTGATCCTGCGACTCAGGTTACTGTGTGTTGTGGTGCGACAGAGGCGATGGTGGCGAGCCTTCTTGCCATCGTCGATCCCGGTGATGAAGTCATTGTGTTTGAACCGTTCTACGAAAACTACGGACCTGATGCGATTCTGTCCGGTGCAATCCCGCGCTATGTAACCCTGCGTGAACCGGACTGGACCTTCGATGTCGATGAGTTGACGCGTGCCTTTACGTCTCGAACCAAGGCGATCATCATCAATACCCCTAACAATCCGACCGGGAAGGTATTTTCTGAAGACGAACTAGAAATTATTGCCAGGCTCTGTCAGCAATGGAATGTGGTGGCTATTACAGACGAGATCTACGAGCACATCATTTATGACGACGCACGGCACGTCCCCATGGCCACGCTTGATGGCATGGCTGAGCGGACGGTAACGATCAATAGTCTGTCAAAGACATATAGTGTGACTGGCTGGCGAGTCGGATGGGTGATTGCGCCTGAGCGGTTAACTGACGGCATTCGGAAGGTACACGATTTTTTGACAGTTGGTGCGGCGGCACCTTTGCAGGCCGCTGGATCCGCGGCACTGTCGCTCCCAGATTCCTATTACGCGAACCTCAAGGAGGAATATCAACGCCGGCGCGACCTACTTCTTGAGATTCTTGAAGCTCATGGGTTTGTCTGTTATCGGCCGGCTGGAGCCTATTACATTATGAGTGACATTAATCATTTTCAGCTTGGCGATGATGTCACTTTTGCCCGTAGATTGATTGAAGATGTGGGAGTTGCAGTGGTGCCTGGGAGCAGTTTTTATCATGAACCTAGGCAAGGGGAGACGAAGGTCAGGTTCTGTTTTTGCAAGCGCGACGAAACGCTGCGTGAAGCTGACCATCGACTTGTTCGGCTCAAGGCATTAATTCCTAGTTGTTGAGTTGCGCTTCGTCACCCTAGTAAATGCTTGCGACTTAACCAACTTTCTCTCCAATGACAGCGTTGACGCAACGAGCTCCTCGAGAGGTCCTATGTCTTGATGTCGCTTCTGGTCGAGAACCTCACTGGAGCTGGAGCACGCGATGAGAACTGTTATGCTCATTAGTTGCCGATTCCAGATTCGCTGCTGAAGCTTCTCCCCTATCTAGTCCGCTACCGAAGTCGATTTGCGGTCGGTCTGACATTTCTAGTTTTAAATGTGAGCATTCAGCTCATTTCACCATGGGTCCTCATGTACGCGATTGATGATCTCACGCTGGACGTGACTCGTCAGAAACTAGCCATTTACTCAACCTTACTGATAGTGATTGCACTGACTGGTGGAGTGTTTAGTTTTCTGACGCGTCGGACCATTATCGGTATCTCTCGTCAGGTCGAATATGACCTCAAAAATGATTTCTTCTCTCATTTGCAGCGTTTGTCTATGGACTATTTTCAACGTCATCGGACCGGTGACCTGATGTCACGGATAACCAACGACTTAAACGCCGTTCGAATGATGGTCGGACCAGCCGTCATGTACTCCTGTACGACCTCAATGACTCTCGTGGTCGCCGTTCTGCTCATGTTTTCGATCTCGCCTCGGCTGACATTACTCGGCCTGCTGCCTCTTCCGTTTGTTTCGCTGGTAGTAAAAGGATTCGGTAGGGCCATCTATCAGCGGTCAGAGCAGGTTCAGGAAGCATTGGCTCACATGAGTGCGACAGTGCAAGAGGCATTGGCCGGAGTACGGGTTGTCCGCGCTTATGGGCGGGAAGCCGGCGAAATAGAACGGTTTCGTGAGTCAAATGATGATTATCTGAAACGAAGTCGGACCGTGATCCAACTCCAAGCATGGTTCTATCCGACGATGGCGCTATTCCTAGGGTTTTCAGGTCTCATTGTGTTGTGGCAAGGCAGCCGGTTGGTGGTCGCCAACCAGATTACGGTAGGTGATTTCGTTGCCTTCAACGCTTATCTTGTCATGTTAGCGTGGCCGATGATTGCCTTTGGCTGGGTCACAAATATGCTACAGCGAGGCCTTGCGGCGTGGCATCGCATTCTCACCGTTTTAGAAGCCGTTCCTTCAATTACGGATCCTGGTTTAGATCGAGCTTGCAATTCAGACAAGGAGATTCAAGGGAAGGTAGAGTTTCGCAATCTACACTTTGCGTACGAGGACCAGCCAGTCCTGGAAGCTGTTTCTGCGACAGTGGAGGCGGGTCAAATGCTGGCCTTGGTTGGAGTTACAGGTTCTGGAAAATCTACGCTGGTCAATTTATTGCCACGACTTTTCGATCCGCCTCCGGAATCTGTGTTGATTGACGGTATTGACATCAGAGATATGTCCTTGTCAACCCTGCGGCGCGCCATAGGCTATGTTCCTCAGGAGCCCTTCCTCTTTTCTCAAACAATTGCTCAAAATGTAGCGTTTGGTCTCTCCGGCTCTGAACATCAATCCCAGGCTATTTCCGACCTCAATTCGATAGAGCGGGCAGTCGACATTGCCTGTCTTGATAAAGATCTAATTGATTTTCGAGAGGGACTCGATACGACGATTGGTGAGCGTGGTGTGACGCTTTCTGGCGGCCAGAAGCAACGGATAGCGATTGCTCGCGCACTCATGGCTGATCCGAAAATATTAATTCTAGACGACGCGTTTTCTGCGGTGGATACGAAAACTGAACAGGAGATCCTCACGGGGCTACGGCCTCTACTACGCCAACGAACTTCGATCGTGGTTTCTCACCGAATTTCCACTATTCGAGAGGCTGACCTGATTCTCGTCTTAGACGGCGGTCGTGTCATTGAGCGAGGTGATCATCGGACGTTAGTAGCCCAGGCTGGTGTTTACGCGGAGCTCCATCGGAAACAACTTTTAGAAGCGGAACTTGACGTATCGTGAGTTTCGCATAATGGCTATGGACGAAGACGTAATTGGCAAGGCCTACGATGCGCGGCTCATGCGTCGGTTGCTGGGCTATCTTCGTCCGCACCGACATAGTGTCGTTCTTGCACTAGCTGCGATTGTCGGACATTCGATGATGCAGCTTACATATCCCTATCTGACCAAGGTCGCCATCGACCAACACATCTTGACCGGTGATTTGACTGGGCTCAATCAGATTGTTCTCCTGTTTCTTGCAATCCTCTTGGCATCGTTTCTCCTTGAATATTTGGAGACGTATACGATGCAGATGATGGGACAGCGGATCATGTACGACCTTCGTATTCAGATTTACAGTCATCTGCAGTCTCTGGATGTGCAGTTCTACGACCGGAACCCTGTTGGCCGCTTGATGACACGTGTCACGACCGACGTCGATGCGCTAAATGATTTGTTTGCCTCTGGTGTGATCGCGGTCTTCCGAGATGTGTTTACGCTGCTTGGAATCATGGTGATTCTCTTGGTCATGGATTGGCGACTGGCTTTAGTTGCTTTTTCAGTTCTGCCACTTATTGCTGCGGTGACGCACTGGTTTCGAAAGCATGCGCGGCAGTCCTACCGTCGGGTCCGTGGTTGGATTGCGAGAATCAATTCGACCCTACAAGAATCGATTACTGGAATGACTACGATTCAACTGTTCCGACAGGAGCAGCGAAGCTTTGACGAGTTCGACGGTCTAAATAGATCGCACCGAGATGCCAACGTAGACTCAATTTTCTACTACGCGACGTTTTATCCTGCGATCAATTTTCTCGGCGCTCTTGCTACCGCTCTAATTATTTGGTTCGGTGGTGGCTGGACGCTTGAGAATACGCTGACATTAGGGTCGCTGGTTGCATTCTTACAATATGCCGCGAGGTTTTTTCGTCCGATCAGTGATTTATCTGAAAAATTCAATATCCTGCAGTCCGCGATGGCTTCGTCTGAACGGGTGTTTGGTCTTCTGGATACTCCAATCAGAGTTACGAACCCAGCAACCACTCCTGAAGTGACGAGAGATCAACGGGGACGAATCGTTTTCGATCATGTTTGGTTTGCTTATCATGATGAGAATGTATTGCGGGACGTGTCTTTTAGTATCGAACCTGGTGAACGGGTCGGGATTGTAGGGGCGACGGGTTCGGGGAAGACCACGCTGATTAATCTCCTGCTTCGATTTTATGATGTAGGCCGTGGAAGCGTATCGGTTGATGGTATCGATATAAGGCGGTTACCTCTATCTACCTTGCGTCGTCGGTTCGGACTCGTTTTGCAGGATGGCTATCTCTTCTCTGGTACCGTTCGTGACAATGTCGCAATGGGACAGGATGATCTTGACGATGACACTATTCTTGCGACGGCTCGGCATGTCCACGCTGATCGCGTAATCGATCGATCGACGGATGGATTGGATAGCCTAGTTGTGGAGCGAGGTGCCACGCTTTCTGCTGGTGAGAAACAACTTCTATCGTTCGCCAGGGCTTTAGCATATAAGCCGGAGATTTTGATTCTTGATGAAGCTACCTCAAATGTGGACACTGATACGGAATTTCTCATTCAAAACGGACTCCGGACACTTATGGAGGGACGGACGACAATTGCGATTGCTCACCGCCTATCGACGGTCCAAGACATGGACCGTATACTGGTATTCCATCGAGGGGAACTTCGAGAGTCTGGTAGTCACCAAGAGTTATTGGCGTTGCGTGGAATCTACTACCGTCTCTACCAGCTTCAGTATAAAGACCAAGAAGACCGGCGTTCTGTGTTAGATGACGGCGTTAGCGAAAAAAAAGACGACTCTATTTGAAAGCCCGTTATGGTTTGGTTCGAAGATGCTGATATCCGTGAGGCAGAGCTTCCTCTTTTCCGTTTCTTATAAGAACGCTCGAGGGGTTCTTGGTTATCGTTCCGATACAAGTAACCGGAAGTTTGCCGCTTAGTTTCCTGGCGACTGCCACCCGTCGTTGCATATTCGGTGGTGCCGTAAAGAGAAGCTCGTAATCTTCACCGCCTGTAATTGCAGCAATAATCGGGTCTAGGCCACAAGATTCGAACCAGCGGCGTGCGCCGGAGCTAAGCGGGATACTTTCTGCATGAATTCGAGCGCCTAAATATTCTGCCTCAGTTAGCTGGCGAACAGCGTCAGCAAGACCGTCACTTAGATCAATGCAGGATCGGGCCGCCCGGTTCTTGCCCAGTTGGTTACCGAGCCGAACCTGTGGCTCAGGGCAGAGGTATCGGTGTTGGCAATCTCGTATGCCAGCGCCGGAAGAATCGCCAGTCGGTGGGGTCCGTAGCGAAGCGAGACCAGCGGCGGCACTACCAACCTCGCCGGTGACGTACAGGTCGTCACCTGGCTGAGCCCCAGTTCGTCTGAGAATTCTCCGGCGTTTCACATTTCCTACGGCAGTCACTTCAATATGTAAATCTTCTTTTGAACCCGTGATGTTACCGCCCACTAGCGCGGTTTTGTAGCGGGCCGCCAAGCTTAGTAGCCCGTCAACTATGTCATCGACCTCCCTAACCAGAATGGTATCGGGTAGCGCGAGAGAAAGGAGTACGTGGCTGGGGGTAGCACCCATGGCGGCTAGGTCGCTCAGGCTGACGGCCAAAGCCTTGTGTCCGATGGCGTTCATAGGAGTCCACGATCGATCGAAGTGTAAGCCTTCGACCAATGTGTCTGTTGTGATCACTGAAACCGTTCCGCGTTTCGGTTCAATGACAGCCGCATCATCGCCTATCCCTAGTATTACTGATGGGAATGAAGGGGCGACTCGCTTCTGAATTCTCTTAATTAGGGCATGCTCGCCTACGTCCGAGACGGTCTGATCAGGAAGTCCATTACTCACAGCACGAGACTCCAAATTCCTATTTCCAAATGGTTCTCGTCTATTCCTGAAAATTCATGACAGCGAAGCCAGTAGAAGTCATATAGCGTTACCTTGGTACTCAGTCAGACTTATCTCGCATAGTCGATTGCACGCATTTCACGAACGACAGTGACCTTAGATCTGTCCAGGGTATTCGAGCTCGTTCTCCACTGGGCCTCTTTTGACGCACGATCCATCGTTTCGGCGACACGTTTCCTCGTGATGAGCCACGCGAGAAAAACACCGACGCTAGTGGCGAGAATAACAATTAGTGCCGCTGATCCTGGGAATATCTGGCTCATACGCACGTTCCTGCTGGAACCTGCGGCGGCCCTGTGGAAAAATCACGTCACGCAGAAGAATGACGCAAAAAGAAAAAACCCCGCGTTGCCGTGTGGGGAGGTCGTATGAACCTTTCTCTAGAAGGTGGAGCCGCTATGTAAGCTTCGCTTCAGGCTTCCTCACTCGAAGGCATGCACACCACAAAGCATTGCAGCTCACTTTGACGAAACGTTGGCTCAAACGAGCCCCCAAAACCATCACGAACATTGCAGGGAAACTAAACAACAAACGCCATCTGCCAACCATCGGTTGACTCATGACCGCATCAAGACACGCTGTTATTCCGAACCATCTTCATCTTATGGCGAAGCTGGGTTGCTGGCAAGTCGATGCCGGAAGTTTTACTTCACTACTGGCTCGCCAGAGCTTCGTCAACCAGTTGTTCGAGGTTTAGGGTTACTTGGTCAGCGGTTGTGGCGGCGATATTGTGACTATGTTGTTTGAGTTTTAAATAGTCGTCAGCGATATTTAGTGCTGCAAGAACAGCTATCCGAACCGAGTCAGCACCAGCCGTTTGTTCGGAAGCCGTTTGCATCTTCTGATCCACATATGTAGCGAGTTCTGCGACGTAGTTGGTATCAAGAGTACTTCGAACCTTATAGGGTTGTCCGAGGATTTCGATGTCGACTACAACCCCGGATGCTTCAGTCGTTCTATTAGCCTGAACCGGCATTGGTTACTCCTAGAAGTTAATCTGTTCCAGTTGTTCCAATATTGTTGTGACGCGATTGCGAATCTGCTCACGCTCGTCCAAGAGGTTCGTTACTTCTACGTGTTCGCTTTTGCTCGCCGAGATCTGGCTTTGAAGATCTTCTATTGCTTTAATCAGGCGAGCGTTGTCTTCGACCTGTTCTGATAGTTCATTTTTCGTGCGCTCTAGCACTTCAACAAGCTCTTTGACCTTGTTGGCGAGACGATCGATCGATTCTATGTCAACGATGTAGGTGCCCATAGTGGTCTTTAAGACTGGCCAAGAAGACGTCAACGTAATGTCGCGTCATGGTGTTTCTTAAGCGCCGTTATGACGTTATCAATTGCTGATTGAACCTCTTCATCAGTCAGAGTTCGATCGGCTGCTCGGAACGTGAGGCGCAACCCTAAACTGACACACCCATCTGGAAATCCTTTACCGTGGTAGCGGTCAAATTCACGAATGTTGACGAGTGTCTCCGGCGCGGCACTATCGATCGTCTCACGAACAGTCGCGGCAGGCAAGGAATCGGCGACTATCACAGCAAGGTCACGAATGACTGATGGATGCCGCGGTACTGAGGCTGCTTGCAGTTGACCACGATCAATCGCTACGGATGTTATGACTCGAAGATCGAGTTCGGCCACGTAGATCTCTTCGACAGATTCAGGAAGCCCTCTCGTAGCAGCCAAACTGGGAGTTAGTTGTCCGAGTAATCCTAGTGATACAGGTGTTGTGGTGCCAGGTGAGAGCACACTAACCTGAGCTGCTCGACCGGGGACCAATATTGAGTTGTCGATACTTTTAAATCGAGGTGCTACGCCGAGTGCGTCACACAAGCGTTCGACTATACCTTTGATGTCAAACAGGTCTACGAAGCGGTCTTGTGTGCTCCAGTGGTTCACTGTTCCTGCGCCCGTGATGATTATGGCTACTCCCGCGGTTTCACCAGTCGACTGCCTAAAACGTTTACCGATCTCAAAGAGCCTGATGTCTCGACGTTCTCGTCGTCGATTATGAATGAGTGCATCGAGCAAGCCTGGAATCAGAGACGGGCGGAGGATGGTGTATTTTTCTGACAACGGATTGGCAATATCGACCAAGTCGTTCTTGTTGTCCACAAACGGTATTCCCGCGGCTCGATCGGTGAAACTGTACGTCATAGCTTCCGAGCAACCGCCTGCCGATAGGACCTGACGAAGTAGACGCTGTTGTTTGTGCCACGAGCTCAACTGTGCTGGCGCTTGAATAACGGGTGGAAATGTAGATGAGAGACGGTCGTATCCGTAGTGTCGAGCGACCTCTTCGATTAAGTCGATTTCTTGGCTGACGTCCACTCGTCGCGTCGGTGCAACCACATGCCACGTCGGTCCAACCTGAGCTGCCTCGACCGAGTCATCTACCTTTTGATTTACTGAGGCAGGCTCGAGTGTGAAGTCAAGTCGTTTGAGCGTGGCTTCGACGAAAGTCGAACTGATAGTCACACCAAGAATTTGAGAAATTCTAGTGTGTCGAAGCACAATTGGTTCCTTTGAGCTATGTGGCTGCGGGTAATTATCCACAACAGAACCACGCAATTGTCCGGCTCTGGTTTCGTGGAATAGCGTCAATGCGCGGCGCATAGCGGCGACGGGAGCCTCAATATCGCTACCTCGTTCGAATCGGTATGATGCCTCTGTCGATAAAGAAAGTCGTTTACTCGTGCGGCGGATGGAGGCAGGCTGAAAATAAGCACTCTCCAGTACCACGGATCTCGATGAACTGGAAACCTCTGAGTCGGCACCTCCCATGATGCCGGCTATGGCGTGAGGTCGGGTCGAATCGGCGATCACCAGGATATCGGGCGAGAGACGACGTTCTTGTCCGTCGAGTGTCCGAATTACTTCATCGTTCTTAACTAGGCGAACCTTAATTATTCCATCCTTGATTGATTTCAGATCGAACGCGTGCATCGGGTGACCCATTTCAATCATCACATAGTTTGTGATGTCGACAATGTTGTTGACCGGCCGAACGCCCGCCGCGGAAAGACGAGCCGCAAGCCAACTTGGTGACGGACCAACGGTTACATCTACGACGGCGCCGGTGTATCGTCGGCACAAATCTTGAGATTCGATGCTGACAGCTAAATTCGAGGTGTCGTCACCAGCATTGTTGACCAGTTCTTCGGACACGTTGATTACAGAGTTGCGGAGTTCAGAGTCGTAGATTGTCGACACTTCTCTGGCAATGCCAAGAACGTTAAGGCAGTCTGGTCGATTGGTTGTGATCTCGAGGTCTAGAACGGCATCTGGCTGACCGTCGGCAATTAACGTCGAGACCGGTTCGACGGCTGACACTTCGAACCCATGCGTTGTTAATGCTTCGGCCAACTCATCGGCACTGACGTTAACGTCTACGAAGTCACGCAGCCAAGAAAGAAGGATTCTCAATAGGGAAACTGCTCCAAAAGACGTAGGTCATTGTCATAAAATAGTCGAATATCTTCGACACGATACTTTAGCAGAGCGACTCGGTCGATTCCGACACCGAATGCCCAACCGGTGTATCGCTCGGGGTCATATCCGACCGCGCGAAAAACGGCAGGGTGGACCATTCCGCTTCCGAGAATTTCAAGCCAGCCCGTTTTTTTACAAACTGGGCAGCCGGCGCCTTCACAAAAGACGCAGGTAATGAACACCTCGGCACTTGGCTCGGTATAGGGAAAAAAGCTCGGTCGGAACATCACGTTAATTTCAGGCGCGAATAACTGGCGTAGAAAACATTCGAGAGTGCCTTTAAGATCCGCCATCGTTACGTGTTGACCAACCAATAGTCCTTCAACTTGTTGAAACATCGGTGAATGTGTCAGGTCAGGAGTATCCCGGCGATAAACGAGTCCTGGGGCAATGATGCGTACTGGTGGTTCGTGGGTCTCCATATATCGGATTTGCATCCCCGATGTGTGAGTGCGAAGTAATGTGGCTGGACGATTGTCGGTGTCGTTCGTGGCGGCCAACGGTTCCCGGAGGTAGAGCGTGTCCTGCATATCTCTGGCCGGATGGTCGGACGGCATATTAAGAGCCTCAAAGTTATGATAGTCGTCTTCAACCTCTGGTCCGTGAAGAATTTCGAAGCCTAGGCTTAAAAAGATATTTTCGATTTCCTCCCTTAAAAGCGTTAGTGGATGGCGGTGGCCCAGAGGTGAGTCTCTGCCGGGTAGCGTAACGTCAACTTCTTCTACCGTCGTCCTTTTAGGCTCAAGGCCTTCACGCCTAGCAAGAACAGCTGCTTCAATCTCTTTCTTGAGTGTGTTGGCCGCTGTTCCTAAAGAGCGCCTTTGGTCGACTGGAACAGAGGCGACCGTCTTTAGCAAAGTGGCCAGTAACCCACGTTTTCGACCGAGGTAGTGGTCATGAAGGTGCTGCAAGTCTCGACTGGTTGAGACGTTGTTAAGCGCACGCCTGAATTCTGTGCGCAGTCGGTCGATGTCGGAGGAGACAGTCACCCGAGAGAAATCACGTAGGCGTTAACTGGCCTGCGCCTCTTTAGCTTGGCTGGCCAAATGGGCGAATGCGTTAGGTTCCTTCACGGCAAGGTCAGCCAAGGCCTTCCGGTCGAGACCCACTCCAGATGTCTTTAGGCCTGCAATGAATTGGCTATAGCTCAGTCCATGCTCCCGTGCGGCAGCATTGATTCGGATTATCCATAGCCGCCGAAAATCGCGTTTCTTGCGGCGACGGCCTACAAAAGCATAAGCGAGCGAAGTGTCGACAGCTTCTTTAGCGGCACGATAAAGCTTGCTTTTTGTCTGATAGAAACCCTTGGCCCTCGCCAGCAGGCGCCGGCGTTTTTTTCGTCTCAATGGGCCACGTTTTACTCGAGGCATGATGTTTTAACTCCTAGTTTCTTACTGCAAGTCAAGAGTCAGCGCGAAACGAATTCACTGAGTCTTGATTTCTAATGTCTTCCCTTGTTTGACTGCTTCGTATCATTTGTAGGGAATCATTTTCTCTAAACGTGGAGTGTCAGCAGTCGATACTAATGTAGTTCCCCTAAGGCCTCGCCGACGTTTTGCGGTCTTGCTCGTCAGAATATGTTGTTTAAATGCCTTGGCGCGGGAGACCTTGCCGGTGCCGGTTTTATTGAACCGTTTCGCGGCACCGCGGTGAGTTTTAATCTTCGGCATATCTGTTCCGTTTTCGATAAGTTAAAAAGTAAAGGTTTACAAGACGTTTAACACGATCCTAAGACGTCCTATTTCACAACCGTGTCTGCTGTCTTAACGTCCCTTTCGCGCCATGACCTTACTGGTCAAGATGGTATGCATCTGGTTACCTTCCATTCGAGGCATCGTTTCTTGTGAGGCGACTTCTGAGAGTTCTTCCACGAGGCGGTTAAGAATATGGCGCCCGAATTCTGGGTGGGCCATCTCTCGTCCTCTAAAAAAAATGGTCGCTTTTACTTTATCCCCGTGCGCCAAAAACCGCTCCACATGTTTTTTCTTGAACTGATAATCGTGCTCATCAACCTTAGGCCTGAACTTGATTTCCTTTATGTCGATTGTTTTCTGATTTTTCTTGGCCTGTCGGGTTCGCTTCTGTTCCTCGTACTGGTACCGGCCATAGTCGGTGATACGACAGACCGGCGGTTGTGCCGTTGGTGATACTTCCACCAAGTCAAGTCCTTTTCCACGGGCAATAGTCAGAGCTTCTTGGGGTGACATTACACCCAATTGTTCACCTTCGTCATCGACTACTCTGACCTCTCTAACACGAATGCGTTCGTTGGTTCTCGCGCGGCTTTGACGAAAATCTCGACGTGGTCCTCGAAAAGCGATACTTTACCTCCTAGCTGTGAGTGTGATGTTCACAGGTCACACCAGAGTTACGAGCGTCTGACATCTTAACCCTCAGAGGGTGAACGTTTCACACGAACCTCTTCTAGTGACGCCTTTACGAACGAATTAAGGGCTTGACTGCCTTGATCCCCCATTGTGACACTCCGAACAGCCACGGTGCCATCAGATGATTCCCGATCTCCCACTACAAGCATATATGGTACTTTGCGGAGTTGCGCTTCGCGAATTTTATACCCGATTTTTTCTTGTCGACTGTCAATCTTGACACGCAAACCGGCTTCGCGAAGTTTTTCTTCGACTGAATGTGCGTATTCGACGTGACGATCCGCGATTGGAAGGACAATGACTTGAAGTGGTGCCAACCACAGCGGAAACTTTCCCGCGTAGTGTTCGATTAGGAGAGCTATGAATCGCTCAAAACTGCCAAAAATTGCACGGTGTATGACGACAGGGCTGTGTTCTGCGTTGTCTGCTCCAATGTACTTCAGTTTGAATCTTTTAGGGAGCTGGTAGTCTAACTGTATCGTTGCGCATTGCCACTTTCTGCCGATTGCATCAGTAACATGAAAGTCTATCTTGGGGCCGTAAAAATTTCCTTCACCGTCAGAGAGTTCGAATGGCCGCTCCGTCGCGGTGATTGCTTGCTTTAGTTGGTCTTCTGCGTGATTCCACGTTTTAATTTCACCCAGAAAGTCGTTGGGACGTGTGGATAGTTCCATGGAATATTCAAGACCAAAGTCGTCGTACACGCGATCGACCATACGCAGAAGCCGCTCGACTTCTTCTCGAATCTGGTCTTCGGTGACGAAACAATGAGCGTCGTCTTGACAGAATTGTCTTACCCGTGTCAGGCCAGATAGGACACCAGATGCCTCGTCTCTGTGCAGGACACCTTGGTCGTGAAACCGCAAGGGCAAGTCTCGATAGCTTCGAACTTCACTGGCAAATACGAGCATGTGTGCCGGGCAATTCATAGCCTTAAGTCCGAAAGGTTCACCTTCGGATTCCACAAGAAACATGTTTTCTCGATAATGCTCCCAGTGTCCTGATGTTTCCCACAGTTGGCGGTTAAAAACTAGTGGAGTTCGAATCTCCGTATAGCCCGCTGGATAGAGCACCTTCCGCATGTACTCGGCCAATTGGTTGTATAAGGTGGTTCCGTCGGCCAACCAAAAAGGGGCACCAGGTGCAAACTGGTGAAACATGAAGAGCCCCAGCTCTTTCCCGAGTTTACGGTGGTCTCGTTTTTTTGCTTCCTCTAATCGAGTGAGGTGGGTTTTAAGGGCCGATTCTTTGAAGAATGCCGTTCCGTAGATGCGCTGCATTGGTTGATTCTGTGCATCGCCTTTCCAGTAGGCATTGGAGCTATTAAGGACCTTGAATGCCTTTAGTCGTCCTGTAGATGGCACGTGCGGCCCAGTGCAGAAATCAATGAAAATCTCTCCAATGGTGTAACACGACACCACCGGTCCACCCTTCTCGTCAATCAATTGAACTTTGAGTGGCTCAGCCTTGTCATGAAAGCAATCTTTCGCTTCTTCTTTTGAAAGTATCCTGCGCTCGAACGGCAGATTTTGCGACGCGAACTCCTTCATCTTTTGTTCAATAGCGATTAGATCTTCAGGTACGAACGGTCGATTGACGACGAAGTCGTAAAAGAAGCCCTCATCGATCGGGGGACCAATGCCGCACTGGGCTTCCGGGAACAAAGCAGTGACGGCCGCAGCCATTAAGTGAGCAGTTGAATGGCGGTAGAGATGCAGCGCCTCTGGTGAATCGTGAGTCACGAAAGTAACGGCCGAATCCGTTTCAAGTGGAAACGAAAGGTCAACCATCTGTTTGTTTACTACTGCGGCCAAGGCTTGTTTCGCGAATCGTGGAGAGATGCTCTCGGCAATTTCAGAGACTGGTTGGCCAGGCGAAGCCATTTTGGTGGCTCCGTCTGGAAGCGTCACGGTAAGTGCATTCATAAGGTTAAGTGTTTAACTAATGAGGTTTAAAACGCTGGCCATGGTAGGCACGGGCGGACTTGAACCGCCGACCTCCTGCATGTCAAGCAGGCGCTCTAACCAACTGAGCTACGCGCCTATACCCTGAAAACATAGCAGCGGTGATTTCGATCGTCAACGCAAGGAGTCTATCCAATAACGGCGGTGTCAGAGAATCATTGAGCGGATGTGCTCAATTCCCTGCTCCAAAATAGGGTCACCAGGTGGCAAAGGTTCGCCAAGTTCTACGATAGGGACTTCCACTGCGACGGTTGGCAAAATTCCAGCACGATGTATCGGGTCACCTGATGCTTTGAGATAACGTGCCCAAGACAGCCAGAGTCCGGTGCCATCCGGCAGTTTGATTAGTTTTTGAAGACTCGATCGTCCCGCTGTTCGCTGGCCTACCGTATCGGCTCGGTCGGTTCCCGCCAGCCCGGCGACAAAAACTTCGGCTGCATGGGCGGTGCCAAAATCCGTAAGAAGGACCACGGGTACGTCGATGGTTCGGTCACCGCTTGCGGCTGGAATAGTCGTTTCTTCGTCAGAACCAGATTCTGTGCGGCGGAGGAGCGTTCCGCTTCCTACAAAGAGTCGGGCAGTTGCAATAGCCTCGTCGAAAGATCCTCCTGATATATTTCGGACATCGATAAGGAATGCACGGGCCCCGTTACTAAGAAGATTCGAAGCCGCTGAAGCGATTTCATTCGCCGCACCAGAGCTAAATCGAGACACCCTGACATACCCGATGGTGTCATCTTGCATGCTGGTTTCAACAATAGAGTCGCTTGGTCGTTCAAGGGTTAACTCGATATCGTATGGCTCAGTCGTGTTGCCACGGATCATTGACAGGCGTACGGGTTCTCCTGGTGGGCCCAACAGGAGTTTCTTACCTTCGATGACCGAGAGTCGTCGAGTCGTTTGCCCCTCAATCGTTCTGATAAAGTCGCCTGGAATCAGCCCTGCTTTGTCTGCTGGCGAGCCGGGACGCACTGCGATGACCTGCATGTAGTACTGACTCGCGATATCGAGGCCGAGTTCTCCCGCTGGAATCGGTTCGCCAGTTTCTATCTCCAGCACTTCAGCTGCCGACAAGAAAGCACTTTCTGCGTCGAGTCCGCCCGCAAGGCCGCGTAGGGCGCCCTGAATGACACCTTCGAGATCGACGTCCTCTACATAGTTGTTAGTAATAAGTGAGACAACGTCTTCGAATATGCGAAGGTGTCGGTACGTATCTTCTCGGGCTACGGCTTGACCAAGAAAGCCTCCGACGATCGTGAACGCGACCAGTGGAAGAGATACAAAAAGAATGACAAAACGAGCCCTTCGAGTCATCTCCATCATTATAGTAGATGAGTGCGTCTATTGGCGGTTGACGTCGGCGAACGTCGGATTGGTCTCGCGGTGAGTGACCCGACGGCCACCTTGGCTAGGCCGTTGAAGGTTCTCACGGTTCCCCGGCTCGAAAACGAGAGACTGAAGGGTGTAATTGTCGTTGTAAATGAGATTTTGACGCTCGAAAAGGAGGAGGACGGATTGGCGGGCGTGGTTGTGGGATTGCCCGTTTCATTAACTGGCCAAGCCCATAGTCAGACCCAGTATGTGCTACGTTTCGTCGAGAGTCTGCGCACTTACACGGAACTCCCGATTCACTTTCAGGATGAAAGACTGTCGAGTCATGAAGCTGAGAGTCGCCTAGCGGAGCATGAGAGAGATTGGCGCAAACGGAAGATTCGGCTTGACGCAGCATCGGCTGCCGTCATCCTGCAGGATTTCCTTGACAGTCAGTCGGATTTAACAAACAGCAGCCGAGTAAAATAAGGCAGATGATCGTGCGTAAGTTGCTCATTACAATGGGCGTGTTCATTGGGGTGGCGTCTGTAGTTGCTGCCTTAGTTGTCGACCAAAGCTTTACACGCACAGAATTGCCGTACCGAGCGTACGGAAGCGACGGTGTGTTTGTTGACATTCAACCCGGCGAGTCATCAAGGGGCATAGCCAATAGGCTCGCATCGGCCGGGGTAGTGCAGGACGAATGGACCTTTCGTCTGGCTGTGTGGCGAAGCGGGCTCGCGCGGGATCTACAAGCAGGTGAGTATTATTTCAATGATGCGGTGTCATCCCGTCAGGTAGCGGACAAGATCGCAAGTGGCCAAGTTTACCTGCGTCCGATTACATTTCCGGAAGGCTTGACCGTCAGCGAGATGGCCGACATTTTTGATACCAGAGGGTTCGGGGAACGAGAGGCCTTTATTGAAGAGACCCAAAGGGTCGAGTTAATCAGTGATCTGGATTCAGAAGCTAAGACACTGGAAGGTTACCTTTTTCCCGAAACTTACCTCTTGCCGCGTGATGCGACGGCATCTGATCTTGTCGAGGCGATGGTTGCACACTTTCGCCGGACCTTCAGCGAAGCATTACAGTCGGAAGCTCGTTATCACGATTTCAGTGTGCGGGAAGTGATTACGTTGGCATCATTGATTCAGAAGGAAACTGGCAGTGCCGGTGAACACCGCATAGTATCGGCCGTGTACAACAATCGTTTGCGGATCGGGATGGCCTTACAGTGCGACCCGACGGTGATTTATGCGCTTCAACTCGATGGTCTGTATGACGGAAACTTGACACGGGACAACTTGCAGCACGATTCGCCGTACAACACGTATCGGTACCCCGGGCTACCGCCAGGCCCGATTGCTTCCCCCGGTTTGGGGGCATTGAGCGCAGCGGTTGATCCAGAAGATGTCTCTTACCTGTATTTTGTCAGTCGGAATGACGGGTCTCACGCGTTTGCCAACACATTGCGAGAACACAATAGGAACGTTCAACGTTACCAAATCGACTATTTTCGCGCGCGTAGAGCGTCGCAATCGACTGAGAGGGAGTAATCTGTGGCACTCTGACCACGGCTCAATCTTGATCCGGTGGTGCTAGCGAGTTTTTTTCGGTCGATCTTGCCATATCCGATTTCCCCATTCGGGTACTTCAGTATAGAAAAGAGCAGTGGCTTCTACATCTGAGGCGACATTATTTGCAATGACGTTACGTGTTTTAACGTGATTAGCTTGTAACGGAATTCGCTCGAACAAAATACCTCCAAATGCTAAATAGGCTGCCAGTAGAGTAAGTAATACATTGAATGTTTGTCCTACGAGGTACAGCTGGATCGGCCGTCCTCCAGCGGCTTGCTGAGTTAGTTCCCGGAAGCGAGACTCCAAGCCGATACTCACGAAGGCAAGGCAAAATAGCCATCCGCGTAAGTCCGATGTCAGGTCGAGTATTTCCTCCACCTGTGTGTTCCCAAGGATTGGGATGAGTACAAACGAAAAGATGAGTGACGCGAGTACAAACCCAAGAATGAATTTCGGGAATCGATGCCAGATTTCAATAACGTTTGGCCGAGTGGTTCGTCCATCGGTTTCTACCCGAGTCACCCAAAACACTGCTATGAGAAAGGCAACCACACCGATAAGGGTGTTCTGGATCATTTTGACGACGGCCGCTATCTGCTCTGCCTGATCACCTAGTAAGGCGCCGGCTGCCACCACCGCTCCGGTGG
>Ga0310121_10001268_pt1 | contig 26235 bp, 27 predicted proteins | sample CB27_Tmax_986_MG_FD_203504 | JGI IMG/M metagenome (GOLD analysis project Ga0310121, IMG submission 203504) | Marine microbial communities from Western Arctic Ocean, Canada - CB27_Tmax_986 | ecosystem: Environmental > Aquatic > Marine > Oceanic | place: Canada: Western Arctic Ocean | collected...
TTCGCGCGTCTCGGCGAGGCGTGAGGGCGTCATCTCCGGATCTTCGCTGCCCTTGTTCCCGTTCGTGATGATGGCGTAGGTGACCTCGGTGCCGCGGCCGGCCCACTTCGCCACGGTCCCGGCCACCATGAACTCGGCGTCGTCGGGATGGGCGACGACGACCATGGCGGACTCGGGCCGGTACTCCTCAGTCTCGCTCGCGGTCACCCTCGCCCCTCTCGCTGCCCGAGCAACGAGCTGGGCCGCCTGGCCCCTCTCGTTGCTCGTGGTCTAGGAGTCGTCTTCGTCGCCGCCGCAATCAAGGTCGACGGTCGCTCCGTTGTCGGTGGCCGCCTGCTGGACGGTCTCGCAGGCCTCCTCGAACTCGTCCCCGGCCAACTCGACTGCGTCCGAGCCCTCGATGAGGGCTATAAGCTCCCCCTGCGAGTCGACGTCGTCGAGCTCACTTCTGAAGTCCTCGAGGACGTCCACGAAAGTCTTCAGCTTCGCAACGAAGCCATCGTGGGCGGCTTCGACCGCTGCCGGCGGGCTAAGGCCTTCGGAGGCGCTGAGGGAGTCCTTCGCCGCGTCGGTGTTGCCCTTGAAGAACTCCTGGAACGCCTTGACGATGTCGTCCTCGTCAGAGTCCTCATTCTCGAGGACCTCGTCGAACTCGAGCTCGTTCTGGTCGACCAACGCCGTACGGTCATCGCTGATCTGCTGCAGCTTTTCGAAGTACTCCTCGATCGTGAGTTCGCTGCCGCCGCCACAGCTCACCAGGAGGAGGGCCGCGAGCATGCCTCCGATCGCGAACACCAGCCGGTTCTTCATGAAAGTCCCTCCGTCTCCGCTGGCGAGATCGTAGGGGCAGCGGTAATTGCGGACCAGCCACACGGGGCGCATGCCCGCTATCATCGGCCGGCGCCCGCCCTGGGCGCGGAGGGTTCGCGAATGTGCTTCGACTACGATGCCAATCCCCCCATCGCTCCTGTCGCCGGCGCCGCCATCGACTCCGAGGATCTCGTGCTGACATCGGCCGACGGCACCGACTTCGCTGCCTTCGTGGCGCGCGCGGAGAGCCCGTCGGGAGCCGGGATCGTCATGCTGCCGGATGTCCGCGGGCTCTTCCCCTTCTACGAGGAGTTGGCCCTGCGCTTCGCGGAGGTGGGCATCAACGCCCTCACGATCGACTACTTCGGGCGGACGGCGGGCGTGGCCAAGCGGGACGCCGACTTCCCCTTCATGGAGCACATCCCCAAGACCACGGCCCCGACCATCGCCGCCGATGTCGCCGCGGCGGCGGCCTATCTGCGCGGCGCCGCGGGCGGCTCCTGCCGCTCGCTCTTCACCGTCGGGTTCTGCTTCGGCGGTTCGAACTCGTGGCTGCAGGCGGCCAGCGGCCACGGCCTGAGCGGGGCAATCGGCTTCTACGGCCGCCCCGGCGCGGGATTCGACGGCGGCCCTGGGCCCATCGACCGCGCAAAGGAGATGACCGCACCCGTGCTCGCGCTTATGGGCGGAGCCGACGACTACATCCCCGAGGAGGAGGTCGCCGGCCTCCGAACCGCGTTTCAGGAGGCTGGCCTCGAGCACGAGGTCGTCGTCTACGAGGGCGCGCCCCACAGCTTCTTCGATCGCACGTACGAAGAGTTCGCCGACGCCTCCGCCGACGCCTGGACGCGCTGCCTCGCCTTCATCCGCACCAACACCGAGGCGTAGGAGCCGCCCCGCCCGGAACGCAGCGGGCGGCGCTGGAATGGCGCTACCGATCCGAACATATGTGTTGACAGCCGCCTGCTACGTCCTTTAATCTTTGTTGCTGGATGGTCCGTAAGGACCAGCGTGGATGAGCGGGCGAAGGCCCGCTTTTCCATATCCCACCACTAGTCCAACAAGTAGTGGCCGTAGACGTTGACCATGTGGTCAGCGGCAGCGTTGAGATCCAGCGTGAATTGGCTAGGTGGTCTGAAGAGTGGCCGGCCGGCCTCCAGGACAATTCGCTGCTTCTGCCCGGCGCAAAGGATGTCGGCGAGCTGGAGCCCAGCGATATTCTGGCTCTTCCGGATTATCTTTATCGCCCCAGTGGGATAGGCGGCCCGGTAGTCTGAACCGGTCGCGGCTCCCGACCCATAGCGCAGCATCGCTAAGTAGGCCTGCTGCAGCTGACGATCTTCTCTCTTCCCCCGAGACTCCGCGATGATGTCCGCTTGGTCTCCCTTAACGCTCAAGAATCCCCGGATCCCGTTCAGCAAGACCGCCAACGAGTAATCGTAGGGGTCCCAAGCGCTACCCGTGAACGACTTGAAATGAGTGAGCTTATCGATAACGACGGTGAAGACCTGCGCTGGGAGGTCGTGCACAAAGCTCAGGATGTCCTTGTCCCAAGCCGACTTGCGTGCGGGATTCGCGAGCACGCCGAACCATCGTTGTCGTTTGAGGATGTGGCTCCTAGTGAGGATCACCGGATCATCGGGATCGTAGGTGAAGTGCTTTCTTTTGAGTCGCTCTAGGTTCGGCTGCAAGTGCTCCCGATAGTAGTCCTGGTGCACGACCACGCCGGTAAGAGCCAAGTAGCGTCTGTCCAGGCGATCAACATTGTTGTAGCGCTGATCGCCCGATTCATCGATGTAGACGCGATAGGCGAGGTGCCGCACGGCCGTACTCTAACTGCCCGCAGCAGTCGAGCATGGGTGAGGCCGGGAGGCGGGGCCCGAGCGAAGCGAGCCTAAAAGCGAGCGCGAAGGGGCAGCCGGAGCAGTCGAGCGACTGCTGTGTTCGTCTCTATCGAGGCGCGAAGGCGAAGCGGCCGCCAGGTCGCGCGGCCACAGCAGCCGAGCGACTGCTGTCTTCGTCTCTATCAAGACGCCGGAGCGAGGTGCGAAGGCGAAGCCGCAGCAGCCGAGCGACTGCTGTGTTCGCCTCTATCGAGGCGCCGGAGCGAGCGCGAAGGCGCAGCGGCCGCCAGGCCGCGTAGCCGGAGCAGCTGAGCGACCGGTATATCGAGGCGCGAAGGCGAAGCCGCAGCAGTCGAGCGACCACTGTCTCCACTAAAACACCGCTGTGGGGTTGACCGGTGAGCCCGTGCCGCCGCGGACGTGGAGCGGCGCGATCGAAAGCATGAACTCCCAGCGCCCTTCCTCGGCGCAGGCTTCGGCGAGCGGATCGAGGAAGGCGTTATCGAGCAGCGGCAACCCCATGTAAACGATCGTGAAGACGTGCACGGGACCGCCGGGGGCGGGCGGGTCCTCGAACATCGCGTAGGGGCTGGGGCGTGCGTCGAGCATGTCCCAGCCGAGGATGGCGGCGTCGTGTTCCTTGAGGACCGGTACGCAGTCCGCATGAAGCCCCGGGCTCGGCGGGATGCCCGGCGTCGCCTCTGGATTCGCGGCGAGATAGGCGGGCCGAGCGCCGCGGACGAGGACTGCGTCACCGGGGCGGAGCTCGATCCCTTCGGCCTCGGCCGCGGCCTCGAGCTCCCAGCCACGCGTGGGCGCGTCCGTCGTGACGTACTCGGTCCCGCGCAGGCGGGGGATGTCGAGGAGCACGCCGCGCGTGAGGATGCCCTCTTTCCAGGCGGCGACATCGCCGGAGGCGGCCCCGGCGGATGTGACTTCGGCCGCGGCCGACTTGCCGTTCCACATCTTGCCTTCCCAGAAGATGTGGCAGAGCGCGTCCACGTGGGTAGTCGCGTAGCCGTGGAAGACGAGGCCGATGTAGTCGCTGGACGCCTGGGGCCCGAAGCGGACAAAGTGCTGGACCGGGTTCCAGTTTCCGGGCTGGCCCTGGGTATTGAGCGGGTACGAAAGTGAGACGGCCCGCCCGCTGCGCACCAGCGCCGCCGCTTCGCGACGCTTCTCGGGCGTGATCAGGTTGATCGTGCCCGCGCTGTCGTCGGGGCCCCAGCGGCCCCAGTTGCTGCAGGTCTCGAAGTACGTGCGGACCTCGTCCTCGGTTGGCTCGGGATATTCGCCGTTGGGTGCCATTGGATCCTCCTCGCCCGGCGGGATCCTACCGACTGGCGCCCGTGTGTGTGTGCGCGGGGAGCTAGTTCGGGGCCGCGGGGGTACGCAGGGGGAAGGTGGCGACCACGTCGTGGCGCGCGCCATCGGCCAGCAGATGGCTCCGTACGAGCGATATCTGGCTAGTACGCCAGGCCGACTCCGGGACCTCGACCTTGCCCACCGCCACCTCGAGCCCGGCGCGCTCGCGGGTGGCGATGTGGTCCCGCACACGCCCGAGCGTGAGGTGCGGCCGGAAAGGCCGCGTCTCCGGTTCGAAACCGATTACCGAAAGGGCGCGGTTCACGTCACGAGAGAGCGCCTCGAGGCGAAGCACATCCCCGGCGACGGCTACCCACATCACCCGTAGCCCTTCGCGACCGCCGAAGGTGCCGATGCTCGCGAACTCGAGGAAGAAGGGCGAGTGGCGAACGACCGCTTCCTGGAGCGCCACCTTCACAGCCGGGATCTGGCGCTCGGGCACCTCGCCCAGGAACTTCAGGGTGACGTGCAGGCTCTCTGGGTTGACCCAGCGGACGGCGCCGTCGCTCTGCGCGCGGAGATCGGCGATCACGCCGGCCAGCGACCGCTTCACATCGTCGGGAAGCTCGCAGGCCACGAACAGGCGGTGGGTCTTCGGTTTTGGCTCAGTCATATCACCGGAATCGTCACAGGAATCGCTCGGCGTTCCCGCCGGCTACCGCTTGCGCGGCCGCCGCCGGTAGACCGGCAAGGGCACGCTTCAGCTCCGCTGCCGGCGTCCGCAAAGGGAAGTCGGAGCCGAAGAGAACTCGCTCGGCGCCCGCCGCCTGCACGAGGCGTGTAACGCACTCGGAATCATACAGAAGGCTGGCGGCGGCGGTGTCGAAGAGGAGGTTCGGGGTAGCGGCGCGCACTTCGGGCATACCGAGATAGAAAGAGGCACCGGCACCGAGGTGAGCCCCGATCATCGTCACGTCCGGGGCGGCACTCGCCACCGCGATCAGCTCCGCCGGCGTGAGGCCACCGCCCTTTCCGGGATAGCAGTGCCCCACGGGTTCGCTCGTGTGCCAGAGGAGCGCCACCCGCGCCTCCGCCGCGAGCGCGGCCAGCCGCCGGCCCCCAGCCCCGATGGGATCCCAGCCCTGCGTGCCCGGGCGGAGCTCGCCAAAGCCACGGGCGCCGGCCGTGATCGCCCGCCCCGCCTCGACCTCCCAGCCCGGGAGCGCGGGGTTCACGGTCGCGAAGGGAACGATCGCGGGCGGCACCTCGGTGGCGATCGCCAAGAGGTACTCGTTCTGTTCGCTGATCTCCCGCTCGCCCGCGAAGGCGAAGCCGAGCGCCACGGCGGCGTCGAATCGAGCCTCGCGCAGCGCTCCGCGGAGCGCTGCCGCATCGGCAAGCTCGACCCCAGCGTGAGCGTAAAGCTCGGCGAAGCCCTCATCGCGGGCGGCAATCGCCTCGCGGGAGCGGACCTGAGAAGGGGGGAACAGGTGCGTGTGCGCGTCTACGCGAGCCACCGTGGACGATCGTAGCAGATGGGGTAGGCTGGCCTGGTGGGGCTCTTTATCGAGGTCATCGTGGCCGAGGCAGCCTGCGCCTCAGAGCCGGAATGCCGGGAGTGCGTGCAGAGCTGCCCTGTCGATATCCTGGCGCGCACCGATGGCGACCGCATCGCCCGCGTTCTCGACGAGAACGTGGACGAATGCATCCTCTGCGACCTCTGCGTGATCCGCTGCCCGGTTGAGGCGGTGACGGTCCGGAAGCTGTACGCCAGCTAGGCGCGATGACCGGCCTGGCGGAGCCAGGCGATGTGGGCGCTCTCCTCGAGCGTGGTCAGCCACTGCAGGGCGTCCCACAGTGTGAGGCCGCGGGCGTACGCGCCATGGCCTCGCAGAAGCGCCACCCGGGCACCACGCAGCGCCTCCGCGATCTGCTGTTCCTGGAGCGGTCCCGGTGCGATCACCGGGACCTCGGGCAGGTGGGCCTGGCCCTCCGTGTCCTCCGGTACGAACACGTCCTGCTCGAACGAGCGGGCGATGGCGTGCCGCGGATGGGCGTGGGCGATCGCGAGCGCATCGGTCAAGGCGTAAATCGTCCAGTGGAGGATCGTATCGCTGGAGGGGGGAGGGGGCTCATGCGTACCATCGGGCAGAACGCGGCTGATGTCCTCGGGGCCGAGGTGGCCCAGCATCGTGCCGGTGCCGGTGATCCAGATCGCGTGCCCGTCGCGGACGCTGAGATTGCCCCCACGGCTGCTGACGAGGCCCAACATGTAGAGGTCGCGCCCCACTCCCTGCAGGTCGCGAAGCGTCGTCTCGGGAATCGCCACGCCCTTGCCTCCCAGGCGATCTTAGCGGGGCGCGGCGCGAGCGTTTAGGGGGAGGCCTTGCGGCCACAAAGCGAGCTATATCCCAGCGAGCTCTAAAGCGTCAGGCAGGCACGAGCCCCGACCGATCGGGGAAAGTTATTTCCCATCGATCGACCTTCTGGGGGAGGTGTTCTCCCTGATCCTCGATGTGGGCGTCAACACAGGCTTCGATCGCTTCGACGATATTCGTCCGCAGCTCATCTAGCGTCTCGCCCTGCGAGGAACAGCCAGACAACTCGGGCACCTCGGCCCAATATCCGCCCTCTTCAGCTTCGTGCACCAAGACTGTGAAGGTGTACATCGCCGTCCTCCCTTAGCGCCCCGCCGCGCTCAAGAAATCGTCTTCTGTAACTTCGGCTGTCTGAATAGCCTTCTTCAGCAATCCGACCTTAACAGCGCCAGCAGGGATAGAGAGGTTACGCCCGTTGGGCATCTTCACCAGTCGGTGACTTCCCTTTCCTTGCCGTTCTGTCCCACCAAGCTCGACGAACGCAGCGATGGCCTGAGCCTGGCGGATATCCCTCGGAAACTTGGGCAAGCCCTTGCTCCTTCGGGGTCGCGAACTGAGTCACAGAATGCCACGACGTGTCAAATCTACCCCACCATCGGGGAGTATGCCTTTTCCGTCCTGACGCTGCGGCCCGAGCAGGCACGCGGGCGGCGAGGCCGGTGGGGGTCCGAGCGCAGCGAGCGCTCAAGCGAGCGCGAAGCCGCAGCGGCCGCAGGCCGCGAAGGCGCAGCAGTCGAGCGCCGGGGAGGGGCCGGTCGGGAGGGGCCCGAGCGCAGCGAGCCCTCAAGCGAGCGCGAAAGCCGCAGCGGCCGCAGGCCGCGAAGGCGTAGCAGTCGAGCGCGGGGGAGGGGCCGGCGGGGGGGCCGAGCGCAGCGAGCTCTACTTAGACCTCGCGGAACTCGCCCTCGACCGTGCCTTCTTCGGCCTCTCCGGCGGGCTCGCCCGCTGCGGCCCCGTCGTCGCCGTCATCGCCCTCGGGGCCGGGCTCGGCGCCGGGCTCGGCGCCATAGACGGACTCGCCCACGCGCTGAAGGACGGCGGTGAGCTCGTCGAGCGCGGTCTGCAGCCGCTCTTTGTCCTCGCCCTCGGCCTCGAGCGCCTCGCGCACCGCCTTCACCTTCTCCTCGACCTCACCCTTGAGGGCCTCGTCGATCTTGTCGGCGTTGTCCGCGATCGTCTTCTCCGCCTGGTAGGCGGCGCTGTCGGCGAGGTTGCGCAGCTCGATGAGCTCGCGGCGGCTGAGGTCCTCGTCCGCATGCAGTTCGGCGTCGCTCTGCATGCGCTGAATCTCTTCGTCGGTGAGACCGCTCGAGGCCTGGATCGTGATCTTCTGTTCACGGCCCGTGCCCTTGTCGATCGCGCTCACATTGACGATGCCGTTGGCATCGATATCGAACGTCACCTCGATCTGGGGGAGGCCACGGGGGGCGGCGAGGATGCCATCGAGGGTGAACTTCCCGAGCGACTTGTTGTCCGGCGCCATGGGGCGCTCGCCTTGGAGCACGTGGATCTCCACGCTGGGCTGGTTGTCGGCAGCGGTGCTGAACACCTGGCTCTTGGCCGTGGGAATGGTGGTGTTGCGGCCGATAATGGTGGTCATCACGCCGCCGAGTGTCTCGATGCCGAGGGTCAGGGGCGTAACGTCGAGCAGGAGCACGTCCTGGACGTCGCCCTTGAGCACACCCGCCTGGATCGCCGCACCCATGGCCACGACCTCATCGGGATTGACGCCCATGTGGGGCTCCTTCCCGAAGAACTCGCCCACGAGCTGCTGGACCGATGGCATGCGTGTCTGACCGCCGACGAGGACGACCTCACTGACTGCGCCGGGCTCCTTGCCGGCGTCGGCAAGCGCCTTCTTGACCGGCTCGAGCGTCCCTTGCAGCAGATCGCCCACGAGCTGCTCGAGCTTCGCCCGGCTCATATTGAGATTGAGGTGCTTCGGGCCGCTCGCATCGGCAGTAATGAAGGGCAGATTGATCTCCGACTGCTGAGCGCTCGAAAGCTCGATTTTCGCCTTCTCTGCCTCGGCCTTCAGCCGCTGGAGCGCCTGGCGATCCTGGCGCAGGTCGATGCCCTCGGACTTCTTGAACTCCTCGATCAGCCAATCGATGATGCGCTGGTCGAAGTCATCGCCGCCGAGGTTGGTGTTGCCGTTGGTGCTGAGCACCTGGAAGGTGCCGTCGCCGATCTCGAGGATGGAGATGTCGAACGTGCCCCCGCCGAGGTCGTAGACGGCGATCACCTCGTCCGCCTTCCTGTCGAGGCCGTAGGCGAGGGAGGCGGCGGTCGGCTCGTTGATGATGCGGAGGACGTTCAAGCCCGCGATCTTGCCGGCGTCCTTGGTCGCTTGGCGCTGGGCGTCGTTGAAGTACGCCGGGACGGTGATCACGGCCTCGGTGACGGCCTCGCCGAGATAGGCCTCCGCATCCGCCTTGAGCTTCTGCAGGATCATCGCGCTGACCTCGGGGGGGCTGTGCTGGCCGTCGCCCATCGTCACGCGAACGTCGCCGTTCGAGGCGGCAGTAATGGCATACGGCATCGTCTCGAGGGCGCGCTGGACCTCATCGTCGCTGTGCTTGCGGCCCATGTAGCGCTTGATGCTGTAGACGGTGTTCTCGGGGTTCGTGATCGCCTGGCGCTTGGCCACCTGGCCGACGAGCCGCTCGCCGGACTTGGTCAGGGCCACCACCGAGGGCGTGGTCCGCGTACCTTCAGCGTTTGGGACGATGGTCGGTTCGCCCGCCTCCATGACGGCCATGGCGCTATTGGTGGTTCCGAGATCGATTCCCAGGACTTTCGGCATCTCATGCTCCTCCCGACTGGATCAGGTGTTTCGTTGGTGCTGTTGTTGCTGCTGCTGTTATGTCTGCCGCGCCTAGGCGCCCTCACTTGTTGGTTCGCTGCCATCGCCAACCACGACCATCGCAGGGCGGAGGACCTTGTCGCTGAGGGCATAGCCCTTCTGAACGACGTGCAGGCAGATGTTTTCCGACCCTGGCTGGCGGCCGACGGCCTCGTGTTGGGTGGGATCGAAGGCCAGGCCTTCGGCCGCGATCTCCTCGATACCCATGCCCTCGATCAGCGCCGCGAGCTTGCGCTGGATAGCGAGCACGCCCTGAACCCAGTTGGGGCCGACCAGCGTGCTGTCGAGCGTCTCCACCGCGCGGCCGAAGTCGTCGTGGACGGGCAGGAGGTTGATGACGAGCGCGGCGCTGGCCAAACGCGCCTGCTCGGAACGCTCCTGCTCGACGCGACGCTTGTAGTTGGCAAGGTCAGCGGCGGCCCGCTGCCAGTTGCGGTGGTTGGTCTCAGCCCTTTCTCGCTCCTCCGCAAGGAGGGCGTCAAGAGGCTGCCCAGCATCAGCGTCGGGCTCCGCGTCCGGCGCATCGCCCTCCATCCGCGACGCGGCGCGTCGGTCGACGCTCTCTGACTGTTCGTCGTCGCTCATCGGGCCTCCGGCGGAGAGGTTTTGGGGCAGCACATGTGGCTAGTCGTCGCCATAAAAGCGGTTCATGAGTTCGGTGAGGACATCGCTGACGTAGCGCACGTGGGCGACGGCATCCGCGTACTGCAGACGGGTCGGCCCGAGCAGGCCGAGGGTACCGCCGGCGCCCCCGGCAGTGCCGTAGCGCGTGAGCACGAAGCTCATGTTCTGGTAGGGACCGTCGCGGTTCTCGTCGCCGATGACGATGGCTACGTCGGCGTTACCGAGGGAGCCCACGGGGATGGCGCGCTGGAGGCGCGAACCCTCGACCGCTTCGAGGGTGTCGAGGAGGCGGTCGCTGTCGCCTTCGTACTCCGGCTGGCGGAGCAGCTCGCGCACACCCTCGATGACCGGCGTCTCGCTGGCGGCGTCCTCTTCGCTGCGAAGCAAGTCGATCACGGACTCGAGGACGGGCGTTTCGAGATCGACACTGACCCCTTCGCCGGGCGGCTGAGCGGTGATCTCAGCTGCCGTCCGGCCCGTGTGCGCATCGTTGAGCTGGGCGGCGAGCCGGGCCAGCTGCTCCTGCGTCACCGTCATCGCGAACTCGAGCGTGTGCTGGCGCACGGCTGCGTCACTCGTGACGACGATGAGGAGTGCGCGCTCATCGGTGAGCTCCACGAGCTGGAGGTGTTTGAGCCGCACTTCGACGAGGTGGGGTGGCGTCGCAATCGCGGCGTTGTGCATCGAGTTGGCGAGCACGCTCGCCGCCAGCGAGACCCAGTGCTCGAGATCGACGGTGCTCTGGTGGAACTGATGGAGGATGGTCAGCTCTTCCTCGGCCGTGAGGCGACGCTCGCCCATGAGCGAGCCGACGTACGTGCGGTAGCCGAGATTGCTGGGCACACGGCCCGCGGAGGTATGCGGATGGGTCACCAGCCCCTCCTCCTCGAGGGCCGCCATTTCGTTCCGCACGGTCGCGCTGGAGAGGTCGAGGTCATGCTTCGCCACGAGCGCCTGCGAGCCCACGGGCTGCGCGCTATCGACGTAGTCCTCGACGATGAGGGCGAGGATCCTCGCCCTTCTCTCTGATAACGCCATTGTTAACCCTGCTCGGGTATCTTAGCACTCTGTCCCCACGAGTGCTAATGGGCCGATCGCCCACTCTTTCCGGCCCAATTCGGGGCGGTCAAGCCCGCTGCTAGACTCCTTCCATGGCCCTCGGCCTTCTCGGCGGAACGTTCGATCCCCCGCATCTCGGGCACCTCGTTCTCGGCGAGTGCGCGCGCGTCCAGTTCGATGTCGAACGCGTGTGCTTCATGCCCGCGGGCGATCCCTACCGCAAGGCCGCTCGCGCTGTGACCGCCGCCGATGAGCGACTCGCAATGACCAGGCTCGCGATCGCCGACAACGAGGCGTTCGGCATCGACGCGCGCGAGGTCGAGCGCGCGGGCCCGACCTACACGCGCGACACCCTGCGCGAGCTGAAGCGCGAGGGCATCGGCGAGATCGTCCTGATCCTGGGCGGCGATGCCCTCGCCGACATGCCGAACTGGCACGAGCCGCACGAAATCGCGGCGCTCGCGCGGATCGTGATCGCACCCAAGGGCCTCACCGAAGCTGCCATCGCGAGGCATGCATCCGACGCCGGGCTGGGTGAGCCCCCCGCCGTCGTCGAGATGCCCGCGCTCCCGATCAGCTCATCGCTGATCCGCGAACGCGTGCGCCGCGGTCTGCCAGTGCGCTACCTGGTGCCCCCCGCCGTCGAGGACTACATCCAGGAGCGCGGCCTCTATCGCTAGCGCACCCGCAGTCGCGCTTCGACCGCCGAGGCACGAATGGGCGCGCGCGCGATCTCGATGCCGTCGAGCGCGATCACCGGCACAGCCTCGCCGTAGCGCTCCCGAAGCGCCGCGTCGCCGTCGACATCGACCGTCTCGAAGTCGAGAGCGAGTTCGTCCCGGAGCCCTTCGAGCAGCGCCTGCGCCTGGTCGCAGAGGTGACACTCGCGGCGCGTGTAGAGCGTGACGCGCCGCCGTCTCACGCCGGCGAGCGTTCGCCCGCGGCCGGGGGGCCGTCACCGCCCTCGTCGTCCTCGTCGTCGGGAGGGCCGAGCACGCGGTCCTCCCACTCATGCGTGATGGGCCCCGGATAGCGGCGCAGAACACCGGCGGCGATGATCGCGAGGCCAATCAGGGCGGGCGCCACCAACTGCGGCACCGGCACGTCGCCGATCGTCTGTTCATCGAAGCGGAACTCAGAGAGGCCGAAGCGCATGGCGGAATAGGCGACCACGTAGAGGCAGAACGTCCAGCCGGGGACCGTGACGAAGCGCCGCGCGACGAAGAGAAGGAGTGCGAGGATGACGAAGTCGCCGAGGAGCTCGTAGCCCCCAGCCGTGGGGTGCACGGAGCGGCCGAGCTCGCCCAACGTATCGGGGTGGGTGTACGTGAACGCCCAGGGCAGATCGCTCGCGGTCGAGAGATGCTCGCCGTTGATCAGATCGCCGATGCGGCCGATCCCCTGCCCGAGGATCATTCCCGCTGCCGCTGCATCGAGGCCAATCGCGATCGGCCAGCGATGATAGAGCGCGTAGATGAGACCACCGAGGACGCCGCCAATCAGGCCCCCATACAGCGTGATGCCGCCCTCGGTGATGTTGAGGACGATATCGCTGAGGTTGTCGTCGAACTGATCCCAGTGCTCGAGCACGTAGAAGAGGCGTGCCCCGACGATGGCGCAGGGCACGCCCACGAGCGCGATCTCCTGACCCACGTCCGAGGGAATGCCGTCCAGCTTCGCGAGGTACACGGCGAGGGAAACGCCACCGATGATGCCCACGGCCGTGAAGATGCCGTGCCAGCTGAGCGTGAGGCCCCAGATATCGCCGATCTCCGGGTCGAACGGAATGGTGATCGCAAGAAACGCGAGCGCGAGCGAGAAGTCCATCGCGCGCTATCGTACGGCCCCGCTGGCGCCCGGAAAAACGCGTTTGCCGTTCCCAGGGGCAGCGCCTAGGCTTGCCCACCATGCCAGGAATGGAAGGCAAGACCGCCCTCGTCTGCGGGGTCTCCAATGGCCGTTCGATCTCATGGGGCATCGCCAAGGCGATGCATGAGGCCGGCGCCGAGGTGGCGCTGTCGTACGGCCCCTCGATGGAGAAGCGCGTGCGGCCCCTCGCGGAGAGCATCGGCAGCGACTTCGTCGAACCCTGCGACGTTACTGACGACGAGGAGATCGCGACCCTTTTCGCCAAGCTCAAGGATCGCTTCGGCACCATCGACGCCCTCGCCCACGGCGTCGTCGGGGCAAAGCGGGACGACCTCGCCCGGGACTTTATCGACACGAGCCGCGACGGCTTCCTCTTCGCGCACGAGATCTCGGTCTACTCGCTGGTGGCGCTGACGCGTGCTGCGATCCCGCTGATGCCTAACGGTGGCAGCGTCGTCACCCTCACCTACTACGGCTCCGTGAAGATGATGCCTAGCTACAACGTGATGGGCGTGGCCAAAGCGGCGCTCGAGGCGACGGTCCGCTATCTCGCCTCAGATGTCGGCCCGAAGGGCGTGCGCGTGAATGCCATCAGCGCTGGTCCCGTGCGCACGCTCTCCGCAGCGGGCGTGGGTGAGTTCCGCTACCTCCACAGGGTCTTCCCGGATGTCACGCCCATGCGACGCCACATCTCGATCGAGGACGTGGGGGCGTCCGCGGCGTTCCTCGCCAGCGACGCCGCCGCGAACATCAGCGGCCAGGTGCTCTACGTCGATGGCGGCTTCAATACGCTGGGCATGGCCGTGCCGCCCGAGGACGCGGCCGCCGCCGACTAGCGCGGCTCCGATGAAGGCGATCGTCATCGCGGGGCCGGGCGAGCGCGACGCGCTCGAATACCGTGACGTGCCGGAGCCGCTCATGGGGCCGGACGACCTCCTCGTCGCGGTCCGCGCCTGTGCGCTCAACCGCGCGGACATCCTTCAGCGACTGGGCGGCTATCCCCAACCCGGCCCCAAGCCCGAGTTCGAGATCCCCGGGCTCGAATACGCCGGCGACGTGCTGCGCGCCGGCGAGCGGGTCGAGGGCTTCGCCCCGGGCGAGCGCGTGATGGGCCTCCTCCCCGGCGGCGGCTATGCCGAGCGGGTGACGACGCCGGCCCGCCTCGCCCTCAAGGTTCCTGACTCGCTCAGCTGGCAGGAAGCAGGCGCCACGCCCGAGGTCTACATCACCGCCCATGACGCGCTCCTCCAATGCGGCCTGCAAGCGGGCGAGCGGGTGCTCATCCACGCCGCCGGATCTGGTGTCGGGGTCGCGGCGATCCAGATCGCGAAGCTGCTCGGCGCCTCGTTCGTGATCGGCACCGCGGGAAGCGCGGCCAAGCTCGAGCGAGCAACGGCGCTCGGCCTCGACCTGGGCGTGAACTACCACGAGGCCGACTTCGCGGAGGCGGTGCTCGAAGCGACCGACGGCCAGGGCGTGGATGTCGTGCTCGACGTGATTGGCGCCGACTACTGGGAGCGCAACCTGCGCGCCCTCGCACGCCAAGGGCGCATGGTGCTGGTCGGCCTCATGGGCGGCGCCTCCGCGGACGCGAATCTCGGACAGTTCCTCGCGAAACGGCTCCAGGTGCGGGGCACGACCCTCCGCGCCCGCCCCCTCGAGCAGAAGGCGCAAGCGACACGTGCCTTCGAGAAGAGCGTGCTGCCGCACATTGCCTCGGGCCGGGTCAAGGTCGTCGTCGACAGCGTCTATCCACTGCCCGAAGCCGCGGCCGCGCAGGCGCACATGGAAGCGAACGCCAACTTCGGGAAGATCGTCCTCGAGCCGTAGGCCCATGACAGTCGAGTTCGTACAGGCGGGCGACGCCACGCTCTGGACAACGACGGGCGGAAGCGGCCCGCCACTCGTGCTCTGCCACGGCGGGCCCGGTGTCTGGGATTGTTTCGATGACCTCGCGCCGCTCATCGAGGAGCGCGTCACCGTCCGCCGCTACGACCAGCGCGCCTGCGGGCGTTCCGGCGGCGCAGGGCCGTTCACGGTCGACGGCTTCGTCGGGGACCTCGACGGACTGCGCCGGCACTGGGGCCACGAACGCTGGATCGTCGCCGGGCACTCTTGGGGCGCGAGCCTGGCCCTCGCCTACGCCGTCGCCCACCCGGAGCGGACGCGCGCCCTCGTGCTCGTCGCGAGCACGGGCATCGAGCGGGGGTGGAGCGACGAGTATCACGAGCGCCAGCGGGAGCGCCTGAGCAATGCGCAGTGGCAGCGCGTGCAGGAGCTGCAGCCCCTCCGCGGCACCACGAAGGCGATCGACGACGAGTTCTGCGCCCTCACGTGGTCGACGGACTTCGTCGACCGCGAAACCGCCATCGCCGAGGCGGAGCGCACCCTGCGGCCCGACTGCCGCGTCAACTTCGCGCTGAACCGCACCCTGAACGAAGACGGCAAACGTGTGATCGAGGATCCGGAATTCCGCGCAGCCGTCGCGCAACTGCGGATGCCCACGCTGGCGATCCACGGCGACGGTGATCCGCGCCCAGCCTGGCCTGCGGAGCACCTGGCCTCGCAGCTGGGCGCGACGTTCGTGGCGATTCCCGGTGCGGGGCACTTGCCCTGGATCGAGCAACCGGAGCAGGTCGCCGCGGCGCTGAACTCGTTCTTGACGGCCTTCCCGCCGAGACTCCCTAGCCCACCCCGAGGGCGGCGCGCAGCTCGGCGAGGTGGCCGATGCGGCGGTGGGGGTGGGCGGGCGGTGCCTCCACCGGGAACTGCAGCCGTTCGCGGTGGATCCATACGCTGTGGATACCCGCCGCGCGGGCCCCGCCGATGTCCGCGTAGAGGTTGTCCCCGACCATCCAGGCTTCCTCCGCCGCTGCCCCGACGCCCGCGAGGGCGTGGGCGAAGACGGCCGGATCGGGCTTGCCCCGGCCGAATTCGCCCTCGATCACAATCGCGTCGAAGTGCCGGGCGAGGTCCCACCGCTCAATCTTTTCGCGCTGCATCTCGGTGCTGCCATTGGTGACGAGGCCCAGGCGGTAACCCTCCGCCCGTAGCGCTTCGAGCGTCTCGAGGGAGTCATCGAAGGGAGCGATCCGAGACGTCATCTCCTCGAACGACCGCCTCGCGATCTCGTCTGCGGGAGCGTCGTCGAGGCCCTCCGCGAGGAGCGCGAGGCGCACGATTTCGCGGCGGGAATCGAGCGGCCTGGTGCGGTAGGGAGCGGCCGCCGCCTCGTCCCGCCAGAAGAGTGCGCCCTCTCGCTCAATCTTCTCCCGCAGGCTCACGGGATCTGCGCCGAGGCCAGGTGCGAACTCGGCGCACACCACCTCCCAACCCGTGTGCACCGCGCTGAACCAATCGAGCAGGGTGTCGTCCATATCGAAGAGGATGGCTCGCGGCCGCATCGCCTACGCCTCCCGCCGCACGCCGATGACGACGGCCGCGCCTTCGACCTCGAACTCCGCGCGCTGCACGTCGTCCGGGGGTGCGGCGGCGACCAGCTCTGTCGTGAGCGTCTCCGCGCGGACGTAGTCGCCGTGCGTCGCGAGAACGCGCGCGATCGCGTCGCCGCCCTCGTACCAGGTCGTGATGCGATCACTGAGGGCGAAGCCCGCCTCGCGGCGCAGGTCCTGAATGCGGCGGACGAGCTCGCGAGCGATGCCTTCGTCCGCGAGCTCGGGCGTGATCGTGGTCGTGACCGCAACGGTGTAGCCGGCTTCGCTGGCGGCGGCGAAGCCCTCGCGCTCGCGCATCTCGAGCAGGAAGTCCTCCGCCGCGAGCTCGTGCCCCGCGACCGCGACCGGGCTGCCGGCCCGGACGGCAGCGGCCACTTCGGCGGGATCCAGCGCGGCGAGCGCAGAACGCACCGCCGCGAGTTCGGCGCCAAGGCGCGGACCGAGCGCCGGCAGGTTGGGCTTCACCTCGAAGGCGACGACCTCGCTTTCGTCTTCGAGAATCACGAGCGCCTTCGCGTTGAGCTCGTCCAGGACGAGCGCCTCGTTGCGGCGCAGCACTGCGGCCTCGTCCGCAGAGCGCGGCTTCACGAGCAGCTCCGCCAGCGGCTGTCGCACCTTCAGCGAGGCCTTCGCGCGCGCCGCCCGCCCGAGCGAAGAGACGCGCTTCAGCAGCTGGGTCTCTTCGTTGAGCGTCTCGTCAATCGTACTCGCGTCGACCTCGGGCCAGTCCGCAAGATGGACGCTCTCCGGCGCATCGCCGTCGAGCGAGCGCACGAGGTTCTGCCAAAGCGTCTCCGCGAGGAACGGCGTGAACGGCGCCAATAGGCGCGCGAGCGTGACGAGCGCGGTATAGAGCGTGAAGTAAGCGCTGCGCTTGTCCACGTCCGCCTCCGCGACGCCGCGCCAGAAACGGCGCCGGGAGCGACGTACATACCAGTTCGAGAGGTCGTCGACGAAGCCCTCGATCGCGCGGGCGGCATCGGTGGGGTTGTAGGCGTCGAGGGCGGCGGTCACCCGCACGATCAGGGCGTTGAGCTCGCTCAACGCCCAGCGGTCGAGCTCCGGCAGCTCACCCGCGGGCCGTTCGCGCGGATCGAGGCCATCGATGTTGGCGTAGCCGACGAAGAAGCTGTAGGTGTTCCAGAGGGTCAGCTGGAAGCGGCGGAGGCCCTCGCTCACGAGGCGCGCGCTAAAGCGACGCGAGGCGCCCACCGGCGCCGATGCGTAGATGTACCAGCGCACCGCATCGGCGCCGAGCTCGTTGATGATGTCGAAGGGCTCGACGGCGTTGCCGCGGCTCTTGGACATCTTGTTGCCCTGCTCGTCGAGGATGTGGCCGTGGGAGACGACGTTGCGGTAGGCGATGCCCTCCGGCACCGCCTCGGTCGCGCGCAGGAGCGTGGCCTCGGCGTGGAGCGTGTAGAACCAGCCACGCGTCTGGTCGATCGCCTCGCAGATGAAGTCGGCGGGGAATTGGCGCTCGAACTCTTCCTCGTTCTCGAAGGGGTAGTGCCACTGCGCATAAGGCATCGCGCCGCTATCGAACCAGGCGTCGGCGACCTCGGGCACGCGCTGCATCTCGCCCTCGCACGCCTCGCAGCGCAGGACGATCGCGTCGATGAAGGGCCGGTGGACATCGTCGAGGGCCTCGACCGCAGCGCGATCGACCGCTCGGTCAGCAAGCTCCGCGCGCGAGCCGATCACGGAGACGTGTTCGCCCTGATCGCAGACCCAAAAGGGCAGGGGCGTGCCCCAGTAGCGCTCGCGGCTGACCGCCCAGTCGATGTTGTTCTCGAGCCAGTTCCCGAAACGCCCGTGCTTCGTGTGCTCGGGGAACCAGTTGATGGTCTCGTTGCCATCGAGTAGCCGCTCGCGCTGCTTCGTCGTGCGGATGTACCAACTCGGCTTGGCGTAGTAGAGGAGCGGTGAATCGCAGCGCCAGCAGAAGGGGTAGGTGTGCGTGATCTGCTCGCTGCGCAGCATCAGGTCCCGCTCCTCGAGGTCGCGGACAACGTCGGCATCGGCATCCTTGGCGAAGCGCCCCGCACCCGGCAGCCCCTCGGCCATCGTGCCGCGCGAGTCGATGGGCTGGGCGAAGAGCAGACGGAGCAGCTTGCCGTCCTCGAAGTCATCGCCACCGAAGGCGGGGGCGATATGGACGATGCCGGTGCCGTCGTCGAGCGAGACGCGATCCGCGCCGATCACGCGGCGCAGGCCGGCCGTGCTCTCGCCCGGAGGGACGGGCTGCAGATGCCCCTCGCCATCGAAGCGCCGCACCGCGCTGCCCACGTCTTCGGGGCGGTAGAGAGGCTCGTACTCGAGGCCGAGCAGCTCCTCACCAGTGAAGGTCCGGAGCGCTTCGCGCTCATCGCCTAGGACGGCCGCCGCGAGCGCGCTCGCCATAACCAGCCGCTCGCCTTCGTGCGCATAGAGCCCGTACTCAGCATCGGCCTTCACCGCGAGGGCAGTGTTGCCGGGGAGGGTCCAGGGCGTCGTCGTCCAGGCGACGATGCTCACGGAATCGCGGTCGTCGCCGCCGATCCGCGCGAGTGCCTCCTCCGTCAGCCGGAACTTCACGTAGACGCTCGGGTCGGGGACGTCGTTGCGGTAGCCCTGCGAAAGCTCGTGATCGCTCAGGCTCGTCTCGCAGCGGGGGCAGTGCGGGGTGCTGCGGTAATCCTGGTAGACGAGGCCGTGGTCCCAGAGCTGCTTGAAGATCCACCAGCCGCTCTCGATGTAGTCGTTCGCGTAGGTCACGTAGGGGTGGTCCATATCCGCCCAGAAACCGATGCGCTCGGTGAGCTCCTCGAAGTCGCGGATGTAGCGCCCCACGCTCTCGCGGCACTTCGCGTTGAAGGCGGCGATGCCGTACGCCTCGATTTCGGGCTTGGAGCGCAGTCCCAGCTCTTTCTCGACTTCGATCTCGACCGGCAAACCGTGCGTGTCCCACCCCGCCTTCCGGGGCACTCGAAAACCCTGCATCGATTTGTAGCGCGCGAAGAGGTCTTTGAGCACGCGGGGCATCACGTGATGCACCCCGGGGCGGCCGTTGGCGGTCGGCGGGCCCTCGTAGAATACGAAGAGGTTCTCCGCCGGGCGTTGCTCGATACTGCGACGAAAGATGTCGTGTTCACGCCAGAAGTCGAGGAGCGCAGTTTCGACTTTGGGAAAGTTAACGTTGGGATCAACGGGGTCAAACACTTGCGGCCTCCTCGGCGCTAGTGGTTCGATAGAACGAGCCTTCTCGCTGACCCGCCCCAGGACGACTGATGCCCAGATCCGGCAGCCGCACCAAAGCACGAAAAACGCCCGTCCCTGCAGGGACGGGCGTTGCTGCCCGCGGTACCACCCTGGTTCCCGCACGAGGCGGGCGCTCAGTGGAGCGCGATCACGCTCCTGCCCTTGATAACGGGGGGCCGCCCACCTCAGGTGGGCACGTACCGTCCGGGCCTACTGACCGGCTGGGCCGGTGTTCGGCCGGAAGCTCGGGAGGGATCTTCACGCCGGACCGCAGCGCCCCCTCACACCAACCGGGGCTCGCTGAGCGCGGACCAGGACGCTACTCGTCTCCGTCGGGGCCTCTGAGAGCTAGTGAAGCAGCGGCAACGTCGCGATGTCAATCGTGAACGGCTCCTGGTGCCGCGTGCGCTGGCACACCGGTGCTGCACTGGCGATCGGCCTGGTGACCGCGCTGATGCTGGCCGCCTGCTCGGAGTCGAGGCCGCTGCTGGAGCCGACGCCCATGATGACGGTGACGCCCGAACCGGAAGAGTTCCCGTTGCCCGACTCCGAAGAGCCACCCCTCACGGAGCTGCGGGTGGCGTACATCAACCTTCACGCCCCTGCAGAAGGGGACGAGACCGCCATTAGCACCTTCGACGAGCGGCTTGACCTCATCATCAGCGAACTCCTCGAGTTCGACCCGCACCTCGTGGGCTTCAGCGAGGCGTACTGGTCGGCGGACACGGGACGGGCGGCCTCGCGGCTGGCGGGCGAACTGCTGATGGAGTTCCAGTTCGTGCTTACCAACCCCTGGCCGGAGGACCCGGAGACGGACCCGGATGACTACGCGCGGGAACAGGGCTTTGCCGAGGGCCACCTCGTGCTCAGCCGCTTCCCCATCCTGGGGGCGGCCGACTCCGGTGAACTCGGCCCGCGCCAGCCCTACGAGGGAGCGCGGCGCACCGCCCTCCATGTCGTCGTCGAGGCACCCTCGCCAATCGGACGGATCGACGTGTACATCGCCCAGCTCTCGGGCGGGAGCGAGATCTTCGAGCTCGGGCTCGCCGGCGAACTCGTTAGCTATATCACCGAAACCCGTGGCGAAGGGACGCTCCTCCTGATGGGCAACATCGGCAGCGAGAGCGGCACGCTGGTGCTTCAGCCGTTCTTGCGTGAGGGCTTCATCGATCTCGCCGTTGAGACGAACGGCCGGTGGGCGAACGCCACCTGCTGCCGCGATGCCCTGCTCGGTCCGCTCCCACGGGTCGAGCGGCGAACCGACTTCCTGATGACCGACGGCTGGGAGGCCCAGACCGTCGGTGTCTTCGCGGACGAGCCGATCGAACGCAACGATGGCTCATTGCTCTACGCGAGCGACCACAACGGCGTGCTCGCGGTGCTGCCGGTCACCGACGAACACTTCCCCGCGCTCGCCGCGAACCCGCCTTAGCCCTCGTCGTCGTCCAGAAGGTCGGCGAGGTGCTGAGCGCTCGGGCCCGAGCGGTCTTGGGCAAGAATCGCATAGGGGATACCGTCGCGCTCGAAGCGGAGGACCTCGTCGCCTTCGAGTTCGCTCGCGAGGCTCCCGCCGGCGACGACGAATGCAGCACCAGCGACACGTGCGTCCGGATCGACGACGCCGCCCTTGATCGCGGGCCGGTCTGTGCGTACGAACGTGAGCACGTAGCCCGCCCCGCCCGGATCGTCAGGCCCCGCCAAGCGCACGCTGTGAAGAGCGACGCGACCGAGAAGGCCGTCGACGAGGTCGTCGCTTGGTCGCAGGAGGCGCAGCCCCGGAGTGTCGAGATCGACTTCGAGGATGGCTTCGAGGGCCTCGACGGGCACGAGTTCGCCATCGGGGTAGCCGTTCGGGACGGCGATCACCTGCCCTTCGGCGAGGGGCCCGCCGCCCAGCTCGTTGAGCGTCCGCAGATCATCCGCGCTGAGCCCCTCGGCGCCGAGCGCGGCGGCCAGCTCTTCGACCGTCTCGTTCGCGTGTGCCTCGTAGAGGAAGTAGCCGGCTCCCTGCGCAAGCGCCTCAGGAACGGCCGGATCGCCGGAGGGCGCGGGTGTGGCCGTTGGCGAAGGGGTGGGGCTGGGCGTCGATGTCGCACGCGCGGTCGGAGGCGTGGGATCGCCCGCTTCGTCGTCGCAGGCGGCGAGGGCGAGCACGGCGATGGCGATCGCAACGAGGGACCAGCGCAAGCGCGCGCCTCCTGCGCGAGAACCCCGGCCGAGCGGAGCACCGCGAACCATCAGCCTGCCACAGGGACTCCTGGGACTCCACGGGCCGCGCGCCCGAACAACGACCCGCTAGAAGTCCTGGAGTGAGTACACGGAGGCGCCGAGGCTCACACCCATGCCCATGATCACCAGAGTCAGCACCAGACCCGTGATGCTCAGGGCCATCGAGGTCACGCGCAGGCGCCGGATCCGAACGTCGGGAACGTCCTTGCCCTGCGCGCGTTCCTCGAGCGCGTCGACCTGGGCTGGGCCGGTGACGAACATGTGCAGGCCGACGAGCACGAGCATCACCAAGAGGATCGCCATCTTGATGACGAAGATCGGGCCGTAGCGAAGATCGAAGAAGTCGACCTCGTCGCCCACGCCGTGATAGTCGCGCCAAGTGCTGATGAGATAGGCACCGCCGATGAGAATGAGCACGAGCCCCGCCCCGCCGAGGTAGCCGAAGCGCGTCGTGATGGTGCGCATCGCCGCGACCCGGGTGGGGAGATCGGCGATCCCGCGCGAGGCCGGGATCCAGGCGAACGCGAGGAAGAACTGCGGCCCCACGAAAAGGGCGATGCCGAGCACGTGCACCCAGACGGCAGCGATGTGCAGGAAGTTCTCCACGGCCTCGCCTCCTTGCGAACAAAACGTGGTTCCAGCCTGTGACTCTGGGAACGTCACCCCTCACGAACAGCGCTATCGGCGTTCTGGGGGGACCGACGGGAGTGGTCCGGGCGCCAACGGTGGCACAGGGGCAGGTTACCAAGGGTATAGCTTGAGCCCAGTGGGCACATCCTTTCTGCCGTCGCGGCGAGGGATGTGCCGATGGGTTTAGGCAAAACGGTACGATCAACGAGTGGTGGGAGGATGTTGGCTGGCGAGCGGGGCCCTGGTGCTCCTGCTCCTCGGCTTGGGAGGGATCGGATGCGGGTCCGAACGGGAGCCCGATCCTGGCGCGACAGAGAGCGTCGACGGCCCCCCGCAGCCCACGACGTCGCCCCCCATTGTGTCGCTGCCAGAACCCGAAGCAAGAGGATTCGAAGATGCGGGAATGCAGGACGGCTCGCAAGCCAGGTTGAAGCCCAGGCCGCCTGACAGGCAACGGTGCCGAATTCCTGCCGAGATTTGTGAATTCGCATTAGAGCTATTCGGCCTATTCGCGGGGGCAGATTTGGGGCTTCTCATGAGTATCTCCAAAGCTCAAGAGTTCGCCTGCGATGAAGGACGTTGGACTCAGCTATGCGAGAACGCGGCGTTAGGTGATCTGCGCCAGGGCTACACCGTTTCAGCTTCGGGTGAGGGGGCCAGAGTCGGTACCGCTGAGTTCCGAGAATGGTTGAGCCGCGAGCTCTCAAGACTTGCCTTCGTGGCGCCCAAGGAGGAGGACGGGTACGGGGGAGGGGGACTCCAAATCTCGAGCGTTGGCTGCCATCGTGGGCTCGATCAGCCCTCGGGATCCTGTGGGGATGCGTGGATCGAGGTCGTGCTCTCGTACATCGACGAATCTGAGCCGCTTGGGTTCCAGCGAGCAATCGTTTGCCTGCAAGTATTCCGACCGAAGAATGAGCAAGTCTTCCGCTTGACCGGTGTCGGGTGCCCCATTCCTTCCACTGCCTTGCTCTACGACTCAGAAAGGGGTGCAGCAACGGCGGATGGGGTCGAGGGTTGGTTCGGTGTATACGCATGGTCGCCGTAGAACCTGTGGTGCGGACCAGGTAGTTGTCTCAGACGGAAACTACCGCGCCCTGCGCCTCCGCAAGCTGTGGGAGATTGCGCTTCTCGGCGGCCTGTGGGACACGAAAATTCAATCCGGCCAATGAAACCCGGCCCTTCGGGACATCGCTCGGGCCCAGCCCGCACACCCCCCCCCCGCGCGCTCGACTGCTGCGGCAGCGCGGCCTAGCGGCCGCCGCGCCTGCGCGCTCTGGTTTTGAGCTCGCTGCGCTCGGGCCCCACCCCGCACCCCACCCGCGCTCGACTGCTGCGGCTGCCCGGCCTGGCGGCCGCTGCGCCTGCGCGCTCTGGTTTTGAGCTCGCTGCGCTCGGGCCGCACCCCTCACCCCGCCCCCGCTTAGTAGCTCTGGAACAGCTTTCCCCACTCCGTGTCGAGCATCTTGCGGATACGACGCTTGCCGAACAGGGGGTACCAATACACGTTGTGGTAGAGGTTGCTCGCGGCGTAGGACCAGGGCACGAGGGGCGTACGCAGGAGGAAACCTTCGAACCGCTTCAGCTTGCCCCAATAGATCTGCTTCTGGCCCCAGCTCGCGAACGTGTCCTCGTCACCGCTGAAGCCGAAGTCGACATCGCTGACATCCATGCCGACGACCTCGATCTCGTTCGGATCGCCGACGCCCAGGCCGTCTTCGTGGGCAAGGCGGATGAAGTCGATCGATAAGGGGTCGAAGCCCATCATCTTGGCGGCGACGGCATCGATCGCAACCTGATCGCTGCTCGCCAGGATCACGTTTTTCACGTGCGGACGCATCGCCCGCGGACCGGGCCCGTCGCCTGCGATCGTGCCGTCCATGACGGCGAAGACGCCACTGTGGATCTCCTGCTGGATGCGGAGCAGATCGACCAGCGTTTCGTGGATGACCGAGTGCGTCCAATGGCGGCGGTTGTTGAGGAGTCCCCCGAAAGCGTTCTTCATCGCGCCCGTCATGGTCGTGAAGACGTGCGTCTTGAGCGTGGGCAACTGGATGATGTTGGTGCCCAGGAAGGACTCCGGGATCTCGATCCCATCGGGGAAGATGCGGTCGAGGACACGCATCTCGCCCTTCGGCGCGTAGGGCACCCATCGCTCCGCCGGGTCCTGCAGGTGCACGCTGCGGAGGGCGTGCTTGCGCAGGACGCGGTCGTGCTTGTTCCCGCGCTCGCCCTCGTGCGAGTCGACCACGACGGTGCCGTTCTGAACGGGGGTGATGTCGCCAAAGCCCGCGGCGCGCAATGCCTGGGTGACGCCATCGAGCTGCCAGGGGCTGGTGCTGCAGCCGGGGTAGTAATGCTGCCAGCTGATGTTGACCTTGAGAAGTGTCTCGCGGTCGGCGGGGAGGTGGTCGCGGAAACCCGCCAACTCCATCACGCGCCCGATATCGCGAACGACGGTCGGGGCGCTCGTGTAGAGCACGGCGACGCGTGGCTCGCGGCTGGGCGGCTTGCTCAGGGCGGGCCGGGCCTCTCGCTCCGCCTCGGTCTCAAGGGCCATCTCGCTAGTGTACGACCAGCTTCGCTGAGGGCGCGGGCGCGGCGCCGAGGGGCGGTGGAGCGAGCAGGCGCTCGCGCACCCAGCGCGCGACTCCCCGCGGCTGTTCGAAGATGAGTTGGTGCGAAGCCCCGCGGGCGATCCGGAGCGGCCAGCCCCCGTCGCTCGCAAAGGACCGAACGGCCGCGAGTGGCGCCGTGCGATCGGCATCGCCGTGCAGGAGCACGACGGGCGTCGTGACACGCTCGCCCAACGCGGGCACGAGGTCGTTGAACACGATGTTCGCGAGTCCGCCCGCGTGCGCGGCCGGAGCATGGTCAAACATGGACAGCAGCACGGAGAGCGGGATTCCCCGCGCTACGAGCCGCAGCGGTGGCGCCCACAGGTAACGCAGTCGTTGGAGCCGCACGCAGCTCGCGTGGCCGTCGTCGGCGTTGCGGAGAAAGCGCTCGTGCACGCCGCCCCGCTGGCCGATGAAGCGCAGTCCTTCGTCGCCACCAGCAAAGATGGGCAGGCCGACGACACCCACACGGGCGAACCGCCCGGGGTAGCGCCGGGCCAGCTCGAGGGCGAGAATCGCGCCCATCGAATGCCCGAGAAGATGGGTGGGGCGAACTTGCGCGAGCCGCCACTCGAGGGCATCGGCGACAGCCGCGAGGGTGTACGCGGGCGGGGGCGGTTCGCTGCCGTAGCCCGGCAACGGGGGCGCCAGGGTGGTGGCTTCGTCCGCCAGCTCCCGACGCAGCCCGGCCCAGGCGGCAGGCCCCGACAGGTACCCATGGAGGAGGAGGATCCGCGGCCGATCGCCCACGGCAGCACCGGCCACTAGCTGCTGGTGCCCTTCGGGGCGTCGGTGGGCCGGCACGCAAAGATGCGGATCGCCTCTTCGCGGGAGACGAGCGAGAACTGCCCGCGCATCGTCGTGCAGACACGGGCCTTCTGATCCCGGAGCTCGGCCACCACGACGGCCCGCTCCGCATCCGCCTCCTCGATCCACGCCGCGACCGCGTAGGTCGACCCCGCTCGAACGGCCCGTAAGAACTCGATCTCGGCGCGCTGCGTGAGGCCGAAGGATTCCGTGAGCGTGTTCACGGCCCAGGCCATGGCATCGTCCAGGACCGCGCCGAGCACACCACCGTGCACAATCTGCGGCGCGCCCTCGTGCTCCGGCGCGGGCACGTAGTCGGCCACCACGCGCTCCCCGCCTTCCTCGACAAAGAACGGAACGTTCAAGCCTCCTGCGTTCGCGGGGTCGCAGACGAAGCAGCAGGTCTCGAAGTCGAGATCGTCGCGAGTGAGAGGCCGTCGTGCCATAGATGCGCCAAGCGCTCGCCAGTGTACCAAGCGCCGGATTCAGCCCTGCGACAAG
>Ga0310121_10001269_pt1 | contig 26206 bp, 24 predicted proteins | sample CB27_Tmax_986_MG_FD_203504 | JGI IMG/M metagenome (GOLD analysis project Ga0310121, IMG submission 203504) | Marine microbial communities from Western Arctic Ocean, Canada - CB27_Tmax_986 | ecosystem: Environmental > Aquatic > Marine > Oceanic | place: Canada: Western Arctic Ocean | collected...
ATAAAGTTCGTTCCCTTAAAGGAAATCAGGGCTACGACGGTGCCACGGGCGAATACGGTGACATGATTGAGCTCGGGATTCCAGATCCGGCCAAGGTGACGCGGATTGCTCTGCAGGCCGCGGCTTCGGTCGCGGGTCTTATGATCACGACCGAGGCGATGGTGAGTGAACTTCCCGAAGACAATGCTCCGGCGATGCCTGGAGGCGGCGGGATGCCGGACATGGGCGGCATGATGTAAGTCGTCGCCGGCTCAAACCCCGTTCAGAAGTCGTCGCATACTGTGGCGACTTTACAAGCGGGAAGCCCTATGAAAAGCCCCGCCATGTGCGGGGCTTTTTTGTTCGCCCACGTTCGTCGGGAAGCTTCCATCGCGGATGTTGATCAGGTTGGGATTACGTGAATAATCAAGGATTGCGGACGCAGGGCGTTAAAAGTCGCTGTAAAGCAGAGTATGATCGGTGGATGGAGCCATTGAGTTCGGTATAGGGGGAGTTATGGAAGTCGTCGAGTATTTAGTGCGGTGGGGTCACTACATTTTCGGTATCACGTGGATTGGCTTGCTTTACTATTTTAATTTGATTCAAGGCGGGTACATGGCGGCGGCTTCGAACGAAGCAAAAGTCGATGCGTTCACAAAACTGGTGCCGAATGCACTTTGGTATTTCCGTTGGGGCGCCATGTTGACCTTCTTGACTGGACTCGTGCTGCTTGAGGCGGTCTGGAGGACTGGACGTTTGGGAATCGATATTGCGGTTGGGGCAACTATGGGGACGCTGATGTTCCTTAATGTGTGGCTCATTATTTGGCCTAACCAGAAGATTGTGATCGCGTCGAACGAAGCGGTCGCCGCTGGCGGTGAAGCGGACCCGGGCCAAGCGGGAGCGGCTGCGACGGCGCTGCTTGCGTCACGAACCAACACCCTCTTTTCGCTACCGATGCTCTTTTTCATGGGTTCGAGTTTTCATTTCCAGCAGGGCCCCGGGTTGCTCGATAACATTTCAGCGCCTGGTCTCATCGTGGCAATGATTATCATCTTGGCGCTTGAGGCCAACGGAATATGGGGCAAGTTGTCGGTAATTACGACCGTCAAAGGTGTCATTCACTCGAGTCTGATTCTGACGGCAGCGCTTTGGGCGGCGGTTGCACTACTGTAGACGACGATGCTAGGACCTATTAGAAGAGGTCTCGTCGAGGCCCTTTTTTTTCAGAGGCTAGGGCGCTAATCTCTCGCGGTTTCTGACGTAGAGACTGGGATATTGAGCGAGCAAACGCCCGAGACAGATTCATCCATATCTGCAACCGGGAGTGGCGGTCGCTATCCTCGGACGGGCCGACCGCTAGCATCCAGAGCGAATAATAGTTCTATTCCTTATAGCCTTTTGCTTGTCATGGCGATAATCATTGGTGTCGGTGGTTGGTTTGTTTACGACGTATTTGAAGCCACTGAGGATGAACTGGAAAAGGCGCGTGCGCGCATAACGCAGTTAGAAGAGCGTGTCCAGATTACTGACGAGGCGGTAACGGAGACTGGCGCCAGTGCCAGCGAACAGATCAATCTTTGGGAGTCGGAAATTCGACGATTGGAACAACAGAGGAAAAGGAACAAAAGTGCGATTGAAGAGAATCAAGCTGCGTTCGAAAGACGAGCCAAAACGGTATCTGCGATCGAGACCAGTATTCGGGGATTGAAAGCCCAGGTGTCGCGTCACGAAGGGTCGTTCAGCCAACAACAAGAAGTCATCGACCAGTTGAATACGCTACAAGAAAACGTCGAGCAGCTCTTCAATCAGCAGCGTGATCTTGTCGACAAGGTGAATGTCACAAGTATGACGACGTCGGGACTGCGTTCTAATCTTGAGACCAGGGTGAAAGAAAACGAGGAGGCCATTACCGCGATTGATGCGCATCGACGCGAAGTCAATGCAAGGCTAGCTGATCTCAAGCGGCGGCTCGAGTTGTCTACACACTGACTGAAGCGAAATGCGATGGACCCAAATAAGCTAGGGTTGAAAGCAGATCCCGCAAAGCTAATCAGTTATCTGCGTCCCACATTTCAAGAACATCGATAAGGACTAGGTACCCTTGGTAGGTGACCTCGATACCGTTTTCGGTAATCGTCTCTAAAATCATTCCATCACTGACCTCGTCGCCTTCCCGCCACATGTTTCCCCCGATATGAATAGCCCTTTTGCGGGGCTCCGCGGTGTAGGTATGAATGGTAATACCGAGATTGGGAAATGCATTGCCGACCACGCCTTCAAAGTCCCGGTAGTAGACGAGCTCGGGTCGGATGCGAGGTGGGTCAACTTCTTGGACGGCGCTAACGTCTGGCGGCGATAACTGCGGTCTTGGCAACAATCCGGTTGGCGACTTTGACGATTTCGTTGGTAAGACCTCTTTACTGGCGATTACGTGGTCGGCACTCTTCTCGACTGACCCATCAGTTGCAATGCGTGGCTTCGTCGGGTCTATCAATAGCCAAGCGATTAGTACGGTGTTAAGAAGCACGAGGATGGCAACAAGAGACCTGAAGGGGAAGCGAGATCGCGTCGGCAGGTGATCGCCGAGGGAGACACCGCGACGTTCAATTTCTGCTTTACGTAGAGCGTCGAGAATGTACGACATCAGCGGGCTACGTGTAACTTAGCGACGGGGATATCCGCACTGCTGTGAAGTTGAATGAGCGAATTGGGACCCGCGATGCCGTCGGGGCGTAATTGCTGGGACCGCTGGAATTGCTTGAGGGCGTCTCTTAGGTTGTGATCGAACAACGCCCGATCACCGTTGGTCCGCGCGAGATACACTAGTGATTCGAGTTGTTCACGCAACCACTCCACCTGAGTCCCCGTATGTCCAAGTTGAATCGCACGGTTGAATCCAGGAGGCGCCCGCCACAAGACTGTGTAGTTGCCGAACCAGTGTTGTTGGATGGCCGGGCGGCTGACGACCTGGACGTTGCCCTCGATTTCAAGTGTGTAGTTGGTGTCCGAGATGCTTAAGAGAGCGGCGAAAAAGGGATCGGTGGTGTGGTCCCATAGTTCTAGAACAGCGGGTCGGTTCAGCCGCTCCAGTTCCGCGAGATCGCCGTATCCTCGAAGGCACCGAAGAATGGTTTGTGCGTCGACCTCGCAGGGCAATCGCTGCGATCCGCTGGCGATTCCCCAAGCAAGGTAGACGCTGTCGTAAGCCGCACGAAACCCTCGATCAATATTTGAACTGAGGCCCGAAAGGCTTATCACTGCATTAACAGGATCTGGGGTTTCGACTTTATCGGATTCGCCCACGGTCTCGGAGATGGATATCGGCTCCGATGCATGCATGGCAAGTGTAGTTTTTTCAGTCGCCGCGATGCGGGCCTCGGCGAGCGAACCACTGGCATCAGTATTTGGGCTGACTGTTTCTGGTTGTAACGAACGAACGGCAACTTCTGCGAGGGGCAAGGAACTCCTTGAAAATAGAATCGACCATGGATTACTGGGAGTTAGAGCCAGAGAGACAAACACGGCAATAGCCAAACCTAAAGAGATTGCTATAGGCCAACGCCGAAACTTTTTTGATGGAAACGCTTCTCTTGCTGCCTGCGAGACAATGCGCCGGTTTACTCGATGGATACCGTCAACGTACGCGCCAAGTAGGCATCGGTCGCATAAGACGTTGATTAGACGGGGGACACCATGCGTCTGGCGATAGATCAACTGGCGAGCCGAACGTGTGAAGATTTCGGCGGAAGCGCCAGAGATCCGTAGGCGATGGGAGATGTACGCGTGGATGTCGTCGCTATCGAGCGCTTCGAGGTGGTATCGAGCGGTGATACGTTGAGCCAACTGGCGCAGCTCGTGACGGTCGAGCGTCACGCCGAGTTCGGGCTGCCCGATGAGAATGATACGTAAGAGTTTGCGTTCGTTGGTCTCTAGATTGGTAAGTAGTCGGATTTGTTCGAGTACTGCTGGTGAGAGATTTTGCGCTTCGTCAATGATCATAACCGTGCTTCGATTTTGCGAATGCGCGTGGAGTAAATGACGATTCAAGCGATCAATGTATTGTTTGATTGATAGCGGCGATTCGATCGGATAGTCAATGCTGAGCTCGTCACATAACGATTCCAGCAGTTCGCGCACGGTCAGGCGGGGATTGAGGATGAACGCTACGTCCTGATTGTCGGGTACTTGAGCGATTAAATTACGTAACAGAGTTGTTTTCCCGGTTCCGACTTCCCCCGTAACCAGGACGAATCCGCCGTCGGATTCGAGCCCGTACATTAAATGCGCGAGGGCCTCGCGGTGTTTTTCGGACAGGTAGATGAAAGAAGGGTCGGGCGCGATCGAAAAAGGTTTCTGGTTTAGGCCGAAGTGTTCGAGGTACATGTCGAAATTGCTGGTCCGCTAATCGGGTCGATGCAAAAACGTGCGCGATATTTCTAAATCTTTTTCGCGCCAGAGCCCGTCCGCCCAAGCTTTACGGTCATTTCGATCGACGGGTGGGGTGGGATAGCGTCGCGCTTGGAAGTAGATACGAGTGCAGCGTCCACAGAGAAATTCCCAGAATCCAGGCGTTCCGTCGGGATACACGATGGTGACATCGATAATGTTGTCGATCTGTTGGTCAAGGGCGTCACAGACGTGCCCAAGACCACCGGTTTTTGGAAGAAGTAGGTGCACGTAAGGAGAATGCTGGCCGACTTTCTTTTCTTCGCTGTAGCGTGTGCCTTCTAGGAAGTTGAGAACCGATGTCGGTCGCTCAAGAAAGCCTTGGCAAGCTTGTAGAGTCGCGTTTCGGTCGTGATCGTGCAGCGACGGGTTTTTCTCGAGCTGCGCGCGACTATAACGACGGACGTAAGGAAAGCCGAGAAGCCACATGGCGATGCCTACCAACGGGACGTATATAAGTTCTTTCTTCGTAAAAAATTTTAACGGGGGGATGTGCCCTAACAACGTGTTTTGCAGAACAAGGATGTCGGTCCAACTTTGATGATTACAGACCACGACATTCCAGTGGTTTCGATCCAATTCGGCGAGCAAAGGCGGTTTTTCGATATGTGTGATATGAAGACACCGGACCATAAAGCGATTCGAAAAAACCCAACCGTCGATAATGCGGTCCATTAGATGGGCAAGCCGCGTGCGAATCTGTTTTATCGGTAAGAGGAAACGCGCTAAGCCCATGAGGTACAAGGGCGTGCACCAGAACACCGTGCTGATCGAAATAAATAAGGTCGCCGTGACGCCCCTGAGCGTATAAATCATGAATGATGTTTAACACAGCGCCTCTACAGGCGACAGCGCGGGTACGTTAGGTTTGACACGGCTAACTCGTAGCCGGTTAGCATGGCTAGTTGTCATCGGCTTTGTATCGGTTGCTAGTTGTTCAACCGTTTCCTTTTATGGCCAAGCGCTCCGCGGTCAAGTGGAGATACTGGTTAATCGCGAAGTCGTCAGCCACGTCATATCTTCTCCCAATACAACGGCCGTTCGACGGCAAGCGCTAATCGAAGTGGCATCGATTCTAGATTTCGCGGGAGGCGCGTTGGCGTTGCCAGCGCAAGGTCGGTACATGCGGGTCGCGGAAATCAATCGCCGGTATGTCGTTTGGAATGTCGTTGCGGCTGATTTGCTCAGCACTGAACCATTGGCGCGTTGTTATCCGGTGATTGGGTGTGCCGCATATCGGGGATACTTTACGATTGAGGGAGCCGCAAGAGAAGCCAATCGGCTACAGCGCCGTGGCTATGACGTACATGTCAGTGGGATTGCAGCTTATTCGACACTGGGTTGGTTTGACGACCCGCTTTTGTCGACGTTCCTCGACTGGCGGGTTGAACGGTTGGCTGAACTACTTTTTCATGAATTGGCGCACGTGGTTGTATACGTAGCAGGGGATTCCGCGTTTAACGAGGCGTACGCGTCGTTCGTGGGCGAACGAGGTGTGAAGCGTTGGTTGAAGGAACGCGGTGGCGATGTAGAGGCGTATCGTTTGCGTCGCCAGGCACGAGATCGGCTCGATAACTACTTAATAGCTTGGCGCGAGCGTCTGCGTCGGTTGTACGCCGGGGAGACATCCGAAGAGACAAAGATCGAACGTAAACGCTGGGCCATGCAGGAGATTGGTCGGTGCTATCACCGGCATCGGGTACTACTTGGTGAGGGTCGGTTCGATGGCTACATGGAGGCGCCGTTTAACAACGCGCGTCTTGCTCAGGTGGCTACGTATGGGTATTGGGTGCCTGCTTTCGAGGCTTTGTTCTCTGCTGGACGAGAAGACTGGAAAATCTTCCATGCCGACGTGCTCGCGCTGAGCGAATTACCCCGAGGTGAGCGTGACGAACGTATGCTGCGGCTAAGCGAGGAGGAAAAAGCAAAGACTAGAAATGACTACGGTACCGAGGAGATTGAGTGCGAGCCCTTCTCTGACCATTCGATCAACGCCGAAGCGACCGGTTGAAAACACGACCAAATTTGGAGCGGTCGCGACGGGCAGCATAAAAGCGCAGCTGGCGCTCATCGCCGCCGGAACCATTAACAATCGTGGATCCATTCCAACTGCGATGGCGGCTGCCGCAAGTATTGGCATCAATAACAAAGTAGTGGCTGTATTACTGGTCATTTCAGTCATGAACGTCACGGATAGGCAGATCACGATAAGGATTGCGAGTGGATGCCAACTGGACAACACGGATACCGCTTGACCCAAGGACTCGCTCAACCCCGATTCACCAAACGCTTTGGCGATGGCGATACCACCGCCAAATAGGATCAACAACCCCCATTCAATTTTTTTTGCCGAGTCCCAATCGAGCAATTTCTTACCCTCGCCGTCTGGAACCAGGAACATAATGACGACCGCGGTCAGAGCGACCATCGAATCGTTTGTGTCGCTCAAGGAAAATAATGCAGACCATCCACCGAAAGGCTCGCTGCGCGTGATCCAGGCGAACGCGGTGAGTGCGAAAACGTACATGACTCGTCGTTCGGCTGTTTTCCAGTCGCCAACTTCAGGCAAATCGACGCCGCCGCTGTATCGTAGATTCCGGGTAAGCCAAAGACCGACGATGGGTAGGAAAACGAGCACCACTGGGACACCCCATGTCATCCAGGTCAAAAAGGAAATATCCGCCCCGATTTTCTCGCTATAGATCGCCATAAAAGCGACGTTGGGGGGCGTTCCAATGGGTGTGCCGATACCGCCAACGCTGGCGGCGTAGGCAATGCCGAGCAACAGCGGAACGGGCAGTGCCGGGTCGCGCGCTTTTTCGATTACCGCCAGTGCGACTGGCAGAAGCATGAGCGTGGTGGCTGTATTAGAAATCCACATCGAAAGTAGTGCGGAGGCTGCCATGAAGCCGAATACGAGACGACGGCTGCTGGTGCCACCGAATGCGCGTACCATGGTCAGAGCGACGCGTAAATGCGCCCCGCTTTTTTCCATTGCCGTGGATAGAATGAATCCGCCCAGTAATAGCAAAACCAGGTAATGCCCGTAGGCGGCCGAGGTTTGTTCCATGGAGAGCACGCCGCTCATTGGCAATGCAATCAGGGGGATGAGCGACGTGACAGGTATGGGGATGGGTCCAAAAATCCACCAAACCACACAGATGATGGCAACACCTAACGTGATTGCTGCATCCCAAGAGAACCCGCTCGTAACAAGTAAGAAACCGGCGGCGAACGCCAGAATCGGACCCAGCCAGAGCGAATGGGATGTGAGGGGAGAATTCATGGGTAGCCGCCAAGATTGCCGGATCGGATAGCGGATGGAAAGCTCGGTGGGCAGTTTTTACTGGTATGACTTGGAAACCACGGGGACCGATCCGAAACACGATAGGGTCGTTCAGTTTGCGGGTCTTCGTACCGACCTAAACCTTGAGCCCGTCGAAGAGCCTTTCGTGACCTACGTGCGATTAGCTCCCGAAATATTGCCAAGCGTCGAAGCGACGTTAATTACCGGCATCACTCCGGCGCGAACGGAACAAGGAGCGAGCGAGTGGCAAGCGTTGAGCGAAATTAATGACCGTTTTTCCGCGCCGGGAACTTGTGTAACGGGGTACAACAATATTCGTTTTGATGATGAATTCATCCGCTACGGTTTTTATCGAAATCTTCTCGATCCCTATGGTCGCGAGTGGCGCGACGGCAATTCTCGGTGGGATCTCATCGACCTCGTGCGCGCTTCAGGGGCGTTGCGATCCGACGGCTTGGAATGGCCGTTGCGGGACGGTACGCCGGTTTTTTCGCTTGAGCAGATGGCCCGGGCGAATAAACTCCAGCATGAAAACGCGCACGATGCGCTGTCCGACGTTCAGGCAACGTTGGCATTAGCTCGGGCCATTAAATCTCGCCAACCTGAGCTCTACGCGTATGCCCTGACGCTGCGTCAAAAAAACACAATTGGGAAACTGCTGTTGCCTCTGGGCGAACGGATTTGTGTGCACGTGTCAGGTATCTATCGAAACAGTCGTTTTTGTCTTGCGCCCATTGTTTCGGTTGCTCGCCATCCCACCATAGATAATCGGGTTATCGCCGTCGATCTGGCTGGCGACATTGATTTTATCTGTGAGAGCTCGGTCGAAGAAATCCGGGATGCGGTATTTACCCGGGTAGAACGACGCGGGCGCGATGTCGTCCGCCCGCCTCTTGTCACCGTGGCATTTAACCAGAGCCCTTTCGTCGCACCGATTTCGGTCATTCGAAAGGCCGATGCGGAGCGCTTGCAGCTAGACTTGTCGAGATTACAGCGGGCTCAAGACGCCTTGAATAAGTGTCCCGATCTGGCGGAGCGCGTCGGCGCCGTGTACCTAGATGATGAGCATGACCCGCCGAGTGATCCCGAATACGCGCTGTACGATGGCTTCATTAATGATGCGAACAGGCGCTCCAGCGAGCGCTTGCAACATGCTTTGCGAAATGGAAACGCATGGATAAATGGAGAATTTACGGACCCGCGATTGGCCACCTTATCGCAGCGATTGAAAGCGCGCGTCCGGCCTGACGAAATGGACGAAAAAGAGCGTCGGGCACACTTAGATTTTGTTCGACAACGGCTTGTGGGCGCGGACAATAGGCTTGACGCGTTCATGCTTGAACTCCAAATTTGCCAGCAGAACGGCAGTCTGGACATGCGAGACAGCAAGGTTGTAGAGGCGCTGATCAGCCACGCGGAAAATCTTCGAGCTTTGTACGTCGAGAACGCCTCCAATGGATGAGTGCGTTCGACTTGAGGATGTGGGCAAGCAGTTCGACGGTCAATGGGTGTTTCGACACGTCTCGCTCACGCTTCCTCAGCGTCAAACAACAGCCATCGTAGGTGAAAGCGGATGCGGTAAAACCACCTTGTTGCAATTGATTAACGGTGTGGTGAGCGTGGATGAAGGCGTTTTGAGCGTCTTAAACGCACCGATTCCCGAAACGGATCTTCCGGCATTCCGACGAAAGATTGGCTACGCCGTTCAGGGCGCGGGTTTATTTCCGCATATGACGGTGCAACAGAACGTTGATCTGATGGCCCGCCTTGAGGGTTGGCCTGAATCTAAAATCCGGAAACGAGTCAGAAGGCTTTTCGAGCTGATGGGTTTGGATTCGGCTCTCGGTACGCGGTATCCGTATCAACTTTCGGGTGGCCAACAACAGCGTGTTGGCTTGTGTCGGGCGATGATGCTTGAGCCTCCGCTGCTGCTTTTGGACGAACCATTTTCGGCGATTGATCCGATTACGCGCGAGGAAATTTATGGCCACTTTGAGGTTTTGCAGCAACAAGAAAGCGTAAGTGCATTATTGGTCACGCATGATCTTCGTGAAGCCGTCCGGCTCGCGCAATTTCTGGTGTTCATGGGCAGTGGCCAGATACTTCAACACGGCGAAACGGCCACGGTGATTGAATCCCCGGCGTCGGAGTCCATTCGACGACTTATCGAGACGCAACTTTGAAACGACTGGTGGTTACGGTGGCGTTGTTCGGTTGGTTGCCGTTGTTTGCCGGTGAGCCGATTGTTGTGGCAAGTAAGAACTTCACTGAAAGCTATCTCCTTGGAGAAATCATTGCCCAACGGCTAGAGCACGCGGGCATGGAGGTTGACCGCCGCTTCGGTCTGGGTGGCACACTGATTTGCTTTGAGGCATTGCTAGCAGGCGAAATTGACGTCTATGTCGAATACAGCGGAACGCTGGAGCAAACCATTCTGAAACTCGGGAAACGCACGTCGATTAGGGGACTCAAGGAACACCTTGAGCCGCGCGGTTTGTCGCTACTCTCTCCTCTCGGATTCAACAACACGTACGCCATTGCCGTGCGCAAAGAGGTTGCTGAAGAGTTCTCTTTAGAACGGATATCGCAGTTAACAGATTACCGTGACCTGCGGGTGGTGGTTTCTCACGAATTTCTTGAGCGCGAGGACGGATGGCCAGGGATGCGGCGCGTGTATGGGTTTGATTGGATTCCCGAAGGCATCGAGCACGGTCTTGCCTACCAGGCGATGGCTGACGGATCCATCGACATTACTGACGCGTATTCAACCGACGGCGAACTGCAACGGTATGATTTGACAGTGTTGGCGGACGATAAGGCCTTTTTCCCCACCTATCTCGCGATCCCCTTAATTCGAGATGATTTGTCGCCGCGAGCGCAGGCTGCGATCGAGGATTTAGCCAGTACTTTGGATGATTCGTCGATGGCGTCCCTTAACGCTTCGGTTGTTTTCGAGGGAGAGGATTTCGCATCTGCGGCAAGGAACCACCTCAGGTCCATTGGTTTTGATGTTGCCGATCGGGGATCGAACACGTTCGACGACTTGATTCGTAACACACAGCGGCATCTGTGGCTTACAGCCATCGCGTTGTTGACAGCGACCGTCGTCGGGATCGTCCTCGCGTTGGCGGTATTCCAAGTGGCCTGGATATCCAACGCCGTGCTTTATGTCGCGGGCCTTCTACAAACAATCCCGTCGATTGCGCTGTTGGCTCTGATGATCCCGATTTTTGGTATAGGGATGTTGCCTGCCGTGATCGCGTTGTTTTTATATTCACTGCTCCCGATCGTTCGCAATAGCGTCACTGCGCTGGCGACGGTGGACCCGGTATTGCGACGCGTCGGAAAAGCCATGGGATTAACTCGATACGATGAGATTCGATACGTCTATGTACCCCTTGCCATGCCAGCCATATTAGCCGGCGTGCGGACCGCCGCCGTGATTAGCATTGGTACTGCGACGCTCGCTGCCTTTATCGGGGCAGGGGGATTGGGCGATCCAATTGTTACTGGGCTCGCGCTCAACGATACGTCGCTCATATTGCAGGGAGCGATACCCGCAGCAGTACTAGCAATCGCGACCGAGCTAATGTTTGAAGGTATTGAACGCGTGCTCGTTCCACGCCATCTTAAGGTTCTTGAACAGCCGCGTTAAGACGCTGTATTGAGGATCATCGACCCCCGCCTCGGAACAGTCATGCTGTCATGGATGGCCGTAGGTCTGATAGGTTTAGGCTTCACGCTAGAGGAATCCAATTATGGAAATTAATCGAATGTCCACCCTCAGAATCGCGTCGTCGGTTTTGGTGGCCTTAGCTGTGTTCGGGCAGGCGGATGTTGTCACCAATATCCGGGATGCGACCCGGCCGGACGCAGACACCGTTCGCGACGCTGGTCGCAAGCCGACAGACGTCATCCATTTTCTTGGAGTACAAGAGGGTGCCATCGTGATGGATGTTATGGCATCGAGCGGCTACTACACGGAAGTCTTGGCGCACGCGGTTGGAAGCCAAGGGACCGTCTACGCACAAAACTCGCCAATGATGTTGAAATACAGGGATGGGTTCTACGACAAGGCCCTGACCCAACGGCTGAAGGACGGACGTCTTGCGAACGTGGTCCGGCTTGATCGCGATATGAGCGATTTAGGTATTCCGTCAGCGACCGTGGACCTTGCGATGACAGCACTAAACTTCCATGACATTTACAACAGTGCTGGTGAGGCTGCAGCCCTGGAGTTCATGTCCGACGTGTATGGCGTGTTGAAACCGGGCGGCGTGTTTGCCGTGATTGACCACGTAGGAAGTGCCGACGGCGATAACAACCGTCTCCATCGGATGGATGAAGCGGTTATGCGCGAACTGATCGCGCGTTCAGAATTTCAACTCGATGCGTCGGGAGATCTTTTGCGAAATCCGAAGGATGATCACACCGGCGGTGTCTTTGCGCCTGATCTGCGGGGAAACACCGATCGCTTTCTGTTTCGTCTCAGGAAATCCAAGTAAAGCGGTCGTGGAAGGAGGTATTTGTCGCTATGAGTATTGACCTTTACACCTTTGCAACGCCGAACGGCCGCAAGATTTCTATTGTCTTGGAGGAGCTCGGGCTGCCGTATAACGTGCATCCGGTGCATATCGGTCGTGACGAGCAATTTGCACCAGACTTTTTGCGAATCAGCCCGAACAACAAGATTCCCGCTATCGTCGATTCAGAGAACGGTCGTACTATGATGGAGTCGGGTGCGATCCTTTTGTATTTGAGCGACAAAACGGGCCAGCTCGCAGGGGATGATCCATGGGTGACGATGGAGTGGTTGATGCTTCAGATGGCCAGCGTCGGCCCGATGCTGGGCCAAGCCAATCACTTTTTGCATTTCAATTCAGGTAAGTCGGAATATGCGGAAGCGAGGTATGCGGATGAGGCACGCCGTTTGTACAGTGTGCTCGATCGGCGCTTAGGGGAAGTCGGCTATCTTGCAGGGAGCTACAGTATTGCCGACATCGCGACGTGGCCGTGGATTGCGCGGTGGCCTTGGCACCGGATTGACTGGGACGAATTGCCAAATTTGCATCGGTGGTATACCGAGATCGCAAAGCGCCCGGCGGTCGTAGCGGGCTGGGATGTCCCAGTAGCTACCGGTGATATTCCGATACCGTGAGCCAGTGCGCGATTTGGTCAATTCACGCTCGGGTGGAAAGCGGCCCGGAGCCTACAACACGATGGGAGCAGCGCCGTGAAACGTAAAATCAACATGGAGACACCAGTTACGCCTGCGAAGTTCGCGCACTTCGTATTGCGGGTTCGCGATATTGAAAAATCCCTCGACTGGTACCAAAAAGTTCTCGGCATGTCGATCGTGCACGACGCGGGTAACCTGGCGTTCCTGACGTACGATGACGAACACCATCGACTAGCGTTGGCGAAGACACCGGTCGAGACGGAGACCGTGCGCGGAAGCCCAGGCCTTGACCACGTTGCGTATACGCTTGCGACGCTCGGGGAGCTATTAGGAACGTATGCTCGTCTCAAATCGTTGGATATTGAACCGGTGTGGCCGGTCAACCACGGACTCACCACGTCCCTCTACTATGCGGATCCGGATGGCAATCGCGTCGAGTTTCAAGTGGAGAACTTTGATTCAACCGAGGAACTGAACGCGTTCATGCGATCATCGGCCTTTGCCGAGAATCCGATCGGGGTCGAGTTCGATCCCGATCGACTACTAGAACGCTATTGCAACGGCGATTCGTTGCACGAGTTGCGTATGCAAGGTTCCGCATAACCTACGCGCTCGAATAAACGGGTGTTTATTCCGCAAACACCAACGTTTTCAGGGTCGATGTCCGTTCCTTGAGCTCTGCTCCCTCGAGCGTGATTGCAGGGCCGGCACTCCAAACTGGCGCCGGCCAACCAGCATCATCTTCTCGCCGGCCGATGACGTGTATGTGCAATTGCGGCACCATATTTCCGAGAGCGGCGACGTTGATTTTGTCGGCACTGGCGTAGGTGTGTAGGGCTTTGGACACGATTTCGACCTCGGTAAACGCTTGTTCGCGGTAGGTTGCCGGCAGGTCGTGAAGATCGCGCAGGCCGTCAATGCGAGGCACCAAAATCAGCCAAGGGAAACGAGCATCGCGCATCAACAATACCGAACAGAGGTCGAGGTTCCCTAGGTGCTCACAGTCGGCGAGCAGTTGCGCATGAATGTTGAAACTGGCGCTCATCGTTTTGGGTATCCGCCGACCCAAATCGGACTTGACCAAGCCATCGCATCGTTGGCCTGTAACACGCGCACGTAGTAATAATCGCCGTGACCGTCTCCTAGGTCATCGAATTCAAACTGGACGTCGTCCGGTCCATCAGTCACCACGGACCTTAATGAAATGGTGTCGACGTAATCATCCTGTGCTAACGAGGTGGTCATGTGACCGTCTTTCATCGCACTGAATGCTAACGTGACCGATGACGCGGGAATATTTTGGGGCGGGCGGAAGATGGGTGGTGCACCTCCGAACTCACGTGCGGCTGCCAGTTCAATGTCAATGTGACCGGTGCGACGGATGTTCTCGAGATCGAGCACGATCGAGCTCGTGTCTCCACGTGTGAGGGTCGAAAATTCAAGTGTTTGGTCGTCGAGCACCTTCAGTGACTGTGAGTCGATGTTGTGAAAGTCGGTGCCCGAGACCTCTCTGAGGGTGGCACCGGTCAGGCGTAAGGTTCCTTGCCAAAGTCGCCAGCCGCGGGGATTGTCGCCGCGGTTCGTGGGCTCTGAATCGGACTGAAAGGTGACATGAAATGTCCCGGACGATGACACTCTCTTTGCGTCGTCTTGCAGATAGTCCTGTTTCCAAATGGCCTCGTCGTTTCGAAAAACGGTAACGGTGTCGATGGGCGCCGTTCCGACGATCCGCCCGCGGAGTTTTCGTTCTTTGGAAAAGCGCGCTCTCTGACCCATCTCGACTCCGTTGAGGCTGACGTCCAAAATCATGCGATCACCGGTGGTGGCATAAGATGCCAGGTCTTTCATCGCATCGAATAGGCTATCCCTTGATTTTCGCGCGGCGCGGAGCGCACCTAAGCCACCGCGCTGCGAAAGTCCACCCCCTCGTGGCGCGGTATAGCCCGGCTGACTTAGGTGATTATCGCTTGCGGCGGTAAATCCGACTTGGTGACCCTGCTTGAGGTACATACGGCCGAACCATTCGAATGTTCCGTGTTGCGACATCACTTCGATCAGAGGCTCCAGAAGCGGATCGTTGAGCCGGTAATCGCCCGCTTGATGGGCGTGGGGAATGACCACAACGTCGGCGGGATCGTGCTGAGTACGGAGGCCTTGGTACAGTTTGGACAGTGTCCCGTGGGTTTGCGCGGGAACCCGGCGTCTTCCTTGAGTGTTTCGAAACAGAACGTTGTGATGGCCTCCCTGAGTGTTCCTGATGGTCCACTCATAACCTAGAAAAGCAATGAATTCGTTATTTACAGAGTATTTCTCTACGTTTTCACGTAACACCTCCCACTCGAAATCATCGAGCCAGATGTCGTGTTCGGAGTGGGTGACGTAATCGAGTCTTGCGTCGTCGCGCGCCCAAGTCATAAAGCGCTCGGGCGTGCCCACTCCTTCGGCGAAGCCCGAGTGACCGTGCGTATCGCCCCAATAAATGCGGCGTTTAGGTTCACGCTCGACCAAGATCGGGTTCCCGATACCCGTGATGGAGCCGTCGGCCGATCGCACGCTGATACGGTAGACTCCGGCCGCATCGAGTCGAACGTCGCGGATCACGTGGATGGCTTCGGACGACGCTGGAATCTCGGAAAGAAGGTTGCCATTCAATGACACCTGCCACGAAGGTAACGGACCTGTTGCCCGGTTATAGAAACGATCTTCGGCACGCACCGATATGTCGAAAGGTTCGTTGATGGCGACCACGGAAGGGGCGAAGGCGTGTACGCCCGCAACGCTCGTACCGGTAACGACAACGGGCTGAATCGGCAGTGACACAAAATTCTTGCTGCCATCGAAATCCAGATACACGGGCAGCGGCATTCGGTCGCTAGAGACATCGGACATAAGGAAACCGGTGCTACCTCCGGACGTGTCGCCGTAGGTCAGCCAGACGATATCGCCAGAACTTAGACGACCTGAGGCGATACGAAAAACGAGCGTTTGACGGGCATTTCTGAAACCGCCGTGCATGCCCGAAAGCGGGACCGTGCCGTGGGTGAATTCGACACGGGGGTTCGACGAGCGGATGCTGATGTAATTAGCGGCTGTTGGCTCCGTAGCTTGTAATCGCCCGTGATTGGGCATGAAGTGGCGTCCGATGAGGAATCCACCACCCACCTCGACGGCCTTGGTGCCGACCGTAAACGTCTGTTCGATGGTGACAAAAGACCGTGCCTCGAACGGTCCCAGATTTGCAACAAGGGTCCCGAATGCTCTGGGGTTTTCATCTCGGAGAGTGAACTCGCGAATCATGCGATCGAACTCGGCAAAGCGATTGTTTGTGGCGGTTAACGGGTACGCGGACATTTGCGAAATCGACTGAGTGGCGTTGACAGGTACATACCCACCGGAGAGCGCATACGCATTCAACCAATCCCATAGTGTTGCGAGACGCGGTTTGATGTTGACGAGATCCGTCGGTGTGTTGGATGCATTGACCTTTAATATCTCCACGCGCGACCGCAAATTATCTGAAAGATAGTCTGATGGAGCCTCGGCGGCAGACGCTCCGGCTGTCACCCATATGGCGGCCGTAAACACTAGGAATAATGGACGATACACGTGCAATTTGATCTCCTTGTACAAACCAACGTACCGTATTAGCGTCATGTTGCTAAAAGCGCCCAGCTGTCTATAGTAACGGTTTTGAAAATAGCACCTGGTGGAGACTTTACATGAGTGAAGCCGAAAAGCTCGGTCCTGACTACGAGCTCGATCTAGGTTGGATGGACCAAACGGGTCAGTGGGATACTCGTGCGGAAGCGGGTAGGCATGGCCTTACGCTTGCCGATATTCAAGTCGGTGAATATGGGCGGGTGCCGGACGAGAGCGATAATCAGACGGGGCGTCCTCGCGGCGCAGCAGCGCGATCGGGTAGCTATCGAATTGGTAACTATGCTGTTCGTACCAAGAGTGAGATTTGGTTAGACAACGCTTCTTTTTTGTATGAAGAGGCGCTGCAACGTCAGTGGAGTTCTGCGACCGATGTTCCTTGGCACACCATTGAGCCGCTCCCTGACGATATCGAGCAAGCGCAGTGCCAGATGGCAACATTCCTGACGGAAGTTGAATTTGTTGCAGGCGACGTTCCGGCACGGTGGGTTGCACAAACCACGCCGGATTTTTTCGAGGCACGGCAGCTACTGACTGCACAAGTCATGGATGAGGCTCGCCACATGGATGTTTTTCGTAAGCGGGCGATGGCCAATGGCGGCGGATTGATGGCGGCAACGGGGGCGACCTCGGGGTTCGTCGGTAGCATTGATTTATCGCGAGATTTCACGGAAATGTCGGCGCGACTGCATATCTCTGGGGAGGGTGCGGTACTCACGATTTTCCGTATGGGCGAACTGATGGCGTATAACGACGCCGAAAAAGCGATGTACCGGCTGTGCGCTCAAGATGAGGCTCGCCACGTAGCGTACGGTGTCATGCATATGCGCTACATGGCCGAAACAGCTCCCGAACGTCACGAGGAAATCAATTGCTATTTGGATGAAGCGGAAGCGGGGATCCTCTCGGGATCCGCAAACCCAGCGGGACAGGCTCCGATCTTGTCTGAGCCGCTGGCTATTCTCTTGGGTGGTGGGATCGCCAAGTTCGATGAGGGATTCAAGAAACTGGTGGCGCTCCGGCGGCGCCAGATTCAAGAGTACAAAAAGCGGGTGGTTTCCGCCGGCTTCGGCGCTCGGTTTGAAAACGGACGTTCCCGGATAGACGAAATTCTTGAACAGGGTGCCGCTGCGTAATCTCGCTTCGCGCGAGAAACAAGGCTTACGTATCCTCAACGGAAGCATTTTGGGAGACCTCTAAATTGGTGAAGGCAGTAAAGGCCGCGGCGAAAGCGGTCAAATCTCCGCACGCTGAGACGGTTCGAAAAGCCGCGGCGGCCCCGATGTTGGAAGTTCCAGAGCCTAAACTCACCTGGATGAATAAATCCAGGCAATGGGGTGTGAGGGTCAAGCCAGGAAAGAAAGGTTTGACGTTGGGTAGTTTGAACGTCGGTATTTATGGCGAAATTCCGATGGATTGGCCAGATCAGACACGTAATCCGCGGGGTGCGATCGGCCGCAAAGGCATGCCGCCGGTCGGGTACATGCTTCGAAGCAAATCGGAAGTATGGGCTGACAGTGCAGCGGATCTTTACGAAGAGGCAATCCAGCGACGTTGGGTACCTGCAACGGACGTACCTTGGAACACCGTCAAGCCTCTACCTGACGATCTGGAACGCGCCGTATGTCAGGTCAATACGGAATTGTCGCAATACGCAAATGTCGAAATCGAAGTGATTTCGGCCTGGCAACACCAGATGGTGTATGGGTATCACGAGGTCAAACAGTATCTGGCGACAGCGGGGTTTGACGCAGCACGCCATTACGAGGTTTTTCGTAAGCGGGCACTGATCAATGGCGGCGGCTTAGGTCTCGAGGGACCCGGTCAAGTCAATCGTATGATTCTGGAAAGTCGCGGGGGTTGGACCGAAGCCGTTGTGTATCTGGTGTTGGTGCGCGGTTTGCTTACCCAGACTATTCTTCGGTATCTGGAGCGTTACGCTTCTAACGAGGCGGAGTCTTTCATCTACCGTAACGTTCTGCAGGACAAGGCTAGGTTGATGACATACGGTCTTGATCACCTGAAATTTGCGATTGCACATAACGAGGACCAACAACAGATCGTTGCAACCCTTCTGGCTATCGGCGATGGATTATTTATCCGTGATTTTAACGACCCCGTTCTTCGCGAAGCTTTGGCCATCATTTTTGGGGGCAGCATCGCTGGAGCTCGAGGAGCAGGGATGGACGTGTACCACGACATGATGCGTGCGTATATCCGCACCCATCTTGAGTATTGCCAGTGGTTGGATGTCCCACGCAGGGTCCCGGAACGACTCAAGCAATACGCTCCGCAGGATTAGGCATGGCCGCATTTCCTTCCGTCGAATGGTTTGACGATGTCCGCAATATTTTCAATAACGAAGAGTCTTTTCGGGGTGGTGGCGGCGGACAATGCAATTGTGTCGCGGGAATCAAAGTTGGTAATGAGATTTTTGTATTAACCTTTGAGGGGTTTGAATGCGCTGGTGCTCGAAGAGCTAGTCTGTGCGATCTGGATGAAGTGGATTTTTACTTGGATATGGAAATTCTCGAATGGCGGGCCATGATCGAAAATATCCGTCAGAACGGACACGCAGGTCTGGGATATACCCTCAACACGTTGGATTTGGATCGCGCCGATCGACTCGCGACGTCAGTGCACGGTGATCAGTATCGGGAAGATTTGTTTTTTCGTTACAACCAGACTTTGCAGTATTTTTTTGATGCGTCATCTCGGATCGCGACCGAATTTGCAAGGTAGGGGGACTATATGGCCGCGTTAGATTGGTTAGAGACCGCAAGCGATCGTCTAAATAATGACTCGGCGTATCGAGACCTCGGCAACGCCGATGTCGATATTGCATTTCGGGCCGGGAAAGTCATCAGACGCGTTCGGTTTGACGCATTCTCTGTAGGAGAAGTTGAGACGATCAATGAGGCCGCGCTTCGGGACGTGGAGCTTGTGATTGACATGCCGGCACGCGATTGGACCAATTACCTCAAACGGCGTAGCAAAGGAGATGGACCGTCGCTAAGTGGTCTCGATGTGGAGCGTGGTATTGTGAGCGCGCGTTCGCCGATCGAGCGGCTAAAGTTCGATCGATTTCAGCGTTCAATCCAAGCGTTAGTAGATGAAGGCGCACGCGTTGTTGCGTCATGAAGGGCAGCTTGCCTAACCAGGGCCCGTGCATGTAACGATGCCTGTCTACGAATATCGTTGCGATTCCTGTCGAGAAATTACGACTGTATTCGGTGCAGTTTCAGAAAAACCCGATCACGTCACGTGCGAGTCGTGCGGTGTCGTTAAAGCGCACCGCATTCTTTCTCGTCCTTCTGTTCGACTCTCGAACTTGTCGAAGCTTGAACGTTTGGACCCGAAATATGACAAGCAAATCGATCAAGCTATTGCCCGCAACCCCGCCGCTGATCCGGACCGCCTGATTAATCGGCGTGGTGATATTTCGAAAGGCCGTGATAACGATTGATCCGGGTGATGCTAACGGGTGTCGTGCCAAAGTAAGAACTAAGGATTGGTGCGGGTGGCAGCCGCAGCGAGTCGTTTCTCTCCAACGATAGGGAGTTGCATGGGCTGGTTAGTTCAACATTGGGTTGCAGTCGTTTTGTTTGCGAGCTACACAACGCTGTTGATTTTTCACGCGCGTACCGGCTTGAAGGCGAGTGACACGATGGACGAGTACTTTGTCGGTGGTCGTCGGTTCGGCGGCGCCGTGATTGGTATTTCTTTTTTCGCGACGTTTGCGAGCACCAATAGTTACATTGGGCATGCCGGCAAAGGATATACCTACGGAGCGCCATGGCTCGTCTTTGCGGCGCTCATTGTTTTGGCGACATGGTTATCGTGGCGACTCGTTGGTCCGCGGCTGCGCTATTTTACGTCTGCTCTGGAATCGGTGACGGTCCCAGATTTCCTTGCGGTTCGCTTTGCCAGTCCACGTCTGCGAGCTCTCACCGGACTCGTGGTCGCCTTCTCGAGCCTTCTGTATCTGATCGCGATATTCAAGGGCGCGGGAAATCTTTTTCAAGTGTTTTTGGGTATCCCGTACACATCCGCGGTCGGGGTGACCTTGGTGATCGTAATGGCGTACACGTCGGTGGGGGGCTTCCATTCGGTGGTACGTACGGATGTGGTACAGGGAATCCTTATGGTAGTTGGATCCGTGCTGATATTTGGGTTTGTGACTCACGCTGCGGGCGGTATCGCCAGCGTCACCACCTTGTTCGATCGGCCCGATACCGAGCATCTATTCTCGCTCAATGCCGAGCTTCCGTTCGCGGTGCTTTTTGGTATTGCTATGGCCGGATCTCTGAAGCTATTAGTCGATCCCCGGCAACTATCGCGCTACTACGGATTAAAGGATGCTAGCGGATTACGCGCGGGTATCTGGATTGCAGTCGTCGGTATTTTACTCATTCAATTCTCGCTCTTTCCGGTCGGCTTGTACGCCCGGATGCTGTTGGAGGGCGTCAGTGATACGGATCTTGTTGTACCAATCCTGGTGAACGATGCGAATGTGTTTCCAACCTTCGTCGCAGATTTTCTTGTTGTGGCAATCACGGCGGCAGCGATGTCGTCGATGGATAGTGTTTTGCTTGTCGCGGGGTCCGTCCTTTCGCGTGATGTGGTGGGGTCGTTCCGGAAGGTGTCGGGATCAGAGGGCGTGCGTTGGTCCCGGTGGGGTATTGTTGGCGTTGCTTTAGCTGCAGCATTGATTGCGTTGAATCCACCGGGGGACATCGTCGAAATTACAATTTTTTCGGGTAGTTTGTACGCGGTTTGTTTTGTTCCTACCGTGATTCTCGGATTGCACTGGGACCGTGGTGATGGCGTGAGCGCAGTGACTTCTATCCTTGTCGGCATAACCGCGCTTGGTGTCTGGTTAGCCCTAGGTTTCGATAGTTTCATTCACGAAGTATTCCCAGCGTTGATCGCGTCAATTGGCAGCTACGTAGTGATGGCGCTTTCACGGCCACCAGTGGATGATCCTAAGATTCGAGAGATCTTTGCCGGTTTCTTAAGTGACGGGAGTTCAGACGGTGCCGCGACTTCGTAAATCGGCGTTTGCAGCCATCAATCCTGAGCCACGGAAGCGCCAAACCGTCCTTTTTAATACTGAGACCTCGGCGCCTATGTAGTATTGACCGATGACAAAATGATCAACCGGTCGCCCGAGTGTACGAGTTTTTCTTGGGTGACGAACGGGTTGCTGGAGGGTAGCAATGGCAGGTCCACTCGATGGGATTCGGATCGTTGTCTTCACGACGATGATCGCAGGTCCATATGCCACCATGATTCTTGCCGATCAAGGTGCAGACGTTATTAAGATTGAGGCGCCAATGCGGAGCGATCATGTTCGGCGCGCCGGAGATGGCCAGCGTCACTTCTCCGCGGCGTTCTTGAACAACAATCGAAACAAGCGCTCGCTTTCCGTGGATGTGAAAGCCGAAGCTGGTCGCGAATTGATGTTGAAACTCACACAAGACGCCGATGTGTTTGTCCAAAACTTTCGTCCTGGCGTGATGGCCCGGCTCGGGATTGATGAGCCCCAACTTCGGACCGTTAACCCGGGATTAATTTATGTGTCCATGAGTGGATGGGGAGAGTCCGGGCCGTATACGCATAAGCCCGTTTACGACCCGATCATTCAAGCCCTCTCAGGTCTCGCCAGTGTCCAGGCTGGATCAGATCAAGCGAGGCCTAGGCTTATCCGGACGATTTTACCCGATAAGTTGACGGGCATCACCGCAGCGCAAGCGGTTACGGCGGCGCTGGTTGCACGTGGCCGTAGTGGACAAGGACAACACGTACGACTGTCTATGCTTGATGCGGTAGTTGCGTTTATGTGGTCCTCGGATATGGGTGGACAAACGTTTGTAGGTAAAGAGGTTAGTTCTGCGAGGGCCGCGACCTTTATTGACTTGATCTACGAAACGAAGTCCGACTACATCAGTGTTTCGGTCATGAGCGACGAACAGTGGCGCGGTCTTTGCAACGCGGTTGGCCATCCAGAGTGGTTTGAAGATGACCGCTTTAAGACCGCAGCAGGTCGTGATCGCTATGCCAACGACCGTCTGGAATTAACGCAAGCGGCACTCCTTGAAAAAAACGCGTCCGAGTGGCTTGAAATTCTAGACGCCGCGGGCGTCCCGTGTGCGCCGGTGCTTAAACGGCATGAAATGATTCATCATCCGCAGGTCGAGGCGAGCGGAATCGTGGTGGAAACGGAACACCCTCATGCGGGTCGTTTGCGACAAGCGCGTAACGCTGCCCGTTTCGAAGCGACGCCGACCGAGATACGCCACGGGGCCCCACACCACGGGGAGCATACGCGGGCGATTATGAGTGAACTTGGATTTAGCGTCGCCGAAATCGATGGTTTGATCGCGGGCGGCGTGATTGGCGACTTTCAGTTAGCGGCTGGATCGTCGACTTAGGATCCGGGTGGGCGTTTATCCCGCAGAACCGCATATAGGATTGTGGCAATCGCGATTACCCCCATCGAAGCCCATGCTTCTGCAGGGCGCAAGCTCATAATGTGAATCAGTGTCCAGCCCGTCAGCGTTAGAAATAACAACGGCGGCAACGGGTAAAAAGGGATTTGATAGTCGGGACCAGGGGCCCGTCTTTGCCACCGCAAGATGAAGACTCCCAATACCGTCACGAAACTATTTAGACCGAGGGCGAAGCCGGCGAATACCAGAATAAAGTCGAACGAAGCAGTCGCAATAAATAAGAGCGATAGTGCGGATTGGGTCAGCACGGCAATGAAAGGTACGCCAGCCTGGTTGGTTCTTGCGAAGGCGCGCAGCTTGGTGAAGTCCTGGCCCAGCACCAGGAGCACTCGAGGCCCGGCGAGCGTCAGAGCGCTCAGTGTTGAGATAAGGAGCACAGCCAACATGACGCCCATTAATGCAGCACCGTTGCGACCAAAAACGTAGTTCGCCGAGACGTAGCCGATTTCAACCCGACCGACCATAAGATCTATGGGCGTCGTCACTAGAAACGTGAAATTAAGGAGCAGGTAGAGGCACAACACGATCAGTGTTCCGTTGCCCATTACACGCGATAACATTTTCCCGGGTTCTTCAAATTCGTCCATCATGTAGGTGACGGTGTTCCATCCTGTATAGGCGTAGTACACGTATATGAGGGCGACGGCGAACGCGCCACTGGTTATCAGCGGCAGCCGATCCCAGGAGGGCGAGAAATCGATTGGCTGGACGACGGGTACGCAAAACCATGCAGCTGCGCAAAATGAAACGATCAACGCAAGCTTTACGAAAGTCGTTGATCTTTGGACGCGGGCACCGGCGCGGCGCGTCATCGTATGAATGCCGGTTAAGGCAAGAATCAAACCGACGGCCCATAGCGTTGGAGACTGGCTGGGGAAGGCGCTTGCTACATAGGTGCCGAAGGTTATTGCGACGAGCGCAGACGGTGCTGAAAATCCCATAATGGTTGAGATACAGCCGGAAACGAACCCGGCTGCGGGATGGTAAATCCGAGCTAGAAAGTTGTATTCGCCCCCCGAACGGGGCAGTACAGCACCCAGCTCAGCATAGCTGACGGCCCCGGCGAGGGCGACGATGCCACCGACGACCCAGAGCAGAAGTAATACGAAGCCGGACTGAATTTCCTCGAGCTGAAACCCGAGGCTAGTGAAGACTCCGGTTCCCACCATGCTGGCGATGACTAAAGTCATTGCGGTCCGACGACTGTAGTGAGTTTCGGTGTCCAAACTTTAGGTGCCTTGAGGTTGAGGCAACACGATCCTAACCTGAGCACGCTCTCCCGATAAACGCTAGGGCAGGTGAATTTCGCCGAGGATTCGCCGTCGGTCGGACCAAAAGGTGCTAGTTGCGTTAGTCGCGAGGACTCGACTGCAAGGCTATAAGATTTTCTGCTCGGGTAACTGCCCGAACGGACCTCCGCGGTCAATGCGTATTCGGCCAACGAGCTGCCGCGTCTTGCGGCTTATACTAGCGATCACTCGTGCCGATGGGACATGTCGATGCATTACGAAACGCTGGAAGCTCGGTTTAGTAAGATCAACGATCTAAACCACGCGCTCGCGATGTTGTCTTGGGATGATGCTGCGGTCATGCCGCCCGGAGGTGGGGTCGCGCGAGCGGAGGCATTGGCAACACTAAACGGCATACTACACGGTGAACTTTCCGCGCCGGAGATAGCCGATCTCATCCACGCAACCGCTGACGAATCGCTCGATGCGTGGCAACGGGCAAATGTACTCGAGATGGAGCGATCTTTTGACGCAGCCATGGCAGTGCCAGCGGATCTCGTAACAGCGTACTCAAAAGCAACGTCAATTTGTGAGCAACGCTGGCGGCAGCTCCGTGCAGCAAATGATTTCAACGGCATACTTCCTTTATTACGCGAGGTCGTGAATCTAACGAGACATCGGGCACGGTGTCTTGCTGAAGCGAAGGGCTTGGGGCTCTACGACGCTCTTATGGACATATACGAACCCGGATTACGGCAAACCGATGTTGATCCACTGTTCAGCGTCTTATTGGATTTTCTGCCGGGTTGTATCGATTCTATTCTAGCCAGACAAGAACCCGCGATTCCGATTGAAGGTCCGTTCGCCGAAGACCGCCAGGCGAATCTCGGACGGGTGATGATGATGCGGTTAGGCTTCGATTTCGAGCACGGTCGACTCGACGTCAGCCATCACCCATTCTGTGGAGGCGTGCCAGACGATACGCGTATCACCACGCGCTATAACGAAAACAATTTTCTCGAGTCGCTGTTTGGCGTATTACACGAAACCGGTCATGCTCTTTATGAGCAGGGCCTACCGCCCTCGTGGCGCACTCAACCGGTGGGTGGTTCCGGCGGCATGGCCTTGCACGAGAGTCAATCGCTGTTCATGGAAATGCAGGTGTGTCGGAGCGCTGACTTTATTGCGTTCGCGGCGCCGCATATTCGCGACGCTTTTGGTGGTGGCAACGAATCGGCAGAATGGTCTGCAGACAATCTGCTGCAGCACGTCAGGAAAGTGGGGCGTGGTTTGATACGTGTCGACGCGGACGAAGCCACTTACCCCATGCACGTGATTTTGCGTTATGAACTCGAAAAAGCGCTAGTAGCTGGCGATCTTGATCCCGCGGATATTCCCGATGCCTGGAACGAAAAAATGCAGACGTACCTTGGACTGGGTACCGAGGGAAACGACGCAGACGGTTGTATGCAAGACGTGCATTGGTTTTCGGGTGCGATCGGCTATTTTCCGACGTATACGCTAGGTGCTCTCGGCGCAGCGCAGCTATTTAAGTCTGCGATGGAAGCCATCGATGATTTGCCCGGTTTAATTGCCCATGGGGAATTTGGTATCTTGGTTGGCTGGTTGCGCCAACAGGTCCATTCTCAGGGCCGTCTTTTAGCGACCGGACCTCTGATCGAAAAAATCACAGGGGAACCGCTAAGCGCACAAGCGTTTAAAGTCCATTTAGAAAGTCGCTATTTCGACTAAATCGTTGTACCCCAACATTTGAGGAGAGCCCTCGGCACGGATGTCGAGAGCGTGCGAGACGTCGTTGTCATTAAGGCGGAAGCTCGTCAAACGGCAGGCTTTTCAGGGCTGGCCGATAGATTAAGTCTTATCCTAGGTGAGG
>Ga0310121_10001270_pt1 | contig 26190 bp, 25 predicted proteins | sample CB27_Tmax_986_MG_FD_203504 | JGI IMG/M metagenome (GOLD analysis project Ga0310121, IMG submission 203504) | Marine microbial communities from Western Arctic Ocean, Canada - CB27_Tmax_986 | ecosystem: Environmental > Aquatic > Marine > Oceanic | place: Canada: Western Arctic Ocean | collected...
TGGAGGGCTCTGCCTACATGGGTTTTGGTGAGGCTCTCATGGAGGAGCAGATCTTTAAGAGCTCTGAACAGGGACGAGCCGGGCTACACAATGCTCCATCGCTTCTCGACTACCGCATCCCCACTAGCCTCGATACGCCAGAATTAGAGTCATTGATTGTGGAATCAATTGATCCAGAGGGCCCATATGGAGCCAAGGAAGCGGGAGAAGGTCCGCTTCACCCTTCGATTCCTGCCATAGCAAATGCGATTTATGACGCTATCGGGGTCCGGGTGGACAGACTGCCCTTCTCCCCGCCAAATATGTGGCGGGCAATTGAAGGAGCCCGAGAAGCCGGCACCCTGGTTAAGCCCTCAATGCCTGATGGTTTTCAGGTAGCTCCTGAGGCGCCACAGGCCAGAACAATCTCCTCAGGATCATGAGAATGCCCCCTCTCGTACCAGGATCGCTTGCGATCGTGGTTGTGATGTCGACGGCGCTGCTCCTGTTTCGTTTCCCGCCCACCAGTCATACCGACGTAGCAGTTGCAGATTTGGATGAGGCAGGGGACACACGAGACCGTGGTTTCTGGAATGAAGAAGATTGGTCGATCTTTGAGACCAAGGTCTCATGGGCCCTTGGACAAGGTCTAGATACCCTTTCAGTTGGTGCGGTCATGGCCAAGATAGGACGTTCCTTTGTTGGGACGGCCTATGTACCCGGAACGCTCGAGGTAGAGGGACCAGAGAGCCTCGTGATCAATTTCCGGGGTCTTGATTGTGTGACCTTTGTCGAAAATGTCTTCGCTATGTCACGCTTCGTGCGTGCGGTAGGGGCGGGAACACTTCTTGGAGACCGCAAGTCTGCTGAAGACTTCTACGAGTCTATTTTGAGCGAGCATCGCTACAGGAATGGCCAAGTCAACGGTTATGCGAGTCGGTTGCATTACTTCAGTGATTGGGTTGGGGACAATCACCGAAGAGGTCTCGTGCGCGACATTAGTGCAGAGCTTCACGGCATCGTCGATACTGAGGCCGTTGACTTCATGTCTACCCATACTGACGCGTACGCTCAGTTAGTAGATATGTCGAACATCTCGTTGATCAAAGGAACGGAAGAGCGCTTGAGCGCCGCAGACCGAGTTTATCTTCCAGAAGACCGAATTAATGAGGTAGTCCAGGAAATCCATGACGGTGACATTATTGCGGCAACCAGTACCCTAGCCGGGCTGGACGTCGCTCATACCGGGTTAGCGCTTTGGATTGATGGGACCCTGCACCTTCTTCATGCACCACTCGTGGGAGAGGCGGTGCAGATCAGTGAGACTTCACTTGCAGAGCGTATAAATAAGATAGAGGGACAGGACGGCATCATTATCGCACGTCCTCAAGATGCGCCACGCCGAGAAGCTACGTCAGCAAGGGAAGGGTGACGTGCTGAGACTACCTCCCTTCAGCTACCACAGGCCTGTGTCGGTGGCCGAGGCCACCGGACTCATGAGCCAGTATGCGGAAGAAGCAATGTATGTGGCCGGTGGGACAGACCTTATCCCAAATATGAAACATAGGCTCTTTGAACCAGCCCATCTTATCGCGTTGAAGAGTGTGAGCGAGCTGAGTGGAATCCGTGAGGAGAACGGCTATCTCCGGATTGGTGCAGCTGAAACACTTGCAGAAGTGGCCCGGCATCCAGGGGTGCAAAAACTATTTCCTGCCCTATCAGATGCTGCGGGTCATGTAGCAGGTCCGCAACTTAGGAACGCGGGAACGATCGGTGGGAACCTCTGTCTTGATACTCGCTGTACCTACTACAACCAGACATCGTTTTGGCGTGGCGCATTGGGCTATTGTCTCAAGAAAGACGGCACAGTTTGCCATGTGACTAACGTTGGCAAGAAATGTGTTGCAGCTCACTCAGCTGATACACCCCCAGTGCTCATGACTCTTGGGGCGACGATCACGCTTGCTGGACCTCAACGAAAACGCCGGGTCCCCATAGAAGATTTTTTCATAGCGGATGGTATATGCAATACCCGCAGGACTCCGGTTGAAATAGTCACCGAAATCCGCATTCCACTCAGTGCGGCTAACCGAAGACAGGCATATGCGAAGCTCCGGCAACGCAAGTCGATCGACTTCCCGCTCCTGACCGTAGCTGTGTCTGCAGATATCGAAGGGGATGGGACCGTTCAGTCAATCAACGGGGTGGTTACAGCACTTGGAGCACGCCCCCGTGCACTCTCGGGATGGGATGATCTTGCAGTGGGCAGCACCTTGAATGCTGACATGATCGATGAACTGGCCGAACGTGCCCATGAGCAGTGTCATCCACTAGAGAATCTCATCGTTGATGCAGACTGGAGACGGGCGATGGTACCTGTGTACGTGCGACGCGTCTTGGAGAAATTGCTTATCACATGAGAGTATTTCACGCATCGAACTCTCTGGCTAAGCCACGGATATAGTCTCTCGATAATACCATCACCGACTTCCTAAGGGATCCGGACAGTCCTCGCTTCTACGCGTGTCAGACAGCTGAGTGATCTCCCAATTGTCGCCATTTAGAAGCAACTCGATTGAGTTTACGCCGCAGTGTGAAATCAATCCTTCCAGGTAGAAGGTGTACGGTACCCATGCTGACGAGACGTTGTCATCTATCTGGATGTCCACATCATAAACTTGCTCATCCCACCTTCCTCCAGATTCACCGATAGCACCGACCCACTCAACCACTGGTTGGGTGCTTTGCTGGAAGACCATCTCTTGATCTCACGACAGCGAAACGTGCGTTGTCGGCAAATACGGCAGCGACCATAACAGGATCCGCGGCACGCATCCCATCAAAGACCTGCTGGACTGCTGCCATGACTTTCGCTTCTTGGCTTTGCCCAGCGGCGGTCTTGATCTCAGCCACCAACATGGTGCAAACAGCTACCATCATAGTGACTCTGCGCATTCTGGTTCTCCCTTTTTATCCGCCGGTGAGTCTGCTTTATTCAGTCTAGACGGGAAGTTGGTGAGGCACAGCTGCCTGCAACACCATATTCCCATATTTGCTTCAGATCTGGACGGGGAGGCTCGTATGACAGACTCAGAACTAACACCTCGCAAACCAAGCAAGACCATCACTGTCGTCTCTGAGTTAATGATGCCCAATCAGGTGAATAATCTGGGGAGTGTTTTTGGTGGCGAACTCCTCTCGATGGTCGATCGAGCAGCGGCAGTGGCGGCGATGCGGCATGCAGGACGGCCCTGTGTAACTGTTTCTATTGATCGTGTTGACTTCAAAGAGCCAATTTACATTGGAGAACTTGTTACCTGTACGGCAAGGGTAAGGTTCGTAGGGCGCACTTCCATGGAAGTTGGTGTTAAGGTTCTTGCCGAAAACCTTCTAACCGGTGTGGAGCGACTTACAAACAGCTGCCTACTCACTTTTGTGGCTATCGATGAAAAACATCGGCCATGTCGGGTAGCACCGCTCGACCTTTCCGATCCCAAAGATGAGAGAAGGTTCCGTGAAGGTAAGCGGCGCCGTGAAGTGCGAGAGGAACTCGACAAGGAACTTGAGCAAGCAGAATGATGCTTTGGGATTCTGAGCCTACCAGTTCACCACAAGACTGTGGGCTCTGCTTGCTTATCTAAGAACCAGCTGAAGAGCTAACGTCGCTCCACCACCATAGCGAAGCCCATGCCCCCTGCGGCACAAGCAGTGATTAATCCGAATTCGATGTCCCGGCGGACCATTTCGTTTAGCAGGGTAATGGTCAGTCGCCCTCCTGTTGCTCCAAATGGGTGACCAATCGAAAGAGAGCCGCCCATCACATTGATAAGATCCGGGTCAGGATGACCAACGGCAACGCTTCGACCTAGTTCGTTTTCAGCGAACTGTTTCGATGCTAAGGCCTGTAGATTCGATAACACTTGGGCAGCGAACGCTTCGTGCATCTCCATTAGGCCAATGTCTTTCATCTCAAGTCCGGCCCGATCGAGCGCGAGGGGTACCGCGTACGCGGGGCCTTGTAGAAGTTGCCCCGATGGATCAAGAGCAGCCCATGCCCAGCTCCGCACATATCCCATGGGCTCAATACCTTCGCTGCGCATCTTTTCCTCATTCATAAGGATGACCGCAGAAGCCCCATCCGTGAGAGGGGAAGAGTTTCCAGCGGTGACTGAGCCGTGCTTCCGATCAAACACCGGACGGAGGATACCTAGCTTCTCTAAGGAAGAGTCGGTGCGGATGCCGTTGTCCTCTGAGACAACGTTCTCGAAATCTGGTGGCACGTACACTGTGCTAATGTCCCTAGGAAGCCTTCCGTCTCTTGCTCCTGCCGCTGCTAGTTGGTGTGAACGGAGGGCCCATGCATCCTGCGTTGCACGGGAAATATGGTTCTCTTTCGCCATTCGCTCAGCGGCTGCCCCCATAGTTTCACCTGTCGTAGGTTCAGCAATGGCCGGAGCTACCGGTATCAAATCTCTTGGGCGCAAATTGGAGAACGGAGCAACTCGTTCCCCGAGTGTCTTTCCTTTCGCCGCAGTTACCAGAGCGTTCGAGAACTTGTCACTGACTGTGATAGGAATCCGTGAGAGTGACTCTGACCCTCCTGCGATGACCACGTCCGCTTGGCCGACCTCGATGAGCTGTGTGCCGTCAGTGATCGCCTGGTTTGCTGATGTGCAGGCTCTGGAAACTGTGACTGCAGGTACTCCCTTCGGGAGCACAGCTAGTCCAACCTCCCGAGCGATGTTTGGTGCCTTCGGGTCGTGGACCACCGTGCCATAGATCAGTTGGTCAACGTCTGTTCCCTGAAGGCCACTTCGTGCCAAGGTATCCCGGACTGCATACTTCCCGAGATCAATCGCTGTAAGACTTCTAAAGTCAGTTCCTGATCGGACGAACGGAGTACGTGCTCCAGCGACGATCGCCGTCTTCATCCTGAACCTATCCGCCTGGTCCGGACGCCATAGAGTTAGCCCAGTCAGGCACCATCGACGGGTCAATTCCGAACACTGTAGTCCCCACGAGTAGTACTATGGCGGTAATCACGAGAACCCCAATCAAATTAAGGAAGATCCCGATACGGACCATCTCTTCGACCGAAATCCGCTCGCTCCCAAATACGATCGCGTTCGGAGGAGTCGCAACCGGCATCATGAAGGCGCAAGAAGCGGAAATAGTAGCTGGTATCATGAGCAGCAGCGGGTGAGTCCCCGTTACTACAGCGACTGCAGCTAGAACGGGGAGAATCATCTCGGTCGTAGCAGTGTTACTTGTTAGCTCTGTCAAAAATGTGATCATGATGCAAACCAGCATGATCATAGCAAATGTCGGCAGGTTCCCGAGAGCCTGCAATTGCTCCCCAATCATGGTCGCAAGCCCGGTTTGTTGCAGGCCTGCGGCTAGAGCGAACCCGCCACCAAACAAGAGTACGATATTCCAAGGCAGCCTAGGTATCACGTCAGGACCCATGATTCGCTTATGACCCTTCGTGCGGTCCCGGGTTGGGATCAGGAATAGAATAGCTGCCATGGCTATGGCGACTGTCCCGTCATCGACCATCTCGGGGAAGGGCAGTAGTCGAGACCAACCGGGAATGCTCGCAAAGCCAAGATTTAGGTCTACACGAAGCACCAACAGGATGGCAAACATCGTGAAGACCGCCAGCACGATTTTTTCTTCGAAAGACATCTCCCCGAGTTGGCTGCGTTCCCTGTCAACGACGGCTCGGTCGACCTTAAGATCCTGGGGTGTGCGGTAAAAGACCTGTGTGATTAGCACCCAAATAACCCCAATCATGATCACGCCGATGGGCACGCCTAAAACGATCCATTGTCCGAATGCAATCGAAGGGGCATCCGGAAACAAAATCTCAAATATTCGTACCAGTGAGAGATTGGGTGGAGTACCTAGGAGTGTCATTAGGCCTCCGACCGAGCACGCGTACGCGATCCCCAGCATGAGGCCAACTGAGAAGGAATGAGTTTTTTCTGCCCCGAAATCGTTTTCGATTTGGAGAATAATCGCTAGGCCGATCGGGACCATCATTACTGCAGTAGCCGTATTCGAAATCCACATCGATAGAAACGCTGAGGCGATCATAAAGCCCAAGATAATCCGCGATGGGCTGGAGCCGACCACGTGTATAATATTTAGGGCAATTCTTCGGTGCAGATTCCATTTCTCCATTGTCAGGGCGATCATGAAACCACCAATAAAGAGCACAATAATGCTGTTGAAATAAATTGGTGCTATCGCGGCCCCATCCATAATCCCGAGCAGTGGAAAAAGGACTAGAGGTAAGAGAGCGGTAGCGAACAGTGGAATCGAATCAGTCACCCACCAGATTGCCATCAATATTGCTACTGCTGCCATCTTGCTTGCAGCTTCATTTGTGGGATCGATTGGGGCTAATATGAGAAGAATGAAGGCCCCGAGCCCTAACCAGAGCCCTATCGTTCGTGCTCTGTCATTTTGTTGGCTTTGAATCGCCATGGGCTTCCTCAAGACGACTTTTGCACGTGACCGTGTGCTGCCCGCTTGTGCTTACTATGGGTGGCTGCGAACTGGCTTATAGCTAGGACGAAGACGGGAGCAAGCTCGCGGGAAAAGCAAGTGACGTCTAGGGAAGAAAGGGTCCAACCAAACCCCCTTTGTCCCGAATTATCGTCGGTAGGATGAACTAAGGGAAAACGGTGAGACAAGGCTGACTGAAGCGCGCGCAGAGATAGGTCGTTGGCTCTCGTAGCTAACGTGCTTCAGCCGGCTCAAGACGAACAATTCCAGTTGCCCCACCCCTGCGGTCGTCAATCGCCAAGTAGACGTATCCATCAGGTCCCTGGCGGACATCACGAACCCGTCCCATCCGCTGGAAGAGTGTTTCCTCATTGAGGACAGTTTGTCCATCGATGGTGAGGCGTGCGAGTTGCTCTCCTCCCAGGCCACCTACAAAAATATTACCACGCCACGCTGGAAACTGGTCACCAGTGTAGATCATCAGTCCCGAGGTCGCGATTGAAGGAACCCAAAAGTGTTTTGGAGATTCCATCCCTTCCTTTAGGGTGCCTTCATGGATTGTCGTGCCGCTTCCGTAATTGACCCCATAACCGATTACGGGCCAACCATAATTGCGTCCAGGAAGGACCACGTTCAATTCATCTCCACCCTGCGGTCCATGTTCGTTTGCCCACAAGTCTCCGGTCATGGGGTGGAACGCGAGGCCTTGAGGATTACGGTGCCCGTAGCTCCAGATTTCTCCGAGTGCCCCAGCTGTGCCTATGAATGGGTTATCTGCGGGGACGCGGCCGTCATCGTGTAAACGGACAACAACCCCATGGTGGTTTGATAGATCTTGGGATGGATGTGCGTACAAATCTCCTCGCGACGGTGCCTGGCGGTCACCGGCTGTAATGAAAACGTAACCGTTGCCATCGAATGCTATCCGGGAACCATAGTGTCCGCGGCCGACTGCTTGCGCAGAAAAGAGTTCCTCGATGTTTGTTAGGGCGTCGTTCTGGAATGTGCCCCTGATAAGCACAGTTCTCGCACCTTCAAGGTCAGTGTAGGGCTTTGAGTAGGTGATATAGATCAAGCGGTTCGTTGCAAAATCCGGATGTGGTTGGACATCCATTAGGCCGCCTTGTCCTTGCGCCAATACTTCAGGTACACCTGGTACCGCATCCGGCAACAATCTTCCTTCACGGACGATCCTTAGTCTCCCGGCTTTTTCTGTAACCAGGATATCACCGCCCGGTAGGAAGGCGATCCCCCATGGGTTTTGGAGGCCTGTGGCTACTGGTACCACTCGGTAGTCGTGCAATGTTGACCGGTGGATCTGTGCCCAGGAATCTTCAGGACCGGCAGCAGCTATGAGAAGGCTTAAGGCGATTAAGACAGTCGGAGTTCGGGCCATCGGTCAGTTTCCTCAAAATGCATAAACAAGTAGTCCCAGGATCATTCATTAGGGACGGCTATTGCTGATCTAAGCCTCAGTAGGCTTGGACGTCAACGCCATGAGGTCGTGTGGCTTACGCTAAAAAGGTTTGCGAGTAGCTAGTTTGAGCGGTAACCTGGTTATGAGATCTTATATTGAATGATAGCACTTAGGGCATTTAGGAGGCTTATGATGGGTGAGATCCCAGTCGATCGGAAAAAGTTTCTTGCGACAGTGGGTGCAGGAGCTCTAGCGGCGATGACGCCTGAGGATAAGGCGGAAGAGCTTGAGCACTACATGATCGATCTTCTCGAGGGTCATGACCATGACCATGGCCATGGATCTCACAAGGTGGAAGAAGACCAGGAGCAGGTGAGTCCACCCCGTGGTACCGGAAACCTCTTCCAGCCAAACGGTCGTGTGTTCGAACCCATGCCTGACAAACCTACGCTCGTGGATTTTTTCAACCTCCGGTTCGCACCAGCTCGGCATGTTTTACAGAGCGCCAATTACGCGCTTCAGACCGGACAACCTGAAGAAACGGTTCTCGCTTGTCTGTTGCACGATGTTGTACAAAATCTCATTAAAGTCGATCACGGTTGGTGGGGTGCGCAGCTGGTCGAACCTTATGTTGATGAGCGCGTGGCCTGGGCTATCCGGTACCATGCGGCGCTCCGCTTCTATCCCGATGAGTCAGTGGGATATGAGTATCCGGAGATGTATAACCGAATCTTCGGCGAGGACTATATTCCAGAACCCTACATAGAGCGTGATTACCAGCATGCCCGGGCTCACAAGTGGTATATGGATGCACGGCTGGTGACCCTGAATGATACCTATGCATTCCAGGATGGCGTGGACGTTTCGATAGAACCATTCATCGACATCATAGGGCGCCACTTCAAGCAACCAAAGGAAGGTTTGGGATACGGAGGCACGCCCTCGTCTCACATGTGGCGGACCATCGCAAATCCGAACAAGCCTCTGTAGGACTTTTTAGGCACAGTTCTGCGGACAGCCTTTATTGGCTGAACCTAGCGCAGCCAATTTCATGGGTTGATCAAGCTTTATACTTTGGTGTGCAACGGTGTGAACTACCTACTCCAACCACGTCCTGAGTTCTGAGAGTGACCATGAGCAAAGAGCCAGGCCAAGAGGATGTTCTTATCGCCGAGTACGTGTACCGTCATGAAGCTGAGTTTAGCGCTGGGTTCTTAGCTGATGCAGGGATTCCGTTCCGTGTACAAGCCGATGATGCGGGTGGCGCGTATGGTGGGATGACCTTTACGTCTGCTGCACGGATTTGGGTGCGTTCCGAGGACGCTGAGAAAGCCAGAGAAATCCTTGAAATCACGCCTGATCCTCCTGTAATTGTTCAAGTGGATGATTTAGACGAGCAAAGGTCTGGCTAACTAGTGCAAGCCGTCAGTTTCAATGTCACGATTCCGGGTTATCTCCTGGGCAAGGGTCTCGGGAAGCTTACGGAGTCCGCGGTGTTTGGTGGCCTTAGTGGGTTGAGTTATGGCGAAACAGCCGAGCCGTCCCTGCCGGCGGACGACTGGGTGCGGCTTGAAATCCTCCAAGCTGGTATTTGTGGATCAGATGTCGGCACGCTCACGTTCAAGACCAGTCCTGCGATGGAGCCCTTTAGCTCTTTCCCGGCTGTTCTTGGCCACGAGATTCTAGCTCGGGTTGTAGAAGTCGGCGGAGCTGTCAGGAGTGTTGAGCCAGGCCAGAGAGTTGCAGTAAGTCCTGTTATTTCTTGCAAAATGAGGGGTTTTAGGGCAGAAGAAGAATGCCCCTCCTGTAGCACCGGATGGCCAGCTACATGTGAACGAGCGGGTGAGCAGGGAACAATTCTAGTCGGCAACGAGCCGCTCCTCCGCGGTATGACCGTCGGATATCATGGATCACTCCCAGGCGGATGGGCCGAGCGCATGATTGCTCACGAAACCCAATTGTTTCCTATAGATGACAGCCTGAACGACAGGACAGCTGCTCTTATTGAGCCCCTCGCGGTTGGGATGCATGCCGCGTTGGGATCCAGACCGTTTGGCTCGGGTCCCGCCCTGGTAATCGGTAGTGGGCCAATAGCACTTGGAACTATTTGGTCCTTACGTGCCGCTGGTTATCAGGGTGAAATAGTAGCTCAGATCAAGAGGGCCCATGAGGCAGAGATTGCGATAAGTCTTGGTGCGAGTGATGTAGTATCTCCCGGAGATGAAGCTCGCCAAGCGATCGTTAACACGGGTGCAAGTGGCTACATGCCCATTCTGGGTAATGAAGTATATGCGGGCGGAGGTTTCCCACTCATCTTCGACTGTGTAGGCAGCAGGCAGACCATTGAGCAAGCACTGCGCTTCTCAGCGCCCCGAGGCCGAATCGTAATGTTGGGTTGTGCTGCTGAAATCCGAAAACTTGACCTGACATTCATGTGGGCCAGAGAGTTAGACGTGAAGGGCTATGTGTGCTACGGGATTGAGGAATGGAGGGGGGAGAGAAAGCATACATTTCAGATCACTCATGACATGCTTGTAGAGACCGCCGCACCTGTGCAGGAAATGGTCACTCACGTATACCCCCTAGCGCAGTACCAACAGGCACTCTCGACAGCTGCTACGCGGAGTAAGACAGGCTCTATAAAGGTTTTGCTGGATCCTACAGCGCGCTGACATGAGCAGGCCGCGCATCCTTGTCGTCGGGGGCGGAATAATCGGCGTGAGCTGTGCCTATGCACTTGCCAAGGCAGGTACCCAGGTTCAGCTGTTAGAGAGAGATAAGATTGGTTCTGGTGCTTCGGGAGGGAACGCAGGTACCGTAGCGGTAGGCCATCCGCCACTCAATCGTCGAGGTCGACTGAGGCAGGTTCTAGTCTCATTACTGGACCAAGGAAGCCCTCTCTACATACCACCTCGTTGGGATCCAAACCTCTGGGGATGGCTCCGAGATTTTGTTCGCTATTGTACGGACGAACACGTAGAAGAGTGTATGAAGGTGATGGCTCCACTAGGGAAAAACGCACTCCAGACTTTTGATAACATCATCGAGGAAGAAGGGATTGAGTGTGGATACATCCGGAGTGGCTACTACAAGGTGTGTGTAACCGAACCGGGGTTAGTGAGTGCGCGGAATGAGGCAGCTGCAATTGAAGCATATGGCTACCATCCAGAACGCATTAGCTCAGAAGAGTTAAGGAAACGGGAGCCCGAGTTCAGTTCTAAACTCCTAGGTGGGATCCATTATCCCGAGTCCCGTAGTTTGGATCCGCTGAAGTTTCTGGAAGCGTTAACAAAGAGAGCCAGGCAGCGAGGGGCTCGGATCTCAGAAGGAGTGAGCGTCCTAAGTATCTCGATCATCTCAGGGCGTGTTGTAGGTCTGCGCACGAATGAAGGGGAGGTTGGTGCTGATGCGGTAGTTTTAGCGACAGGCCCCTTTAGTGCAGGCATCTTGAATGAGGTTGGTATTCAATTACCACTGCAGCCCGGCAAGGGTTACCATCGTGACTACGCTATAGGGTCTGGTGGTGCTCCCCCGATCAAGATTGCGTGTGAACTCAGTGAGGCTTCCGTGTTTTGTACGCCGATGGGGGATTTTGTACGTTTTGCCGGTACAATGGAGTTTTCAGGATTGAATCGAGTGATGCGCACCCCGAGACTAAATCAATTGACGAATGCAGCTCGAAGGTGCTTTCCTGGCTTGGGAAGTGATGGCCCGAAATCAGAGTGGTGTGGCTTGCGGCCGATGGCATCGGACGGAATGCCGATTATAGGATCTATAGGCGATATCAAAGGACTGAGCGTCGCAACCGGGCACGGCATGCTGGGACTTACTCTTGGGCCGATAACAGGAGAGATGATTGCTCGGGAGATTCTAGATGCAGATGAGCCACAGTTAAAGAAACTATCCCCCAGTCGGTTCGGTGAGTCCACACTAGTGAATACAAAGAACCCCTAGATCCTGTTTTTTAGCTCATATCGAGCGAAGCTGCTCTTGAAGCGTCTCACAGATCCAGAGGGATGACTTCTGGATGCACCTTACTGTTAGCCTGACTGCCATCAACTCCTATTCCCTCAAGAGTTAGAAGGGCAACTTTCGCGCGAAGCCCTCCACCAAACCCTGTAAGACGACGATCCGCTCCTACTACCCGATGGCAGGGTACCACAATGGGAATGGGATTTGCTCCTACTGCCTGTCCGACAGCTCGAGCCATATTCGGTTTGCCAATATCCTTAGCTATTAGACCGTAGGAGACGACATGTCCGTATTTGATCTTGAGTAGCCGATCATAAACTTCGTTCTGGAAGCTGGTGGCTGTTCCTCCGAAGTCGAGTCTAAGGTCAAATGCAGTACGATCTTTCCGGAAATATTGTTCGAGTTGTTCTACAGCATTTTGGAGATTGGATGGCCATGACCCAGGTGGGTCCGTGTGGCGATCACGTGGAAGTGGCCCGAATTCAATTCGGCGCACACCAACTGTTGAAACCCATACCGTGAGAGGTCCTGCGCTAGTGTTAGCTAGGTGGGCTGAATGAACGTCGTGGGGAGTAGTAATCAGCTTGTTTCTTCTTTTGCGTGCGTCTTAAGAGCTTCCTGCAGGGCATCAAAACCAATAAGTGCGCATTTGATACGTACGGGGAATTTACTCACCCCTTGTAAAACCCGAAGGTCCTTGAGCCTCTTATCCTTAGCTGCATCAGGATCACCCTGCATCATCCTCGTGAAACACTCGGCCAAGATTTTCGCGTCCGCAAGTGAGCAACCATGGAGCAGGGTAGTCATCATGCTTATCGCTGCTTGAGAGATTGAGCAGCCTTGGCCGACAAACTTAGCCTCTTCGATTTGGTCGTCCTTAATACGCAACTGTAGTCGAACTTCATCACCACAAACCGGGTTAGCCATGTGGATTTCCACAGACTTATCTTCGAGTTCAGCCTTGTTCCTCGGGTTACGATAATGCTCAAGGATTAGCTGTTGATAGAGAGAGTTGAGCTGTGGTGTTTCCATTAGGCAAATATACTTTGAACTTGCCCAAGACCCTCTATGAGCCGGTCGATATCACTCTCTGTATTGTACAAATAAATCGATGCGCGAGCGGTTGCTGAAATTCCGAAATGTTGCATCGCTAATTGTGCACAGTGGTGCCCCGCACGCACAGCAATGCCTTCCGAGTCAAGAATTGTCGAGATATCGTGCGGATGAGCGTCACCCAGGGTGAATGAAATCAAGGCCGAGTGTTCGCTAAGTGACTGAGGGCCATAAATACGAATGCCCTCCACCGCGCTCATTCGTTCCAAGGCATATCCTAAGAGTTCATGTTCATGCTTTGCAATTGCATCCATACCGACCCCAGAAAGGAAGTCGATGGCTGCTCCCATGCCGATTGCTCCAGCGATGTTGGGTGTGCCGGCCTCAAATTTGTGCGGAACTGTTGCCCAACTACTCTCGTCTCGCCCAACAACGTGTATCATTTCACCACCACCCTGGTACGGCTCCATCGAGTCGAGTAGATCTCGTCTAGCCCAGAGTGCACCGATTCCAGTCGGCCCGCACATTTTGTGTCCGCTGAAAGCGTAGCAATCCACGCCGAGCTCCTGGACGTCTACCTTCATATGGACTGCTCCCTGAGCACCATCAACTAGGACGAGCGCTCCGACCTCATGCGCTGCCGCAGCAACTCTTTTCACGGGGTTCACTGTTCCAAGAGCGTTTGAGACATGGCTGATCGCCACCACCTTTGTCCTGTTTGTCAGTAGGTGCGGAAGTTCATCTAGAATCCATCGTCCCTGCTCATCGAGCTCGATATACTTGATCACCGCACCTGTCCGTCGAGCGAGAAGCTGCCAGGGGATGATATTTGAGTGGTGCTCAAGCACCGAGATCAGGATCTCGTCTCCTTCGCTGACGTTGTCGAGTCCCCACGCGGTGGCCACGAGGTTGATGGCTTCGGTCGTTCCTCGGGTCCAAATGATCTCTGAAGGGTCAGATGCCCCAACCCAACCAGCGACCTTAGCCCGTGATTCCTCATATGCTACTGTTGCACGTCGGGACAGCTCATGAATTCCACGGTGGACATTTGAATTGTCATTCTCGTAGTAGGCCTGTAGTGCGTCGAGCACGACCCTGGGTTTTTGGGAGGTTGCAGCATTGTCCAGATAAACAAGTGGCCGACCGTTAACGGACTGCTCAAGCGCCGGGAACTCCCGACGGATTGTGGCTGGGTCGAGTGTGGCTGTCGTCATCGGAAAATCAGCTTAGATCAATGTAAATCCCGTCGTCCCGGACCTGAACTACAAAGGACTTAACGGGCCGTATAGCCGGCAGGCTCTTGTTGCGGCCCGTGGCGCACTCGAAACGTGCTCCGTGATAAATACACACCAAATCATCACCTTCGAGTTCGCCATCCGAAAGAGGGTACTCCTCGTGGGAACATTCGTCTTGAAGAGCGTAGATATCTCCGTTGACGTTAGCTAGCACGATAGGTGTATTCTCAACCATAACACCCTTCAGTGTACCGACATCACAGTCGGCCACTGCTGCGGCACGTACCCAGCTAGACATGAGTAGTGCAGCTGGAGGAAAGTCTCACGTGTTTTACCCTCGAGTTTTAATGGTCACTGTTAGTGTTGAGATAGTTTCTCTTCGATTACCCGAGTGACTTTTTCAACAACGCCACCAAGCGGGAGCTTGGAGAGGACTTCTCCCAGAAAACCGAGTACTACCAGCCGCTCGGCCTGGATGCGGCTAAGGCCCCTGCTCATAAGATAGAATTTCGCATCGGGGTCGAGTTCGCCGATTGTTGCAGCGTGGGAACATTTTACGTCGTCCGCTTCAATCTCGAGGTTGGGTAGTGAGTCGGCTCTAGCGTTTCCGGAGAGCAGTAAATTCCGGTTTGTCTGATATGCGTCTGTGTGCTGGGCCGTTGGCTTTACCCTGATAATCCCACGGAACACCGCTCGACTCGCGGCGTCGAGGGCACCTTTATAGAGTAAGTCGCTAGCAGTATGTGGTGAAATGTGATCCTGGCTTGTGTTGAAATCGAAGTGTTGATTGTCGTCTCCGAAGTAAAGCCCGAGCATATCCGAATTCGCTCCTTCTCCAAGAAGGCGGGCGTTGAGATCAATACGTGAAACCGAGGCTCCGAGAGCGACGTTGAGCGTATCAAGTGTAGCATCACGATAAGCGAGAGTGCGCTGAACAGATTGATAGAATGCGCCTCGGCCTAGGCGCTGAACTGATACGTACTGTACCTGTGCCCGTTCCTTAGCGATGATCTCCACGGCGGTGGAAGCAAGCGTCTGCTCAGAGAAATCATCGGATAATATTTCGTCAACGTACGAAATGCGGCTTGCATTCTCAGCAAGGATCAGGACTCTGCCGAATTGTGCAACCCCAGCCTCACCCAGCCAACGTGTCACTCTAATTGGTGTGTTGAGCTGAACTTCTGCTGGCACGTACAAGAAAACCCCATCGCTCCAGAGTGCAGCATTCAGTGCAGCAAACTTCCCCTCTTCGGGAGGCACTGCTTCGGTTGCAAGGGAGTTTTCCACGAGATTTGGATGTTGTTCTATCGCATCGTGAAGCGAGGAGAGGATCACACCTTTGGCTATGAGGTCGGCCTCAAGATCAGAATGCACGACATGACCATCGATCACGACGATATGCCCCGAAGCTTGTCGATCTTCTTTCATCGCCTTCCGGAGGCGTTTGGGCCATGCTGTGGGATCGTCCGGTGCGAGTGTGGCTTGTGAAAGTGACAGTGCATCCAGCTCTAGCTTCTTCTGGAGATCAGTGTAGCGCCATTCCTCTAGTTTGGTGGTGGGCATCGGAGTTTGTTCGTACAAGGCCCAAGCGTGCTCACGCCGCTCACGGAGCCAGTCTGGTTCTCCGATGCACAGGCGCTCAACAGCACTGAAATTAAGTGCTTCGGTTACACCTTTACTGAGGAGAGAGTCAGTCATGTATGGGCCTGGAGTTGGCTTCAGATTTACCCGACTGATCCTTCCATCTCCAGTTCGATCAGCCTGTTCAATTCAACTGCGTACTCGAGTGGTAACTCTTTTGCGATCGGTTCGATAAATCCTCGGACGATCATGGCCATCGCTTCTTCTTCCGAGATACCTCGGCTGGTAAGGTAGAACAGCTGTTCTTCGCCGATCTTTGAGACCGAGGCTTCATGACCCACGTTGGCATCATTCTCCTCAATTTCGATATACGGGTACGTATCGGTGCGAGAAGTGTCATTGATCAATAGCGCGTCACATTGGACGTTTGAGCGCGCATGGTGTGCCCCTTTGTGGACCTTACAGAGCCCTCGGTATGTCGATCGGCCGTGTCCCTTAGATATCGATTTAGAAATAATTGAAGAAGTCGTGTGTGGAGCCACATGGACAACCTTGCCTCCGGTATCCTGATGCTGGCCGTCACCCGAATATGCGATCGAGAGAATTTCTCCGTGAGCGCCCTCTCCGACCAAATAGCAGGAAGGGTACTTCATCGTCAGCTTTGAGCCCAAATTCCCGTCCAGCCACTCCATGTTTGCGCCTTCGTGTACCACTGCCCGTTGGGTCACGAGGTTGTACATGTTGTTGGACCAATTCTGGATGGTTGTGTAGCGGAAGCGAGCATTTTTCTTCACAACAATCTCTATGACACCTGAATGGAACGACTCGGTGGAGTAAACGGGTGCCGTACAGCCTTCGATGTAGTGAGCGCTGGCTCCTTCATCACAGATAATGAGTGTCCGCTCAAACTGGCCCATTCGTTCCTGATTAACCCGGAAGTACGCTTGCAGCGGTGTTCCCAAATGCACACCAGGTGGTATGTAAACGAATGAGCCACCCGACCACACTGCGGCATTCATGGCAGCGAACTTGTTGTCTTGGGTGGGGATCACTGTCCCAAAATACTCACGGAAGAGGTCCGGGTGATTCTTCAGTCCATCTTCGATTGAATCGAATATTACACCCTGCTTCTGCCACTCTTCACGGAGTGAATGGTATACCATTTCTGATTCATACTGTGCACCGACACCAGCCAAAACCTTCCGCTCGGCCTCGGGAATCCCAAGCTTCTCGAATGTATCTTTGATTTCCTCAGGGACGTCCTCCCATGAGTGTTCCATTCGATCCTGAGGGCGCACATAGAAATAGATTTCGTCCAGTACTGCATCGAGGTCGGAGAGGTTGCCTCCCCAGGTTGGCATCGGTTTCGATGCGTAGACTTGTAGTGCCTTCAGGCGGGAGTCGAGCATCCACTCGGGCTCCTCCTTATAGGCTGAAATTTCCCGGACAACTTCCTCTGACAGGCCCTTACTTGCTCGGTAGACCGGCTCGGTGTCTGCTACAAAGTCGTACTTGTATTCATCAAGCTGGAGGTCTCGGATCGTCTCGTTTTGGGGCATGAGGGGATATCTTCTCCTTTAGGCCGTCTCAGGGACGTCCGGCTCGTTGGATAATGATGCTAGCTCGGTGTCTTTCCAGTTCTTGTAGCCATCTTCCTCTAACTCTAACGCGATCTCTGGTCCACCAGACCGCACAAGTCTTCCGCCTACCATAACGTGGACGAAATCAGGTTTGATATAGTTCAAAAGGCGCTGATAATGAGTAATGAGTAGGATCGACATTTCCGGATCCTCCTCAGTGAGCTTATTCACACCGTTCGCCACAATCTTTAGAGCGTCAATATCGAGACCCGAATCAGTTTCATCCATTACTGCCAGCGTCGGTTTCAGGACCGCCATCTGCAAGATTTCATTCCGCTTTTTTTCACCACCGCTGAATCCATCGTTTACATGACGTTCCGCAAACGAGATATCCATTTCTAGCATCGACATACGCTCAGTGAGCATATCGGAGAACTCAAAGATATCGAGTTCTTCCTCCTCAGTGAGGTGTGCCTGGAGGGCCGTGCGTAGAAAGTTGGCAATAGACACCCCTGGAATTTCAATAGGGTACTGGAATGCTAGGAAGATGCCGGCTCGGGATCGTTCATCTGGATCCAATTCAAGTAAGTTTTGACCCTTGAAAAGGACTCTTCCAGCTGTGACTTCATAGCTGGGGTGTCCCGCAAGTATCTTTGCTAAGGTGCTCTTCCCAGAGCCATTAGGGCCCATGATTGCATGGACTTCACCTTTGCCGATCTCAAGGTTGACTCCATTCAAGATATCGAGATCCTCTTTAGCCACCTTGGCTTCAAGCCTCTCGATTTTCAGAATATGAGTATCACTCATAGGTTCCCTAGACAGGAATCAGAGCCCTAGGGCTCTGATTATTAAGAATGATTCTGGTTTTCAGGTAGGGAAACGTAGAAAACGCCAAGAGGGTGGTCAAGTGTGGTCAGGACACACTGTAAATCCGCATAATATGGACATTTTCGGAAATCCAAAGGACCTTGGTGATAATCCCTGGCTTGTACTAGGAGGAGGAGGCCTGAAGGGGATTTCGGAAGTAGGTGTACTTCGGGCGCTCTCGGAAGCTGGAATCCGTCCGGCAGGGATCGTAGGAACCAGCATTGGGTCACTAATCGGGGCTTTTGCAGCGAGCGACATGGACTGGAAGGATATGTGGGATATCGCTCTGGCTATGGATAAGCAGGATGTTGTCCGACTAAACCGGAGGGTTGCATGGATCAATGGGATCCGCCAGAGGAGCGTATTCCGAGGAGCAACACTTAGGGATTACTTCTCGAAAATACTCCCAGAAAATGGTTGGGAGGCGATGAACATCCCGTTGCTCATCAATGCTGTCGACCTAGGGGATGGGTCTACAGAGTGGTTTGGGATAGGAGGAAGACTGGATGTATCACTTGCTGACGCGGTCTATGCTTCTTCTGCTTTGCCTGTGTTCTATCCGCCCCTTGAAGTTGATGGGAGAGCATTCATTGATGGTGGAGCTTCTCACCCGTTAGCGCTCCGGCGGGCGCATGAAGCTGGGGCAAGCACCATCATCGGGGTTGATGTAGGCGCCGGCGAGACAGGTGATGTCGAATCGATTCTTGAGCAGGGGATGCTTGCCGTTCACCAGAGGATTTTCGCTATTATGACTTGGCGACGGCGGCAGGAACTCGTTGCCGAGTGGGACGGACCTCCGCTTATCTACATTAGGCCTCAGTTGGAGGGGTATGGGACATTTGCTTTTGATAGCGTAGAGTATTTTCTAGAGGAAGGATATCGCGCTGCGAGGAAAGCATTGAGTGGCTGAAGAAGGCTAACTGCTTGCCCACAGAAGCTGTCCTGGTTAACAAGTCAGTTAGTAGTAATCCTGTAAAAGCGGAGTGTCGGATCATGAAGCGTTCACTACTTGTCTTTATGATGATCGCCGCGTCGGTCATCACATGTGCCGCTCAGACTGTTACCCGTATACAGGCTCAACCCGAGCAGTTGCAGATGCGGGCCGGAGAATCGGCTGATCTGGTTATTCTCGCATTTGATCAGGATGGCAGGGCGATTGCTACTCCGTTAAGGATCTCTGGTGCACGCGGGGCCTTACAGCTTGCAGACGGCCGGGTCACCGCCCTCCAGGCCGGTGACTTTGAGGTTTTCGTATCGAGCGTTCCCGCGGATGGTGAGGAGCCTATAACTCTGAAGATCCCCGTGCACGTTGCTTGGCCAGCTATCACGAACGTAAGGATTCACACAGCTGATGTCCGACTTTTTGAGGGTGCCCGGGTTGTACATGATGTTGTGGCAACTCATGCGGACGAATCCGTTCGTCCATACCCGGCAGTCGCATGGTCAAGTTCTGATGAGACGATCGCAACGGTTGATGCTTTTGGAAATGTCCGAGCTATAGGGACTGGCACAGTCACGATTAACGCCATGAGTGAAGGCGTGACCGGTACACTAACTCATACTGTTGTGGCATCACCCGTCAGGTCTTTAGTCATGACAATGGGACAGGAACAGATACGGACAGGAGACGTTCAGGGCTTTGTAGCAATCGCACGGGATGGGAGTGGTGCCATAGTAGAGAATACGCCGATTTCTTGGAGTTACGTATACCAACCCGATGATTCGATCGTGGCACCTTCCGGGCCTGCACAGATGTTAGATGGAAGGATGGTCGCAGATGTCCCGGGTGTGTACACAGCGGTTGCCTCGACCGGTGGAGCTTCCGCCGAGTTTTCGTTTCGGGTCATACCTCGGAACGCAGTGCGGAAGCTTGAGATTGTAGGCCAAGGAACGGAAGACCGAATTTTTACGACTGATTTTTGGATTTGGCAGGGCGTCGACGGACGAGACTATGCCATGACTGGCTCGAAGTTTGGAGACGGTGTTTCCATGGTGTGGGACGTGACCGATCCGGGGAATATTTTCAAGACCGATTCAGTGTTTGTTGATGCACGCACAACGAATGACATAAAAGTTTCTCCAGACGGGCGTTACGGTGCACTATCCCGCGAAGGGGCGTCAAACCGGAGGAATGGTGTTGTAATTCTTGACCTCGCAGATCCCGGACACCCTGTCGTGGCCTCGACATTCGAAGGAAATGGGGTGACCGGTGGGGTCCACAATATGTTTGCTACCGATGAGTATTTATTCGCGCTTGCAGGTGGTGATAAGTACGTCATCATCGATGTGCGGGATATTTATCAGCCCGAGTTCGTTAGCGAGTACAATCACCTGAATTCTCGTGTGCACGACATATGGGTTCATGATGGCCTCGTGTACTCAGCTGAGTGGGAGACAGGTGTTGTCGTGGTTGACGTCGGAAACGGAAAGTACGGTGGCTCAATCGAAAATCCTGTATTTGTAACGTCCTTCCCATTAACAACAGGCTCAACACACGCAGTTTTCCCCTACTACCAAGAGTCTACCGGGCGCTTTCTGTTAATTGCTGGAGACGAACGTGTACAGCGTCAGGGACTCGCGTGGGAAGGGACTGGTCCGGACCATCGGCAGCAGTATGATCCGTTGACAGGGAAGGGCGGATATCCAAGAGCGACGTCCGGCTATATCCAGATCGTCGATTTCACTGACCCAATGAATCCAGAACAGCTCGCACGCTATGAAGTCAGCGAGTACGGGACACACAACATTTGGGTTGAGGACGACGTGCTTTATCAGGCTTACTATGAGGGGGGCGTACGAATGGTTGATATCTCTGGTGATCTGATGGGCAATCTCTATACACAAGGTCGCGAGATCGCTGTCTTTAAGGCGCATGACCCGATTGGATACATCCCCAACTCTCCTGGTGCCTGGAGTGTAATGCCGTGGAAGGGGAACATCTTTTTCAGCGATATCAACTCAGGTATGTGGGCGGTGAAGGTTCAGCCGGCAGAGAGGCCGATATCATAGGACTCGCTAGTTGGTTTCATCTGTAGAGTCCGTCCTTACTGACGATTCCGATCCCTAATATCGCAAGTGCAATTACGCTGGGTGTATACCTCTATGAAACTTCATCGCCTCACGGCTTTCTTAAGCCTCTCACTGCTAGTGGCGTGTACGGATCAATCACCACCCGGCCCTGGGATTCTGACGGCGACATTGAAGTCACCAAATGGCGCAGAAGGTGCTGCCTTGGTGGTACTCATGGGCTCAGGGATCGGTGAGGCGACGCCACTTGGTAATAACGAGTTGTATACCAATTCAAGTCTTGATGAGCTTCGTATTGTTCTCATTAACCAGGCGGGCGGTGAGCTAAAGTTTCGGGTCGAGGTTGCAGATACCACGATTAAACCTACGGCCACGGTGGAAGAAGTAGCTGGCCCGGATAATGAACTCCGATTAGCACTAGGTGGTTATCAGTTGGAGTTCCGGCGATGAGGCGACGCTTACTCGAACAAGCAATAGTGATACTATTGGCAGGGGCTGGAGTGGCAACCCTTCTACCCCTAGAGGCCCAGGACATCGAAACTCTTGCTCGCATACGAGGGCTTGAACTCCCGCTTGGCTACTATGAAAGAGTTCGAGAGGATCCGAATGCGTTTACCCTGCCAAATGGACTTTTCAGGACCAGTCCAGAAGGCCGTTCGGCGAGTAGAACTGAGGGACGAGCAGATATCCCCGTGATACTGGCGCTCTTCTCAGATTCTGAAGAGCCTCATATTACCCAGGAAATGATTCAGAAGTCGCTCTTTGATGGACCCACGGAGTACGGCACGATCACTGAAGCCTACCTCGAGATTTCAAGAAGGGCACTCACTGTGGGTGGCCAAGTTTACCCCTGGGTGCGGACCTCGCTCCCGATAGACTCCGTGGTTGGCACCAGCAACGGACTCGGTAATGATGCCAAGACTGGGGCGTATTTTGCTGAAGCTCTCGATTCCATTGAGAGTGAGGTCGATTGGACGCTTTATGATAGCGATGGTGCGGATGGTATCCCGAACAGCGGAGATGACGACGGGATCGTGGATGTAGTCACGTTTGAATACCTAGAAATTGCAGCATCTTGTGGTGGTCCTTCAATCTGGCCACACCGTTGGAGAATGTCTGGAGCGGCAGGAGCCCCATACGTGACTGATGACGTTGGAGTTGGGGGTGAGAGAATCAAGATCGACGGCTACATCACCCAAGGAGTAAGCGATTGCACCGGGAATAATGTCCAGACTGCCAATGTGATCTCCCACGAATTTGGTCACGTTCTGGGGCTTCCGGATTATTACCATCCTACGGCAGAAGGAGGTGCGCTCGGGAGGCGCTGGGTATTGGGTTGTTGGGCACTCATGGCTGCAGGTTCCTGGGGGTGTGGTCCTGTGGATGATCGGTCTGTGCCGTTTGGCCCCACGCACCTCTCGGCCCACTCAAAACAGGTCTTGGGATGGATTGACTACGTCGAACTCGGTGAGGTCTGGAATCATGAAGTGTTCCTAGATCCGGTGCAGAGTTCCGGTCTCGCGCTCCGCGTTCCTATCGGCGAGTCAGGGAGTGATTTTCTCATAGCTGAGTTTCGGACACAAACTGGTTTTGATCATCAAATTCCAGCCGAAGGCGTCCTCATGTACAAACAGGATCTAACGGCTGCTCGCAGGCCGGATCCGACTACCAACGACCCCTACTTCATGACAGTACTTGAGCAGGATAATAACAACGGGTTGCTCCGGAACTCATATGAAGGAGGCAACCGTGGAGAGGCGGGGGATGCGTGGGGAGTGAGCAGTCCTTCAGCGAAACTGCGAGCGTCATCCGGACCCGTACTTAGGCTGAATAGTGGTACGGTGAAGGCTGTCACAGTTCACGATGTCTCGATTCTAGATGGACGTGCTCGGTTGGTAATCTCAACAAGCTGGGCCCCAATCCTCAGAAAATTTCTAGAAACGCAAGGTCCACCGCTCACGCAGACTGAGTCGAGCTATCTTGACGAACTTGGTAACGGGAATGGCCGCTATGACCTTGGTGATCTCCGTGTCTGGCTTAGGGATAACGGGTAGGCGGGCCCATGCACGGGACTAGCTCGAAAGGGGGCTGGGGAGTTCGGTTTCACCGCCAGCAGGCAAAGCCTCAATCAAGCCCTCGTCCATAACGTCCAACTGAAGAGGTCCAGTGAATCCACCCTGCCGAGGGGAGGCACCAGATTCCATAGGAGGTCCATAGCTCAGTTGAGGTGGGGCCATACCCAAAAGTCCTTGTGTATCAGGAACTGCTTGTCCTCTGGGACCACCCCGTCTACCCCGCATACTGGGGCGGCCGGACCGTCCACCCTTCGGGCCACGGAATCCTGCTGGACTACCCCGTCCACGCATCCCTCTCGTTTTCCCTGAGCGTGCTCTTAGCGATCGCATCTTGGCTCCTCCAAGGATGTCACGTTGCTGATCAGTTAGGATCGATATGACCAGTTCACCTGGCTTAGCCATTGCCTGACCTTCCTCCCGTCTAGCCTTAAGGCGAGACATCATATCACTCCGGTTGATCTGGCCAGCCGTCACCTGTGACCTTAATTCAGCCATCTCGGCCATTGCGGTAGTCCGACGCTGTACGTTCTCTCTTCGAATGTCATCAAGCTGGTTGATTTGTTCATCAGTCAGCTGAAGACGATCTCTCATTCGCATGATCTGCTCTGGTCCACTTGGTGGGGCACGATTGAAGCCTGGTTTACTAAAGACCCCTGGGCCACTGAACTCCCGAGCGTTCCCCTGCCGCAAGTGTGGTGCCCCCCGCATCCCTCGGTTCTGCTGAGCATTCAGCTCTAGCGCACCAACCCCTAGTAGCATGGCAAGAACCAGAATGCCAAGTGTTTTTTTATTCATGCGGTGCTCTTTCATATCTGTTTGTCTTGCGATAGGAGGGTTGCGCTTCAATGCTTCTATTAAGATTAGAGTGTGAGTAGCCACCGTATGTTAAGTCTGGTTTTAATCTTTGGTTTCGAGGGCAGCCTTGAATGTTCGTGACCAATCGGCAAGTGAGGTTCTCAGGTAACGGCCCTTCTCTCTATCGTTTCGAGATATAGGGCCCTCTGATCCGGGCTCTACCAAGAGGTGTACGAATGTCGGGCCTGGCTGGGTCAGGATTTCTTCGACGGACTCCGCATAACTTCTGGCGTCTTCAAAGAAGAGGACTCTCTGGAAGCCAGTAGCTTCGGCCATCGCTGCGTAGTCAATTTGTTCAGAGCCGGCTACGGATTGATGGCCGGTGATCTCAAAGACGCCATTATCCATGACGAAGAGCACGTAGTTTGTAGCTCCAGATCCGACTACCGTGGCGAGGGTTCCGAGCGTCATGAGCATGCTTCCGTCACCGTTAAGGCACACCACTGTCCGGTCGGGACGAGCGAGTGCAATGCCAAGCGCAAGGTCGGCGGCATGGCCCATGGCGCTATCGGCCGACGCGAAATCTAGATCGCTATCCGAGATACGGCCCCAGGGCCGGGTGGCTCCCATGGTTGTAACGATAATCTCATCAGTTCGATGCTGAACGAGTGGATCGAGGACTTGGGCACGCGTGAGCATCAAGTGAGTCCACGGGCCATAACAACAGCGGTAGGGCGTTCGTTAGAACGAGCAGATTCAATAGTTCGCGCCAATACAGTTGAAGGGTCGTCTTCGGCTTGGCACCGCTCAAAAGGTATGCCCCACGCCTCGAGTGTTGGCTCCGTAAGCAGAGCTACAGAATCGACATCTCCCCGAGTAAGCAGATCACGTTCCCTCAGGTCAGAGGGTGTAAGCGCTGCCTCTTTCATTTTTGAATATCCCCGGCCTGTAACGAGGATCGGAATAGGTGCCCCCATGCGAGTTGCTGTTCCACGTAAGCTGTCACCTGACTCAAGGAGTCCGGTGTTCTGGATCACGACAAGAGGAGAGGCTCCTCCGAGCCATAGACCTGAAGCAATTGCGAACGCTTCACCTTCGCGCGTAACGGTGACAAGTCGGAGCCAAAGGTGATCAGATAGTGCATCGAAAAGCGGCGCTGATGTGTTATCCGGAAGGCCTACTACATGGGTTATGCCTGCTGTTACAAGCGTATGAAGTATCTCAGTCACTCTTGTTCACACGAGAGCGAGTCGTGGCCAGGCCTCCAATCAGAATCGCTGAAAGCATGGCTCCTGCCCCTAGGGCCATCTTTGGTTGTGTACCGATCAGGATTGCGAGAATCGCTATGTACAAAGCGATCGTGATGGCAGGTAGCCATGGATGACCTGGCATTAGGAACGGACGCTCAAGATCCGGACGCTGGGCTCGGAGTTTGAAGTAGCCAAGCAGGACCATCGTGTCGACGGCGATTGCGACCGTCATCATAAAACGGATCAGGAATTCAAACGCTCCGGAAAGTGCGAGAAGCCCAATCCAAGCTGAGATGAAGTAGAGTGCCTTTCTCGGTGTACCCCTGTCATCAACCTCAGTGAATGCTTGGGGAGAGAGTCGGTGCTGTGCTAGCCCGTAGGCCACTCTCGGTAAGCCCAAGAAATTAACATTCAGACTACTAAGGAGGATGATGAGCGCCGCCGCTGTAACCGCTGTTCCGGCGGCGGGGCCGAACACGCTGGAAATCGTAAGTGCAGCGATCAACTCAGGATCCGCAGACATCTCATCAGGTGTGAGTACCCCAAGAAATGCGACATTGATCAGTAGATACAGAACCATGACTGCCAGCGCACCACCAACCAAGATCTTCGGTAGTGCAGTGCCAGGATCTTTAATTTCTTCCGCCATTTTCGCGGCGTCTTCCCAGCCGTAGTAAGCGAACGAAATGGATTGATACGCGAGCGCGAAGCCCAAGAGACCTGCGGTTGGTCCAGAAGCTTCTGTCAGGGCAGGCTGGAACCCTATGAAATCACCTGCAGCGATACCTGCAGCAGCGATCGCTACTACAATGAGAACCTTGATGACCGTAGTAATGTTCTGGAACTGTG
>Ga0310121_10001272_pt1 | contig 26183 bp, 16 predicted proteins | sample CB27_Tmax_986_MG_FD_203504 | JGI IMG/M metagenome (GOLD analysis project Ga0310121, IMG submission 203504) | Marine microbial communities from Western Arctic Ocean, Canada - CB27_Tmax_986 | ecosystem: Environmental > Aquatic > Marine > Oceanic | place: Canada: Western Arctic Ocean | collected...
GAGCGCTTGCGGGGCAATTGTCGTGGTAGGACGGTTTCCGTTGATCATGCTGGCGTCCGCATAATCGAAAAGGCTGAAGACGTCGTAAAGGTTATTGCGGACAACCGGGAGATACACGCTGCGTCGCCTGAAATCGTAGCTGGTTGCATCATCCTGATTGATATGGAACACATATTCCCGATTCTTGGCCTTGAGTAACGACCCGCCCATGGCCGTGTCAAGTTGACCGCTCACGGCCAGCAGCATGTCGCGAATCGCCTCCGCCTCCAGTCGCCGCACACCCCTACGCCATTGTAAGCGGTTCTCCGGATCGACGCTGGCCGCTTGGGCGTCATAACGATCGCTCATCTGATACGTTCGAGACAACACGATAAGGCGATGCATCGCCTTGATCGACCAGCCGCCTTCGACAAAGCGGTTCGCCAGCCAATCGAGCAGTGGCTGATTAACTGGCCGGTCCCCCAGCATCCCAAAATTGTCCGGTGAACGAACGAGTCCTTGCCCAAAGTGCCACCGCCAGAGACGATTGACCATGACGCGGGCGGTGAGCGGGTGGTCGGGAGCAACCAGCCATCGCGACAGTCGCAGTCGGCCGCTGCGGTCCGGATCAAACGGCCGCTGGCCACGCCCCGCGAGCACCTCGGGAAAACGCCGCGCGACCGTCTCCCCAAGGTTGAGATGACTTCCTCCCTGGTGCACGCGCACGTCGACCACCTCGCGCTCAGTCGCCCCCATGGTCGATGGTATTTGTGAGGATTCGCGGAGCGTGGCGGCTTGCTGGTTCATGCGCTCGAGCTGCTTGCGCACCTCGGGAGGATAGGCACGATCGGGCTGGGGGGGGAGGGAGTCGCCTTCCTTCTGGAGCTCCCGGTTCGCGGCATCGACGAGGCTCTTGATCTCGGCTTCGAGCTCGACGAGCCTGCGCTCGATGTCCTCATTCCGACGTCGGGTCTCCTCCGTGAGGAGCGGATGCTCGTACCACCGCGCGAACTTGATGAAGTGTTCCATCGTGCGGGTGCTCTTAAAGATGCCCGCCAGCGCATAGTAGTCGTCCGTGGGGATGGGATCGAACTTATGATCGTGACAGCGGGCACAACCGAGCGTTAGTCCCATGAACGTGCGCCCAACCGTGTCGATCTGTTCGTCGATGATGTCCATCTCCATCTTCTGCGGATCTTTCTCGGCCAGGAATTTTGGCCCCAGCGCGAGAAAGCCGGTGGCGATGAGGCGCTCATGGTGGAGGGACTCGAGGAGGGACGCGTCGTCGGAGACGGGAAGCAAGTCGCCTGCCAGCTGTTCGGTCACGAACTGATCGTAGGGCTTGTCGGCACTGAAGGCTGCGATCACGTAGTCACGGTAACGCCAGGCGTTGGCGTACGCGTGATTTTCATCGAGCCCGTTGGAGTCGGCGTAACGTGCCACGTCGAGCCAATGACGTCCCCAGCGCTCACCATAGTGAGGTGACGCGAGCAGCCGGTCCACGACTTTAGCGAAAGTGTCCGGCGCATCATCGGTAACACGCGCCGCAACTTCAGCGGGCGTCGGCGGGAGCCCGGTCAGGTCGAGTGTCACCCGGCGGATGAGTGTCCGTCGGTCAGCCGGCGGCGCCGGCCGGAGCCCGTTCTCCTCGAGCTTCGCGAGCACGAAGGCGTCCAACGGGGTGGCGGCCCACTCGACGTCCTGGACCGCGGGCAACGGCGGGTCCACGGGCCGCTGAAATGCCCACGACGCCTCCCCAGCTTGTAGTAAGGCGCCGGTGAGGACAAGAATTCCCAGTGAGGTGACGATCGTCAGTTTGGGATGTCGGGAATAGCGGATCACCTTGCACCCGGCATTTACCATGTCTGTTGAACCCGACGCCAATCCAGGCGCACCATATCAGAATGCCGTTCATTCTAATCTCTGGCTCTTGGTCGCGTAAAGCGCCAAAAAAAGGAGGCCCCGGAGTCTCCGGCGCCTCCCTTCTTTTTGCATCCAGCGGCAGCGGCTTTGACCGAGGTCTCCAGGCGTTTTGTTAGAGCGCCTACGTGTGCCGCTACCTTTTGCTGCCGCTACTTGCTCCGCCTGCCGAATCCGACGACCAGGCCGACCAGACTGATCAGCAGCAGCACAACCGTGGAAGGCTCGGGAACCGCATCAAAATAGACCACGGAAGGCGCGTTTGTACCGGACATCCGCGCACCAATCCACCTTATGCTCGGATCAATCGGAGTACTGTTCCCATCGTCAGTAGTCAAGCCGGTATTTAAGGCCGTCGATGCGCTAGGCACACCGTCAATCGTGACGACATAGGTGTCGGAATCCAAATCGATATCAAACTCCCATTTTTGCCATTGATCTTCTATATACGTCAAATTTCCGCCGCCGGCTGCCTGAAGCAAACCGAGTGTCGCATAACTCCCAGTATTCCTCATAAGTGTGCCGTCGTTGAGCGCATCTAAGGCCAAGGCCGTAGTGGTGTTCTGACCTTCACCGCCGGCGCTGGCACCATGGGTAAAAAACACGCCGGGGTCTTCTTGATACACCATCATCTCGGCGTGTATCAAACCTGTGTCGACAGGGTTATCTCCAATACCACGGCCCGTATAGATACCATTGCCCCGTGCCATATGCAGGTATTTACTTCCTTCAAAGGCACCAGGATTTGGCGGATTTGCGTCGTCGACCACAAGGGCAATATCCGGTCCGTTAACCTCCCACTGACCGAGGCCGGACGAAATATCGAAGGTGCTAGGATTTGAACCAACAAACTGGCTCTCGAAGTTGTCGGAAAACAGCAACACGCCATTATGCGTGATCGTGTTCGCCTGGACCGTCCCCGCTAACGCGAGCACGCATACACATACGACGGCAAATTGAAATCTAAACATCAGTACTCCCCCTTAAAAAAAGACAAGAAACCAGAAAACTCACAACAAAAAAACGACCATTCGAGCCTTCCACATAAATCTCCGCGCCAACCGGCGTGGAGAGGAAGAATCGAATGGTCGTTTAGAAACTGGCGTTACCCCCGTACTAACTACTTGATTATGTGTGACTCCGGTCCCATCAAAAGACACGAAATCAACTTCACCCCCTGAACAATAAAAACGACCATTCGAGCCCTCCACATAAACCCCCACGCAAAATGGCGTGGAGCGGAAGAATCGAATGGTCGTTTAAGAAATTAGTTCTTGCTCCGTTAATCTGCTTGATGAAGTCTGAATTCGCGGTCCGTCAACGAATTGACCTGATATGAGTCTACCAAGATTTTTCAGCCCGTCAACTACCTGGCAAAAAAAAATGGAAGGTTTTCTGGTGTGATTGGATTTTACGTAAGTCGTTTAGTGGCGTAGAGCTACGTTCCTTAATCCGTAAATATTCATGACACCCGTGGACTAATCATATCGCGGCTGGTAGGTCCCGCGAGCCGAGCGGGACCGGTGCGAGCCAAGGGGTTCAACGCCACCCCCCCCCCCCGCCATCTACCGGCCAAAAATTCGTTTTTGGTCCGCAAAGGCGCCATGCGCGCTGACACACTTGTGAACGCGCAGGTGCCGCTCGGCTTGCCGCAACTACCAGCCGCGAGCCGATCGAGACTTGTGCAAGCCACTGGTTATCCGTTATGAGTTGAGGACTGAATTAACGACCCACTACTCATGGCAAGTTCTATGAAATTCGACACAACTCCAAACAGGCGCGGCACGGTTGCTCTGCTGGGCCTGGCCGCCTTCGTAGTTTCGTCTCTACCGAGTAACTCCTTCGCCGAGCCCCAGTCGCGCGCGATGGCCAAGCAGCTGGTCGAACGGGTCGGCAGGCAACGCGGCATTTGTGTGGTGCTGGGAGGCGACCCAGACGTTGCCTTAGAGATAGCGCGCATCAGCGAATTGCTCGTCAACGTCCGCCAGCCGCAGGGCGAGGCGGCCCGGGACTTGATGAAACGGGCCGGTGATGCGGGGTACGGAATTCAGCGGCTGGCCGCCGAACCTGGCCCACTCGGTAATCTCCCCTACGCAGATCGGCTCGTCGATATCGTCGTCGCCCCTACGGTGACCTCGGAGTTGCTTCCTCAGCTGTCTGTGCCGGAAATACTTCGCGTCTTGCGTCCCGGCGGAACGGCTTTGCTCCGCGCGGTGGACCAGCCAAAAGATTCTGAAAAGCTTGCCCAATGGGCTCGGGATGGAGGCGCCAGCGACGTCAGTGCTTGGACGGACGATCATGGCGGGTGGATTCAATTTCAAAGCCCGCCACTAGACGGCACAGACGATTGGTCCCACTGGGAAAAGGGCCCAGACAACAATCCGGTATCCACCGATGCAATCATCAAGGCGCCCTACATGACCCAGTTCATGACGGGGCCCTATTACATTGGCATGCCTTCGATCACCACCGCCGCCGCGGGGCGCACCTTTCTGGCCATCGGACATATAGCCCATCACCGACGAGAATGGGACATCCTGTATACGCTGATCGCGCGCAACGGCTACAACGGTACCGAACTCTGGCGGCGGAAACTTCCCGAAGGGTATCTGGTTCACCGATCGGCCTTTATTGCGACTAGCGACACTTTCTACATGATCGACGGGGACCGATGTTTGCTGCTGGATCCGGAAACGGGCCAAGAGCAGGCGTCGATCCAGCCCACGGAAGTGTTGGGCCAGTGGAAATGGATGGCGATCCAAAACGAAGTGCTCTATTTCTTGTGCGGCAAGCCAGATCCCGCCACGGAGACCAAGAAGGGCGATCGTTCGCTTGGTGGCTGGAGTTGGCACGACCTCAGCCGAGGATACTATCAGAGTCGTCTGCGACACGGTTTTGGCGACACCCTGTGTGCCTATGATCTGAAGGAAAACAAAGTTCTCTGGACACACAAGGAGGAGCGGCTGATTGACTCCCGCGGCATGGCGATGTCTGGGGGCAAGTTGTTCCTGTACTGTCCTGACCTGCACTTACGCTGTTTGCAGGCCGCATCGGGAACCATCCTTTGGACCCAGGACGACCCGCATACCTTGGAATTGTTGGAGGCGCCCGGAAAGGGTCTCACGTCCACGCCTGGGTTTCGGACCGCCTGCATGACGGTCGCCACGCCCGATGCGCTGATTATTCAGGGCCAGACACGCATGAATGTGGTCTCCATATCGACGAAGGATGGCTCGTTGCTGTGGTACAAAGGCAAGATCACGAATAATCCCAACGCGATCTATGTCGAGGGAAGTGTGATTTTGGGCGTGGGACCGGGGGGCAGCCATGTGGCCATCGACCCCGTGTCGGGTGAGGTACGTGAAGACTTGCAATTTCACAAGGCGGCCTGCACGCGGCTCACGGCCAGTACCGACTCGTTCTTTTGTCGTGGCGAGGGAATGTTGCGATTCGATCGCCAGTCAAAACAAGTGATGGTCGACGGTTCCGCCCGGCCGGCATGCAACGACGGGGCACTGCCGGCCAATGGCATGTTGTACATCGGACCCTGGCAATGTGACTGTAATCTTTCGCTGATCGGCTTCATCGGACGGTGTTCCGCCGGAGATTTCCGCTTCGATCACGAGGCGGTGGAGGATCGGCTCGAACCGGGTGAGGAAGACATCCAAACGGTCGAACCGTTTACGGTCCAGGAAGAGGACTGGTGGACCTATCGCGGCGACAATTCTCGCTCCGCATCGTCGGCGGTCCAATTACCTCAAGAAACTCGGCTCCAGTGGGAATACAATCCGCCTGTCGATTTCATGCCGACGGCGCCCACCTCGGCCGGTGGGCTGGTGTTCTTGGGTGGCGACGATGGAAAAGTCCGGGCCCTCGAAGCGGCGAGCGGGCAACTCCGCTGGGAATTCGCCACGCCGAGCCCGATCAAGTATCCGCCCACGATCTGGCAAGGAAGGGCTTATTTTGGCAGCGGTGACGGGTATGTGTATGCGTTGGAAGCCGCCACCGGCCGCCTGCTATGGCGCTTCCGCGGCGCGCCGGTCCAACGCCACATTCACGTCTATGGATCCCTCAGTTCCACGTGGCCGGTCCAATCGGGAGTGTTAATTCGCGACGGGGTCGCTTATTTTGCCGCTGGAATTATCGACTACGATGGAACCTATGTGTACGCACTTGACGGCCTGACCGGTGACATAAAATGGCAAAACCATTCCTCCGGTCATTTGAATCCCACGCTACGAAAAGGCATTAGCGTCCAGGGCAACCTCACGATTAACGATAGTCAGCTGCTGATGGCCGGTGGCAACCAGGTTTCTCCGGCGCGATTTGACCTGCAGACCGGTGAATGCCTGTCGGCATCGTTCGATGACGGGCGGCCCAAGCAAAATAACGGGAAGTTCGTGGGAGTGTTCGACGATGAGACGGTCCTAGTGGGCGGTCGCATCCTCTACGCATCAGCCCGCAACGTTTCGACCAAGGGCAGCTTTGAAGCGATCACGTCGGACCAGCGATATCAGCTGAACTCGGGTGGAATTCCGCCTGCCTGGAACGACCAAATCGTCGCCATGGTCAATTACCAGCACGGAGCGCTGACCTGTAGCGAGCGAGAGAAGGTCAAAGCGCTCCTGGTCGGAGAACAAGCCGACGATGCCGACCGACGGCGTGGCTTGAATGTGGCCGGGCAATTGACTCGGGACGAAACCATTCGCTGGGGATACAGCCTGGGACGTCAGCAGCGGTTCGAGGTCCTTTCTTTAGCTCTCTGTCCCAACGAGGTGGTGGCGGTCCTGCAGCAGCAACAAGAGCATCGCGCTCAACCGGAGTGGTCGGTGGCGGCCCTGGATGCGGAGGCGGGTAAAATGCGATTTCAACATCCGTTTTCGGCCGAGCCGCTGCCGGGCGGACTGTTGATCGAACATGACGGCCGGGTGGTCGTGGTCATGCTGGATGGCAGCGTTCTCTGCTACGGAGAGTAATCGCTCACCATCTACTCGCTTGGCCCGAATCCAAACGCGTACAGTCTGGCTCGCTTCAGCTCGAACTTTAGCCGTACCGACTGGCCCTGAAAAGTCGCCAGATCCGCGTTGCTTTTCCACGTGACCGCATGATCCGTCACATCGTCAGCGATCGTCCGGCACAGATCGAGCTCGAGGTCATCGCTACCGAGCACGGCGACACGCAGACTTCCCCCGGAGGCGTCTGCGCTGACGGTCAGTTGGTTTCCGATACATGGTATCGACTGAGTGACGATCGTCGCGGTGGCCTCAGGATCGACCGGCTCGTAACCGGCGAACCCATCGGGGCGCAACCTGGCGAGACAGAAATACCCTTTCCGCCAACTGCAATGTGCCCCATCGCCGCCGCCGTAGTAGATGCGGATTTGGCCCTCCCGGATCACCGGATAAGCCGCCGCGTAGATACAGCCCGAATCATAAGTCCCCTCCGGTCCACGTGGGATCAGCGGTTTGCCGGGAGCGACATGCTGCCAATGGACCGTGTCGGGACTCCACGCCAGTTCACAATCGACCATGTCGGTCCTGGTGTCGAGGATCGTCGCCAACCCGAGGTACACATTCGCGTATCGAAAGACGGGCATGGCATAAACATGTCGAGGGAGTTCGATTCCGCGAAAAACGTCCTTCGCCTCCTCCCAGTTCACGAAATCGGGGCTTTCGGTACGAGCGACGACCCGATAGCCGTCGCGCCACCTCCGAGTGATACCCACATAGCGGCCCGAACGCTCGTCCCAAAAAGCATTGTTGTGCGTATCGCCCGCCACATTAATTTCTGGACAATCGACCAGTTCGGACCAGTGAACACCGTCAGGTGAGAAACAGACCGATATGCCCCCGTCCTTGCAAAACATCTTAAACCGCCGATTCGGGTCGGGATCACGTGGATCGTTAACGATACCTACCCCGTGGACGAGTAGTTTGACGAGGTTGTTACTGGTCGACCCGTTATGCTCGGTAATCCCGAGATCTGGTTTCTGCCATGCGATACCGTCGCGTGACATGGCATAGCAGAGCGCAGAGCTCCGTTCGTTGACTTCGGACAGCCGTTGACAGTACGTCATCTTGCTCTTGATCTCGTCGGTGGCCGTCACGGTGGCCTTGTCGGTGATGAACGGGCTATACCAGCATTTGTAGATACCCTCTTGTTCGTCAAATGTCACATTGGGGTATAGGTTGTCGAAGCGGGGCTCCCAAGGTTTATCCTCGCCGAAGAGGGGATTACGCGGATCCTTCTGCACGGTGCCCAGCACTAGCCGGGCGTTATCGGTCGTGTCGATGACACGGGAATCCAACACCAGGTATTTGGGCGCGGTTTCAAGTGGCACCTCGGGTGCCGTAGAAACCGCTCGCGCGGCGCCGGCAAGACTCCAGGTGACCACTCCACAGGCCACGCCAGTGAACATCAACAGGCGACAAGACATTTTTCTCTCCCCAAAGCTTCACTAAAGCCGTTATAGTTAACGGCCATCATACGTGGGCGACATTACTAATCTCAAGGGGTACAGATCCGTGAACGAAAACGTTGCTGTAATCGGTTTAGGAACGATGGGCCATGGCATCGCTCAAGCGTTTGCCACTTTTGGCCATCCGGTTCACTGTTATGATCCCTCGCCAGAGGCCCGTGAAACGGCGAAAGCTCGCATTCGTGAGAATCTCAGTCGAGAGGTGGCGGCTGGTTTACGGAAGCCAGATTCCGTCGAGACCGCCTTGCAACGGATTGAGGTCAAGGACAACCAAGCAGATGCGTTGCGTGACGCCCGTTTTGTGACCGAAGCGGCTGCCGAGGATCTCCAGCTCAAACGCGAACTCTTTGCAATTATGGAGGCGCAGGTCAGTTCCGACACTGTTTTGGCCAGCAACACGTCTAGTTGGCCGATGTCACAAATCTGCGCGAAGATGAAGACACCCGCGCGGGCGTTGAACACGCATTGGTTCAATCCGCCCCATATTGTTCCGTTGGTCGAAGTCGTTCCCAGCCAACATACGGATGAGTCGGTAGTGCAAACGACCATGAAGCTTCTATCCGAGATTGGGAAGACTGCCATTCACCTTCGCAAAGAAGTGCCGGGGTTTCTCGTCAACCGGATTCAAGTCGCAATGTTACGCGAGATTCTGGACTTGCTGGAACAAGGTGTGGCTCCAGCAGAGGACATCGACCGCGCCTTTCGTGCCAGCGTCGGTTTTCGATCCGCTGTAATCGGTCCGCTACAGGTTTACGACTTTGCCGGGCTCGACATCGGCAGTCGTTGTTACAGCGAACTCATACAGGACATGCGCTCGGACCGCGAAGTTCACACCTGCGTCAAGCAACTGGTCGATCAGGGACACCTGGGCACCAAAACTGGTCAGGGGATTTACAAATACACCCCCGAATTAATTGAGGAAAAAATGGCTGCCCGTGACGAAGGTTTTCTCGCCGTTAAGAAGTTGCTGCATTCCTGATCCAGCCGTTGATTGAATCAGACGACACTACGTGCGGCGGTGAGGTCGACCGCCGGCAATTTGGCGACGAGGGAATCAGTTCACCAGCGTCCCATCCAGGAGATCGACGAGTTCGCTGATAGGTCAGTCGGCAAGGAACACGACGACGACCTCATCGGGTCGGCGAGTCTGATGCTGATAACGAGGACGGATCCCAAGCGAGTTAGGTTGTTCGTTCCGCGAGCGAATCATCGGTTCGCGAATCCGAACACTTACGCCAGAACGGCGAAACTCATGTGTAATTCGGCATGACGCAGGTTGAACTTGTCCCATTCCTCGCGGGTCAGCTCGCCAAATGCCGGATGTTCGGCTCGTGAAGTTTCCGTCTGGCAGCGATCGATCGCTGCGCGAAGCGATGCCAGGCCCTCCTCCGTCGAAACGCTCGGGTCGGGACTGAATTGTGCGTCGCCCTTCTTGGGGATCTTAAAGCCAGGGCTAAGTGCTTCGTTCAACATCTTTTCTTTGTTCATGAACAAGAGAAAGATTTTCTTCATAAGCCAGGGGAACTTCATGTTCGTCCCGTCGATGGACGAGTTCATCGTTTGTGCGAGATGCTTGAAGATCTGTCCCAGCGTCCAGTTGCCCACGGTTTGCACATCACCACTTACCAAACGCTCGGCGTCGGCCAACAAATCGTCGTAGGAATCGTAATGAACTTCACGCCGCTGGGCCACTTTCTTGGTGTCGACAGTCATCGAATCGAGTCTCGCTGAGGTAGGCGTTCGACCATGGTTCAAAAGTCTTGTTCGTCCCGTAGGAAGCGCAGGATTAGCCCAGCAATTGAACTGCTCGGCTACCGCCTAGGACGTGACCGTATGGACATCGCCTCAGTGTGACAAGGCAAGCCACTTGCCGCCAGGCACCGCGTCGTTGCGGGCCAGCGGGTCAAGCTGATTTGCCTGCTGAATGCCGGTAGAATGTACAAGCCTATTTGTCATCACACAGAATAGAGGTCAACAAATGAAACGATTTCTTTGTGCGATTTTATGTCAAGGCATCGTATCGCGACCGCACTTGAAGAGCGCGGCTATGAATCAGCTGACATCGACAATATCTTTCACAACCATTGGCTGCAATTCTTTCAACAATCGCTACCCGCGTGAAGTCTGGATTGGTCGTCTGGAATGCCTTGGACGAAGTGACGCTTGAAAACGGCGCGGTTCTAAACCACTACGCGCCCGGTTCGAGCCGACGAAGCCGCCGTAGATTTTGTTCGTACTTGTTTTGCTTGTCTCTCGAGAACTCCTCCTTGTCTTGCATCTGTCGTTCCCGTTGGTCTAGCTCGTGCTCCCTGGCAATCAGGCGGGCGGCCTGCTGTTCGATTTCGTCGTGTTGGCGCGTCAGCCAACCATGGACGCGATCACGTTGGTGTCGAAGTTTTTTGCGATGATCCCTGAGCTGGGTAACCATCTTAGACAGTTCTTGCCGCTTGACGGTCAACGAATCGCTCGCCATTTGAAATTGATCGGCCAGTTTTTTGCGCAGCTCGGCCATTGACTTCGTCAGCTTGGCCGGCGAAACCGTTTTGTTGAGCTGTCCCCACAGTTCCTCGGTGGCTAATCGTGTTTCGGTCGCCTCTCGATACATTCGCATCACGTCCGCGTGCATCCGCTCCAACGTCCCTCGCCGTTGTTCAAGCGTTTTGCCACGCTGCTGGAGTTGTTGCCAACGCCGTCGCAGCTTGGTTTGGATTTCATTGATTTCTTGGCCGAGTTGTTCATGATCAGCCCGGTTTGTATGTTCTAGATGTTCCTGTTTGATTTGCAGCTGCCGGCGCTGTTCGGCTACGTCAGACATTTGCGCCTGAAGCTTGCGCTCGCTGTCTTCAAGCTCTTCCACACGGGATTGCCAACGCCCGAGTGCCTCTTTGATTTCCGCATTCTGCTGCTCTAAACAAGACTGGGCACTTTGAGATTCGTCGTCCGATTTCAACGCCAGTTCGGCCACGGAAACATTCGCGGTCCGAATTTGCAGCTCTTGCCAACGTCGCTGAAATTCGCTGGCCTGCTCACGTAATTCGAGTTCCCGTTCGTACAAAACCAGCCGGGCGGTGCGCATCTCGTTTTCCATCTTGGCGATCCGCGTATTGAACTCAGCCTGGCGATGATCCAGGTCTCGTCGTTCACCACGCAGGTTCTCGCCCAATTGCGCGGCCTGGCGATTCATCTGGTCGCCGAGATGGCTGGGATCGCGTCCAGCTACGGTTGCCAACATGGCTGGAGTAGCTGCCACCTCCTGGTCGACACGCGCCGCTTGGGAGCGGCTGGTGTGCGCCTGGTCAATACGCGCTGTAGCGCCATCTTTAGGAGTCGGTGGAGGCATCCGAGAATCGGCCGCAGTGTCAGTCGACGGTGACGAATTCGTTAAAGTCGGTTTAATCGGCATACTTTGCCTAGCCTCACAATCGGCATTTCGTGCTACCGACTTGAGATCAAAAGCGAGTTCATCCGGTTGCTGCCATGCAGGCATTGATTCCGCAGATAGCGGATCGCTTGTGAGAAATGCGCGCCTGGTAGATGTCGGGGAGCCAATCTCAACGGTCCGGTCGGCAATAGGAGAGGGCCAGCAGAGCATAGGATGTCACCAAATTGGCGTCGCCTTCCAACCACCTCGAATTAGTATTCGACCAGGCACCATCTTCGCGCTGGCGCCTCGCTAGCTCTTCTAACAATTCTGATCGCCAGTCGTGGGGTTGGTTTTGGTCGTCGACAATATGCTCGTCACCCAGCATGGCCAAGGCTTTGGCGAAGGTGTGGTAATAGTAATACAACCCGTTGTCCGACATGCCCGGATTTTCGGCGAGGGAATAATGCCTTTTGATCCACGCGATCGCTGCTTTGACGCGAGGATCGTCGGGGCCAAGTCCGGCGTAGATCATGCTTTTGAGTCCAGCGTAAGTCATCGAGCCATAACTGCGTAATCCGCCGTTAGGCGTTTTTCCCGCTTGACTCGCGCCGCCGGCGGCCGGTGTGTAATAAAATCCACCGTCCGGGTTCTTGCTGGCGAACTCAGTCAAATTGTGCTCGCCATCCAGGTTTTGGCAGCGCGAAACAAACAAGAGGGCTCTTTGGATCGCTTCACTGTTCTCATCATTGCCGGCTGCCTTCAAGGCTTCGATCATAAAACTGGAATTCGAAAGATCAGGACGGCCGTGCTTGCCGTAACCACCTCCGCCAAAAGCGGGATCGGCTGATTTCTTGCCTTCTCCTTCATCCCATTGCAGGTCTTTGAGAAAGCGTTCGGCGTCTCGAATTAATTGGTCAAATCTCCCGTCCTCGTTCGCCGCCGAGAAACACAGCAAGGCAATCGAGGTTTCATAATTCTTGTAGAAAGTGCCCTCTTGATAGATTCCCCCATCGTCACGCACAAAACCACGCAGGTATTGCAGGCCACGGCGGACGACGGGATCGTCAGCTGATCGGCCGTGTCGCAAGATGGCTGTGGTGGCCAGTGCGGTCACGGCCGGTCCCAAATGACGGCTATAAGAACCATCCTGTGCCTGCCCTTGTTTGGCGAGATAGTCAATGCCGCGGGAGGCGACCTGGTCGAACAATACCTGGTCGAATTGGGTTTCGCCAATTCCTGGTTGGACCAGCATCACCACGAAAATCGACGAAGCAATGATCAGCACCCGGGTATTCGTGGGTGTCATAACTCAAACTCCACGGATGGAATTGAAATCGGTCTGGATAGGCAGGCTTATTTTTCTTGCCACGAAATATTCTCGCCCAATCTTGTGCGCGGCCAACAGAGGGCAAGAATATATATGAGATTTCATCGGCAGCCGGACTAAATTCAACCTAAGAAATCACACCGAATCTGACATTTCCGAACTTCCTCCATTCTATTCGATTCACGGAGGTGAGGAAGTTCAGATTATGGCTGGATCAGGCCGCTCGCCCGCTCGTCACAAGATGGCGAGGAGATCGTCCTCGCTCATAATCAGCAGATTTTCCTCGTCGATGTTTATCTCCGCTCCCGCGTAGCTCGAGAAGAGCACCCGGTCCCCTTCGGACACTTGGGGCTTGGCGCGGCGGCCGTCAGGAAGTTGACGCCCCTCGCCGACGGAAAGGACCTTGCCTTGTTGTGATTTTTCTCTTGCACTGTCCGGCAGGACGATACCCCCTGCCGTGATTTCCTCAGTTTCCAGTCGTTTCACGACAATCTTGTCGCCCAGAGGCACAATCTTCATATCTTGGTTAACTCCAGGACGGACTTAGACGGCCCCTATCAACGTCAGCGGGCCGTGTGAATCTCGGATTCTCGCACGAGGCTCGTCAACCTTCAAGTCTCTTGGGGCATTTATTCTCCAGGATTCTCCTCTCCGACATCGACAAAATCGGACGTAAGACGTAATTAGGCGAATTTAGGTCGTCTTTTCCATGTGCACAGTATTTGTCAGAACATCGCATAATCATTTCGTACAATGGTCGTAGCTGTCGTAAGACTTTGGCGACCGAACTAGAAACGATCAAGCTCTCGCGACGTTAGCTTCGTGATGGGTTTCTTGATGAAGTGCTGAGACCTTTGGATTGGAACACGTAACGGCCAAACTCTTACAGCTACCAAGACTACTTAACGGCGTCGACCACGGCGACCGGGGAGGGTGTTGCAAAGCCTCTCTTAGACGGCGCTGAAACGATCAGCAATTGTTCCGAAACCCTCAAAACGCTGGCGGCGTCCGACTGGAGAATCATCATGCCACAAATCGTGACGGAAGTTGGAATTGCCGTCGTGGCACTGGCAATTCTTATGAGCATCGAATCCCCAGAGGAAAGTGTCGAGAACGAGCAATCACATCTTCTCCAGCAGCGCGCGCTTGATGCTGGTGAGGCCACTCAGGGATTGGCTTTGGCAGGCGATACTTACTACGGTGCCACCCATCTCAGCATCTTTCGTTTTAACTCAGATTGGACGCTGATCGAGGAGACACCTATTCGAGTCGAGGGTGTCAATCATCTGGGCGCGATTGATTATCATGATGGTCACATCTGGGCGGGATTCTTGAATTCCGTTACCAACGAAGGTATTCATGACCCGACGCAGAACCGGTCCATCATTGCCAAAATACGTGCCGAAGACTTGACAGTCGTTCAGACTTGGGACATCACCGATGACGTCAAGTGGATCGATCCGGTTTGTTTCGACGGCCATCGATTATGGGTAGGTGATATGAGCGATTTGGGAATCCATCGATACCAGATCGTCAACAACGAGCTTGTTCGCGATGCTATCTTCCGCTATCCGCAGGCGATGGGATTTTCCCAGGGGATCCGGGTTGTGGCTGGCAAGCTGTACACCATTCATACGTTTGAATCCATGGACGGTTTGTTTGAGTTTGACATTCCCGACACGATCACGGATGCCATCAACGATCCCGTGCGAGTTTGGCAAATTCAAGAGACGAAGATGCATCTAGAGGGTTTCGACTTTGTACCCGGTCACCCAGACCAGATTTGGCATGCGCAGGGCAAGCAAGTCGACCGCTATCGACTCGATGGTTTGCCGGTCGAGGACCTGGATATCAGGAATTCCGAATGATTTCCCTCGCCCTCTCGTCGGAATCAATCTTTATTCCTGGGAAAAGTTCGGCTGTTCCCCGGGAGCTGTGTCTTCTAAAATTACCCGATTACCCACAATCACTGAAATCGCTGCGATTTAACCATAATGCCCGCTTCCGATATCGTAATCAAAGGAGCGAGGGAGCATAATCTCCGCTCTGTTGACCTCGTTCTGCCCCGAAATAAGTTGATTTGCCTGACTGGGGTCAGCGGATCCGGCAAAAGTTCCCTGGCCTTCGATACGTTGTTCGCCGAGGGCCAGCGACGGTACGTGGAAAGCCTCTCCAGCTATGCTCGGCACCTGCTCGGCCAGATGCCGAAACCCGATGTCGATCTGATCGCGGGGCTTAGCCCGTCAATTTCTATTTCGCAAAAGACATCGGGCAAGAATCCGCGCTCGACGGTCGGCACGATTACGGAAATCTATGACTATCTGCGCGTGCTCTATGCGCGAGTTGGCGACGCACACTGTCCCCTTTGCAGCCAACCGATCGTAGCCCAGACGCGCGAACAGATTATCGAGCCAATATCGGCACTTCCGGACGATACCCATTTTTCGGTATTGGCTCCGCTTATTCGTGGCCAGAAGGGTGAATATCGCGATCTATTTCTGGATTTATTAAAACAGGGCTTCGTCCGAGCGCGCGTTGACGGCGAAACGGTCCGTTTGACGGACGACTTGCGGTTGGATCGCCAGATGCGGCATTCGATTGAAGTGGTTGTGGATCGGTTGCAGATCAAGAAAGGCGCTCGCACGCGCGTCGCGGAGGCCGTGGACCTGGCCCTGAAGTTGGGCAAAGGCAACCTGATTGTTCATTGTGAGCCAGGCGAGGGTGCGGACGCACCCCAGGAACGATCCAAGACGAAGCGCGTCATGGGCAAGTCGCATCAAGAAGGCGACATTGTTTTTTCATCCGACTACGCTTGTCCAGACTGCGGACTCGGTTTTGATCCACTCAGTCCCCAACTGTTCAGTTTCAACAGCCCACACGGCATGTGCCTGGAATGCGACGGATTGGGCGAAGCCTATACCTTTGATGTGGAGTTGCTGGTCCCCAACCCGAGTCGGTGCGTCAAAGACGGCTGTTTCGACTTGCTGGGAAAATGGAAGCAGTTGGGACGTTGGCGTCGGCATGTTTTCCAGGGTATGGCCAATACGATGGAACGTGTGCTTGAATTGGACGAAGGCACGTTTCTGGAAACTCCCTGGGAAGACCTCGGCGAACAAGTTCAAAACTGTTGGCTATGGGGAACGGGTGACCAACACTTGACGCTTACGTGGCGAAGTGGTGCGTCGCCCATTAAGTACGGCGGCACTTTTGAAGGCATTGTGCCCGAATTGATCTCCAAGTATCGCAATAGCAAGAGCACCGTTCAGGTGCGTAAATTGGAACAGTACATGCGGACGATGGAGTGTCCGGACTGTGGGGGAAAACGTCTGAATGCCTACGCGACCGCAGTACGGACTCGTTCGTCGCATCCAGACTACGACAATCCTCTCGGTCATTCGCTGCCGGACGTTTGCAACCTATCCATCCTGGAAGCGACCAAGTATTTCAGCGGATTGAAGCTGGACGAGGTCCGCACCACCATCGCGGCCCAGGCAATTAAGGAAATTCAGGGTCGGCTAGGTTTTTTGATCGATGTCGGTTTGGATTACCTAACGTTGGGCCGCACCGCTCCAACCCTGTCAGGTGGAGAGTCGCAACGAATTCGCCTGGCCGGACAGATTGGGTGTGGGTTGGTCGGCGTGCTGTACATTCTCGACGAGCCTTCGATCGGGCTGCATCCGCGCGACAATGATCGGCTGCTCAGAACACTCGGTCGACTTCGCGACCTGGGCAATACGGTGGTCGTTGTCGAGCACGATGAAGACACGATGTTGGCCAGCGACCACATTATTGACTTCGGACCGGGACCAGGGGTGCGAGGCGGATACGTGGTGGCCGAGGGTGACTTGGACACGGTCTGTGCTCAAAAGGAGAGCGTCACTGGCCAGTTCTTGTCGGGCAAAAGAAGTATCGCAGTACCCGATAAACGTCGAGAACCTACCGATGCGATGCTGACCGTCGTCGGTGCCCGACACAACAATCTGAAGAACATTGATGTTGAGATTCCCTTGGGCGTGCTCGTCTGCGTGACGGGAGTGAGCGGGTCGGGAAAAAGTTCCATGGTGAACGATATCCTCGTTCAGGCGCTGCGTCGCGATCTCAACAGGGGTGAAGGAATTCCCGGCGAGCACGAGCGTATCGAGGGAATGGACCATCTTGACAAGCTCATCGCCATCGACCAATCGCCCATCGGACGGACGCCGCGGTCAAACCCGGGAACCTACATCAAGGTCTTTGACGACATTCGCAAGCTGTTCACGCAATTGCCCGAGGCGAAGCGCCGAGGTTACAAGGCCGGACGATTCAGTTTCAACGTCGATGGCGGCCGTTGTCAGGCCTGCGGTGGGAACGGTTCCAATAAACTCGAGATGGATTTTCTGGCCGATATCTGGGTGACTTGCCCAGTGTGTGAAGGCCATCGTTTCAATCGGGAGACATTGGGAATCAAGTTTAAAGACCATTCGATTTCCCAGGTGTTGGAAATGGACGTGCAGCAGGCCATGGTGCTGTTTGAAAATATTCCCAACATCCACCACAAGTTGTCTACGCTGCACGCCGTTGGACTGGACTATCTCAAGCTGGGGCAACCGTCGACAACGCTTTCTGGTGGAGAGGCCCAACGTATCAAATTGGCGCGAGAATTGGTGAAACGAAGTACTGGCAAGACGCTCTACTTGTTGGACGAACCAACAACCGGTTTGCATTTTGCCGACATTCAGTTGCTGTTGGATGTCCTGCAGGGATTTGTCGAGGCTGGCAACACGGTGTTAGTGGTCGAACATAATCTTGATGTCGTGAAGACGGCCGATTGGGTCATTGATTTGGGGCCTGATGGGGGCGCCGGCGGCGGCCATGTAATTGCGGCTGGCCCACCTGAGCTGGTGGCGGAAAATCCCAAGTCGTTCACCGGACAGGCGTTGGCCGAAGTCCTCTCGACCGGTGGCCGGCACGCGTCCAACGGTTCCGCGAAGAAGAAATCGCCGCGACGGCAGGCTGTCGAACTGGCCAAATACATCGATGTCCAAGGGGCCCGACAACACAACCTCAAGGACGTGAGCCTGAAGATTCCCCGCGATGAGATGACCGTCTTCTGTGGGCCCAGCGGCAGTGGCAAGAGTTCCTTGGCCATGGACACTATCTACGCTGAAGGCCAGCGGCGTTATGTGGAGAGTCTCAGTTCCTATGCTCGGCAGTTCGTCAGCCAGATGCAAAAACCCGATGTCCAGCACGTCGAGGGTTTGTCGCCGGCGATCGCCATAGAGCAGCAGAACCTGGGTAGCTCGCCCCGTTCGACCGTCGGCACCTCAACCGAGATATATGACTATCTGCGAATCTTGCTGGCCAGGTTGGGCGAACCGCATTGCCCGCAATGCGATGTCAAAATCGGGACACAGACGGCGGATGAGGTGATCGACCGAGTCATGCAGGAGGATCCTGGGACCCGGCTGTATTTGATGGCCCCGGTCGTTGTTGATGTTGGGGAGACCTACGAGGCCCATTTCGACCAACTGCGTTCGTCCGGTTACCTGCGAATACGCGTCGACGGTGAAACCCATTCACTGGACGACGCGCCCGATATCGACCGCCGACGTCAACACGAAGTGACCGTGGTCGTGGATCGTGTGGTGATTCGCGAGGACAATCGGTCTCGTGTGGCGGAGAGTATCGAGGCTGCCCTCTCCTTGGGACGAGGCGTCATGCACGTCGCGCAGGCCAATGATAAGATTCCAGAAAAACGTTGGCCGGTGAAGATTCACAGCCAGCATCTGGTCTGCGAGAATTGTGGTCGCAGCTTCCAACCGCTTTCACCTCACAACTTTTCCTTCAACAGCCAACTCGGTTGGTGCAATGAATGTGAAGGTTTGGGCACGCAAATGGGGGCCAATCCTGCGGTGCTCGTTCGTGACCCTCAAACGACGATCGCCGACGGAGCTTTGTTGCTTTGGCCCGATCTCGATAAATCGCTGTCGCAAAGAATGTTGCAGGCGCTCGGACAGCAAGTGGGCGTGCCGATCGATCTGCCGTTCGACCAGTTGTCGGCCAGGCAGCGGCGGATGATCATGCACGGTACTGGCGACCAATGGATTGAGGTGCCCAAATCGACAGTCAAAAAAATTATCCACCCGTTTTTCCGCTTTCAGTTTAAAGGCCTCTATCCGGTCTTAGACGAGGCGTCACGCCAATCGGTTACTTTACGTGCTCAAATCAACCATTTGATTGACGAAGTCGAGTGTTCGTCTTGTGCGGGGAGCCGGCTGCGAGACGATGCGGGAGCGGTCCGTTTTCGTAACCGCACGGTCGATCAGTGGTGCCAATTGCCATTTGCCCAGCTGCAGACTGAGATCAAAAAGTGGCGGTTGTCGGCGCGCGATAAAAAGATCGCTGGCGAGTTGGTACGAGAGATCACAACACGCGTTAAGTTCCTCAATGATGTTGGCTTGGAGTACCTCACGCTTTCTCGAGCGGCAGCTACTCTGTCTGGCGGCGAAGCCCAGCGAATTCGTTTAGCCAGCCAGATCGGCAGCGGATTGTGCGGTGTGTTGTACGTGTTGGACGAACCGACCATTGGGCTCCATCCGCGCGATAATGGCCGCTTGCTGACGGCCCTGCACGATCTCCGCGACCTGGGCAATACGCTCATTGTGGTGGAACACGATCGCGACGTGATCACCGGCAGCGACAACGTCATGGATTTTGGTCCCAAAGCAGGCAAGCATGGCGGCGAGTTGGTCGCCCAGGGAACTCCAGAGCAGATCACCCAGGATAAATCCAGCGTCACCGGGCCGTACCTTGCCGAAAAAAAAGTCATCCCGATCCCGACGAATCGCCGTCCGGTCAACATTCCGGCCGCCGAAGAGGCCCCCTCCAAGCCGGCCCCCTCCAAGCCGGCCCCGGAGGGGCGTCGTTCATCGAAGAGCCAACCGGCGCCGGCGGACGCGCCGGCTTGTCCCCCATCTCGGCTACTGGAAATCCAGGGGGCTCGCCACAACAACCTTAAGAATATCGACGTCCGTATTCCATTGGGTACGCTCACCGTTGTGACCGGTGTGAGCGGCAGTGGTAAGAGTTCTTTGGTCAACGACATCATTCACGCCGCGTTGGCCAGCCAATTACACCGGGCCAAAACGATTGCTGGCCCGCATGATCGCATCTTGGGAATCGAACATCTCAACAAAGTGATTCGCGTCGATCAGAAACCGCTGGGCAACTCTCCTACATCGAACCCCGCAACGTACACGGGTGCCTTCGAATTGATTCGCCAGCTGTTTTCCCAGCTACCTGAATCCAAATTGCGCGGCTACGGGCAACGCATGTTTAGCTTCAACGTTGCCGGTGGCCGCTGCGAAGAATGCGAAGGCAATGGGCAAATCCGTATCGAGATGCATTTCCTGCCCGATGTCTGGGTCACTTGCGACGAATGCAACGGCAGTCGTTATAAAAAAGAGACGCTGGAAGTTTGTTTCCGCGGGCATTCGATATCGGACGTCTTGGAGATGACATGCGGTGAGGCTGTCGAGTTGTTCCACAGTATTCCCAAAATTCGTCGCATTTTGCAGACGCTTTGCGATGTTGGGTTGGACTACGTCAATTTGGGCCAACCGGCACCGACGCTTTCAGGTGGCGAGGCACAACGGGTCAAGTTGGCATCCGAATTGTCCCGACCCGACACTGGCCAGACTTTATATCTATTAGACGAACCGACCACCGGATTGCATTTCGAGGATTTGACGAAGCTGATCGACGTTCTGCAGAGATTGGTGGACCTCGGCAATACCGTGGTGGTTGTTGAACACAATATGGATGTTATCAAGTCGGCGGATTGGATCATCGACATGGGGCCAGAAGCGGGTGCCGAGGGTGGCCACGTCATCGCGGTGGGTACTCCCGAACGGATTGCCGAAAACGGTAACGGCGGCGCGGGAGTACCACCAACCAAGAAGAAAACCGGTGCCAAGTCCAATAGCACCAATGGCCGGTCCTTGGCCACCAACGGACATCATCGTTCCTATACCGCTGAGGCGCTGGCACCAATTCTGGCCAGGGGTACGTATCAGCCTCGCGGCCAATATGATCCCTTTGTGGACGAAGTCGACGTGGACGAAGAACGATTGGAGATCAAGGATGTCGGTCGTGGCTCCGAAATGCCCTGGGAAATCGACGGTCGCCAATGGCACTGTGTCGATCGGGTTGGTCGGGGGGGAGAGCCGGTCCGCTGGAACGGACATGTTTTGGAGGCGGTGGTCGATGCAATTCACGAGATGGGCGAGTTCGCGGAAACCAATTGGAACGCGCGGAGCGTGGTGGAAATCGCGGCGGCCAAAAAGTCGCTGGGATGGTTCATGCACGCTATCACGGGAGAATGTTGGCTATTGAAATTGAAATTCCGAGTGGCTCGCAACACCTTCAAGAAAGAGGAGCTGTTGGAACAGATCCCGCTCCCCACGTTGAACGAAATGGAAGACTTGCCGATTTACGGAAACGATCCTCGCGTGATTTGCCGGCAATCGCGCGGGCCGTTTCAGGAGATCTCAATTCGCATTCACTCCTGGGACGAAATCGACACACCGGAATTCTGGCAGTTTCTTGAAGATGCCGTCGAGGGGTTCCAAAAGATGGCCCATCGCAAAGATGCGAATCCCGAAGATCACATGCCGTGGAAAAAGCTGGGTGAGAAATGGCATTTCTCTCATAAGGGTTTTCCGCCAGGCCAACCGGTCAAATGGGAGCAAGAGCTGCTTGAAGAACTTTGCGATATGCTCCAGGAAACAGCCGAAGCTGGTCAATTCTTGTGGAACAATCAAACGGTCGTGCATATGTTCGTCGAAGAACAAAAGGAGCCGTGGGCCAGCGTCCACACCAAACGGCCGCACCACCTCGATCTTGTGCTTACCGGGCCCAAAGGTCGCGTCGCCTTAGGCCGAGTAGCCAACCTGGGCCGCGAGCCGAATTTAGAGGCGGGCCAAGGCGAATGCGACAAAATTACCTTGCGATTTCACAAGAAAGCCGACCTCCATAAAGGGGATCTCTCCAAATTCCTGGCGGAGCATATTTCTGGAGTCGTGGGAACCAACGTTGCCATTCATTAGCCATCATGCCCAAACAACTTGTACCATCGACGCTACTCTTCAATTTCCTGGTGGATTGCCACTACCTTAAGGAGCTGTGGTCGGAGGACAAAATCGAGTTGCCGGCCAGTTACAAGATTCCGTGCTTTGCCGAATTGGAGTCTCGCCCAATGTTCGCCGATTTACGCTTGGGGTGGAACGAGTCAGGCATTACCGTATCGCTACGCGTTGAGGGCAAAACGCAGCTTCCTTGGTGCCGCGCTTCGCGCGTGGAGGACAGCGATGGTCTTTCCTTGTGCCTGGACACACGGGATGTGCACGATGTGCACCGGGCCAGCCGATTCTGTCATCGGTTTGTCTTCCTGCCACGCGGTGGTGGGCGAGCCTCAGACCAACCCATGGCTCGATTGATCGACATTCATCGCGCTCGGGACAATCCCAAGTCCGTGCGCGACGAGTCGCTTAAGATCCGTGCCGAGAAACTGGCCAATGGCTATAGGTTGCGAGGCATGATTCCCGCCGAGGCCATCACGGGATTTGATCCTGACGAGCACACCCGGCTGGGTTTCAACTATGCCGTGACCGACAGCGAGCTGGGCTGGCAGACTTTCGCGGTAGGATCGGAATTCCCCACTTTGGAGGATCCCAGTCTTTGGGCTACGCTGGAATTGGACAGGGTTCAAAAATAACTCCCTGGTTCAGCCCGGCTCGTAGGAAGACCCCCACGAGCTTGCTCGCGGGTGAATCAGTTTTGTTAGCTATTACGGAGACCTCCCCGTCCCCAATCGACGCCGCTCGCGGCGGCAAAAGAGGAAAGGAAGGCGACGAGCAACACCTGTTACCAGAGGCATATTCCCCATGTGGCCAGAAGCAGACAAGACCCAAGAGTTGCTTTTGTCTGCAAAGGCAGGTGACGAGCAAGCGCGCGACCACCTGCTGCAGCGTCATCGCGAAGCCTTGCGCCGCATGGTCGCGATGAGATTGGATCGCAAAATCCAGCAGCGTGTCGATGCCAGCGACATTGTGCAGGAGGTCATGGTCGAGGCGAACCGGCGGCTGGCGCAGTATCTTGAGAATCCAGTGATGCCATTTCATCTTTGGCTGCGGCACATGGCCAAGGATCGCATTATCGACGCACATCGTCGGCACCGCGGGAGTGCCAAACGCAGCGTCGATCGCGAGCAGGCGATGACGGCGCCTGGGAAGCTCGATCGGTCCACGGTCCAATTGGTCTCGCAATTGTGCGACGATCAACTAACACCTGCGGCGGCAGCGACGATGGAAGAGTTGCAAGATCGCTTTGAGGCCGCCGTGAACGAAATGGATGAGCAGGATCGGGAGATTATCCTCATGTGACATTTTGAACATCTCTCGAATCAAGAGGTTGCCGCGGCGCTGGATTTGTCGGCTCCCGCTGCCAGCATGCGTTACTTGCGAGCCATGCGCCGGTTACGAGTTGCCCTGGGCGGCGACGATGGGGCCGAGCAGTCGTGAACGACGGCCGCCATGGCAGCGATGAGCAGGCATCCCTCGATCCGCGTGAGTCGCAGCTCGCTGAATTGCTCAGCCAGCTCACCGATCGGGTTGCGGCTGGTGACGTGATCGATCTGGAGACGGAGATCAGCCGCCACCCGGATTTCTCCGGCGACCTGCGTCAGCTTTGGGGTGCGGTGATGATGGCCGATGCAATGGGGAGCCAGGCGGGCTCGGCGCGGACAATGGATTCCGACCAGGCCACCACCGATGTGGCGCCCTTGGAGCTACCGTATCGTTTGGGTGACTACGAATTGCTCGATGAGGTCGGTCGCGGAGGCATGGGGGTGGTCTATCGTGCTCATCAGCTCAGTCTCAATCGCGAGGTCGCGGTGAAGATGTTGCTGCGCGGGCAATGGGCATCGGCCGATGACCAACGGCGATTCCGCCACGAAGCCGAGGCAGCGGCTCGATTGAATCATTCGGCCATCGTTCCTGTCTACGAAGTCGCGGAACATGAAGGCCGTTTGTTCTTTAGCATGGAGTACGTCAAAGGCGAAACGCTCGCCGTACGTTTGGAGCGCGGGCCATTGGAATCTGACGAGGCGGCCAGCATTCTGGCATGTGTGGCCGACGGGGTCCAATCGGCGCATGACAGCGGTATTTTGCATCGGGACATCAAACCCTCAAACATCCTCATCGACGCGGAGGGCATTGCACGCATCACCGACTTTGGATTGGCCCGCCGCCTCGCTGGCCCCGCCTCGCTGACGCGCACCGGGGCGATTTTAGGAACACCAGCCTACATGTCGCCCGAGCAGGCGGCCGGCAGTCGCGGCCAGATCAGTGCGGCCACCGACATTTATTCGATGGGGTCGGTGCTCTATCACATGTTGACGGGTCATCCCCCGTTTGAGGCGGACACGCCGGTCCATGTTGTGCTCCAGGTACTAGAACAAGACCCTCCCCTGCCGCGGATGGTCAATCCCAAGGTCGATCGCGATCTGGAGATGATAGCGCTCCGGTGTCTGCAAAAGCCGACGGACTTGCGTTACCCGTCAGCCGCCGCACTGGCTGCGGACCTCAACGCCTATTTGAAAGACGAACCGATCTCAGCTCGCAGCGGCCGATTTTCTCACATTGTCGCTCGACTGCTGCGCGAGACCCACCACGCCACGATCTTGCAGAACTGGGGTCTATTGTGGATGTGGCATAGTTTGGTGCTCCTGGTGGTCTGCCTGTTGACCAACGGCCTGCAACTATCGGGCGTCGAGAACCGCTGGAGCTATTTCCTCTTGTGGACGGCCGGCTTAGGCACCTGGGCCCTGGTGTTTTGGGCGCTGCGCCAGCGCATGGGACCGGTGACGTTCATTGAGCGACAGATTGCTCATATTTGGGCGGCCAGCATGGCGAGTATCGCGATTCTTTTTCCAGTGGAAAATCTGATGGATTTTCCCGTGCTCACCTTGTCACCGGTGTTAGGACTGAGCAGCGGCATGGTCTTCTTGATCAAGGCTGGCATGTTATCCGGCACATTCTACATCCAGTCTATTGCGCTCTTTGTCACGACGCTTGCCATGGCTACCTGGCCGCGATATGCCCACGCGATCTTCGGATTCGTATCGGCCGGCTGTTTCTTCTTCCCCGGCTGGAAGTACTATCACGACCGACGACGGGTGCAGCGTGCTGAGACCTTCCCACAATAAGTGCCGTGGATAATTGAAATCGGTCTGGCCTGCGGTTACCATTACGAAGAGGCAGCGTAACGATTTAGCGTTTACTTGCCACGGTTCTTCATCTGGCAGGACCCGATGCCCCATCCCCCATCTCAAACCAGAGGAACCAGAGGGACAGAACAGGCACTTCATTCGGGCAAGGAACCAGAGGGATAGAACAGTCACTTCATTCGGACAAGGCATTTTTTGTTGGCTGGGCAAGCAAGGACAGAACAAGGACAGACAAGGACAAAACAGAAGGACAGAACAGGACAGGCACTTCATTCAACAGCAAGGACAGAACAGGAGACAGAACAGGACAGGCACTTCATTCAACAGGGACAGAACAGCGGACAGAACAGGACAGGCACTTCATTCGGACAAGGACACAAGGACAGAACAGGACAGGCACTTCATTCGGGCAAGGCATTTTTTGTTGGCGACGAGGACAGAACAGGACAGGTACTGCATTCGAGGACAGAACAGGACAGGCACTTCATTCGGGCAAGGCATTTTTTGTTGGCTGGGCAAGCGGTACGGTTGTGAAACAAGGCAAGATGGATCGTGTCCGCGAGTCAGAATGCGTCAAAACTGCGCGTGACGCTTGCTCTTGCGAAAAAGAATGGCTCTGGCTCGCGTAGTACGATCCGCCGATCCGTTAGAAGGTGGTCGGTTGAGCGTCAAACGGACCGATTTGCCACTTAGGCCGGGCAGCCGTTGAGATTAGCCACATGGTGGCAGCCACGATGAGCCGCGACTTCTTGGAGGTGGGCGCGTGAAAACGGAAACACCACGCCCTGTTCGCGCTGCCGGGCGAACATTTTGCCGATGGCGGCCTGCCACGTGTCGACGTTTGTCCCCA
>Ga0310121_10001274_pt1 | contig 26168 bp, 25 predicted proteins | sample CB27_Tmax_986_MG_FD_203504 | JGI IMG/M metagenome (GOLD analysis project Ga0310121, IMG submission 203504) | Marine microbial communities from Western Arctic Ocean, Canada - CB27_Tmax_986 | ecosystem: Environmental > Aquatic > Marine > Oceanic | place: Canada: Western Arctic Ocean | collected...
CTCCATGGCCGCCAAGTCCGGATCGACCACCATCCGGAGGGGGGCTTCCGTGCAGGCCAGCAGCAAGAGTGCAGGGATGAGTATGTGACCAAGTACTTGGACACATAACTTACTACTGGTAAGCACCATAGAGTCCTCTATCTCATAAAGTTATGTAGATATACAGTCCCCACGAAACGGCCTGAATACTGAACTCCGAACATCTCTCCTCGCGCACCATCTTGTTTACCCGCCGTGTGCGCTTTCGTCCCAACGAGGCGGACGTTCATCACGTGGTTCACCGCGTCACACCTCGGAACGCGCGTCGCAATATTCGCGAACCAATCTGTCCCACTCGCCCCGCGCCGTCAGCAACTCCCGTGCGAACTCCCTAACGGCACCCCGCCCCCCGGGAGACCCCGTAGTCCATTGAGACACGGCATGGACCTCCGGCACAGCGTTCGATACGGCGACCGGGAGGGCGACGCGCTCCAGGACAGGAAGATCCGCCAGATCATCCCCTACCATGGCGGCCTCCTCCCACCCGAGGCCGCGGTCATCCAGCAGCTTCTGCACGACCGGTAGCTTCTTGGCTCCCGGGTCCTGGTGGCACTCATCGACCTCGAGCTCTCTTGCGCGCCATGTCGTGGCCTCCGATACCCGTCCCGAAACAATCGCGACCTTGATACCCGCCCAGCGGAGCATCTTTATCCCAAGACCATCCTGTATGTCGAAGCGCTTGAGTTCCATCGCGCCTTGGCCGGGCAAAGCGCCGATGTAGACACCACCGTCGGTCAAGACTCCGTCCACGTCGAGTACGACCAGACGTATGCGACCGGCTACTCGGGGATCGATGTCCCCCGACGGACCGGCCACTCGTCGTCAGCCGGCGGGCGAAGGAACCCCGGGGGCGACTTCCGCCACGGTAGCTCGAATCGCGATGACTTGCTCCATGAGAGGCTTCAGGTGAGCCAGTGGAAGCATCGTGGCGCCATCGGACGGAGCGCTCGCCGGATTCGGATGAACCTCTAGGAAGAGGCCATCACACCCGGCAGCGACGGAGGCGCGCACGAGGGGTGCTACGAAGTCCGGATCGCCACCGCTGGATCCCGAAGCGCGGCCCGGCCGCTGAACAGAGTGGGTGCCGTCGAAGATGACCGGCACGTCACACGTAGCTTGCATGCGCTGAAATGAACGCATATCGACGACCAGGTCTCCATAGCCGAAGAACGTGCCCCGCTCAGTCATCGCCACGCCGGACGCCCCCGCCCCTCGGGCTTTCTCCACCGCGCCGAGCATGTCTTCTGGCGTCATCCACTGGCCCTTCTTGATGTTGACGATCTTTCCCGTCTCCCCGGCTGCAAGCAGCAAGTCGGTCTGGCGACAAAGAAACGCGGGAATTTGAAGGATATCCGCGACGCGGGCGACCGCAGCCACCTGCTCAACTTCGTGGACGTCTGTAAGGATCGGAAGACCGGTCTCGTCCTTCACACGTAGCAATTGCTCAAGCCCACCGTCCAGGCCAGGGCCCCGGGGCGAGTCGGCCCTCGACCGGTTCGCCTTGTCGAATGAGGCCTTAAACACCACGGGCACGCTGAGCGCGGACGAAAGCCACGCCAACCGTCGGCCGATCTCCAGGTTGAGGTCGTCATCTTCGAGAACGCAAGGACCGGCAATCAAGGTGAAGCGGTCGAGCATTATTCTCCAACGCCGACGGCAGCTTCGGTGTGAGAACGCGCGGCATGAGCCGCGGCCGCCTTGATGAAAGAGGCGAAGAGAGGATGGGGGCGAGTCGGACGACTCTTGAGTTCCGGGTGGAACTGGCACGCGATGAACCACGGGTGGTCGGGAAGCTCGATCATCTCCACCAGGTCCTGGTCGGGAGAAGTGCCCGACATGATCAACCCCTCTCCCTCGAGGAGTCCGCGGTATTCGTTGTTCACCTCGTAGCGATGCCGATGCCGCTCCATGATCTCCCCATCGGCATACACCTCTTCAACCCGGGATCCTTCCCGGAGGGAAGCGGCGTACTCGCCCAGCCGCATGGTCCCTCCCTTCGTCGTGACCTTCCGCTGGGAGTCCATGAGGCAGATAACAGGATCCACTGTGTCGGGGTCGAACTCCACCGAGTTCGCCTCCGTCATGCCGCATACGTTGCGGGCGAACTCGATGATGGCACACTGCAAGCCCAGGCAGATCCCGAAGAACGGGAGCCCGTTTTTACGAGCCCACTCGATCGCCATCAGCATACCCTCGATGCCACGATCTCCGAAGCCGCCGGGGATCAACAATCCATCGAAACCGTCGAAGTGGTGCTCCAGCGCCCCCGCTTCGTAGTTCTCAGAGGACACCCACTTGATCTGCACCCTCACATCATTCGAGATGCCGCCGTGAATCAGCCCTTGTTGCACCGATTTGTAGGCATCGACCAACTCCGTGTATTTTCCCACCACAGTAATACGCACCGTGCCGGCGGTGGGGTGTTTCACGCTGTCCACCATTCGGCTCCACTCGGTCAGATCGGTAGCCGGTGCCTCGATTTCAAGCCGATCGAGCACTACATCGTCGAGGCGCTGGCGTCGCAGCTCGAGGGGAACCTCATAGATCGTATCGACGTCGCGACCCTCGATCACTCCCTCGATGGACACGTTCGTGAACAACGAAATCTTTTTGCGCGTGCCTTGGTCCAGCGCACGTTCGGATCGGCAGATGAGCACGTCCGGCTGGATCCCGATCTCCATGAGCTCCCGCACCGAGTGCTGTGTCGGCTTGGTCTTCAGTTCGCCCACAGCGGCGATGTAGGGAACGAGCGTCAGGTGAATAAAGATCGTGTTCTCTCGGCCTTCATCCTGTCGGACCTGACGAATAGCCTCCAGGAAAGGCAAGCTCTCGATGTCGCCGACCGTGCCTCCGATCTCCGTGATCACGATGTCGTTCCCGGGTGCCATGCTCCGAATCCGGCGCTTGATCTCATCCGTGATGTGCGGAATGACCTGAACCGTGGCGCCCAGGTAGTCCCCCCGACGTTCCTTGGCGATCACATCTTGATAGATACGGCCTGCGCTGACGCTGTTGCCTTGCGAGACCGATTCGTCGGTGAAGCGTTCGTAGTGGCCGAGGTCCAGGTCGGTCTCAGCGCCGTCGTCCGTGACGTAGACCTCGCCGTGCTGAAACGGAGACATCGTACCCGGATCGACGTTGATATAGGGGTCGAATTTCTGGAGCGTCACTTTCAGCCCCCGTTCCTTGAGGATTCGCCCCAAAGAAGCCGCCGTGATCCCTTTGCCCAGCCCGGATACCACGCCGCCGGTCACGAAGATGTATTTCGTTCGTTTCACTTCAGGATCCGTCATTCCTATCTTCCTACCTTCTAAACGCTAAGGGTCTCAGTTCCGGCCAACGCACTCTCCATGCGCACGACATCTGCGGGCGTATCGACTCCGTGATCCGCCGCTCCCACGACGCTGACTCCGATCCGCATGCCGGCCTCGAGTGGCCGCAACTGCTCCAAACTCTCCAACCGTTCCAGGGGCGACGGCACCATCGCTACCCACCGTGCTATGGCGTCCCGTGTATACGCGTAAATTCCGATATGCCGCAAGAAAGGCTCTCGCCCCAAATCCTCCGGCGAAGGCTTTCCATCACGCTGGTACGGAATGGGCGCCCGTGAAAAATACAGGGCTCGTCCGCTCGCGGCACGGACCACTTTGACGGCCGAGGGGTCCCGGCGAGAGCCGTCATCGAGGACCGGCGTAGCACATGTGCCGATCTCCCAGTGGTCGTCCCGCACCAGCGAGATGGCCGCCTCTAAGTGGAGTTCCTGGAGCAAGGGCTCATCGCCCTGAATATTGGCGATGACCCCGTATTCGGAAAGTGACGCGCGTCCTGCCACCTCAGCCACACGATCCGTACCCGAGGGATGCCCTGTGGAGGTCATCTCCACCGGCGCACCGAACGATCGGCAAACTTCAGCGACTTCTTCGCTGTCCGTGGCGACGACAACGTGGTCCAAGACGCTCATACTTTCCACGCGGCGCCAGACCCACTCGATGAGGGGCCTACCGAGAAGAGGATAGAGGGGTTTGTTGGGGAGGCGGGTAGACCGCAGCCGTGCCGGGACGATGCCCAAAACGCGACTGCTCACCGGCCCAAACCTGGGCACGAAGCGATGCCATTTACCACAAATATCACGGCAGGCAAGTTATTCGAAGCAGCGTACGGTTGGCAACGCCTGACCCCTACGTAGGACAGTCTGCGATGGTCCCGATGGGCTCAAAGAGCCAAGAAATTCGCCAGAAGCGTCTCGCCGTATTCCGAAAACAGCGACTCAGGGTGGAACTGTACGCCCCAAACCGGCCGGTCGCGGTGCCGGATCGCTTGAATCTCTTCGACGCCGTCCTTGCCCTCACTCCACGCCACCGGAATCAAGCTTTCCGGAAGCACGGCCCCATCCGTCACCAGGGAATGGTAGCGCGCCGCCGTGAACGGCGACGGGATCCCTTGAAAGATCCTCTCTCCGTTGTGCCGGATCGGTGCCGTTTTTCCGTGCATGACCCGCTCTGCCCGTACGGTCCTGCCGCCGAACGCCTCCCCCAACGCCTGATGGCCCAGGCATACGCCCAGCATGGGTATCGCCGGATCCAGGGATCGGAACAGTTCAATGCTTACGCCGGCTTCGGCCGGCGTGCACGGGCCTGGAGAAACCACCACGCGCGACGGCGCCAGCGCCCGAATCTCTTCGACGCTTCGCTCGTCGTTTCGGCATACTGCGACGTCCGCGCCCAACTCACCCAGGAACTGGACGAGATTGAAAGTGAACGAATCGTAATTGTCGATTACCAATAGCATGCCCAAAAAGAATCATCCTGGTCCGCGCGTAACAAGGGGGGGAGGCAGGGTGTAAAAACGTGCTCCGGGTCGTGCTCCCCGGGATTCGGGCCACGGAGACGCCCTTGTTCACACATTGCTTGGTTTGTCATACGCCGTTCCAACCGAACGAGGAGTTGGAATACTTCTCGACGTCCACCCGCGTCGCGTACGATGCCGAACGTGGACGCCTATGGGCCGTCTGCCGGTTCTGCAAGAGGTGGTCGCTCGCCCCCATCGAAGAACGTTGGGAGGCCCTCGAGGAGTTGGAAAAGACCGTAAAGGACCGGGCGAAGCTCCTCTCACAAACCGACAACGTCGCCCTTCTGCGCGCGGGCGACCTTGATGTCGTTCGGGTGGGCCGGGCCAACCTCACTGAGGAAGCTTGGTGGAGGTACGGGCGAGAACTCACGAACCGAGCGGCGCGGCATCAAAAACTCACCTTCATCGGATCGGCGGCCGCTGGCGCGGCCATTGCGGGAGGGTGGGCCAGTGGCGGAATCGGCTGGCTCAGCGCGTGGATTATCTGGGAAAACGCACCACAGCAGCTGACACACGCCGCCCGATGGCTCCGCTTTGGCGGAGTCGCTTGGCGTGGAAACCAGCAATGCCCCCGCTGTGGACAAGTTCTACGGAGTGTCGCCTATCGGGATCGTGCACAGCTGATTCTGTCACCCGGGACCACCCCAGGGGATGCCCTGTCCGTGACCCAGCGATGCCCGACCTGTGGGGACCTCGGCGAAGGGGGTCTGCACCTTCGAGGCAAGGAGGGCGATCGCGTCTCGAGGCTGCTGCTCGCTTATCACCATCACACCGGGGCCTCTGAGAAGCGTGTTCGGTCGGCGACGCGGCTCATCGAAGAGGTGGGGAGCCCGGAGAGCTTAACGCGCCTAGTCATCAAGGATGGACGAAGGCTGGGTGATCTTCAGCGTAACGGGGCGATCGCCTTGGAGATCGCGGTCAACGACACGGTCGAGCAACGCCTGCTGGAGCTCAAACTCGCTGAGGTCGAAGCGCACTGGCGGGAGGAAGAGGAACTTGCGTCGATCATCGATGGGGAGCTGACGCCGTTACCTTTTATGGAGAGTATCCGGAGGAGGGTCGCGGGAATCGGGTGACTTGAGGTCGAGGGCACGGGGGGATGGCGAATCACCCTGAGATCCTGAGCGGACTCCCGAACTAGTAGTCGACCGGCCTCAGATAGAACTCCCCGATCGCGGTGGACGACAACATCGCGACCGTTGGCAACTCCCTCTTCCAATGGGTCGCCGACAGCCGACCCCACACGCGATCCACGTCGACCTCCGGGACTCCCATGCTCTTGAGTTCGTCGACCGTATAGCCCTGGAGGAGCCAGTGGAGGATCGGATCGGCTCGATGATAGGAAATGCCGAGCTCATCCTCGTCATGAACGCCACGGACCAGGTCGGCCGACGCGGGCTTGTCGATGATCACATCCGGCACACCGAGGCGCCTGGCCAAGTCCCAGACCTGGGTCTTGAAGAGATCGCCGAGCGGATTGATCGGGGGAGAATCGTCGGCATGCCACGTGTAGTACCCGAGGAGGCGCTCCGACTTGTTTCCCGTACCGAGCGGCAGCGCTCTGAGCTTCGCGGACTGGTCGAAGAGAATGATCGAGCGGATGCGAGCCGCCAAATTTCCACGGCGAAGGGGCGAAAGGTCGGCCTCATAATTTTGGATGTACGCGTCCACTGTCTCAGTAATCTTGATCGTGCGGCCCTCAGCGCCGGACGCCTCCAGCACGAGAGCCGCGTGGTCCAAGCTGTCCTGGCTCGATGTGGCATAAGGAAGGCGAAAGCCCGTCACGTTCTCAGGACCGAGGGCGCGGACGGCCAAGAAGAGCGACACGCTCGAGTCCACGCCCCCAGATAGACCGATCACCACACGCTCGAAGCCGCGCTGACGAACGACTTCCTCCCGGATGAATTCCAGCAAGGCTTTCTCGACGAGGGGAAGATCCAGATCGAGCAGCGTGTCGTCTTCGGGATGGACGGGCGGATGTGCGAGGTCGCGTAGAGTCGTCTCCACCGGTTCGAGTGCGGGTTCGGTCTCCGCCGCGCCGACGCTGTCTGAGGCGGGGGCCTGCGCAGCGCTGTGGGCGTCAGTCAGCGCTTTCTGCAAGTGGGGAAGCGTCTGCTCTAGATTGGACAAAAGAGGCGACGCCACTCTCGCTCGGTCCAAGGCCGCCGACTCCAACTGAGCTACGGTCACAGATTCTTCGAAGAGCGGCCCGCGCGCCAGAATCGAGCCGTCCGGCGCGACCGCGATCGACCCACCCGGAAAGACCTTTCCCCCCTCCGAGCCGACGAGTTGGCTCACCACCACGAACACACCGTGCTCGAGCGCGGTGGCCGGGGCCAAGGCGTCCCATCGACTCAGGTTGTGGGGACGCCCTTCCCCACCCGGAGTGAAATCTCGCGCCGGAGACGCGCTCACTGCGACGATCAACTCCGCGCCCCCAACAGCCAGGATGGTGGGCGGAAGCGAGTGCCACATTTCCTCACAGATGAGGAGCCCCACGCGCCCGAACCGGGTATCGAACGCTTGGACCGTCTTTCCGGCCTCCACGAAGCGCGCCTCATCGAAGACGCCGTAGGTGGGCAGAAACATTTTCCGGTGAACGTGGGTCGCCTCGAAACCTCGCTCGCCCGGCGTCACATACACCACGCTGTTGTGGAGCCTCCGACGGTGCCGCTCGAAGAAGCCGAGCACCACGTCCGGAGCCCCCTCCGGTAGTTCGCCCAAGGCCTTTGCCACGTCCGTCGCCGAGAGCGCCACTTCGGCAACGCCACCCTCCACGAAGTATCCGGTAAGGCTCGCCTCCGGAAACACCAAGAGATCGACAGTCCCTGCCTGCTCGGCGACGACCTCGCGAATCCGGGAGAGATTGGACTCGACATCGGCCTTTTTCGGCTTGAACTGGGCGAGCCCCACCCGTAGCTTAGACCCTCCTGTCGGTCGTATCATTAGCGACGTCTCCCGGGCACGTCGACGATCAAAACGTATTTCGACTGTATCTCGACTGCCCCTCGACAAAGTAAGGATTCGGTGGTCGAAGCCGAAGACCCTTGCGTATTGGCCGGAACGACGCAGGATTCCATGAGGTTATTAGAAGTTCGTCACGACCGCAGCCTACCCGTAAGGGAACGATGATCCGTAAGACTCTGCTCAGCTTGGTGTTGGCCCTCGTTTTGGGGCTGCCTTCTGCGGTCCAGTCGCAGGACAATGGGGGACGGCGCCGCTCCGAAAGGCAGCCAGCCGCGGCCCCGGGTGCTCAGGAATTCCTGGCTGTTTTTCAGGCCATTCGTGACTACGGTCTCCAAGAGCTTTCCGACTCGACCCTCTGGTTCCGTGCCGTCGAAGGGCTGATCACAGAGATCGATGACCCGTATGCGCAGGCATTCACGCCAGATGAGTACGACGATTTTCAGGAAATCAATACCGGCAACTATGGGGGCATCGGCGTTCAGATCACGACCTTGAACGAAATCATCACCGTTACGGCGGTATTCCCGGACACTCCCGCCTGGGAGTCGGGCCTCCAGCTCGGGGACCTGATCATTGCGGTGAACGAGGAAAGTACGGAGGGATGGACGACCGGCGACGCGTCGAACGCCATTCGTGGCGAAGTGGGAACGACGGTCAACCTTACGATCGTCCGCCAGGGATTCACCACTCCGCTCAGGCCGACTGTGCGCCGGGACACCGTGCACGTCTCAGCCGCCGACGCGGACCTCGTGGGCTCGAACGTCGCCTATATTTCGCTAAACCGTGTCGCTCGTGGCTCAGCCGATGAAGTGGGGGCGTACCTTTCTGAGTTCAAAGACGCGCGGGGATTCATCCTCGACCTGAGGGGCAATCCAGGGGGATACCTGGACGAATCTCTCAGCATCTCGGATCTTTTCCTCCACGAAGGGGCTCGCCTTGCCAGCGCTGAAAGCCGAGTTCCGGGTGAAGCCAACCGCAGCCTGGATGAATCGTGGACCGCCGAGTCTCCCGACCGCATACCGGGCAAGCCGGTCATCGTCCTTGTCGATCAGTATTCCGCATCCGCTTCTGAGATTGTCGCCGGGGCTTTGCAGGACCATGACCGAGCTCTGGTCATCGGCGAGAGGACTTTTGGAAAGGGCGTCTTCCAGAACGTATTCAGGCTCACCGAGACCCGTCATCTCCGACTCACGACCGGCGAGTGGTATACGCCGCTGGGGAGGTCCCTCCATCGGCCCCGGACGGCTCAGGGTAGACCTCTGCCCGAAGATCCGGAGACCTTTCCCGTGGTCACGACCCAAGCGGGGCGTGAACTGGTCGGTGGAGGCGGCGTGTTCCCCGATATCGAGATCAGCAACGACACCCTCACGATAATCGAGCGCGAGTTCACTTCTCAGGCAGCCGGTGTCCGTGTTCCAATGAACCTGCGCATCGAGGAGTTCGCCTTCGCTCAGTCTGAGAGACTCCGTGCCGAAAATGCCGACCCGACGATCGATCCTGCCGCTTTCGAAGATTTCCTGGCCGGGCTCGACGATGGAGGAGTCGATCGCACGTATCTCGACAATGACGACGTGCGGGAATACTTGGAGTACTTGATCATTCAGCGTATTGCGATCCGCATGGACTTGATGGGACGGGCCATGGAGTTTCGTGCGGAGCGTGATCCGGTTCTCGCGGAAGCCGTGCGACTCTTGAGCGAGAGCGAAACCCAAGCCCAATTGTTCGTTGCTGCGAATCAGGTGGGTCAGTCCTCCGTCCCCGCAAGCGCGATCGATATTCGCTAAGCGGCTTCACATCACTCCTCTTCGGGGCCGTCCTCCCCGCTGGCGAATCGGCAAAGTGCTGAGAACGTAGCCTAGAAGGGTGATCGGAAAGGGGGTCGGGTCGCGTTGCGGATGCCACGGTCCCATACCCTAGGCGGAGCAACGACGCCATAGTCGTAGCTGCGGTTAGGAGATCCAACAACGGGGATGAGGCCGTGCCACCCCAACCCTTCAACGTTGTAAAGGTCATGCCCTCCCTGTTCGTGGGCACAAGGCGCTTGTGCGGTTGATCCTGCGTCTCTCAACGCGCACAAGCGCCCTGTGTGCGACCCGCCCCCCTTTCCGATCACCCTTCTAGGACCTTGGGTGGTACCTTCGATGCATGTCGCGAAGGTACTTACGATCCAAGTGCGTATAGATCTGGGTTGTTGAAATGTCCGCATGACCCAGAAGCTCCTGGACCGCCACCAGATCCGCACCTCCTTCCAAGAGGTGCGTCGCGAACGTATGCCGCAGCACATGCGGAGATACCTTTCGTTCGATGCCCGCGAAGCGCGCACCGTCCTTTACGATTTTCCACACTGCCACCCTGGATAGAGGTCGCCCCCGCTGGTTGAGAAACACACAGCCGCCGCCCTTACCCTTCTCCAAGGCCGGCCTCACTTCCCAGAGGTAGCGGGAAAGCGCCACACACGCTGGGCGTCCAAGCAGAACCATCCGCTCCTTGGAGCCTTTTCCAAAAACCGTACACAATCCCTCATCCACATCGAGATTGGTGAGGCGAAGGCCCACGAGCTCCGAGACGCGCACCCCGGTGGCGTAGAGGAATTCCAGAATCGCCCGATCGCGCCAGTGCACCGACGAATCCAGTCGAGGCGCTTGCAGCAACGCAGAGACCTCGGCGGCATCAAGGACGTCCGGAAGGGGCCGGGCGACGCGGGGGCTTTGAAGTCCCTCCGTCGGATCGCTTGGTAGAGCGCCCTCCTCCAGGAGAAATCTGAAATAGGTGCGGAGCGCCGATTGGGCGCGGCGCACGGACGTGGGGGCCAGACCGAGGTCGCTTAAGTGGAAGACGTAGTCTCGCACGTCATCCCCACCAACGGACGCTGGATCGGGCCGTCCTCTCTCCGTCGCAAAGACGATGAATTTCTCGAGCTCCCGTCCATAGGCGCTGACGGTGAGCGGCGACAACCCCCGTTCGAAATTCAAATAATCGGCGTAGAGTTCAGCCCGAAACGCGATTGCCTCATTCATTCGATCGTTCCTGGTCGTCCCGATACTGGCCAGGCCCGGGGCGGCTCTGAGACGACGTCCGCCTTGTGCCTCCTGCGCGATCGCAACCACCACCACGCCAGCAGAACGCCGATCACACCCGCGATGCTGGTCAATGTCCAGTTCAGGAGGTCTTGTATCCCCAATAGCTGGTCGACATTGCGCCCGGCGAACGCTCCGATCCAGACGAGGGCTCCGTACCAGATCCCCGACGCGAGCACCAGTGGAACCGCCACAGAGACCGGGCGCTGTCGAATTAGGCCCGCGAACACAGGCGTTACCGCCCGCAGCCCCGGTAAGAAGCGCGTATAGAAAATCGCCGGCACGCCCCAACGCCCGTAGAACCTCCGAACGACCTCGACCTGCTTCGGGTCGAGCAGGTATCGCCCGATTCGCGTCTGGAAAAATGTGTCGCCGTAGTGGTAGGCAACCGTGTAGACCACGAGGGCAAAAACCACGTTCGATGCCCACGTCACGAGAAAGACGACTCCCGCGCTCGCGAGCCCTCGGGCGGCGAAGAAACCTCCGAGCAGAACGAAGGTGTCAGCCGGAATCACGGGAGCGATGTTCTCGATGGCCGCCCCCGCGCCTAGCGCCGCATACAACAGGTAAGGGGGCACATCCTGTAGCCAAACGAGAATCTGGCCCAACACTTCCGATGCTCCTTCTAGGGGTCCGTTGAAGAGATTCCGTCCCCGTCACGCCGACTGGCTTCATCGTCTCCTGACGGCTCTAGAAGTACCACCGCGTGCACCGCCATGCCCTCCCCCGCCCCGATCCAGCCCATGCCCTCGTTCGTCTTCCCTTTCACGGAAATCCACTCAGGGGCAGTACCAAGCACTTCGGAGAGCCTCGCTACCATCTCCTGCGCGCTGGGGGCGATCTTGGGCTGCTCGGTGATTACCGTGACGTCGAGATTGCAGACCCGGAGATCGGACTCACGAATGAGTTGGACCGCGCGCGCCAGCAATTCCATGGAATCTGCATCCTTCCAGTGTGGCTCGGAGGGGGGGAAATGCCGGCCTATGTCACCCAAAGCCGCGGCGCCGAGCAAGGCGTCCGTGACCGCATGGGCGATGGCGTCGCCGTCGGAGTGTCCGAGAAGGCCTGGGTAATCCGGAATCCGGACCCCTCCGAGAACGAGAGGACGTGCCCCGTCGAAGCGGTGCGAGTCGTATCCGAAACCGATCCTCATCGAGCCCAGACCCTTAGTCCCCTCCCCAGGCCCGGAACGCCAAACAGGCGTTGTGTCCACCAAATCCGAAGGAGTTGGAGAGAGCGACCCCCACTGGGCGTTCCACGACGCCGTGGGCGCCGTAGTCCAAATCGCAATCCGGATCAGGATCGGTCAAGTTGATCGTGGGAGGTGTTCGGCCCTGCTGGCATGCCAGAGCCGTTACGACGGCCTCGACGCCGCCCGCTGCGCCCAACAAGTGCCCCGTCATCGATTTCGTGGAACCCACGATGATCGAATACGCCGCATCTCCCAGCACCTGCTTGATTGCCGCCGTCTCGTTCCGGTCGTTGACCTGAGTCGAGGTACCGTGGGCGTTGATGTAATCCACGTCCCCGGCGCTCACGCCCGCGTCATCCATGGCCATGCGCATCGCGTCTTGAGCGCCCTTTCCCTCCGGTGCCGGCATCGTGATGTGGTACGCGTCCGCCGACACGCCATATCCGACCACCTCCGCCACGATCGTCGCACCGCGCACGGCCGCCGTTTCCAACGCCTCCAATATGACGCAGCCCGCTCCCTCACCGATGACGAACCCGTCGCGACCAGCATCGAAGGGTCGGGATGCGGCCTCCGGATCGTCGTTCCTCGTCGACAGCGCCTTCATGGACGCGAAGCCTGAGACGGCCAGAGGAGTAATCGTCGCCTCAGCTCCGCCTGCGATCATGATGTCGGCGTCACCGCGCTCGATGAACCGGAACGCATCCCCGATCGCGTGTGCGCCCGACGCGCACGCCGACACCGTGGCGTAGTTCGGCCCTTTCGCGCCGAAGCGGATTGAAATCAGGCCTGCCGCAATGTCGGGAATGAACATGGGAATAAAGAAAGGACTCACTCGGCCCGGACCGCGCTCCCTGATCACATCATGCTGGGCCTCCATGGTGGAGATGCCGCCGATCCCGCTGCCGAAGATCACCCCAAAACGTTCGGCGGCGACGCCCTCAGGCGGGCCCGTGAGTCCAGCGTCTCCCATGGCCTCAACGGCAGCGCAGACGCCGAACTGCGCGAAACGGTCGTACCGGCGCGCTTCTTTCTTGTCCAGAAGATTAAGCGGGTCGAAATTCTTCACTTCGCAAGCGATTCGGGTCACGTATTCTTCGGTGGTCTCGAAAATAGTGATGGGTCCCGCCCCACTCTTCCCTTTGAGTAACGCCGCCCAGGTGGAAGGCACGTCGTTCCCCACCGGGGTGAGCGCCCCAAGCCCTGTGATGACCACTCTACGACGGCTATCACTCATCGCCAAAACGCATTTACAGCTGAGATTTCAGCAGGCTCACGACTCCCCGTGCTTCTCAATGTAGGCGACGGCTTCGCCCACAGTGCGCATCTGCTCCGCATCCTCGTCTGGAATATCGATGGTGAACTCTTCCTCGAAAGCCATCACGAGCTCCACCGTGTCCAGGGAATCAGCCCCGAGGTCGTCCACGAAGGAAGCCTCAGGAGTGACTTTCTCCGGGTCCACTCCCAATTCGTTTATGATGATTTCCTTGACCTTCGCGGCAGTGTTGTCAGCCATGGTGCCTCCGTAAAGTGAGTCCCAACGTGTTAAGTCGACTTGAACCATCTAGATCATGATCACCCTAAATGGCCATCCCTCCGTCTACCGCGACGACCTGGCCGGTAATGTAGCGGGCCGCAGGTCCCGCAAGAAAGCGCACCAGTCCGCCCACGTCTCCGGGATCGCCAAAACGCCCGAGCGGAATGTGCGATTGTAACTCCTCCACCATGGACTCAGGAAACGCCGCTGTCATATCGGTCGTGATAAAGCCCGGCGCGATAGCGTTGCAACGGATGCCTCGTGGGGCAAGCTCCTTCGCTATGCTCTTCGTAAATCCGATGAGGCCGGCCTTGGAGGCAGCGTAGTTCGCCTGGCCGGCGTTTCCCACGATTCCAACCACCGATGTGATGTTCAAGATCACGCCGCTCCGCCGCCTCATCATCCCACGTGCGACCGCGCGCGTCATGTTGAATGCCCCCTTGAGATTGACGGCGAGGACCTCATCCCACTCCTCTTCCTTCATTCTGATGAAGATATTGTCCCGGGTGATGCCAGCGTTGTTGACCAGGATGTCGACTGGCCCCAAGTCCTCTTCTACCTTGGCCACGACGGCCTTGGTGCTTTCTGCGTCGCTGACGTCACATCCGTAACCCTCGTGACCGGCCCCCTCGAGGGAAGTCGCCGCCGATTCGGCCGCCTCCCTGTTACGGCCCACGACGGACACTTTGGCGCCCGCGTGCCCGAGTTCCTGTGCGATCGCCAGCCCAATACCACGTGAGCCTCCAGTGACGATCGCAACCAGTCCGTCGAGTTCTTTCATTGAAGATCCCTTCAAGGCTCCCATACTTCGAGATCGTCCGGCTCACCCAGAGATGCGCACGGGACGGGTTTTACGATCCTCCGATTCAGTCCACGTAGAACCGACCCGGGCCCGATTTCCAGGAATCGGTCCACACCGGACTCAGCCATATGGAGGACAGACGCCGCCCACTGTACGGGAGTGGTGAGTTGTTGCACCAATAACGCCCTTGCAGCGTCTCCTGTCGATACCGGCTCTGCGGTGACATTCGCGATGATGGGGAACCCGGGATCGTGGAACGACTGCTGTTCGAGCCAAGGCTCGAACTCCACCGCCACCGGCTCCATCAGGGGGGAATGAAACGCCCCGGAAACACTCAACCGCACCACGCGCTTGGCACCCAACTCCGCCGCAAGCTCCATGGCCCGCCCAACACCTACCAGATCTCCGCTGATGACGACCTGGCCCGGGGCGTTGAAATTCGCCGGGACACAGACGCCTGCCTCTTCCTCCGCCTGCTCACAGACCGAAACGACGGCCTCGTCATCCAACCCGATCACGGCCGCCATACTACCGGGCCGCTCGACTCCGGCGTCATACATCAGCTCTCCACGCAGGCGCACCGTAATCACTGCGACGGCGAAATCGAGTGTCCCCGCCGCGACGTGCGCGGAGAATTCACCCAATGAATGCCCCGCGGCCAGTCCGATTTCGCCGATGCGGTCCTGGATGACCCGGTATACGGCGGTGGAGTGGACGAGCATGGCCGGCTGGGCGTTTTTCGTGCGTACCAGATCCTCCTCAGGACCCTCCCAAGCGAGCTTGGAAATGGAGAATCCCAAAACATCATCCGCTTCTTCGAACACCCGGGCGGCCTCAGGATAGTCGCACGCCAGAGATCGACCCATTCCGACGTACTGGGAGCCCTGTCCTGGGAAGAGAAGCGCAAGGGACATCATCAGAAGGCTCTTGAAGGAGTACAGTGGGCCGCGTTGCGGTCGCTCTGACCGCCCGTTCCTACCAGCGGACAGCCATGGCGCCCCAGGTCAGTCCAGCCCCGAATGCCACGAGTAAGAGCTTCATGCCGGGCTGTAACCGCCCCTCCTCGATCGCCTCGTCCATCGCCACCGGGATGGTCGCCGAACTCATATTCCCATACCGGTCGACGTTCACGAACACCTTCTCCATGGGAAGCCCCGCGTAACGCGCGGCACCCTTGATGATTCGGATGTTGGCCTGATGAGGGAACACCAAGTCCACGTCCTCCAGGTCCCACCCCGATCGTTCCAGTGCCTGTCCAGAGCTGTTCGCCATCGCACGTACGGCATGCTTGAAGACCTCCCGCCCCGACATCCGTATGAGATGGCTTCGATCTCGAAGCACGTTTTCGTCCATCGGGATCGCGGCCCCTCCCGCGGGCCGGTAGAGGAGGTCCGCCAGCCTTCCATCAGATTGGTGGTGGGTACCCAGGAGACCTCGCTCGCCCGACGCACTCCGAACGACCGCGGCACCCGCACCATCACCGAACAACACGCAAGTGGAGCGATCTTCCCAATCGATGATGGAACTCATCTTCTCCGTAGCGACGACGAGAGCGATTTCCCCTCGACCCGTGGAGATGTATCCCTCGGCTACGGTGAGCGCATAGAGGAAGCCCGTGCACGCGGCGGCAACGTCGAAGGCGACCGCATTCGTCGCGCCGATGAGGGCCTGGACATCGCAAGCAGTGGCGGGAAGCAAGCGGTCGGGTGTCGCTGTCGAAACGATCAGAACGTCGACGTCTTCGGGCGCCAGACCAGCTCGTTCCAGGGCGACTCGAGCGGCACCCGCACCCATATCAGCGGTGGTCATATCTGCGGGTGCGATGCGGCGCTCCCGGATTCCGGTCCGCTCGACGATCCACTCATCGGAGGTATCTACGATCGACTCCATATCTCGATTCGTGACGACATTGTCGGGCAGGAACCGGCCCGTCGACACGATTTCGACCAACGAGCTCGTCGCCGTCAAACCGTGCTGCCGGATTCGATGGGGTGAGTCATTTCCCGTACGAAGTGAGATACCATCGAAGCCTTGGCTGCCTTGTCCGCCAAACGGATCGCGTTCTCGATCGCCTTCGGCGGTGACCCGCCATGGCAAATGATGGGAATTCCGTTCACTCCGAGCAGTGGCGCGCCGCCCGTCTCAGTATAGTCCAACAGTCGGAAGACCTCCTCGAGATCATGGCTGGCGTGGGCCTCACCCAACGCATTCGTCAGCAGGCCCACGATGAAGGTCGCCACAGATTCGTAAAACTTGAGAAGCACGTTCCCGACGAATCCGTCACACACGAGCACGTCGCATCCACCCTCGACAATGCCACGGCCTTCAACGTTGCCGACGAAGTTGAGACCGCTCTCCACCAGGGCCTCGTACGCCGCCACGGTCAGGTCGTCCCCTTTCTTCGGCTCTTCGCCAATGTTGAGAAGGCCGATGCGAGGATCGGCGATTCCCATCAAGTCCTGCGCGTACACTTTTCCCAAGTGCGCAAACTGAACGAGTTGGTGTGGTTTACAGTCGACATTCGCTCCGGCATCCAAGAGCAACAGGGGACCACCGGCGCTCGGCACCACTGTGCCGATGGCCGGACGATCCACTCCCTCCAACGGCCGAAGGAGGAGGAGCGATGCCGCCATGACGGCTCCCGTAGAACCGGCGCTGATGAAAGCGTCTGCCTTCCCCTCCTTATGAAGGCCCACGCCGATGGCGATAGAAGAATCGGGTTTGCGTCTCAGGACCGTCGAGGGCGGCTCGCCCGGTAGGACCCGCTCTGAGGCGTGAACGATGCTCAGTCTGTCGGACGGAAATCCGGTGTGCTTGGCGAGCTCCGCCCGTACCACGGCAGAGTCCCCGATCAGGATGACCTCGAAGCCCGATTCAGAGCTCTTGAGAGCGCTTACGGCGCCGGCCACCTCAGCCGTGGGGGCCGCGTCGGTCCCCATGGCGTCCAGAGCAATCCGCACCTAGATGCCGTCTCTCAGTTCAGTCCAAGTCCGCGTCTAGCACCTGCTCTCCACCGTAGTACCCACAGCTTGGGCACACCCGATGGGGGATCTTTGGATCACCACACTGAGAGCAGGTATTCATGACCACGGGCTCAGCTTTGTAATGAGTGCGACGCTTACGCTTGCGTTGCTTCGAAGTTCTCTTCTTTGGTACAGCCATCGATCTAACTCACTTGTTCTCAAGTACTCGGAGGGCGTCCCAGCGTGGGTCCGTACCTCCCGGCGAACAGTTGCATTCGGACTCGTTCAGATTCTCACCACATCCAGCGCATAGACCGCGACAGTCGAACCGGCATTCAGCAAACGAGGGTATCGCGAGGGCCACTTCCTCACGAACGTACGGTCCAAGATCGATCTCCCGTACCCCCAACTCGAGGCGGTACGTTTCGCCATCGTCCATTTCCAACAGATCCGACGGAGCGAAAAGAAGCGAGATATCGACATCGATTCGCTGCTCGACACGATCGAGGCACCGGCGGCAATCCTGAAACACTGCACCCACCACGCCACCGCGCACCACCAACTCACCCGACCCCGCCCATGCGGCGTTCAAAACGACGTTGAAGGGCTCCTGGAACACGAACTCAAACCCCTCGAAGAAGTTGTCGTCCGCCTCAATCTTCCCCTCGACTCGCAGCGTCTGTCGTCTCTCCAAGTCACCCAAATCTACTTTGAGCATAGTCGAAAAACTATCCCAAGGCCCAGGGGGAGTCAACGCGCCGGTGAGCCCGACAAAGGCACTAGACGTTCAGCCCGCTAGCCCCCCTAAAGGCCGAGCCGTTGATGCTGGGAAAAGAAGAAAGCGATCTCGGACGCAGCGTTTTCGTCCGAGTCGGAGGCATGGATCGCGTTGCGCTCTTTCGACTCCGCATAGAGCTTGCGAACCGTTCCATCATTGGCCTTGGCCGGATCGGTCGCCCCGATCACGGTCCGAAGCCTTAGGACAGCATTTTCGGCCTCCAAGACCATGGGGATCACGGCACCCGACGTCATGAAGCTCACCAACGAGTCGAAGAATGGGCGCTCATTGTGGACGGCGTAAAATGCGCCCGCCTGGACCGTGTTCATCCGGGTCATCTGCAACGCCCTGACCGTAAAGCCGGAGGCCTCGAGATGGGCTAGAATATTTCCCGCTTTACCAGACTGTACCGCATCCGGCTTGATGATTCCGAGCGTATGACTCATCTACGTCTATTCCTCTTACTTGGATGTATCGGGGAAGAGCCACCGAAGCACTTCCCTCCGAGTGAGTAGGCCGACCATTTCTCCCTCTTGGATCACTGGGAGATGTTCGACGCCCCGATTCACCATGATCGACGCCGCCTCGATGAGTCCCTGCTCCTCCGAAATGCACATTACCGTGCGAGTCATGATTTCCCTCGCCGTCAACTCCGGGCGGGCGACCGCAGAACTCCCACCGACGCTCTCGACCCGGGCCTGCGAGACGAGTTCCTCCACCGCGTCCCCGGTCGTGATGACGCCCAGGAACTCGTAGTCCTCCCCAACCACGGGAACCGCCTGCAGCTCCCTCCTGACCATGAGATCGGCCACCTCAGAGTATGGCGTATCCGGATATACCCGATACTTGACGGGTTCAACCACGTCCTCCACAAGAAGACTCCGATGGGGATCGAGATCCATGAACACCGACATCCTCAAGACACCGGCAGCGGATCGGGCGTTCAAAAGCGGTGCCACCTTGTCTTCTTCACGGAAGAACCGCTTCAGGGACGGGAGCGTTCGATCCCTCAGAGCATCGAGACGCCGGGGGGTCACCAGTATCAAGACCATCTCAGACCTGGCTTCGGGTTCGGGATCGTCGGCGCTCGTTTTTATCCCCTCCCCTGCAAATCCGGCCGGTGACACGCCAACGACAGCACAGATATCCTGGACGGCATCGGACTCCACGAGCGCCACGACGACACGTTGGTGGACATGATGAATTTCCCCAGATACACCAGCGAGGAGATTGGACCTGAGCTGCTTGGCCACCTCGTCTGAGACCCCCGGTATGGCTCGGAGCCCACTCGTCAGGGCCCATTGGAGATCCGGCGCATCGAGCGGAACGACAATCGCGCCGCGCCGGAGCATTTCAACGATTTTCATGCGTCCTCCGATGAGGAACCAGGCGCGTTACCGAGAAAGCGCACCCTGGATCAGGTCGACGATATCAGCGGGGCGCTTGGCCACCGCGATACCGTTTTCCTCAAAGGCCTTCATTTTTTCCTCCGCAGTCCCCGAGGAGCCACTGATAATGGCACCGGCGTGACCCATTCGGCGACCCGGAGGGGCGGTCTGGCCGGCAATGAATCCGACGACCGGTATCTCCAGGTGCTCGTTCACCCATTGGGCGGCCTCCTGTTCATCGGTACCCCCGATTTCACCGATCATGACGATCGCCTCAGTTTCGGCGTCGCCGGCAAACACTTCGAGCGCGTCGACGAAGTTGGTTCCGATGAGCGGATCACCGCCAATGCCCAAACAAGTCGTCTGCCCAATCCCTGCGTTGGTCAAGTGGATCACTGCCTCATACGTGAGCGTCCCCGAACGCGAAATCACGCCCACAGGTCCCGGCGTAACGATGTTCCCCGGAATGATCCCCACTTTAGCCTTACCCGGAGAGATGACGCCAGGACAGTTCGGCCCCAGGACCCGGGCACCGTGGTCTCGAGCGAAGGCATGCGCCCGAGCCATATCCTGCACGGGGACCCCTTCGGTGATGGCCACGACCAATGAGACTCCCGCGTCCGCAGCTTCTTCGACCGCACTCGCAGCAAAAGCAGGTGGCACGTACACCGCCGACGCGTTGGCCCCCGTCTCAGATACCGCCTCATCCATGGAATTGAAGATCGGCACGCTCGCGCCCTCAGAACCCTCGAACGTCTGCCCGCCCTTCCCCGGCGTGACACCCGCGACGACTGCGGTCCCGTATTCCATCATCTGAAGCGTGTGGAAGGATCCATCGCGTCCCGTAATTCCTTGGACGACCAGCTTAGTATTTTCGTCGACTAGAATCGCCATCTATTCGTATTGACTCCATTGTCCGGCATTCACACTTATCCGGCATTCACAATCTCAACGGCTCGCTCCACCACTTCATCCATCGACGAAAACGCTGAAAATCCAGCTTCCCCGAGAATGTCCAACCCTTCCTTCTCATTCGTCCCTGTAAGGCGAATCACGATCGGGACGTGGATGTCGATGCGCTTCGTCGCTTCGACGATGCCCCGCGCCACATCGTCACCGCGGGTGATTCCCCCAAAAATGTTGAAGAGAATCACTTTCACATTCGAATCCGACGTGATGATCTTCAGGGCGGAGACGACCTTCTCAGGGTTCGACGAGCCTCCAATATCGAGAAAGTTGGCAGGCTCTCCGCCGTAATACTTCACGAGGTCCATGGTGGCCATGGCCAGCCCCGCTCCGTTGACACAGCAACCCACGTTCCCGTCCAGTTTGACGTAGCTGAGAGAGGCTTCCCGGGCCTTCGTCTCGGCAACCGGTTCCGCCGACAAATCCCTGTATCCCACGAGCTCCGGATGCCTGAAGAGTTCGCTGTCGTCGATGCTCATCTTGGCGTCGATCGCCTTGACCTCGCCTGAGCTCGTGGTAATGAGAGGATTGATCTCGATCATCGACGCCCCACTCGACGTGAACGCATTGTATAGCTGGTGGATGATCTTAGCCGCCTGCTTCACCAGCCTCGGTTCGGAATAGAGCGAGTTCGCCAGCCAGTATGGCTGATGGTCCATCAGACCATAGCGGGGGTCGACTGTGAGCTTCCGGATGGCATCCGGATCGGTGTGCGCGATTTGCTCGATGTCGATCCCTCCCTCAGCAGACACGATGAACGTGGCGGCCTGGAATCCCCGGTCCATGAGGATGCCCACGTAGGCCTCCGTATCAATGTCCTCCGCCGGGGTGATGAGAATCTTCTCGACCGTGAGACCTGAGATGGTCATGCCCAGAATCTTCTCAGCATGCTCACGGACTTCGGCCGTCGTCGTGGCCAGCTTCACACCACCCGCCTTGCCCCGTCCGCCAGAGTGGACCTGCGCTTTCACGACCACGGTCCCTCCATACTGCTCCGCGAGGGCCACAGCCTCTTCGGGCGTGGTGGCAACCTCTCCAGGGGGCACCGGGATTCCGTTGGCGCATAGGATTTCTTTGGCCTGATACTCGTGGATATTCATGCGAACCCGGAAGAGTGCTAAAGAGTGCTAAGGACTTGAGGAAAGTTGCTCGAGCAGGGCACGGAGTTCGGCGAGCGCCTCACCGAATCCCTGAAAATCTCCGGTTCTCAGAGCAGCATCGGCGACCTCGAGCAGAGCCAAAGCTTCGGCCGGCCACCGGTCGGTGTCGAAGGCGGGAACGTCCACCATGGCTTCGGCGGAGGTGAACTGGGGGGCTGCCCCATCGGCGATCAGAGCCAACGCCTGGATCGCCTCCGGGAGCGTTTCCTCCATCGCGACGCGGTAACCGTCGCTCACAACGAAGCGCCTCAGTTCAGGAATCGCATCCTCTTCGGCGGCCAGAAACACGGGCTCCATGTAGAGAAGCGTTCGGCCGACCGGTACCAAGTGCAGATGACCGGTCCACACTTGGCTTCCGCCGGTCCTCCACAAAGAGAACTGTTGCGAGATGAGCGGATCCTGCTCAATCAACGCCTCAACCTGACGGGGGCCAGGCACCTGATCTTCGACGGGCACGTCGAACAGAACGAGTTCGCCGTACCGGTCGCGATCGCTCGAGGCGGCCAAGATAGCGGTCAAATTCTGTCGTCCGCGTGGCACGAACACGGACGTGAGCAGAAAGTCCTTCTTCTCCTCCCCCGGGAGCCGATACAGCCCGTACTCCGGCTGATAGGGCACGGGGGTCGTACCCTGAGCCAATTCCTGCGGCAAAGTCCAGACGTCCTGCTGGCCATGGAAAAGTGGAGCGGTCTCTTGGTGGTATTGAAAGAGGACCCGAGCTTGGAGGCTCAGCATGGTCCGGGGGTAACGAATGTGGTCGAGCAAACCGCCGGGCATGTCGCTCAAGGGTCGAAACAGCGTTGGAAAGCCCCGGGCATACGCCTCCAGCAGCGGATCCTCGTCATCGACAACGTAGAAGATCACCTCACCCGTGACCGCGTCGACCGTGATTTTTACGCTGTTTCGGGCGTAACGGACGGGCCTCCCGGCCTCCAAGTCGTGCCGGGTCGACAGTGGAAACGAACTCGTCGCCGTGAAGCCTTCCAGCATCCAGACGATCCGCCCCTCGTGAACTACGGGATAGGGGGCCTCTGGGAATCTGAGAAGCTGCCCGGAGATTCGTCCCACTCGCTCCAAAACATCCCTGCGGAAAACGAAGCGGCTGTCCTGATTCACCTCAGCGGCGAAGAGCAGATTCGCATCCCTGAAGCGCCAAGCGAGTGCGAGGGTCCTCAGTGGCGAGTTCAGTTGTATTCCCGACGGAAAGTCGATCCCGGGTTGTCGAGACTCCCCGTCCTGGCCCGTGGGGTCTCCCGGATTGATAACTGCATACTCCTGGCGGCGCGATCCCACGTAGACATTCGGACGAGTCAACCTGAGATTTTCCGGCGCGGCGCCGCTCGCCTCAAACTCCGGGGGAATCCCAGACACGAACATCGTGGGACGCCCCTCCGGGGTACGGGACGTCGCCGCGCTGACGACCACACCCATTCCTCGGATGTAGTCGTCCCGCAGATGCAGGTTCTGCCAATTCGGATCCTGGATTCCTCTCGGGAGCACTTCCCGCACGGCCAGCGCCACCGGGACCACCCCATCTCGTCCCTGATAGCGGTCCACGGTGACATCTGAAAAATCGTAATACGGGAAGCGAGCTTCCAATTCTCTGTACGTCGTCAGAAGTGCCTGTGCACTCCAGACCGGAAGGCCCTCGAACTGGGAGGCTGCCTCCTGCCAGTCCACGCTCGACGACTGCTCGTAGTCGAATTCACGCCGCTCCAGGTCCGTCAGGTCGAAGCCTATCCGCGTGAAGCGCATGTTCTCCAGGATGAAGGGCGACTCCCGTTCCAGTTCATTCGGCTCTACTCGAAACCTCTGGATGAACGCCGGATAGGCCTGTCCAACGGCCAGCCCACCCACCAGAAGAACTCCAGATGCTACGATGAAAGGCAGTGGGCGATTCTTGAATCCGCTCCACAGCGCAGCTGCGGACACCGCAAACGCGAGCAAGGCGAGGATGCCGTACGCGGGCATGCGCGCCTCAGCGTCGGCAAATCCGAAAATGGCCTGTACGCCGGAGGTCCCGTTGAGCAAAAGGACATAACGAGCCAGCCAGAACTGCGCGCCCAGCAAGCCGCAAAAAGCAGCGATGATCACCCCCAGGTGGACCCGGGGTCGGTTCTCGATGACGAATCGTCCCGGTCCCCATTGGAGCGCCCCTGTGGCCGCGTAGCCTCCCGCGGCAGCCGTAAAGATGAGGAAGGCAACGACGAGACCGAAGACCACCAGCTGTCTAAGAAGGGGCAGAAGGATGACGAAGAACGTCAAATCCCGTCCCAGGAAAGGATCCGTTACGCCCCATTCCGGTGCGTTGAGGAGATACAGAACACCCAGACCCATGGATGGCGGGATCGAGGCCCCAAACCATGCCCCGACCAATGCCGAAAGCGCGGCGACGCTCCAAACCACCACGGTCTCAGAGAGCTGCTCGGAGATCACGAGGTCGCCCACCCGACGCTTGATCCGGATTCCACCCAGCGAGCGAGCGATGAACCGCAGGTTGAAGAAGAACACCAGGCCCACCACTACCGCTCCAAGCAGGCGCACACCCCATTCCCAAAAAACCCGAGTCCAGAAGACCGACGTGTATCCCAGGGAGTCGAACCAAAGGATTTCGATATAGGCGTTCGCAACGATTCGGGCTACCAAAAGGGTCGTCAGAAACACGATCCCCAAAACGAGGACGAGACGTCTGCCTCTCAGTTCTCGGATTTTCACGTTAGACGGCCACTCCCTTCGTTAGAAGCCAGGATTCGATCTCACCACGAATCGCACTCAGTTGTTTCTCAGTTTCAGCCTCGTAGCGTGTCACGATGATCGGCTGAGTATTGGACGCCCGAAGGAGACCCCATCCACCCTCGAACCGAATTCGCGCACCATCGACGTCGATCACGTCTCGAGTCTCCCTGAAGTGCTCTTGTGCTGCCTCGACGATCGCGAACTTGGTCTCCTCGGTCACTTCGATGCGCAACTCCGGCGTGGACACGTACACCGGGAAATCGGAGACCATATCCGAAAGAGTACGCCCGGACCGTACGATCAGGTCCACGAGCCGACAGGCCGCATACGGCGCATCGTCGAACCCGAAGTAGTTGTCGGCCACAAAGATATGTCCGGAAAGCTCGCCCGCGAGGGCCGCGTCCGTTTCCCTCATTTTTTCCTTGATAAGGGAGTGCCCGGTCTTCCACATGATCGCCTCCCCACCGGCCCTCGTAAACTCGTCTGAGACGACCTGGGAGCATTTTACATCGAAAACGAGCCGTTGCCCCGGTCCCCTTGTGCGAAGCACATCGAGCCCGAACAATAACAGCAGGAGGTCTCCGCGAACGATCTGGCCGTGCTCGTCAACGACCCCGATACGGTCTGCGTCTCCATCGAACCCGATGCCCAACTCAGCCCCCTCGCGGCGTACCGTGTCGATCAAGTCCACGAGGTACTCGTCTACCGTGGGATCCGGATGGTGATTTGGAAACGTCCCATCCGACTCGCAATACAGGGGAACGACTTCGACGCCGAGCGCCTCGAGTAACTCGACACCCACCAGGGATCCGACACCGTTTCCACAATCCAACACGACCTTCACCGGCCGCGCGAGATCGAAACGTCCGGCCACGTCCGCCACGTACCGATCCAGGACATCGACGCGTTCGGAGTCTCCCGCGCCCTCTCCGAATTCCCTCTGGAGAATGGCGTTCTTGAGCGCCTGAATCTGGTCGCCATGCACCGACCTCCCCTCAAGCGTCATCTTGATGCCGTTCCATTCGGGCGGGTTGTGGGAGCCCGTGATCTGAATGCCACCGTCCGTGGGCAGGGTCTTCTCGGCCCAGTAGAGCGCGGGCGTGGGGACGGTCCCGATATCAACGGCGTCGGCCCCGGCGCCGTTGAGCCCTCGGATCAAGCTCTCAGCCAGTGCCGGAGATGAAGGGCGGTTGTCCTGCCCGACCGCGATCCGAGCAGGCCGGCCAAGATGTCCAGACGCCAAAGTCGCATAAGCCCGCCCGACGCCCTCGGCGACCTCAGGGGTCAGCTCATCGGAGACAAGACCGCGAATATCGTACTGGCGGAAAATATGTTCAGGCGTCGACATCGAACCGTCGTTGGTTGAAGTGCGTGTCCGTGTGGCTAGAACGCTCTTGGAGTCAGGGAGCCAGGCCGATCAGGCCTGGGCCCACGGCCGAAAGCGCGGTAACGCTCGATCTCGCCAATTCCATGGTGGTTCCCGGAAAAACGCCGAGATACAGGATCAGGATCACTCCGGCAATCAAGGCCAGGCGCATGGCGACCGGTACCTGGATCGGGCTTGCGGCGGCATTGAGAGTCGGATCCCTCATCCACATGTACCACGCCACTCGCAAGTAATACCAGTAGGAGATCACGGTCGTCAGCACCAGGATCACTGAGAGGTATACGAGGTCGGCCTCCATCGCGCCCTGAAGGAGAAATACCTTTCCGAT
>Ga0310121_10001275_pt1 | contig 26160 bp, 25 predicted proteins | sample CB27_Tmax_986_MG_FD_203504 | JGI IMG/M metagenome (GOLD analysis project Ga0310121, IMG submission 203504) | Marine microbial communities from Western Arctic Ocean, Canada - CB27_Tmax_986 | ecosystem: Environmental > Aquatic > Marine > Oceanic | place: Canada: Western Arctic Ocean | collected...
CGGGCGGATTGATAGACTTGCTTGGGCCCGTGGAGACTCAGTACTGCGGGCTGAACAGCATCACGGCAACGCCGGATGTACTGATCCACGGCAAACGCGATCCGACCGTGAGCCTGAACGGGGTCGTCGTGACATGCCCCGCTTTTAGCGATATTCAAGTCCGCCTGCTCGATTCAAACAGCATAGTCCTTGACACCGAAAGCTTCGTTCCATCGGATGGGCAAACCCAGAGCATCAATTGGGAAACGATCTATGATTTTTCCAACATCATCCTCGATCCCGGGGACTACACCATCGAGGTAACCGTGACCGATTCGAATAACTGCAGTTCGGATCCGGTTTCGACTCCCATCTCGGTCAACTAGACTCCCTGTCCCTTGCAGACAGATTCCCGGCCCTCTCGTCGCGGTCCGGGGTTTCTTACGTTTGAAACATTGTCTTTCTGACGGACCATCGGCCTTTTCCCTTGGTCGCTTGATTCCAACAGCCCATTCTGTCGATCTAATGACGAAAGCCGACGAACTGGTAGACGAGGCGCTGAAGAAGTTCACTTCGAAGAATTTCGCGGGCGCGGAAACTCTGCTTCATGATGCGCTGGCACTGGAGACGGATAATCTGCTCGCCCTCAACAATCTCGGGCACATTCAGCTTTTGAAGAAAGACCTGGAGGCCGCGGCATGCTTCCTGGACCGTGCGATATCGATCGATCCAGACTTCGTTCCCGCGACATTGGGCCGAGCAAAGGTGTATCTTGCGTCCCGCGCATTTGACGAGGCACTGGTGACGATCCAGAGCGTGCGAGAAAACCTGGAGGAGGAACAGCGGGGAGACTTCTTTCACATCATCGGACTTGTGTTCGTGGGAAAGCAGGACTGGGACACCGCACTGAATTTCCTTGAAAAATATGTCCAGGAGCGGCCCGGCAGCCTGCACGCACTCACGGCGGTGTATCAGACATGCCTGAATGCAGGCTACGCGTCACGGGCCCTGGACGCACTGGAACGAATTACGATCGAGTTCCCCAGTGAGTCAACGCCCTGGATCCAACTGCTGAACCAGGTCCGCAACCAGGGCAAGGCAGATCGGCTGCCTGCAATCTGCCGCCGCCTGGCAGAGTATGGCGAGGCGACCCTTCCCGTCCTCAACTATACTGCGCAGTGTTGCTTCGACGCAGGATCCTACGCCTACGCAGCATGGATGTCCCAGGAGGCGAAAACCCGCAACGACGGCTTTGACCGGACTCAATTCGCGGCGCTGGCTCAGGCGGAGCGATTTCTGTGAAGCCGGAGGTCCAACTGCTGCTGTCCCTCGTCTCGGATCGGTTTCCGGAACCCGAGGCGATCGACGAATCGCAATCTGAATCATTTCTAGCAATGTGCCGGCGTCACCGCCTCGATTCCTATCTCGGGCACCGGATTCAGAACAATCCGTGCCAAATACTCACGGAGAAAACATCGCAACAACTGTTTACCTCGCTACACGGATCAAAACTGCGCTCCCGGGTTATGCAGCAGCGCTTCCAGCGCCTGGCAGATCAATTCCATCGTGCCGATATAAGGTTTGCCGCGCTCAAGGGCGTAGACCTTGCGCGGAGAATCTATTACGACCCGGGCCTCAGACCTTTCGATGACATTGATATTCTTGTGGCTCCAGCCGATGTTACAACGATTTTGAAACACCTGGTCCGATTAGGATTCGAAACGCCGCCCCGACTACTGCCGGCATCATGGGTGAGAAAGTTTCATTTCCACCTTCCTCTCATTCACAGGGAAGAGAATTGGATGTTGGAGGTGCACTGGAGGCTTATGGACAAATCGATATTGCCGGTTGTCCCGGAGAAAGAACTCTGGGATGAGATGCAGCGGTCGCCGGAGGGATATAGGATCCTCTCCCCCGTTCACTATGTAACCTACCTTGCGGCCCATGCCGCAAAGCACGGATTTCTTAACAATCGAATCGCAAACCACGCCCGGTGCCCGGAATTCCTAGTGCATCCATACTCCGAAATCCGCCTCATCTGGCTGCTCGACATCGCACTCATGATGACGTACGAGAAAGTTTCTCCGGACGCCGTGCTCAACACCGCGACTGAATGGGTCTGCCGGGACGCGGTAGGCGATGTATTGGCGCTGTGTAGCACCCTGTTTCCATCAGCGTGCAACATCAACGGCGCGGCGCGTTCTGTGCGGCGCGAAGGTCCTGTGGAACGACGAGTTAAGCAGCGTTTGATGGGGGCGATGCAGCAGGAACTGGACGGGAAGGATCCATGCGCTGAATCGCTTCCATGGCTCCTCGTGCCCAGCAAGACTTTTCATGTGCGCCCCATCCGACTCCTGACTCACGGATAAATGAGCACACCCCTTCAGAAGCGTGACGGAATACGGGAGCAGGTCGCAGGAGACGAACTGTTTCTCTATGATGAAAGCGGCGACGAACTCACGGTTCTGAACAGAACCGCCCTCCTGATCTGGTCACTCTGCGACGGCAATCACAGCCCGGAACAGATGGGCGATCTCCTCTCGAAAGTCTATCCGGAGGTACCGCCGGACCAAATCCTCGCCGACGTCCGAGCAACCCTCCAGGACTTCAAGGAGCAGTCACTCTTGTAGAGGGACCCACCAAGAGTTCCAAGAGATGTCCTGTGTATCCGCCTGGCGGATCGACGCGGCCCCATGGATTCCGAATGTCCTACGCGGAAAGAATTCAGACCATCGGGCATGCATGGACGTGGAGTCCTCCCATGACCACGCGTGCGCGGCCTATACAGTGATCCACTCGCGACCCACCTCCGACTTCCGGAGTTCATCAAATGCGGGTTCTACTGCGCGGAGTCCATATCCGCCCCGGGGCTGTTCCGCCAGCATGTACATGTAGATGTTCAAGTCCTCGATCACCCGCTCCTTCGCCCACTCCGCGGTGTCGCCATTCAATGCCGCGACGATGCGGGGAATTAATCGGCCCTCATATACTGAGTTCGGATCTGGAAACGTCTGTTGAACCGGAGAAAACTCCTCCGGGCGATGATCTGAAAGAAAGGCCAGAGGCTCGACGAAATGTTCGATCGGGACCGCATACATCCAGGCAAGCGGCGCAGTCATCCATAACAGTCCCAGGAAGGTGCGGAATGAAGTACCCCGTTCCTGTGCCGGACCGGCGGATAGAAAAGTGTCGAATGTAGGCATAAAACAAGAGGCAGAGCAGGAGCGAGACCAGCGCCGGAAGGATCAATACGATCGGCATACTCTGGAGGTACTCCTGGTCGAACTCGCGGGCGATTCCAGCAACCACTACCTAAAACAGCCCAAGCCAGATGGTGGAATTTGACTCGGCAATCCGGAAGATCGCCGCCCGATTGCCCACCAGGAATTTAAGCGTCGTCAGAAACACAGCCTTGATTCCTCCCGTGCCGAGAGAATACACCTTACTCGCTGGAGCTGTGAAACCTATTGCTTAATCAACGATTCGACCAACTCCGCCGTTTCGTGCAGACGACCCGGTACGACCTCGTAGAATCGGGCTCCTTCAAAAGCTCGCGATAACTCGAACATCATCTTTGCCGGACCTTCCTCTGCCATGAGCGCGCGCATATTCACGACGCATCCCAAGAGCATTTCGATTCCCTTTCGAGCAGCCAACTCGGTGACTCGCGGAGAAAGATCATAGTCGATGGTCGCGCGGGCGCCCCGGTGATGCGCGGCCAGAAGCGTATTCGTCCGCGCAGCTGCCTCATCCACGGCGGCACTGATCAAGACGCCTGGCTGATGTAAAATACGAATCCCCGGGTAAAAGTTCCCTTCGATTGACTCTACCCCGATCACTCCGTCCAATTCACGCAGTGCGTAGGAAAACTTCTCGGTAAATTCCGGTGCGAACACTTCAAGCACCGACCGCTCGACGCTTTCTCTTTCTGCGTTACGGGGTGGGACGAGGAATGCCACCACCGACGCGCTCGTTGTCCTGCCTGAAACATCCCGTTCCCGATGTAAAGGCTGGACCACCGCTTTCAACTCATCCGCCAGGGCCATCTCCGTTACCGTATAACCCGCGGGAAGCTCAACGAGTTCAAGCGTGTGGGGGCGCAATGCCAGGGACCGGGCATAGGCATGTACTCTTTTTTCCCGGCGGTCGATCGCCGCGATCTCATCCGAGAATACGGTCCAACCGCGGCGAAGCAACTCCACCGCGAGGGTCGATTTTCCCACTGTGGACGCGCCGGTGAGGATACATCCCCTGCCTACAATATCCAGGCATGCGGCGTGTACCGCGAAATAATCGCGCACCGACCGAAGAAAATGATTCTGCATGAGAAACATCAACAGCACCATCGCATCTTCATGTGCGCAGGCAACCCGGCCCCAAGGGCTTTCGATTCGCATGAATTCGCCCTCCTCAACTGCCCGTACGGATACGAAGGGCACCTCCCCGGAAACATCGAATTGTTCAACAACGAAGGAGCCGTAGAGCAGATCGAAAAACGCGAGCAGCGCCTCCCCGGCATCGAGCCGAAGGGGCACATTGAGAATGTTGTAGCACCGGATCAACGTCCTTTGCTCCCGGTTACAATCTTGCGCAACCCCCTGGAGACCGCCGACCAGAATCGCCCGATCCGGGTTGGTTCAGGCCCGAAAAGTTTTCTCTTCACCTGGTACAGCCTCCACTCCATCCGCGACCATGCAAGGAGTACGCTCGCCGTAATTTCCCCCCCGGCGCTGCCGAAAACGATCCTTTTCTCTTCTCGCCGGACGGCGATGACCCGGGCAATAACGTCCTCTTCGCCGATCACGGTTGCCTCGATCTTGTGATCGCCCTTTTCGCGAAGACAGACACCCTGTTCGGTCTTCCAGCGGTGGATCACCCGGTGAAGCACGAGTGACTCTCCTCGCGCGAACAGAATCAGGTCTCCGGAACGGACAACGGATGGGTCGTCAAACGCAACTTCGACGACCGAGTCTTCACAGATGAGCGGCGCCATGCTGAATCCGGTCGTGCGCAATTCAAGCGTACTGCCGGATCCTCGTTGTGCGCGCAGGTATGCGAGACGGGCTTCCGCCGGCAACGGGTGCTCTTCAGCTGGTTTCACGTCCCAAGTATGAGTCGGTTTGCGCGCAGAGCAAACGGAATTGACCGCAGCGTGGAGCTTACTCCGCGCTACGAACTCTTCGCTCCTCGCTGGGCGGCGGCTAGTGGGCCGATGTCAAGGAAACCTTCCTGGATCCAGGTCTTTCGCGTGGGAAAAGGAATGAGGAGGTCGTCCTGCCCTGCATACCGTTCAAGCAGGCCGGCGCGATCGTAGTCGAAGTAAACAATCTCCACGTCGAGTTCTCCATCGTCTTCGGAAATGGAAAGCAAACTGGACTGCACCGGTTGCTTCGCCCTCAGATTCTCCTGCTCGTCGCGGTCTGTCACTACGCCGGCGGCGGTTCGGAATCGTTGAATCGGCACAGCGACCGAACCGCTATTGGCAAGAAATGAACTCGACTGTTTCCGAAAGAACGGATAGTGCGTGTGGCCGATCACGGTGCCGTCGACTTCGGGTTCATGAAACAATGCCATCAGTTGATCCGGCGTGGATTGCCAATCGGTGTAATCGGTGTTCCCGTGATTCTGGTGGCCGTGTAATATGCGGATCGTCTTCCCCCGCCACCGCACCAAAAATTGATCCGGCAGTTCGGCGACGAATTGGAGTTGATCCGGACTCAAACGCTTGTAGCCGCCCAGTTCCGCGTCCCTTGTCCAATGATCGGATGTATCTTCCAGGGCCAGGTTCTGCAGGTAGGCGAAGACGAGGCTGTCGTGATTTCCCCTCGTGGTTTGGCCGGTGGCGTGACTGCGAACCCATTCGAGCGTTTCGGCTGGATCGATGCCGCCTTCGAACAAGTCGCCGTTGACGAAAACGGCATGGGTGCCCGGAAGCGACTGCAGGCATCGGTCCACGCCATCCAGCGGTTCGCGATAGGCATGCAAGTCACTCACGACGGTCAGGCGGTCGATCTCCGGACCAATCTCGGCCGTCACCGACTCGATGGGCCAAGTCCGCGGTTGACCCGGCCGCCAGACCAGCCGACCCTGAATTGTTTCCTGTGAAGGCATGGAACCTAGCATATCGCCGGCACAACGTTCTTGACAAGTAACGCTTCGAAATAAGGGCCTCAAATGGTTCCCAACCATGCGCAATTTCGTACCGCGAACAAACGCAGGCCAACGCCGACGAGGATTGCGGTGCCCGGACTAACATCACTACGGGGCCAGCTCGGTGAGCCCGGCCACGCCCACCCCGGTGGAAACCTTCACCTCCATCGGAGCCGACCTGATTGGAAACGGACAGTCGGTGATCCTGTGCGCTGAAACGACAGAACCGGATTCAAGGATGTACCGGGTGCTCCAGCAGGAGCTATAGATGTCGCGTCTTAACATCTAATTTTGTCGTAAAACTTTCTTGGTGGAGCACCAGTCCACTCATTCCGATTGAGTTGCTGTTCGATGAAGAGGAGGGATGAAGAGTAGAGGCGCGTTTCGAAGTCAGAGGGGTTTTACGACAGAATCAACATCTAACGCCCAGTTCCACACGGAACTAAAACCAGATGTTAAGACCCGACCAGTCTCAGGTTACGTGCCGGGGACTCCGCTACACGGGTTGGACACCCGTGCTACGGGAGGAGCCAATTCGGTGACAGGTGATTATCCCGCTGCTTCTTTTTCTGCTTCTTCGGGCTCCTTGACGTGGGCGCGAAGCAGTAGCATCTGTCCTATAACAAAGGCGAAACTTAATCCGGTGAGTCCGAAGAGTTTAAAATTCACCCAGGCGCTTTCTGTCCACGCATACGCAATCACGATGTTGAGTACGCCGCACACAATGAAAAACAGGACCCACGCGAAGTTGAGGCACTTCCATTTCACTGTAGGCATTTCGAGCGCCTTGCCGAGCATTCTTTCTACAAGTGATTTTTCGCCGACGAACTGGCTGATCAAAAACGCGAGCCCCAGTCCCCAATTAACGACGCTTGGCTTCCACTTGATGAACACCGGATCCCGCAACCACAGGGTAAGCCCGCCCAGCAGAACCACCGCAAGGCATGTCCAGATATACATCTTCTCCACCCGCTTGGTGATCAACTTCACGGCGATCAACTGAACGACGCAGGCTACGATAATCACGCCGGTCGCAACAAATATGTCGAACAGCTTGTAGGCGATGAAAAACAATAGCACCGGCAACAAGTCGAAAAAAATCTTCATTGGGTTTCTCTTTTCTAAAGTATTCCCTTTTCGCAATTCTCCACTGGAGATCGAGGACGATACATGATTCGCTTGCAAAGACAACGAGAACCTTTGACCCATGCGAATAATCACACCGTTTCAGCAGCGCGTGTACGCCGCCGCGATGGAATGAGCGCGCGCGCCGGCTGTTTGAGTATGCCACCAGGTTGATCACGCGAATCTGCCGGTCCCGTATCGTCGGATCCATGCTATGACCGTCTACCCAGGCGGGCCGCAACCAGAACTTCAGCACCACGAAACAGAGCGCGCCAATAACCACGGCCCGGATCAAGGTCACCCGGGTCCTGCTGCCGATGAGGATACGCATCCACCGGCCATTCGGACTCTGGGCTTTTTCGTTCAAGCTCTCTTTTAGTCTACTTCGATACGCCCGATTTGTTCAGAGATTTTTTGCGGCGGCGTGGCGCTCCCTTTGACTTTTTCTTTCCCTTGGCGCCGAAATCCCTCTTCCCTCCGCGGCTCTTTTTTCCCGGCGACTCTTTCTCCGCATCGACCAGGCTGAGTTTGAGCTGCCGCGAGGGAAGATCAACTTCCACGATTCGAATCACGATCTTGTCACCCAGCGTGAATGCCCGGCGGCTGCGTTCCCCGCGGATGCGGCCCCGCTTCACATCCGCTTCCCACCAATCATTCCCCAGATCCTCAATGCGCAACAATCCATCAATGAGGTATGCAGGATGCTGAACAAAGAGGCCAAAGTTTGTGACGCCGGTTACGACACCCTCGAATGTGTCGCCGACGTTGTCCTTCAGCAGCGTCAGGACTTTCAGCGATTTCAGCTCCCGCTCCGCGCTTTCCGCCCGACGCGACAGGTAGGACAAGGCCCGGCCCTTTTCTTTCAGGGTCTTCGCATCAAGCAGGGAAGGATTCTTCTTCAACCGTTTGCCGCCGCCGTGCAACTGCCCCTCGAGATGAAGCTGAAGCAACCGGTGCACCATCAAGTCCGGATACCTTCGAATGGGGCTCGTAAAGTGTGTGTAGTGCTCGCTCGCCAGCGCGAAGTGGCCGACTAGTTCGGGGGAATACTCGGCCATCTGCATCGATTTCAGAACCGCGAGGTTCACGGCGTACGCCTGGGGATGGCCCTTCAACTTGTCGAGCACCTTCTGCATCGAGTCCGGCGACAGATCTTTCCCCATTTTCAGTCCGAACACCTGGAGGAATCGGGACATTGCGAGAAGAGAATCTTCGTCCGGCTCGGGATGGATCCGCCGAATCGCCGGGACATTCCGCTGCACCATCAACCGCGCAACCGCCTCGTTCGCTTCCACCATGAACATCTCGATAATCGTGTGGCTGAAACTGGTATCTTCCGGGTGGGCGTCCACCACCTGTCCGTCTTCGTTCAGTTCCAGGTAGACGGCGGGCAGGTCCAGAACGATCATTCCCTGTTTCATGCGACGACGCTGAATTGCGCGCGCGAGGGTGTTCATGTTTTTCACGATATCCACGACCGGCCTTTTGAGCTTGCCCGGACTACCGTCCAGAATGGCTGTGGCCTGGCCGTAAGTCAGTCGTTTCGCGGACCGGATCACGGTATTGGAGAACCGGGTATCGACTACCCGCCCGGCCTCGTCATAGCGAATGAACGCGCTCTTCGTGAGGCGGGGTTCATTCTCCTGCAGACTGCACAGGCCGTTGCTCAGCACCTCGGGCAACATGGGGATGACGTTTCCGGGCAAATAGACGCTGGTTCCGCGCTGCTCCGCTTCCTGATCGATCTCCGATCCGGGAACCACGAAGTGGCTGACATCCGCAATGTGTACGCCCAGCTCCCACGCGGGTGCTTTCTTTCCGCGCTTCTTCAGACGGCGCAGCGATATGGCATCGTCGAAATCCCGCGCATCATCCGGATCGATGGTAACCACCAGCTCCTCAAAAAGGGTTTCCCGATTCGCACTTTCCGCATCGGGATCGAATCGCTTCACGAGTTCGCGCGCCTCCTGAGTGACCTCCTGGGGAAACTGATCGGGCAGGTGGTATTGATGAACCACCGTCTGCAGATCCACTCCGCGGCGTCCGCGCTTTCCCAGCCGCTCTACCACAACTCCGCGGGCTGGACGCCCTTCGGTCGGATACTGAGTGATTTCCACCACGACTAGGTCACCGGCGCGCGCCGATTTCGCTCCGGGGTCACCAATGAAGATCGGAATGTGGAGAGAATTACCGTCCGGGCGCACGTACCAGTCGGATCCATCGCGAACCAGCTCGCCGACGTACCGGCTGTCGCCCCGCTCCACCACCCGGACCACTTTTCCGCCGAACAATTGCTTGCCGTCGCGTTTCCCGCGCTTGATCACCGAGCACTCCACCCGGTCCCCGGTTACGGCCTCCCCCTGGTTCCCGGACGCAATATACAGATCGGCATGCGATTCGGGCTCATCAGGCACGACAAACCCGAATCCTTCGGGGTTTGCCCGGTAAATTCCGGTCACGAGGCCGGCTGCGTGAGGAAGCATCAGCGCGTTCTTGGTTCCATGAACGACGCGTCCTACGCGCCGCAAAGCGTCTACCGCGTCGTGAAAATCGCCGAGTTCGGCTTCGCCGATGCTCATGACCCGGGCTAGCCTCCGGGCCTTCATCGGCTCATAATCGGGCCGTTCCAGGGCTTCAATAATTCGTTCAGAAAAGGGTTTAGGCATAGGTAAGATTCCAGGTTGGGATTATATAGGATTTGCTAAATCCACAGGGTTTTGTAACATTTCAGGTTATGCCGGGAATTGCCACAGCAAAGCGCTATCACATCTGGACGATTGGGTGCCAGATGAACGAAGCCGATTCCAGGCATCTCGGATCCCAGTTGGAAGCGCTTGGATACCGCGAAACCGGCACCGTCGACAACGCTGATGTGGTAGTGCTTAACACATGCGTGGTCCGGCAGCAAGCCGAAGATAAAGCGATTGGGAGGCTTAGCTCCCTGAAATCCGCGAAGGCGGCCCGCCCGGAGATGACGATCGGTCTCATGGGCTGCATGGTCGGGATGCGAGAAGCGCCCCGACTCCAGAAGCAATTTCCGTTTGTCGACGTGTTCATGCCTCCGTCGGATACCGCCCCGCTCCTTGACTACTTCGCGGAACAGGGTGCGTACGACGAATCGGCCTTGCTGGAAACCAGGGAAAAGGCGATTCGCAACGCGGTGCAGAACGAGGAGCACATCCTGCCCGCGTTGAGCCGGGGCAGCGCGGTAACCGCAAACGTCCCCATCGTCCTGGGTTGTTCGCACGCATGCACCTTTTGCGTCATCCCCTACCGCCGCGGCGCAGAACGGAGCCTCCCGCCGGCGAAGGTATTGAAGGAAGTCCGCGCCCTCGTGAACCAGGGCGTGCGTGAAGTGATGCTTCTCGGCCAGATCGTCGACCGCTACGGCACCGATCTGGACGAACAGACGAATCTTGCGAATCTTCTTCGCCAAGTATCAGAGGTAGACGGATTGAAGAGGATCCGGTTTCTGACCAGCCACCCGAACTGGATGACGGACGGACTGCTGGACGCAGTCGCCGAACTGGACAAGGTCTGCCCCCATATCGAGGTGCCGGTGCAAGCGGGCAACGATGAAGTGCTGGAGCGGATGCGGCGGGGATACACGAACCGCGAGTATCGCGACCTGATCGGCCGAATCAGAAAGCGCGTGCCCGGCGCCACGATCAACACCGATATCATTGTCGGGTTTCCCGGCGAGACCGAAGCCCAGTTTCAGGATACAGTGGATCTGATGCGTGATTTACGCCTCGACAAACATCACATTGCCAAGTACTCGGAGCGCCCGAAGACGATTGCCGCACGGCAGATGCCCGACGACATCACCGAAGATGAAAAAGAACGGCGGCGCAAGATTCTCGACGACATACAGACGGAAATTCTCACCGAGCGCAACACCCGGTACCTTGGCACCACGGTTGAAATCCTGGTTGAGGATCAACAGAAAAGCCGCTGGCGGGGCCGAACGCCCGACAACCGGCTGGTCTTCTTCGAACTGGACGAAAACCATTGCGGATCTCTCGCGAACATACGCATTACCCGGACCGGGCCCTATTCCCTGTTCGGAGAGTTCGAATGACAATTGGATCCGGACCGCCAGCCCTCCCTTCCGAAAGAGTCGATGAGCCCAGCAAGCTGGAGGTAGCCGGCAGCATCGTGATACCGGGCACCGGCCAGATCCTTCAGCGCCGGTGGGCGTCAGCGGTTCCTCAGCTCCTGCTCGCTACAATATTCCTCGTGATCATCATGAATGAGTCGCTGATGCCGCTCTACAAATTGCTCCAAGCGCTGAGCGAACAAAAGTGGGAAATTGACGAGGATTCCATTGTCGCGCCGAGGATGAAAGTAATCCTTCTGGCCTTCGGGGGCTTCATCGTATTGCAGATATACAGCATTATGGATGCGGCATTCGCGCTCCGCCGGCGGGAATTCGCGTACCGGAAGCAACAAAGGCAGGCCCAAATAAAATGACGAATGACGAGATACCCAAGTCGGAATTGTTTGAGAGACGAGGTTTCAGTGTTCAAAAATGTCCCCTATCGAATGCTCAATTTTGAATTCCCAAGCACCTTCGATATTCGACATTTTCGGGCAGCGATTTCCCTGAATCCTGAATGACCAACGAAAGACGAAATGGCTTTATGAAGGGACGAATCAGTTTCGGGATTCGTCATTCGAACTTCTTTCGACATTGGGTATTTCGTCATTCGTCATTGGTGACTCCGAACACCTTCACTTGTCACTTGATGGTGGTGCTGGTGGCACTGCTTGCCGTCCCGGCGTTCGGTAGCAACGCCCCCCTGGTTACGTTAGACGGTTCCGCCGCCGCGGCGAGGGCATGGAATGCCGGCCCGGGCGCGAAAAAAGTGGAACAGGTTCCCGGTGGCATCCGCTTGCCCTGCCCCTTTCACGCAAAGGTGGACAGATTCTACTGGGACGTCCCCCTGCGCCGCGACCTCAGCAGCGTATCGAGTTTCGAACTGACGTTGCAGGCGTCCTCCCCGGAAGCGTGCAGGACACTGAGTGTCTACTTTAAAAGCGGGGATGGGTGGTATCACTGGAGCCAGCCCATCCGCGGCGTAAATCGCCAGACGGTTGTGCTTCCAAAGAACGGTTTTTCCGAGGAGGGCAATCCCGCCGGATGGAACCGGGTGGAGGGAATACGTTTCGCACCGTGGAAGGGGACGAACCGCACCGCAACATTCGACCTGTTCAACTTCGCGTCCAGGGTCGACGAAATCCTGGTGGTGGCGGCGACCACTTCCGCAACCGGCGCGGGGGAACGCCCGGTCGCGGCGAAGGCTGCACAGCGCATCGGTTCGTTTCTGGACTTGCATAACATTCCCTACGGATCCGTGGACGACGACGCCGTTGCCCGCGGCGCACTCGGTCATGCCAGGATCGCAATCCTTCCCTACAATCCGAATCCGCCGCAGGCTGAAATCAGGGCATTGGAGTCCTTCGTGAAAAGGGGAGGGAAAATGATTGTCTGCCAGGGCGCCAACTCATCGCTGGCGACACTAATGAAGGTGGGTCTGCGTTCGATTAAAACAGCCACGCAGGCAGGCACCTGGCGGAGTATCCGGTTCAGTCACCCCAGGCGGCTTCATCTGCCCGACCGGGTCCACGACATCGCGTGGTCCCTGGTTCCGGCGTACCCCCTATCGGTGCAATCCCAGATTATCGCGTACTGGGAAAACGGGTCAGGGAAGAGACTCGACGATCCCGCGGTTCTCCAGACGCCTGCCGGCTTTTGGATCTGCCACGTGATCCGTGGCGAGGATCCGCAATTGAAGGCGGATATGATGCTGGGGATGATCGGCTCGTTGCACCCGGAAACATGGATTGCTGCCGCCCGGCATTCGCTACGCACCGCGGGCGTCATAGAACCGCACGCAAACCTCGCGGAAACAATGGATTTCATGGAAAACAAGCTATCCGGAAACACGAGGTCCAGCATTGAGCCCCTATTGCAGGATGCGCGAAATCTGCACCGGTCCCAGGCTGCCTCTTTCGCGGAAAAGCGCTATCCGGACGCGGTACGGCTGGGTCAAGAGTTAATGGACCGGATGCAGCGGGCGAATGGGATCGCTCAGCAGGCTCGGGCGGGGGAATTCAGAGGCGTGTGGGATCACGACGGCATGGGGTTCTATCCCGGTGACCGGCGAAGTTGGGAAAAGACCTGCCTCGAATTATCCTCATTCGGGATGTCGGCGATCCTGCCCAACCTCGCCTGGGGCGGCAAAGCGCACTATCCATCGAAGCACATTCCCGCCTCCCGCACCTGCACGGATTTCGGCGACCAGCTTGACCAGTGCGTCCGGGCGGCAAAAAAGGCGGGCTTGGAAGTCCACGTCTGGAAGGTTTGCTGGAACATCGAAAACGCGCCTGCGGAATTCCGACAACGGATGCGGCGGGAAGGAAGACTCCAGCGAAGCTCGAGCGGGACCACAAAAGAATGGCTTGATCCGGCGGTCCCGGCAAATGTCGAACTGGAACTTGCGGTCATCCGGGAGATGGCGGCGCGGTACGACATCGATGGGATCCACCTGGATTACATCCGGTATCCTTCCCAGGATTTCTGTTACTCCCCCGCCACAAAAAAGGCTTTCGAAAAGAATATTGGGTACCCGGTGAGAAACTGGCCGAGGGGCGTGCACGACGGCGGGAGCCTCGCCGACACATTCCGGACCTGGCGGGCAAAACAGATTTCCGACTTTGTTTGGCGGGTACGGAACGAACTTCGAGGAATTAATCCAACCATCAAACTCTCCGCCGCGGTTTTTCGCGCGTATCCGTCGTGCCGGGATAGCGTGGGCCAGGACTGGGTGGAGTGGCTGAAGCACGGATACGTCGATTTCGTTTGTCCGATGACCTACACGGAGGACTTGTCGAATTTCAAAACCGAAACAGCCCGGCATCTCTCCTTTCCCGGCGCGAAGAGCCGGATCGTTCCGGGGCTCGGGGTGACCGCCGGGGACAGCCAGCTCAAGCCCGATCAAGTCATTGCCCAGGTGGGTTCGCTCCGTGAGCTGGGAGCCCCCGGATTTGTGATGTTTGACCTGGGCCCAACTCTTCAGAACCGAACGCTCCCCATTCTGGGCCTGGGTTTGACCAGGGATGAGTAGTCCAGCCTGGAGGGCACTTAAGGCCAGATTATGAGAAATCCACATCGGAGCGGCAGCTTAAGTCAGTCCCATTCCAGTCCGGCCTCATCAGCCCGGTCTTTACATCCTGGATCATTCACGTTTAAGATCCCGCGAATTTTCCTGGAGGTATTGTGTGAACGAAGATGCGAATCGGCCGGCACAGTATAAGCGCGTCCTGCTGAAGCTTAGCGGCGAAGCGTTTCAAGACCGAGGCAGCGGAGAGCCGTTGAATGCAACGGTGCTTCGACAGAACGCGGAGGAAATAAAGAAAGCCCTGGCGCTCGACATCGAGGTGGCGGTGGTAGTGGGCGGCGGAAATATCTTCCGGGGCGCTTTCGGGTCCGACCTGGGGATCGGACGGACGGTCGCGGACCACATCGGGATGCTGGGCACCGTCATCAACGCACTGGCGCTCCAATCCGCCCTGGAATCTCTGGACGTGGAAACACGAGTCATGACTGCAATCGAAATGCCCGCGATCGCCGAACAATTTATCCGGCGGCGCGCGTTGCGGCACCTCGAAAAAGGCCGGGTCGTCATTTTCGGCGCGGGCACGGGAAACCCCTACTTTACGACAGACAGCGCCGCGGCCCTTCGCGCCAACGAAATCGACTGCGACGTGCTGCTGAAGGCGACCAAGGTCGATGGCATCTACACCAGCGATCCGATGAAGAATCCCGACGCGGAACGGTATGACCGGATCTCCTACCAGGATGCGATTTACCAGCGTCTTCAGATCATGGACACCTCCGCGTTTTCACTCTGCATGGAAAATTCGATCCCCATCATCGTATTTGACTTCTTCAGTCCCGATGCCTTCGTCAAGGTGCTGAAAGGCGAGTCCTCAGGCACCCTCGTGTCATACTAAATTCGGAGATATACAAACATGGATTCTACCGACGACGTGATCCTAGAGGCCGACGACAAGATGAGCAAAGCCGTTGAATTCCTCAGCAGCGAGTTCAACGGGCTCAGAACCGGAAAGGCGTCCCCGTCCCTGGTCGAAAACATACCGGTCGACTACTACGGCACGGTGACCCGACTGCGGGAAATATCGAATATTTCCACGCCCGAACCGCGGCTGATCGTCGTCAACCCATTCGACCCCTCTTCCCTGGACGCCATTTCGAAGGGCATCACGGCCGCGAATCTCGGGATTACTCCCCTGAGCGACGGACGCGTGATTCGTGTTCCGATTCCGGAATTGAGCGAAGAGCGTAGAAAGGATCTACTAAAGGTGGCAAAGCGGATGTCGGAAGACCAGCGGGTGGCAGTCCGAAACATCCGCCGGGAGGCGAACGAGCAAACCAAGGCGCTGCAGAAGAGTCAGGCCATCACCGAGGACGACCGGGACGCGACGCTCGCGGAAATTCAGAAGACCACCGATCAATACATCAAGAAAATCGACGACATGATTCAAGAAAAAGAAAAAGAGGTCATGGAAGTGTGAGGGGTTTCAGGAATTCAATCCGGTTTCCAAAATCATTCAGACGGACGTCGTACAGTTTCAGCACCTCGTTCCCAAGAAGCACAAAATCCGGGTTGCTTTTCCCTCCGTCTATGCTCCCTACGTAACAACTCAAGTTTGCGATCGTGAACCCGTCCACTTGCATCGTACCCGCCGCAACCGGCCGGAACCTCGCGGGGAGCGAGGACCGGAGTGCGCCGTGAACCAGTGGCGGAACGTCTAATTCCGGGAGCGAAAACTCCTTCGCGAGTTGCTCGGGAACCCATAGCCCGAACGACCCGCCGGAGTCGAACGCGACCTGAACCTCCGCTTGTCCGTTGATTCGCGCATCAAAGACCGACACCCCCATCTCCTGCCGCCGCAAGTTGGCCGAAGCATGAACCGTCCGGTCGTCCTGCCCCTCGTCAATCGGATCGGCCTGCAGCGAGTAGGTCCTGGTCAGGTAGGAGAGGGTGACGGAACCGAACCGCCTGAGCAGATCCTCGCCCAGCAGTACATCCGTTTTGCCGACTGCGTTAAAGGGCCCGTACGGCAGCCCGGGGATCCGGTTCAGGATGGTGAATGGCACCCGGCGGGTTGGATTCCCCCCGAACTCCACGCTTTCGGCCAGCCCGAGAACAGCTCTCCTGGTGCCCGAAAAAGTAAGGGTCTGAAAGCTGATCATGGGTTGTCCGAGCGGAATGATCCCACCGGCGAGTACTGTGGTCATACCTGCGAGTGACATCGAGGATCCGGTATCGATGAGGGCCGGTACAAGATGCCCGTTAACGGCTACTTCCAGGATAGGCAACGGGCCGGCACGCGGTGAAACTTCGAGAAAACGCCCATTTGCCCTAAAGTCGGGCTCGAATTTGTAGAACCCCCGCAGTTCTAAGAAATCATGCTTATTGGTGGATACCTCCAGCCCGAATCCGGCTGGATCCATGGACAGCGCCGCAAGACTACGAAACTGCCGGCGCGACAAATCGATCCGGCCCCGCGGCACCGTTGAGCAGCCAACCAGGAGGCAGATGGTCGCCAGAATCGCCTGCATACAAATGGTACGACCGCCTCCTTTTCGACGTTTGTTCATGGGCATGGATCTTCCGCGGAAATCAGAAGGAAGGGAAATCCGAACGCTTCAATTGTCTCAGAATTTTTTGGTCGGCTATCGGCAACGGAAAGGTCTCGATATCCTTCACGGATACCCACTTGTAATCGCTTGCCTCGATCGCGCGCGGTCGACCTCGTTCAATGCGGACCCAGTACGCATGTAAATCCATGGTGAAGTGAGTAAAGGCGTGCCGCACGGTGACCAGGAGGGGTCCGACTCGCACGTGAATCCCCAGCTCCTCCAACAATTCCCGTCGAATGCAGGCAGGCAGGCTTTCCCCATCCTCCTGACCCCCACCCGGAAACTCCCAAAGGCCGCCAAGCATCGCGTGATCGGGTCGACGTGCAAGGAGGACGTTCCGGGCTCGGTTGATTATGATGCCGGCGCCGACATGACGATGTGGAATCGGCCGGCGTCTGATTTTCACTGGAAACTTCTCGGGATCCTGATGTTTTCCTGCCTCGCAAACATTCCTCAACGGGCAAGCATGGCAGGCAGGAGCCTTCGGGGTGCAGACCGTTGCGCCCAGCTCCATCATGGCCTCGTTGACCTCGCCGGCTCGCCCCGGCACAAGGTGCTGATCCGCCCAGGACTGAAGTCGGCGGCGCGACGCGACGCTTGCAGGGTCTCCCTTGAAACGGTGGAGCCGGCTGATGACGCGGATGACATTACCATCAAGCGCGGCCACATTGAGTCCGAACACCAGGCTGCCGACGGCCGCCGCGGTGTAGGGTCCAATTCCCGGCAGATTGTTCAGTTCGTCAAAAGTCCCGGGAAAACGCCCGTTGTAATCACGATTGATTATTTTCGCGGTTTTATGGGCATTTCTTGCCCGGGCGTAATATCCCAGTCCCTCCCATGCCTTCATCACGTCCCGCTGCGGCGCCTCGGCCAGGGTCTTCAGGCTGGGAAAGGACTTCATCCACCGGCGGTAATAGTCCTGGACCGTTTCTACTCGTGTTTGCTGAAGCATTAATTCCGAAATCCAGACGCGATACGCGGTTCTTTGTTTTCGCCACGGCAGGTCACGCGCGTGCTCCAGAAACCAGGGCAGGAGCCGGCGTTCGACGGCAATGCGTAGCCGGGCAGCGGACGGTCCGCAGGCAACCGCGGTGATCGACCTGGAGCGGATCGGTGGGTAATTTGAGGCTGATTTCGTGGATCTCATTTCGAATGATCCTAGGAAAACGGCCCCGTTATGAAGGGCCAGGGTGTTTTCCTTTGACCCGATACCTGGTTCGGCTTACATTGTTCCTATACTCAATGGGAGTACCACGATGGCAAAAGATAAGAAATCAGACGATAAGAACAATCCGGATGGCATTCAAAATGATCCGCCTCCCCCAAAGCCCCGGGACGACGACGCCAGGATTGACCTGAGCGAGGCCGAGACCTCCGGACTCATTGGGCAGCCGACCGGCTCAAACCTGCCTGGGGATACGGCCCGAATCGATTTGCCCACCCCCGGCGGCCCGGGGGAGAAAGTCGTGGAGTCCGGCACCGAGCGGATTGAAGACGTCGAATCGACTGCGCCGAAATCCCGAACCGCCCGGATCCAGCTCGAGAGCACACGGCCCAGCACAGAAACGCAACAGATTTCCGCCGAAGAAGCCAAAAGAAAAGAGACGTCCCGAATCAATGTGGAGGATTCGCGCGGCCGCTCAGAATCTGCAGTACAACCGGTACGGGAGGTTCCCGAAAAGACCGTGATCCCGCCCCGGGAGCCGCCCGGCGACAAGAAGAAGAGAAGCACGAAACGTGTCTCTGTGGGCGCCGATGACATCCAGGATACCGCCGCACCTGATCCTGGGAAACGGGATACCGAGGAAATTGCCGCCGTCGTCGACCAGACCGGATCCGAGAAAGAGACAGTGCGCGTAGAGGTTGACGAAGAGGTCACCAAAAGTGAAACCGCAAAGATAGTAAACGAGGAGAAGCCGGTGCCCAAGCCATCCGGAACCGCCAGAATTAAAGTCGAGGAAGCCGAACCGGCCGGCGACGTCTTCAGTAGACCTCAAGTTACGGTCGAGGAGAAAGAAGGCCCGTCAACACTTTCGAGAAAGCCGGTGTCGGCGCCGTCGGATGAAAACAGGGCGCCCTCCGACACGGACCAAGCGAAACGCGAACTGGCAAAGGCGGAGACCGATCAGATTCCGGGCGCTGAACCCGCCACCGCTCCCCAACCGGAGTCCGCCGGAGAATTACCGGCTCAAAGCAAAACTGCCCGGATCGACGTTCCAGCGGAAACAGTCAGCTCGGCCGGCGGTCGACCGAAGACCATCAAGATCAAGCGGGCTGAACGTCCCGACAGCACATTGTCCGGTGGCGGGAGACCGAGAATTGAGAAAAGTCAACGACCGGTAGTTAGTGAGCAGGGTGAGATAGGGAACCTCTACACGATTTTGGCCGCCATCGCGGTCATCGCATCCCTTGTCCTTGTATACGCTCTCGCGGCCCAGACGGTTGCAGTCGGGATGAAGCTTCCCTTCCCGGGCACGATTGGGGGGTGACGGACGGCTTTCTCGCCCGTAATGTCCAATTTTAGTACACAACCAAATCAGGAGAATACTGCGTGGCACACGAAAGCATAGTGACCATTTCGGACGGCAATTGGGAAACCGAGGTCATAAATTCGGAAGTTCCCGTCCTCGTGGATTTCTGGGCGGAGTGGTGCGGCCCATGCCGCGCGATCGCGCCGATCCTTGATGAAATGGCTGGAGAATTGGAAGGAAGGCTTAAGATCGCAAAAGTCGATGTTGATGCGAACAACGAGCTCGCAAAAGAGTTCGGGGTACGATCCATCCCTCTGCTCTTATTGTTCAAGGGTGGCGAGATAGCCGAAACCATGCTCGGCGCGCAGAGCAAGACCAAGCTGATGGGCTCGATAGATCCTCACATCAGCTGACGAGTTTACTCCTTGCCCGCCAACAATGTTTCCTGAAGCACCGTTAGTTCCTTGATTCCGGATGCGGCGAGATGCTGCATTTTATCGAGTGCTGCCTTGGAAAAAGGCTCCGTTTCGGCAGTGCCCTGGATTTCCACGAATTTGCCGTCGGCGGTCATCACCACGTTCATGTCGACCTCCGCCGCGACGTCCTCTACGTAGCACAGATCGAGCAGGGGCTTGCCGTCCACAACTCCGACGCTGATGGCTGCCACCGATTCCCGAACCGGATCCCGATCCAGTCGCCCGTCATGGAGAAGCTGGTTCACGGCAAGCCGCATCGCGACATAGGCGCCGGTGATGGAAGCGGTGCGGGTCCCCCCGTCCGCCTGCAGAACATCGCAATCGAGCCAGATGGTATGGCGTCCCAACGCGACCATGTCGACCACCGCCCGGAGAGACCTGCCGATCAGTCGCTGGATCTCCATCGTGCGTCCTCCGACTTTCCCGGCAGTCGACTCGCGACGTGACCGCTCCGAGGTCGAGTACGGTAACATGCTGTATTCCGCGGTGATCCAGCCGCCCTCGACACCCTGCGCGCGCATCCACCGCGGGACATCATCGTCCACACTCGCGGCGCAGATGACCTGTGTATTCCCCATCGAAATCAACACGGAACCAGGACAGGAACTGGCGATGCCCTCGCGAAACGATACCGCCCGGAGTTCGTCCTCCGCACGCCCGTCACTGCGCAAACTTTCTTCACTTTTCTCTTCGTTCACCATAAAGCCTCCTTGCTTGTCTCCATACTGTTTACTCCGGCCATAGGGCGACAACAAAGTAGCCGAATCAGACCCTGTTCTGACGAAGAGCGCCCGCTTCGCCTTGAACCTTCCGCAGTTCACCACCCAGCCGGCGGATCGATCACGCCACACGGGATAGCGACTTTCGGCGGCATAGTGTATTCAAATCAGCAGCTACTTGATAGGAATTCAGCATGAACGACAACTTGAAACTCGATGCCCAGCTACGCTTCGCACTCGAAATCGATCGTCTGAAAGAAGTGTACCGGCAAACCCGGCTTTTGAACACGAACCGACGAGAGAATTCCGCGGAACATTCATGGCACCTGGCGGTACTCACCATGGTGCTGCGTGACTACTCGGAACCCGGGATCGACAGCCTCCGAGTCCTTCACATGGTGTTAGTACATGACATCGTGGAAATCGATGCCGGCGATACCTATTGTTACGATGAGATTGCGGTTCGGGATCAGAAGGTTCGTGAGCAGGAAGCGGCGACCAGGATTTTCGGCATTTTGCCGGACGGCCAGGCGAGAGAATTCCGGGAGTTGTGGGACGAGTTCGAGTGCCGGGAGACTCCTGAAGCGAAGTTTGCGCATGCACTCGATCGCCTGCAGCCTCTGCTCCACAACTACCACACGCAGGGAAAATCATGGCTGAAGCATGGGGTCCGCGTTGACCAGGTATTGGACCGTAATCGGGTAATCAAAGACGGATCCGAACGGCTCTGGCGCGAAGCGGAAAGGATGATCAACGACGCAACGGGAAAAGGGTGGCTGGCCCGGGAATGACTACGTAGATTCCCCGATTCGGAGAAATTTTCGAGTGTCCTCAAACTCGAGGATGACGCCGTCCTGGCTCACTTCAATGAGCCTGGCGCCCTCGACTCTCTGGTTCACGTAAACCAGCTTGCCGTTCAGAATTGCGGTCATATCGCCTTCCTTGTTGCCCGCCACCATGCCGGACAGCATGATCATCGGCCACTCCACATTTTCGGCCGAGAGTGCACTGAGCAAAGACAGTGATTGATTTTCGTCGGCCGATTGCCAGTCGCCATTTTTATCAAAGAAACCGTCTTCATAACTCTCTTCAGAACCGGCCTGGTTATTCGCGGAGTCATCGTCGCTCCAATTCTTGAAAATCCAGAATCCGAGGGCGCACGTATTGATGATGATGGTGATGGCCATGACTTTTACGAGAACTTTCCCCAAGAACCCTGATTTGGGGGCCGGGGCCATGGCCGGGGCCAGCGGTTCCACCTCCTGCCGCCGCAGGCGACGCTCCGCCCCCGGCAGCTCAAACCGGACCCAGCTTCGCTCAGCCCCCGGCGGCGCTGGAGGAATCGGGGGGGGGGGCCGCGTCTTTGACCGGAGGTCCGCTATTCTGCAATTTAAGCCCGCTCAATACTTCACTCCTGGCCAACTCTCCGCAGTTTGAATGGTTTACCGCGGAAAATGCCTTATCCGAAAGGAGAGAAAGCTAAACCTGTGCCATACTTGCGTGGCTGAAAATGCGTGTGCGAATCGGAATTCCCGGATTACAATACAAATGATGAAGGTGGGGAAATGTCTGTCGGATAATTCCGGCTTCGGGCTGGACGGGTTTCGTCAATGGGGACGGTGGGTCCCGATCGTTTTGCTGGTGGGCGCGCTATCCTGCACACGCAGGTCGGAACCCGACACGGAACCGTCGACGAAACCGGCCGTTACTCAGGATCGGGAATCAGCTCCGCCTGAATCACCGCCGCTCGCGGAGACTCCGGAAAGGGAGACAGATTGGATCGCCCGGTATCGCGAGCACTACCAATGGTATGAAAAGGAGTTCGTTCCGCCCGCACTACTCGAAGCGATCGAACTCTCGTTTCGAAGCGGAAAACCGATTTCCGGGACTCTCGTTGCGCTGGAGCCGGATCATATCGTGCTCGGGGTGACTTCGGGCGAAATTGAGTATCCCCGGGTCATGCTGTCCGCTGAAAGCCTTTCCAGGCTCTACGCCGAGCAGTACGCGCAACATCTCGCAGTTGAAGCGGTACAACGCGAGCAACGGAAGGAGAAGGAGAAACGGAAGCCACTACCCGCGAAGATCGTGAAAACCAAGGAGCCGACCGAAAAGAAAATTTGGCGCGAAATCGAATCGCCGGCTGCGAACCTGGCCGGGCCACCTGAGAACGATCCCATGGACGGCTCCGTCCAACAAGTAAAAGAGTACCTCAAACAAACGGTGCGGGATCCTGCATCGCTAAAATTTCTCTCCTGGTCCGACGTCATCAAAGGTGAGAAAGACTACCGGGTCGTCTGTACATACCGGGCGCAGGCGGGCAAATTCGGGTTAGTGACTGAAAAAAAGGTCTTCTTCATGGACCAATACGGGCGGATTACAGCGGTTTCCGCCGTACGACAAAATCTTTGAATAAATTCACGCGGTGGAGAAATTCTCAACCCCGAAGTAGTTTAGGCTTCAAATTCCATGAGGTCTTGTGCTAGAATGCGCCGTTGGTGGCCTGAAGAGGCAGCTATCAAACATGCGGGACACAAGTCACAGCGAGCAAACCATCCTATTCGCCGACATCTGCGGCAGTACTCGGCTTTACGAAACGCTTGGGGACGCTCAGGCTCGAAAAATCGTGGCCACCTGTTTCGCCGATCTCCAGTCCACGACAACCCAACATGGCGGCCGGGTTGTTAAAACCATCGGCGACGAGATTCTCTGTATATTTCCTTCCACCGAAAACGCGGTACAGGCTGCGATTGAATTCCAGGAGTTGCTTTCGGATGGCGAGTATGGGGTGGGCGACACGAAATTTGACCTGAGCATCAAAGTCGGAATGCAGTATGGGGCGGCCCTGGAAGAAGATGGAGATGTATTCGGGGACGCCGTCAACGTTGCCGCGCGAATGGTCAGTTTTGCAAAGGGCGGGCAGATTATCACCACGCGGGAAACGGTTCGTACACTTCCACAACACCTCCAGAACTCGACGCGTCACCTAGACACCACGATCGTCAAGGGAAAGCAGCAGGAAATTGAAATTCACGAGGTCATTTGGGAAACAGGAGAGACCACGAGTATGTGGTCCGGCCTTTTCAATGTAGATTCCGTGCGGACCCGGCTTGTGCTTCGATACGGAGAGCAGGTGCAGATCATAGATCAGAATTGCGAGCCGTTCGTGATGGGTCGATACCGGCGAGCGGACCTCACGGTTGACGAACAACTGGTTTCAAGGGAACATGCCCGCATTGAATGGCGACGAGGAAAGTTTATCCTGGTGGACTCCAGCACCAACGGAACCTACGCCTTGATCCGGGATCAGGTCGTCTGGCTGCGGCGCGAGGATATTCCTCTTTCCGGTGAAGGCACAATCGGACTGGGCAGACGGCTCGAGGAGAATGGAAAAGCGATCATTCACTACAAATGTGAAACCGTAGTCGACAGCAAGACCGCCGGGCAATTTCAAGACAGCAATGCCTGAACATTTCCCTCTCTTCGCTGTCGGACCTATACCATGAACAAGAATCGCAATCGGTACGGCCGCCGAAATACGTTCCCGTTTTCCATCCCTCTAGCCGCGTTCCTCAACGCGCTCATTCTTTCGACCGACGCGGCAACCGTGTCGATCGACACACCGGAAGTTATCGTTAGAGGCTATCAATCGTTTCAGGTAAACGGGCCACGGGGTGCGGTCGAGACATGGACACGCAGCGGCATCCTGGAAGATACGGAGGCGGCGGCACAGGCGGTCACTGATCTGGAACACCTCGTTGAACTTTTCGGTGTGTTCCGAACCTTTCACATCTTGGAGTCGATCGAACTCAGCGGTTTCTCCCGGCTCGTGTACGCGGAATCCGCTCACCAGGAAGGCCCGATTTTCATACGATTCCACGTCTTTCTCCGCGCCTCAGGCTGGACCGTCATCGACATGCACATCGACGCAGTTCCAGAAAAAATCTTCCCCGCCTGGATTCTCGAGCCCGGCCCTCCAGCGACCGAAGAAGAGCCTGCAAAGAAGAAGAAAAGGAAAACTAAGCGACGCTAGTTTTGTGGAACGAGGGTGTAGAATTAGTATTTAGTTTTGAACGTTGCGCACTTGTTTGAGAGTACAGGTTTCCGGGAAATGTCCAATCTCGAATGTCCAAGCACCTTCAATATTCGACATTCAATATTCACTATTTTCTGACGAACGGTTCTCTGAAACCTGAATCCAATTTTGTTTCTCATAGTTTGAAAAGACCATGTCCACTCCTCCCTCCTCCAGGATCGGCATGAAGTTCTCCCTCATCTCTATCAATTCGGGCTCCGCATCACTGTCGTGTGACCCCTTGGTATAAGGAGCGTGATGCCAGTAGGCGAATATCCAGTCGGCCCGGGTCTGCTGCAAATCAGCGGTCAACCAGGCCGCCATCGCTCCGCCCGGAGACCTGTCCTCATCGTAGGAGTTCAGGACAACGAAATGTGCGTTTCCGAAGTCATAGGAATAGTATGCTTCGGTGCCGGACGGGTGACCGCCGGCTTCCCCGTTTGCCGGAAGAACGAAATTGTCGAAGTAGGGACCGATCGCCGCGGCGTCAAGCACGATATCGTATCGTGCCGGCACCGACCTTGGTCACGCTGCTGACACCGAATTCCCTGTCGAGGGTTCCGTTGAACTGGACACGGCCCCATGCGATGATGGCGTTGTCCTTGAAGCGGCGCCCTTTCTCTATGGTCTTGGAGGCCCCCGCCTGGCTGTCAATTCGCACTCCATCGCGGGCCCGAATGGCAAACTCCTGACTTGTGGTGGTTGGGGAATCGGCATTCGTCGAATCAGCCCAGACAAAAAAGCCCTCATGGTTAGCCCTGGCGTCGTGCCCCCGACCATAATCTCCAAGAACATCTCGGTGTTCGTCAGTACTAATGATAAAGCGCCCGGGACGGCATTGGACGCGCCGATGTCCGTGGCATATAGCCCATCAACCACACACTGACCGTCTGTGTCTCTGCATAGAGCGCTGCCCCACCCGTATCGACGTGGTAGATCTTGAAAACTATCGACGTGCTGCCGTTGACCAGGTTCGTACCCTGGACCAACCGCCCCGAATAATTGATCCGTTCAGGAACCTGGGGGAAGGCCGATTGCAGAATCCGAATGCGGAATTGACGGCGAGGACGATCAACTGGCTTCGATTCATCGTATTACTCCGTAGGTTGCGTATCGTATTCGCGGTGACAGATCTTCTGAGGATTAAGAAAACTGGATGGCTACCATTCCCCGAGATGTGTCCGTTTGAGGAAATTCGTCCCTGCCCCAAAACCTGTTTCCCCAAATTAATGCGATCCCGTCAATTCATCCGCCCAGCCACAAGAAGAAGCAACTTTTAAGGGAAAACGGGACCTCTTGGAGATCACCATCGGAATTGAACCCAAAATTATGCTACGGGTAGCAACTACATCACCGGGAGGAGCCGGGCAAAGATCAGTGAGTTCCCGGCGACTGCACATGTTGAATCCACTAAAAATGAAAACCCCGGAACAAT
>Ga0310121_10001276_pt1 | contig 26157 bp, 15 predicted proteins | sample CB27_Tmax_986_MG_FD_203504 | JGI IMG/M metagenome (GOLD analysis project Ga0310121, IMG submission 203504) | Marine microbial communities from Western Arctic Ocean, Canada - CB27_Tmax_986 | ecosystem: Environmental > Aquatic > Marine > Oceanic | place: Canada: Western Arctic Ocean | collected...
GTGACACCAAGCTACAGCAGCGACTGCGTCTTGGCACGCAAAAGCTGTACACAAGAAAAAAAGAAAAGAAAAAGGGAAAAAAGGGTCAGTGTGTTCAGACGTTCACTACCTGTTTCGTGTTGGAGTGAATCGCGTGGCGCAAGCATCCGGATTATCCCATTTCGCAGATAGCGGCATTCTCCACTGACCCTGTTTTTCTCACTATTTTCATATATTCTCCGGCGAACACGACATACGATGCCAAACTCATTACTTTCCATTTCATTGACGTCTACTTCTCCGGTAATAACCACCTTGTGAAATCCGGCACCGAGATTTCGTCAAATTGAGTTGGGCACGATACGACATGACAATTTTTAATTGTTGAGAAAGAAAGACAGGTTCAGGACGCAATGATTGCGTATACAAAGATAGCGTTCGTGGCGGCGAGCTTGATGACGTGGCTTGCCATGGCGGAATATGCGCTTGCTGTCGATGTGATGGTGGATACCACCACGTTGCACGCGATCGCCGGAGAGTCGAAGATTCCCAAGGGGATCTTTGGAGGGACCGCGTTCTGCAATACAGGCGAGTTTGCCACGCCGGACATTGCCGGCGGTTCGGTGCTGGCCAATGATCTTCGTCTCGGCATGGTGCGACTGGTCGCAAATACTGCCTGGTGGCTCCCGCAGGAACGGCCGGAGCAGATGCCCGCGGACCTCACCGCTCTTTTCAACATGAATACGTACAACCGGGGAGGGCCACCCTGGAACAGCATGCCATATCCGATCAGCCACGTCCTTCGGAACTTCGAGACCGGCATGGAGGCGGACGCACTGCTCATCATCGGCGACAACACGGGACCGGAATGGTTCGCCAGGGACAGGATTCCGGTTGACATGAACGAGTACGCCGATGTGTTGACTACCCTGGTCCGGTTGGCGCGGAAAGACCACCCCAAGCTCAAATATGTTCACCTCGTTAACGAGGCAAACTCATATTGGTACAACCATTACCCGGATCCGGGTGCGGCCTATGTCGACTACTTCCTGCTGCTGGCCCGCAAGCTGCACCGGGAGTTTCCCGGCCTTCAGGTTGGCGGACCGATACATTGCTGGCCGCCGCACTATCCGCCGGTTCAACAGGGCTTCCCAAACTGGTACACGTGGGAGGATTGGTCGCAGCCGCTCATCGAGGCGGCCGGTCGCGAGTTGGGTTTTTTCGACTATCACTACGGAACCACTCCCGAAGACACGACGTTCGCCCTGCGGGTCGTCACCGCCGAAGCGATGCGAGCACACCGCTACAGGTTGAAATCGGTCATCTCCGAGGCCAGTCCCGACTGGCAGCTTTCCGGCGAGCCGCTCGAGAATCTCTCGAAGCTTCTCGAAGCGCGGACACTCGCTTGGGAGAGGTACCTCTTCAGCCTGCTTCGCGAGCGGGACAAGGTGTTGGGCAGCCTGTGGCATGACCTCGGATGCGGCGGCGGGATCGGGCTGCGGGCGACCGCGCACTGGGGGGAGTACTGGGTGCTCTGGATTTTCCGCAACCTCAGGGGAGACGCCCTGCATTCGGTATCGCGTGACGCGACACATCCTACCGTAGCAAGCGTGGAAAATGGGCGCGTTACCGTCGTAACCTGGAACGACTCGCCCGAACCGCGCCCGGTCACACTCAAGCTTGTGCTTCCTGCGGGAGCACGGCCGACGATAACGGCGGAGCGTCTGGAATGGGACCTCGCCGCCGACCAGGGAAAGGGACAAGTCATACACGGCACGATGCCGCCGGATTTGCTGCAGTTTGAGACCGGGGACGGGGCCGCGTACTTATCATGGCAGGCTGCGCCGTGGGCAAATTATGCGATCTATGCGTTATTTCCAGATGGACTCGAACCAACCCGGATCATCAGGCAGGATGAGTTTTTTGGCGACGCGGTGATGGGGACGTTGTCCCCGGACCATCCGGTCGCCGAAGTAACGGTCGATGTGGACGGTGAGGTGCTGGCCTCCGCGCAGGAAGTGGTATTGCGCATCGGCCTTCTCGACGTGGCGCGTGACTGCCAGGTGACCGTTGGTGCGGGGAAGTGGCAGAGCCCTTTGCCGCGCCCGCGGTCGGGCGCAGCAGTCATCCAGCAGGTAATCGTTGACGGTGAATTGAAAGCCGAAACGGCTGCGCCGCCGACGCACACGGGCAATTACGAACTGGCCGCGCCGTTCATCATCCCCGGACGAAATACGTTGCGCCTGTCCGCCGAGTTCAGAGAAGGGGACCCACCTGTGCGAATCGGTTACGTCACCGCGGCAACCGTAAGCCGACCGGGCGACCGGCCGTAGATTCTTATTCCGATCCGGCACTCGGCGGACGGCAGGTGAGGCGGATGGCATGGTATTGGAAGTCGATGGACGGGTCCGCCCGGACCGCCTGAAAAGCCCGGTGAAGGTTTCCCTCGTCCTGCCCGGTCTTCCCGAGTTGAGCGGCACCGGAGGCGAGGAGATCTTCAAGGTAGACGAGCAGTTCCTCCCTCCGGCCGGGTTCGTTCCGCGAAGAGATAACGGGGAGGGTTTCCTCGGTAATGTCGTGCGCGCCGAGGTCACGGACGATCGCCGCCAGTTTCGGACCGACACGGGGGTCGCCGCCCGCCTGCTGCTGGTACCGGTTGAAGTGGTTCCACCAGTCGGCGATGACGGAATTGACCGGCGTGAAACAGAACGTCGAGTTGTCGACCTCGGTACAGATCAACTGCCCGGATGGCTTCAAGACCCGGAGGCATTCGGCAACTACCGCGGCAGGATCTCCAATGTGCTCAAGGGTCCAGATGGTGATCACCCGGTCGAACGAAGCATTCGGAAAGGACAACGAACCCGCGTCACCTTCGACCAGGTGAACCCGGCCCGCCCCTATCTCGGCCGCATGGAGACGACGGGCGGCCGAAAGGTGGGAGCGACTGATGTCGAGGCCGGTGAGAACAAGATGGGGCCAGCGCCGGCCGAGGATTTGCAGCTCCGCACCTACCGCGCAACCGATCTCAAGCACTGAATTCGCGTCCGAAAAGTCGAGTCCGCGAAAAACCTCGTCCGCCAGGACTCCGGCTTGACGGATCAGCCTATCTTGCTCTCCAGTGGAAAATCCGTGGATGTAGTCTTCCATCTTCCCGAAAGTCGACATCATGGGCCGGAAAGTATATTTAGGAAAGTGATGATTGATCTACCTGTTAGCCGCGAGGCCCGGAGGCTTACCCCGCAGGAGAAGGAACAGTTTCACCAGTGGGGGTATGTCAAAAACCTGCCCGTGTTCGATCAGGCGGCTGTACCGGCGCTGCAAGACCGTTTCCGGGAGTTACATTCCCTGCTGCCTGCCGGGACGGATATGAATCGCGTCAACAACTGGCACAAGGCGAACCGATGGGTGTACGACCTGTCTCGAACGCCCGCGATCCTGGACTATGTGGAAGATTTGCGGGGACCTGATTTTTTTCAGTGGGGCGCGCACATATTTTCCAAGTTTCCAGGCGATGGGTCCGAGGTACCCTGGCATCAGGATGCGCAATACTGGCCTCTGCAACCGCAAAAGACAGTGACCGTGTGGTTGGCGTTTTTTGACACCGACTCCTCGAATGGCGCGATGCAAGTCGTGCGCGGTAGCCACCACGCCGGGACCATACGGCATCGACCTGTCCAGGGAGATCAATACGTGCTGGCGCAACAAGTCGACCAGGACGCGATTGAACCGGACCAGGTGGTGCCGCTCGATTTAAAGGCAGGCGAAATCTCCCTGCACGATGATGGCCTGATCCACGGCTCCGGTCCCAACGATTCGGACCGGATGCGAGCCGGGCAGACCATGCGCTACTGCCCGACCGAGGTCAGATGCGATCTGGAAGCTTGGCCGCATTTCGAGAGCTACCTGGTCCGTGGCGTAGACCGGCACAGCCACAACCCGATCGGTAAAATTCCCGCGGGCAATGGCTTCCCAATCCGCCTGATGCAAACCTCTTCGGAATTCACCTGATCCCGCGCCGTAGGGCAAACAGGAGTCCGTGTGTTCAGGCGTTCACTAACGGTTTCATGATATTTTCAATCTCTTCCCTTCACGCGTTCTTCACTGCCCTGATCGCTTGAAGATTATTCCTCCGACTCCTCGCCGCTTGTGACCGACTATGGCCGATTGTCGATCGACGACGGTGGAACAGTTCGCCCTTTCCCCGACACGGACACCGAGTACCGCGATGTCTTCTCCAACATCGAGTCTTTTGCGCTAAACGAGCAGGGTTTCGCCTATATGGTGGGCAACACCACGGTCGACTTTCCAGGTGGCGGGAGTTTTGGGAGTCCGCACCTCTATAGGCTGAGAATATTCAATCCCGATGGCAGTCTGGCCGTGACGCCTGATGACGCGACCGGATCGGGTGGTTACAACGCACTCGAGTCTCTTGGAGCAATATCCGGCATCTCCTCGGACGGCGCCGTGAATGGGATTGATTTTGATCCCATTACCGGGGATCTCTACGCTGGGGTCGGTTGGATCCAATGATGTCGAGGGATTGGATTTCGTACCCACGCTCTCGGGACTTCCGGTGCCTGAGCCGACAACGGCTCTTCTACTTGGCCTCGGCCTGGTTGGATTGGCGGGAAGTCGACGAGTGCAGAGAACGCCCGCCGCCTGAGGGTGCGAGAGCGGCAAGATTCCTTCGCGCGAAGGGCCACGATCCCGTCATCCACCGACATAGGCAACGAGTCCCCCGCCGGCATTGGCGGATACCCTGGGAGCACTGCCCATGGAGACGGAAGTCAGTCCTTTCGAGCAACTCGTCCCTCTTTGCAGCGAGGAGGAAGTTCGATGCTTGAAACCGGCACTCAACGCGCTCGCGTTGCTCCCATATCGGGGGTATATTGTCAGGGCAATTTCAGACAGGAGTGGGGTCGATTTCGTTTCGCGTTTTTTCGCGCCGGCAGCAGGCATTGATGAAGATCCGGTTTGCGGCTCAGCGCATTGCGCTCTAGGACCCTACTGGCAACTCAAGCTGTGCAAGAGCGAGTTGGAAGCGCGCCAGCTTTCCCCGCGGGGCGGAGCGGTTCGCGTGATTGTTGAAAGGGCGCGCCTTTCTCTTGGCGGCCATGCGATAACCGTCCTTCTCGGCACCATTCTTTTGAGTTGTTGAAATCCTGAAACTGCTAACGTGCAGTGCGATCGCAACGATCGGAGGCGCTCGCAATTCAGCATCAATTTCCCTTAATAAAAACACCGACCGAACCTCCGATGACAAGTTATCAACAAGCGCCCTGTTGATAACTGTCCAAAAACGTCTTCATCCCAAGACTTTTGTTTACTAAGTCCTTCCAAGTTTAAATCGGCGTCGCCAGAGCTCCTTAACAAATTCAATTAAATATTCTTCCCACTTGTTAGGAGCAAATCATGCGTGTATTTCGCTGTAGGGCTGGTGTCGCCAAGATCCTGAACTTTGTTGTCCTTGTGCTTGGCCTTGGTGCATTGATTTCAGTTCCATCCGCAAACGCAACACCGATCAACTACGGCGACTTCTCCGGGACAACGGTTATGTATCTTGACGTAACGGAATCTTCCGCGACCGATCCAACTCAGTTGTACGGGGCGCCATACGTGACAGGGAATTCGTTGAATTTCGACCCGGTTTCGTTCAATTCCTTTTCAACCGGGGGTAGCGTTGTGGACATTACCGACGGAACACTCTCCCTGGGTATAAAGGCCCTTTCCGGTGAAAGCATACCGATCGTTCAGATTTCCGAGGCCGGCGACTACACCCTCACCGGCTTGGTGAACAATGCTTTTGCCGGCGTAGCCGCCAACTATTTTATCAATATCTTTGAAGTCGACGGTGCTCCGATCAATGTAATCTCGGTGCCGGCAAGTATGATCTTCACCCCTTCAGACGGAGACGATCTACTCTCTGTAGACGGCGAGGGTACCGGGATACCGTGGACCGGATCCCTCTCGAATTGACGTTAACCAGCTCCTCATCGAAGAAAACGTTGCCTTTAGCACTGGCGCAACGCGCATTACGATTGTGGGTGACAACACCCTGACGACCGTCAGCCAGGAGGGAACATCAGCCTTTATCGCCAAAAAGGATACCGGCGGCGTGGTGATCACAGTTCCTGAGCCCTCGACTTTCGTCCTGCTTCTTCTGGGAGTCGGCGCCTTTACGCTGATTCGCGGAACGCAAAGCACGCGAAGCCAGTAGATCTGCCATAGATTTACAGCTTTTTTCGCGGCGTTGAATTCGCGAAGGAGCACTCCGTGTGCCTACTAAAGTACTCACCTGCTTCAACCCGAATTCGGGCTCCACGACAAAAGAAGAAAACTCTGACTGCTCGAAGCAGAAACCCGGCGAAAACGACATGACCAACTCACAACAAGTAGCGCGGGCGAGTTGCATGATGAAGCGATCCTTTCAACCAGGTATGGCCGCTGTAGTGCTGAGCGTCGCCGTGCTGCTGGCGTTCGTTCCTGCCTCGGGTGGACTCATAATCCACACTGGCAGCGGCACCCATAACCATCCGCCCATTACCACGGTAGCCAACGAAGACGTTGAGGCCTTTGACTCAACAAAGGTAAATCTTCTGACCGGCGGCTCGATTGTGGACAGGCTGAAAGCCGATGGCAACATCACGGTGACCGTCCCCGGCGGGCACGATTGGGGAAGATCTGGCGGCCGATGAAGACAGCACGATGACCTTCATCGGCAGCGGCTTCAATTTTGCGTACGGCGATTACGTGGACGACCGTTTGCTGGATAACCAAATTCTGACCGGCCTCCTCGCAGATGGGGCGGCCATCAACAAGACGGTGTATATCGATGAGTCCGCCACGGTCCGTTGGCCACCGTTCCCGAGCCCTCCACGCTTTCCCTGCTCACCCTGGGTACGCTGATGCTCTTGCGCCAGCGACAGGAAGTGTTCGGTTCAGCAGTCTATTCGCCGCTGGTGATCTGAGGAATCCTGGGGCCTGATACATTCGAGGTCGTTGTTTTTAGCTGAATTTAGAGGAGTTGCGAGTTCCCCCGGGTTGGATTTCAGGCCGAGGGAGAGTAGGGCCATTTTGGAGTTGTCCGGGGGAAAAAGGCCCGAAAACTCCTTGTCACCGTGCCTCAGGATGAGAGGGCGATGACTCCATGAAGTTCTTCAAGTTGATGGTTCGCCAACCTGCAGCCTGTGTTCAGGAAGCAACAAGAGCAGGTTTCCGGCAAACATTTTTCACATTAAACATTGAAAATACGGCCCCATAATGTGATAAAAGCAAAGGCATAGGAGCATATTGTGAAGTTTTCAGGAGTCTTGGCCTGTGTAGTGGTGGTGGCGTTTGCCCTCGCGCAGGAGCACGTGGCGCGTGCGGCGGATGCCAACCCGCCGGAGTGGATGACCTACCAGGGTTACCTGGTGGATTCGGGCTCCCCTCCCGTACCGCTGGGCAACACTGCCCCGGTGAACTACAAGGTTGTGTTTCGCATCTATAATGCCAAGAAAGACGGCACGCCGATCTGGACTGAGCAGCAGACCGTGACGGTGGACAAGGGCTACTTCAGCGTGCTGCTGGGCGAGGGAGCCGTGCATAATAGTGAAGATCGTGGCCCATTGTCGGTTGTCTTTGATGGTGAGGATGCATCGGATCGATTCATCGGAATCACGGTTGATATTGGTGGTATACCCACCGCAATTGAGCCGAGACTTCGCCTGGTCACCTCCCCGTTCGCCTACACTGCCACCCAGGCCCGGCGTTTGACCGATGGCAGCGGCAATCGAAACTTCTTCAAGGAAGGCTCCACGCTCAAGTTGGGCTCAGGATCCACCCCGACACTGACGTTGCCCGAGGCTGGTGGCGCGACCCTTTCCGGGAAATTGACGGCCGATCTGCCAAGTTGGGGGGCGGGTTTGCAAATTGATAACGGCTCACTAAGGACAACGCTTGGTGCAGATAACAGTTCATTTTTCCACTTCAACACGCAGTTGCCAAAGTTCCATTTTAATAAGACTATTTATATAGGTGGGGATGTCCGCAGCTACAATCGCGATACCGTCCTTGGACCAAGCGACAACACGGACACCTATCTGAAGATCCATTCCGGATCGAATGATATTCATGCCTATGCGGACAATTTTTATTTTCGAGGAGGCCACGACTTCAGGGTAGCCCTGGGGGCAAACACCGAGCTGCTGACAGATGCCCCCAGCTTCTACATGAACAAACCCCTGACCCTGAATGGGGTGCTGACAGCTTCAGATTTGAACTTGAGCGGCTGGATCGGACGGACAGCGCATAATAACGGTGCGCTCGTGGGGGCGTACAATCATTTGAGTGGCGCTGCCCAAGCGTCGAATCCAATTTATATCATTGGCACCAACTACAAGCCGAACTCAACGAGCCTGGGTAATATGTATGGTATCGGTTATACGGACTACACGGCCAGTTTTATAACCGGAACTGCATCCGGTTGGGGTTTGTATGTCGCGGCAGCTGGGGATGCGAGGACATTCCTTAGCGGAACCCAAGGCAAAAACTCATACATCAACAAAGATGGTGGTTATGTTGGCATTGGTACTGATTCACCCAGTCAGGCACTGGATGTAAACGGAAATCTAAAACTTAGAGGCGGGGCGATTGTAGGCTCGGGTAATCAGTACCTGGTTATTGAAGATTATAATTCATCCCCTGGCTTTTCACATTGGGGAGTTACAATCCGCCCTCATGCCAATAATTACGGTAGTATAGGAACATCAGGCTTGGAGTGGGATGATGGGTATATAACTGAATTATGGGCGGCTGTGCAGGGGTCGGACAGGCGCATTAAAAAGGACATTACACCTGTTCAGAAGAATGAATTATTGGAGATGATTGATGAAATGTCATTCTACCAATATCGCCTGCGTTTTTCGAGGAAGGAGAAAATGAAACGTCAAGGGCGGGATGCCGATGGGGTCTTCTACGGGCTCCTGGCCCAGGAGCTTCGTGAGGTCTATCCGAATGTGGTTAAGTCCAGCGGGTTGGCGGCCGAACTGGATGAGAACGAAGAGGATGAAGAAAAAATTCAAGAGAACCATTGGTATGTTGAAAAGGCCAGGCTCGCCGAACTTGCATTGGGAGGGATCAAGGATCTTCATGCCTTGTCAAAAGACCAGGAGGCTGAAATCGACTCATTAAAGACCAGGAATCGAGAGTTGGAGACGGAGATGGAGACCCTTCAGGACGAGGTGGCGTTGCTGAAGGCCAGCCTGGTCAATCAAGACGCGCAGGAGGGCCGTATCGCCAAACTCGAGGAGTTGGTGAGCAAGATCGGCCAGGGGCAATAAATTGGTGAGGGTTCTATTCGGATATTTGGTTACAGGTTTTTTTATGGTGAATAAGAGAATCAGAAACATGGCGATCCTGGCGGTCGGCGCGTTTGCGCTTGGCCTGCCGGGCCTGGCGCGTGCGGCGGATGCCAACCCGCCGGAAATGATGACCTACCAGGGGTACCTGGTCGATGCGGCCAACCCTCCCGTGCCTTTGGGTAACACCATCCCGGCAAACTACGACGTGGCGTTCCGCATCTATAACCTGAAGCAGGGTGGGGGACCGGAAAATGTCCTCTGGGCGGAACAGCAGACGGTGACGGTGGACAAGGGCTATTTCAGTGTCCTGCTGGGAGAGGGCAGCACGGTGGGGAACGAACCTCACGACGAGAGAATTTCCACTGCATTTATAGGGGCTGATTCATCGGACCGGTATATAGGCATCACGGTCAAGGGCTTGGGCGGTGGCGATGTGGAGATCGCGCCACGGCTTCGCCTGGTGGCTTCCCCATTCACGTTCCTGGCCGCTTCCGCCAGGCAGGCGGACAAGATTGTGGGCGCGGATGGGGACGTGCTGACCACCAACGGCGGGAACATCGGGATTGGCAACGCATCCCCCGATGCCAAGTTGGACGTGGCCGGGAGCATCAAGGCCAGTGGGGCGGTGGATATAGGGGCGGACGCCAATGTGCAGGGCCAGTTGGCCGTGGGCAAGTCGACCGCTCCATCCGCCACGCTGGATGTGGCGGGCACCGTCAAGGCCTCCGGCGGTTTGGATATCGGCGGCGATTCAAGCATTGATGGCACACTCGCGTTGACCCCGAGCGGGGTCAACAATGCGCTCGAAATCAATCCGGCCAGCGGGACCAGCTACAAGCTGAGTTTGAGGTCGGACAGTTCGGCATCCTACATAAGGAACAACAGCAGTCAGCAGGATTTGCGTCTTGGTGCAAACAGCCTGGATGCCGTGACGATCAAGCCTAGTGGCAAAGTCGGCATCGGGACGACGAATCCACGCGGTTCACTTGATGTATTTACGGGTAATACTGCCGTACCGGGATTAATCATAGACAGAAGCCCGTCAGGTAATTATCGATCAGAACTATATCAGGCTGCTGACGGATTGGCTATTTATGTAGGTAATAATACGGATGAGCCAACAGAAAAGATGCGCATAAAACATGATGGCAAAGTCGGCATCGGGACGACGAGTCCAGGTTCTAAATTACATTTAGAAACACCAAATGCCGCTACAAATTTACGAATAGTACGTAGACAAGATGGTGGTACTCAATATGTTCCTGCTGGAACGGAGATTGGTGGAATACAGTGGATGGCTGATGACTATACTTGGAGTGTTCACACGGTCGGTGCTGAAATCGTTGGTGAACAGGGACCGCTTAATTATAATGGTGCAACACAACATATACTATTCAAAACATCGGGTTCACCTGGATCTGCAACATCCGAAAGGATGCGTATCACAAACGGTGGCAATGTCGGCATCGGCACAACTGCGCCTGCGCATCGGCTTCAAGTCCAGGGCAACATTTGGGCCTCTGGTGTGGTTTATGAGGGTTCGGACCGCCGGGCGAAGACGGATCTGGAACCGGTGGACCCGAAGGAGGTGTTGGAGCGGGTGGCGGACCTGCCCATCGAGCGGTGGCGATTCAAGACCGAGGACGAAGGGGTGAAGCACGTCGGTCCCATGGCGCAGGATTTCCATGAAGCGTTCGGTCTCGGCGAGAGTGACACCGCGATCGCCACCGTGGACGCTGACGGTGTGGCGCTCGCCGCGATCCAGGGACTGAATCTGAGGCTGAACGAGAAGGATACTGAAATCCAGTCCCTGAAAGCCACTGTCCGGGCCCTGTCGGACGAGGTGGGCGCGTTAAAGGCCGGCCAGTCCGCTGAGAAGACGACCGAGGCCCGGTTGGCCAAGCTTGAGGAGTTGATGGGGACAATGGGTCAGGGGCTGTAAATCCCCGAGGGTCCCATTCGAACATTCGGTTGGAAGAGTTGGCATCATGGATAAGGCAATCAGAAACATTTTGATCCTGGCGGTCGGCGCGATGGTGCTTGGCCTGCCGGGCCTGGCGTATGCGGCGGATGCCAACCCGCCGGAGCTGATGACCTACCAGGGGTACCTGGTCGACAGCGACGGGGATCCGTTTGGTAACTCGGCCCCGGTCAACTACGATGTTGTGTTCCGTATTTATAGTGCCAAGACCGGTGGCGAGCCGATCTGGACGGAGCAACAGACCGTGACGGTGGACAAGGGCTATTTCAGCGTATTGCTGGGCCAGGGGTCGTCCTATCTCAACGAGCCTCGCTCGGAAACAGGTGTCTCCACCGCATTTACCGGTGCGGATATCTCTGATCGTTTCATTGGAATCACAGTCAGTGGGCTGGGGGGGCCTGATGTGGAGATCGCTCCAAGGCTCCGCCTGGTGGCCGCGCCCTATGCCTTCACCGCCACCCAGGCCCGCCTACTGACCGATGAAAGCGGGAACCAAAACTTTTTCAAGGAAGGCAGCTTGCTCAAGCTGGGGGCGGGGAGCACTTCCACGCTCACGTTGGATGAGGCCGGCAAGCTAACCCTTGACCTGTCCGGATACGGGGTCGGCCTGCAAATCGGCAACGGAGGCGGCGCGACCACCACGTTTGGCGCAGGAAGCGAAAGTTATTTCAATTTTATTACCGGAATGCCCAGGTTTCATTTCAACAAGGCGATTCAAGTGGCTGGGGACATAATGTCCGACAACATGGATCTCAGGGTGTACCCTTCGAACAACCCCGACAACTTCCTTAACGTGAATTATGAGGAGGACACCATCGATGCTTATACGGACAAATTCTTTATCAGGGATCATGGCGTCAGTTATCTGGAAATTGATCCCACCTCAAGCGCGTTGAACCTGAATACCGATGCCTCGTCCGTTTACTTGAACAAGCCGCTGCAGCTTCACGGTGGATACTTAGACAGCGGCACGGAATTTTCATCGAAGGTGTGCGCCACGTTATATGCGGGTCGTGGTGGAGGTAATCGAGGTGATGATCGTGGCTACGGGGCGATCCTTGAATTTAGACATAGCACTGATGACAGATACGCTACAATTGAAAGTGTTTCCGAAGGCCTTTTTAGTCAGCATCTTGGTTTGCGGTTTAGAACAATGCATGGTGCTTCAGGGGTGCCGGGAGAAAGGATGCGTATCGGTAGTAACGGCAACGTCGGCATCGGGACGACGGCGCCTTCTGCTCTTCTTCATATTAATAGAGCACAGGGGGCAGATTACGGATGGAAAACAGATTTCATTATCGAGACGACGTCACAAAAATTGACCCTTGCCGCGCACCACCAGGGCGGTGTGGAGCAATATTCATCAATTCAGTCGACCCAGTTCAGCGGCGCGGGCTACCACCTTTCGCTGAATCCGAATGGCGGCAACGTCGGCATCGGCACAACTGCGCCTGCGCATCGGCTTCAAGTCCAGGGCAACATTTGGGCCTCTGGTGTGGTTTATGAGGGTTCGGACCGCCGGGCGAAGACGGATCTGGAACCGGTGGACCCGAAGGAGGTGTTGGAGCGGGTGGCGGAACTGCCCATCGAGCGGTGGCGATTCAAGACCGAGGACGAAGGGGTGAAGCACGTCGGTCCCATGGCTCAGGATTTCCATGAAGCGTTCGGTCTCGGCGAGAGTGACACCGCGATCGCCACCGTGGACGCTGACGGTGTGGCGCTCGCCGCGATCCAGGGACTGAATCTGAGGCTGAACGAGAAGGATGCTGAAATCCAGGCGCTGCGGGAGGAGAAGGCATCCCTGAAAGCCACTGTCCGGGTCCTGTCGGACGAGGTTGGCGCGTTAAAGGCCGGCCAGGCCGCTGAGAAGACGACCACCGAGGCCCGGTTGGCCAAGCTCGAGGAGCTGGTGGGTAAGATGGGCCAGGGGCTATAAATCCCTGAGTGTTATATTCGAACATTCGATTGGAAGAGTTTGCATCATGAATAAGGCAATCAGAAACGTGGCGATCCTGATGGTTGGCGTGTTTGCGCTTGGCCTGCCGGGCCTGGCTCGCGGGGCGGATGCCAACCCGCCGGAGCGGATGACCTACCAGGGCTACCTCGTCGATGGTAACGGTGCTCCGCTGGGCAACTTGGCTCCGGCGAACTACGATGTGATCTTTCGCATTTACGCGGTCAAGCAGGGCGGCGCAGCCATCTGGGCCGAGCAACAGACGGTGACCGTGGACAAGGGCTACTTCAGCGTGGTGCTGGGCGAAGGATCTCAGTACGGCAGCGAACTGCACGGCAACCTGTCCGCCGCGTTTGATGGTGCGGATGCATCCGACCGGTTCATCGGGATCACCGTTGAGATTGGCGATGTAGCCACCGAGATTGAGCCGAGACTTCGCCTCGTCAGCTCGCCGTACGCCTACACGGCTTCGCAGGCCCGGCGTTTGACCGATGGCAGCGGCAACTCCAATTTCTTCAAGGAAGGCGCATCCCTGAGGTTGGGGGCGGGGTCCACCCCCACGCTGACTCTGCCCGAGGCAGGGGGGGCGTCGCTTGTCGGGAAATTGACTGCCGATCTGCCAAGCTGGGGATCGGGGCTCCAGATCGATAATGGCGCCTACACGACCACTTTGGGTTCATCAAATAGTTCATTTTTCAACTTCTCTACGACGCTGCCTGCGTTTTATTTAAACAAGAAAATCACAGTGGCTGGGGATATCCTCAGCTACAACACGGATACCATCCTTGGGCCAAGTAACAACACGGACACTTATCTAAAGGTTCATCATGATGGCAGTGACAAGATCACGGCCCAGGCAGATGAGTTTCTGGTTCAGGGCGACAGCAAGTATTTACAGATGAAATTCACTTCAACGGCTGCTGAATTAAGGACGGACGCGTCATCGATCTACATGAACAAGCCGCTGGAGGTGAAAGAGGAAGTGACCGCTTCTAGCTTTGTAGGCCACGGAACAATCCCGATAGGCGGCATTATTATGTGGTCCGGCGCAACAACTACATTGGGCAGTGAATGGGCACTTTGTGATGGTACATCATATACCAGGGGGGGGGTTACTCTTCAAACACCAAACCTTGTAGATAAATTTGTTAGAGGTGCCACCCTTGCCACAAACTCATTGAATCAAGAAGGTGGCGCTAACACCGTTGACTTAGAGGCAAAGAACCTTCCGCCTCATAAACACACAGGCAACACTGGAAATGGCGCGGAAGATGGTGACCATTGGCATAATGGTAATAATTGGGGTTGGTCTGGAAGCGGCAGTGGCAGTAAGAAATTCATTTATAGTGGCTATGTAGGGGCGAACGCAGACGGGAGAATTGGTCCCTATGGCAGTGCTCATCAGCACGCTTTTACAACGGATAATAATGATTCACAAAATACATTAAAATCCGAGGATTTTAATGTTGTACCTGAATACTTTGCACTCGCATATATAATGCGAATTGAATGATTTCTTTGGTTAAGATCTAATTTTGTGTAAGAGGCTGTTTCATTGGATTGCCATACAAAACTAGCGGCATGCGTAACGTTTAGCCTTGTTGCTTTTAGGCTTTTCCGAGGCATGGCCTCAGCAGTGGCAGGGCCTCTTGGAAATCAAACAAACCAAGGTCAAACGGAAGGTCTCGCACCACGGCGGTATGCCCGATCACCTTGATGCCAACAGAGTGGCTCTCCTTCCTCGCGAGTAGTGGGTTTTTATGTTGGATATGATAACCAGAAATATAGCGGTTTTGGTGGCGAGCGCGTTTGTGCTTGGCCAGGTGGGCGTAGTCCGTGCGGCAGATGCCAACCCGCCGGAGATGATGACCTATCAGGGCTACCTCGTGGACGGCAACGGCGCTGCGCTGGGCAACTCGGCCCCGACAAACTACGATGTGGTTTTCCGCATCTACAAGGCCAAGCAGGGCGGAACCGCCATCTGGGCCGAGCATCAGACGGTGACGGTGGACAAGGGCTACTTCAGCTTGTTGTTGGGAGAGGGAGCCGGGACTGCCAGTGGAGAACCCAGCGATGACCTCTCCGCGGCGTTTGACGGCACCGATGCCTCGGACCGATATATTGGCATCACTGTCAGTGGGCTGGGGGGGGCTGATGTGGAGATCGCGCCAAGGCTCCGGCTGGTGGCCTCGCCCTACGCCTTTACGGCCAGCCAGGCCAGACGTCTGACCGATGGTAGCGGCAATAAAAATTTCTTCAAGGAAGGTTCCACGCTCAAGCTGGGTGCGGGGGAGACCCCGACGCTGATGCTGCCGGAGGCAGGGGGTGCAACCCTTTCCGGGAAGTTGACCGCTCATCTGGATGGCCTGGGTTGGGGGGTGCAAATTGATAACGGTACACTGACGACAACATTTGGTGCGAATAACGCCTCATTTTTCGACTTCAACACGCAGTCGCCAGGCTTCCGTTTTGACAAGGCGATTTATGTAAAGGGGCATATCCTCAGCTATAACGAGGACACCGTCATTGGGCCAAGCAACGACCCGGACACCTATTTGAAGGTAGGCGAAAGTAGTAAAAAAATTACCGCCCAGGCCGATGAGTTTCAGGTTCAGGGCGGCAGCAACTACCTTTTGACCAAGTTCACCTCCGACAAGGTCGAGTTGCACACCGACGCCGACAGTTTTTACATCAATAAGCCTCTGGATGTTAATGGTAGAATACAGGATAAGACTGGATTTGTTTCACCCGTAGGATCAGTTATTGCCTTTGCTGGTAGTACGGCACCTGATGGTTGGCTATTGTGTGATGGCTCCAATTATTCGTCAGCTAATTTCCCTGATTTACATGCTGTAATCGGTACTAGTTTTGGAAGTACCGGTGGTAATTTTCATGTGCCGGATCTAAGAACACGTGTGCCTGTGGGCTTATCAAGCTCTAATACACAGTTTCAAGAAATAGGGGATGTTGGCGGTGCAGCCGAACATACCTTGAGTGTTGGTGAAATGCCTTCTCATCAACATGATGTAGCTAGACGTGATATTGATGATAGGGGTATGGGATGGGCAAGCGTACAAGCTAATGGGCAAAACGGTATGGTCTCAAGCTACAGTTATGGTAGTGATAATAACACTTATCATCCTTCTGACTCTGATGCTTATCATGCGAAACCAACAGGCGCAGATTCATCCCATAATAATATGCCACCTTTTGTGGTGATGAATTACATTATTAAATATTAAAATGTATTTAGGATTCAAACAATTTCTAGAACGGAACTGTAAGTTTTATTGGGGGGAATGTTCCACCCGTTGGGTCAATTACTATGTATTTAGGCTCCACTGCTCCTGCAGGATGGCTCTTGTGTGACGGAAAAGTATTACCCTCTGATGTAAAATATGATGCGCTTAATACAGTTTTAAGTAGTGCTTATGGTGACGTTGGTGGCCGAAGCAAGGTTCCAGATTTAAGAGGCAGAATGGCTGTTGGCTTAGATAATATGGGTGGAAATAGTGCGAATAGAGTTGTTAGTTCTTCAGCTGATAACATAGAGGGTGGAAGAGTTTGCATGATGAATAAGAGGATAAGAAAGATAGCGATTTTGGTGGCGAGCGCGATAGCGCTTGGCCTGCCGGGCCTGGCGCATGCCGCGGATGCCAGCCCGCCGGAGCGGATGACCTACCAGGGGTACTTGGTGGACTCGGCCGATCCCCCCGTGCCTCTGGGTAACACCGCCCCGGTGAACTACGACGTGGTGTTTCGCATTTACAACGTGAAGCAGGATGGGAACACCGAGAATATTCTTTGGGCTGAGCAACAGACGGTAACGGTGGACAAGGGCTACTTCAGTGTGTTGTTGGGCGAAGGCAGTGTCGTGAACAGCAGTGAACCCCATGACCCTCTTTCCACGGTGTTCGTTGGAAGTGACGCGCCGGACCGGTTCCTTGGGATCACGGTCAAGGGGTTGGGTGGTGGCGATGTGGAAATCGCGCCCCGACTCCGGCTGGTGACTTCCCCGTTCACGTTCCTGGCGGCTCACGCCGGGCACGCCGACAAGATCGTGGGTAGTGGCGGGGATGTGCTGACCACGGACGGCGGGAACATCGGGATTGGCAACACATCCCCCGATGCCAAGCTGGACGTGGCCGGGAACATCAAGGCCAGTGGCGCGGTTGATGTGGGGGGCGACGCCAATGTGCAGGGCCAGTTGGCCGTGGGCAAGTCGACCGCCCCATCCGCCACGCTGGATGTGGCGGGCACCGTCAAGGCCTCCGGTGGTTTGGATATCGACGGCGATTCAAGCATTGATGGCACACTCACGCTGAAGCCTGTGGGGGCCGCCGCCGCGCTCACGATTAGACCTGCCAGTGGCTCGGGATATAGCACGGAAATTTTCGCCACTGACGCCGGATCCTTTATAAGAAACAATAGCTCCTCGCGGAAAATATTTCTTGGGGCGAATAGTCAGAATACGATCGTCATAACGCCTGATGGCCGTGTGGGTATTAATGCCACTTACCCCACCAAGACGCTTGATGTTGGGGGAAGCATTGGGGCGAGTGGTGACATTACCACGTCCGGTTGGCTGATGCGTGGCAGCGATGGAATGGGTGGTCTGGTTGGTTACCACGGAACCGGCGGGGCTTGGAATTCAGACACGACCAACCCGATTTTCATCCTGGGGTCGGGGTATAAGCCAAGTGAAAAAAATCTCGACGGCATGTATGGAATTGGTTTTAGCCACCCCAATGCCAATTTTATTACTGGCAATGCCCACGAATGGGGATTGTATGTGGCAGCTGCGGGGACCGCCAATGCCTTTATCAGTGGGTATGCGCTTAGCGGCAGGTCTTATATCAAAAATAAAAGAGGAGGTTTGGGTGTAGGCACGGACAGTCCTGATACCGACGCTGCTTTGACTGCGTCAGGGGAAGACTCAACACTTGGTTACAGCTCCTGGCCTAAAAGTCTGTATGTCACTAATGAATCCGATACTCTTGGTGTTATCGCCGGGCCGGGGAAATTGTTTATGGGATTCCATTACAATAACACAATTTATTTTGGTAAGGCTGACTATGGGGGAATTGGACAATACTATGGATATATAAATGACTTAGGATGGAATACTTACTCAGACATCAGGCTTAAGGAGGATATTCAACCGATTTCATCGTCTTTGGACAGGTTGGAAAAGGTTAGAGGTGTGAACTTTAAGTGGAAGAATAGTAATCAAAGGTCTTATGGTGTCATTGCCCAGGAAATGGAAAAAGAATTCCCAGAACTTGTTAATGAGGCTCTGGATGGCATGAAAGGAGTGACTTACGATAATATCACGCCGATTTTGCTGGAAGGCTTGAAGGAGTTGAGGAGGGAGAAAGACGAGCAGTTGGCCAGGAAGGACGAGCGAATCAACCAACTCGAGGCCCGGTTGGCCCGGCTGGAGCAGCAGGTGGGTAAAATAATCGGCCAGGGGCAATAAAAATGCTCGCACACAAGAGACGATGATGCTAAGGGTTTTTCAGGGTGCAGCCCGCCGGTACGGCGGAAGGGTTGTCCTGCCGGAGCTGGCGCGGAGACGGGGGATGCCACCCCGACGGAGTTGCTCGAAGCGTGGAAGAGCTGATCGAATCGAACTGTTAATTTAACCGCAACAATAGCATTGAAAACAATATTCAATTGTCAATGAATACAAAACACAAGACGTGGGTGGCGGGAGCAATGCTTCTGGCGATGACGCCGTTTGCACATGCCCAGTGGCAGACGCAGTCGTTCGATCTGGTTCCCGGTTGGAATGCGATTTACCTGCACGTGGATGCCACGCATGTCGACATCTCGGAGTTTGCCAACGACACGGCGGTGGAGGAGGTGTGGATGTGGAAGCCCTCGGTGTCCACCGCACAGTATGTGGTCACGCCGGATGCGCCCACTGACTCGAAGTCGCGCTGGTTAAGCTGGAAGGGCGGTCTGGGCGATAATTCGTCTGAGTTCAGCAGGATGCCGGGCAACTTCGCCTATCTTGTTAAGCTAAAGAAGACCGTGGCGCAGGCTGTGGACGCTGGTGGCGAGCCTACGGGTGAGCTCACCTACGATTACGCCGAGCCTGCCGATCCGCAGTACACCTGGAACATCAAGGGCAAGCCAGTCGCGCCGATGTACCAGTGGACGACGACCGGCCTGAACTTTTTCGGAGTGCCGTCGGTGCCGGATAGTACGAAGAGCCTGTCTGATTACTTTCAGCTTGCCGGTTATCTGCTGCAGAACACGAGATTCTTTGCCTATATCGGGGGGGAGATCAGCAGCGGGACCAACCCGGTACAGGTGTACGGGACCCGCTTAAAAGCAGCCACGCGGGGGGAGGCGTATTGGATGGATGCAGGCGCGCAGTTCAACCGCTACTTCGGTCCGTTCAGCGTAACCTTGCAGTCTTCGGGCGGGGCGCATTTCGGGGACAAGCTCTCGGCTTATCGCGTTCGTCTGCGCAACATGACCTCGGACGATCTGACGGTGTCGCTGGCCGGGGTGGTGTCGGAGGCCGTGCCAGGCGGCCAGACAGCGATTGCTGGCCCCGCGCCGGTGCTGGTACGCGGCGCGCGCGACACCGCAACGCTGGTCTACGGCCACGCGGTTCTTGCCGATGAAGATCAATCGTGGACACTCAAGCCTGACGGCACGATCGGCTCAGAGGTGGAGGTGGTGCTGGGGCTGAACCGGACGACGATGACCGGCGCAACCGGCACACTGTACGCCAGCTTGTTGCGGTTCACGGACTCGCTTGGCCATTCGCAGGTCGACATTCCGGTGAGCGGCATGGTGGGTTCAAACGAGGGCTTGTGGATCGGTGCCGCCGCCGTCACGCAGGTGCGCCATTCACTTTCCACCGACTCGACGACTTTCGGCGATGTCGGGAGCGCCTACCCGCTGCGGCTCATTTTTCACAAGGAGAAACTCTCCGGCGTGACCGTGGTACCCAACGACATCACCGTCGGGTCCGGTGTCACCGTCGGGTCCGGTGTCACGGCCGACGCGGCGGTTTCGCAGGGAACCGGCGTCAGCGTCAGCGTTGGGCCAACGCCCCGTGCCTACACGAGCGGTGAGGTGCTGACATTCTCCGGGGGCGGCGAGTTGACACTGACGGCCGATGCGGGCGCCGGGGCGATCACGTTGACGGGGAATTTGACCGCAAACATTGCCGACACGGAAACCGTCCAAATAGAGGCGGTGTCGCAGGGAACCAACGTTAGCGTGAGCGTTGGGGCAACGCTCCGTGCCTACACGAGCGGTGAAGTTCTGACATTCTCCGGGGGCGGCGAGTTGACACTGACGGCGGATGCGGCTGCCGGGGCGACCACGTTGACGGGGGATTTGACCGTAGCAGACATTGCCGACGCGGAAACCGTCCCAATAGCGGTGGTTTCCCAGGGAACGGAAGTGTCCGTGCCCGTGGCAGCGTTGCCCCGGGTCTACTCAAGCGGCAATCAGATCGTGTTCTCCGGTGGGGGCGTGTTGACGTTGACGGCTGACGCGCCCGCTGGCGCAACCACGCTGACCGGCGACTTGACCGTGGCAGACATCGCGGATTCAGAGACGACCAGCACGGGCGCCACCCTGGGCTCGGGCGCCACGGTTGCGGTGACGAGCCTCCCGAGGCCGTTGTACGCCGGGGAGGCGATCGGGTTCAGCGGAGGTGGGGTGCTGACGCTGACGGCGAACGCACCTGCAAACTCTGTCCTGTTAACCGGTACGCTGACCGGGGCGGACATTGCCCAGGACGAGACCGGCGGAGCCAATCGGCTCAAGATGTTGCAGCGGGTGTTCGTGGGAACACTGGCCAGCGGGAACGACGGGGTGGCTTCCAGGGAAAGTTTGCTGGACGTTGCAAATCTGGAGACTTCGCAGCGGATCAGTTGCGTTCACCTGCCGGTAAGCGAGAGCAACCTGCCATGGGTATGTGGCGGGGGTGACCTTGTGCCGGGGCAGGTCGTATCGGTGACAGTGGATGTCGGCCACAACGACCAGGCGTCCAACCCGTTCCTGCATACCTACCACCCGGATCACGACAACCTGGCGGCGGACTTCAAGACCGTGCAGCCGGTGGGCCGGGAGTCTTACCGAATAGGGCGGGAGATAAAACTGACAATTGAATCACCGGGGAGCGGATTCACCTCGCTCACACGAACAGGGACGCAGTTGGCTGGTTCCTATGAGGAAACGATGACACTGTTTGGATTGGCGACAAGCGGTGCGGCAAATCAAAAGAGTTATGCAATGAAAGGGGCGTTTGTCCTGAATCGTATCAGCGACATCGCCACCTTGACCACCGAATGAAGATCACAAATATAAAAATACCGGCAAGTGGAGTGTTGGGCGGGATGCTGCTAATGGTGGTTGGCCAATCGCTTGGCCAGACGCTGCCGCTTGAGATTCGGCAGGATTATACTGCATACAACTACCAGTCTGCAGGCGGCGTGCCGTTGTCGATGGCTGTGGATGACCCCGCCGGGTCGGACGGGCGTGCGCCGAACAGTTCCGTACCGCCGCAATCAGAGATAACGCGCAACCCGCCAACGGCGAACCAGTTCGGGGCCCTGCTCAGTTGGGGCGCGGTGGCCAACCCGGATAACCCGGGGACTTTGGCTGTGCCCACACTCGTTTCCGGTATCAGCTATGTGGGAAATGCCAAAAACATCGGATTGCCGCATGGCCCTCAAACGGGCCCTGTTCGTGCAGTGCTACAACGCGCCCAGGTGGGTGCGCCGTACCTCAACCGGCCGGTGTCGTTCCTGTTCGGGGGCATTATTTCTCCTCCGGAGGAAGATGAAGAGGGAACAGGGCTGCCAGACTCGGTGTTGCCAAACACGTACTGGGTGGGCCAACCACACTTGATGGAGGGAGCCGAGGCAGATGCTGGGCATCCGGCCAAAGGCTACTACTACAGTCCTCATGCGCGGGCGGTCTTTGCCATTCAGCCGGGTCCGATAGAGGTTGCTTGGCTGAAAAGCGCCCCGCATAACGAAAACCCGGTATTGACGGTGTCGGAAGCCGTGAGCATTGGGACCAATAAAGTTGTGACCGTCACTGTAAGCACTCCCAACCTGAAGACCTCAGGGGCCTATCCTGCTGGAACCGCGATCATCTTTTCGGGTGGGGGCGTGCTGACATTGACGGAGGAAGTCCGGGTCGGTGCGGAGCAGTTTACGGGAAACCTTACCGTTGAGGCTTTGGCCGCCGGTGAGAAGTCCGTTTCCGGGGCGGAACATGTGCTCACTGAGGAGGAGAAAAATGACACAGCCAAGTGGTTTGAGTCGGTGGGCAACTATTATCGAGTGTACAAGAAGCGCTACGTGGTGTCCGGCAGTGCGGCCAAGACACCGAAGAAAATCTACTGGAACGAGGCTGGGTATCCCGGCCCGCAGGTCAGCATCCCGACGACGACCATCGGGGACGTGAACATCGTTTACAACAACAGCTTCCCGGAGTTTGTGGCGGAGGGTGTTCCCGCGCAGTCCGGTGGTGCCACGTCCAGTGGCGAAAACACCGATATAGCAGTTTACAAATACACATTGACCTATAACAGCGGCAGCCTGAAGGCGCTCAACACTGAGGGCCGCGTGTTCGTGGAATTATTGGGAGACCTCCGGGAGGACGGGGAGACGCGGTACCACCTCGGGTATGAGATCGTTGATGTATTCAAGCACTCCACGCCGGCGTCTGTGACGACTGAGTTGGGCGAACTGGTACAGCCTACTGTGGCGCCTGTTTCGGAGAAGGATGAGCTTCTTCACCCGGTGCCGTTGCTTCAGCTTGGTGCGACGGATTTCGCCCACATGACTGGAGGTTTTGGAGGAAACAAGATTCGTTACTACTCCGCGCGAGAAACCAAGAATCTGAACGACTACCAGATTCACTGGATGGAGGAGGGGTTGGAGGGCATCCTTTGGCCGGCCCAGCACGTTCGTTACAAGTTTATCTGGCCTGAGGATCCAGCACGATACAGCCACTATGCCCGCCCAACGGTTACCACCACCAGTTCGGCAGAATCCACTGCGGTCCAACTGCCACTTGATAACGTGCCATACATCCAGTACCAGGATCCGCTGGACGTCCCTCGCGCGCATCTTACGCCCACGTATAAGTTTTACACCGTTCTGGATGCTGATTATCCCCAGCACCGGACGCTGCTCCGCTTCAACTACGGGGAGAACGTACATTTCGAACGGGTCTTTTCATGGCTGGACTCCAGCGTAAAGGCTGAGTCACTGGGACAATCCGACCTCGGCGAAAACTTCTGGGTGCCGGCGAGGGATCTGAAAATATGGGGTACCAGTGCCGATCCGCTTGCCGGGCTGAAGTATGACTCCACGGCGGTGGATTCCCCGGTCACAACCCTCAGGACCGGCTTCCTGTCGAGCGACCAGTTGAACGCGCCTAGATACATTACCCAGACCGTTGATGTCGGAGCGCGCATTCAGGCGCCGACCGGCGAACTGGGCGCGAGCGGTACCAGCTATTGGGCTGGCTACATCCTGATTGAAGCCGGTAACGCCTATAACGAAAAAGCCTATATCGAACCGAACGCGAACGGCTTTGATGCCGCCAACCTGGGCGCAATCATCCCGGTAAACGCAGACCCGACCAACAACATTCTTGAGGTGTATTGGTATCGCAAAAATTCCGCTGACGCGACAAAGGGATTCACTCCAATCTACTGGCCGGCGGCTTTTGGGCGTTACACCCTTCAGTGGCCAACGGCGCCAAAGGAAATCGTGCTGGCCAGCAACGATGGCACGGGCGCGTTGAGCAGCCTTGAGGCCAAGGGGAGCATCTATGTGCAGAACGATTCGACCCTGACCGGATACAACCCCAACGAGGAGCACGCCCTGATGCTGGCGGGCCAGGGGTATGCGCTGCGGGACGACCTGAACGTCGTGACGACGGCGGGTTATTCCTCCCACCCGCATGTTCTCATAGACTATACGGCGGCGGACGGGAGACCGGCGATGAGCGTGTACAAGGTTATGCGCGAAAGGCCTGAGTCAGGAATCCTGTTTGACTATATCACGGAGGTCGGCCAGATGTTGCAGGCGCCGATGCCGTTGCCGCTGCTGGCCAAGCCGGTGGATGGAACGGGTGCGGACCGGAATAATTACAACAGTGAACCGGCCTTCGCATGGGGGGACGATCCAACGGGTTGGGACAGTGCCAGTTCAGCAGAACAGAGCACCTATGGGCATTATCAACAATTCACCTACGAGGATCGAAAGGGTGAGCATTGGGTGTTCCGCGGGCTGCACGCTGGGCCTCCGGCATTGGAAGTGGGTACCTATAATGACGGGACCGATTCGTTCGAAGAACAGCCCGCGCCAGCAACGGCCAAGGTGGGTGAGGCGTTCAGCTACACCCTGCATACATCCCGTAGACCGGCCGTGCTGACCATGTCCGCCTCGGAGAGCACGCCGCTGCCGGCCTGGCTGTCAGTTTCAACAAATTATCCATCCAACGGTTTGACGCTTTCCGGTACGCCTCAGGGCAATGATATTATGAGTACGCAAAGTGTTAATCTGGTGGTCACGCCTCTGGACGGTAGCGCGGCCGTCACTAATACGCTGAGCATTACAGTGTCTTCAGGCGCTGACGTGACGGCGGTGAGCCAGTCGCCGATGAATCATTCCTACACCACCAACAACGTGGAGCAGATACTTGGCAATCGCCCTCCGGCCTTGGCCAAGCCCCCCACGCCGGCCAATTCGTTTTCCATGCGCTTCTATTACCGAACGCTTCCCGGCTTCGCTTGGCCAGAGAAGAGCGCAGCCGAAAAACCGGAGGAGGGCGCCATCGTGCCGTATCTCCGTCCGGGAGGAAGCGATCAAGACCCCGGTGCCAGTTCAACCGACTCGCTCAATATCGTGTATCGTCCCGTCTGGCCAGCCGACACGCCGGTGCTCAACCTGAGCGAGACGCTGACCAACGCCAAGAAGGAACTGCCCGCGGTTCGAGGGCAAAGCAGCCTGAGGGTGCTTTACCAGCAGTCGATCGCAACGGCTGTTACGAATCGGCAGAACGCAGGTAGCGTGACCCTGCACGATCCGACCCGGGACAAGAGCTCCGCGTTGAGCAAGGTCCCGTCCTCGGTCAAGAAATCACCCTATCTTGGCAAGACGTTTTTCCCGAATTTGGCGCCGCACTTGTCCCAACGCCTATTCTTTGACCCCAACCGGGGAAGCGACGGGGAACTGGTGTTCGGCGGAAAGTTTGTGGACGAAGCAGTTGGCGAGAAGTATCTGCTGCTAAACGTGATGAGCACAGGCGAGGTCGGGAAGGTCAAGGGCTTGTGCTCTACGGTCGATCCGGACTATTCGGCCTGGGCCAATGCGGTAGACGGGTTGACCACGAGGGTGGAGACGTTTTACGAGCCTGCGGCCTATGAGGAAGGGACGGGATTTGGGCCGGGCCAATGGGTGGCGAACAAAAATGCTGTTCGGGTCAAGGGAATGTCCGGGGATTTTGCCGACGGAGTTAAGTCTTACGGCATCACCAATTTGGTCAAGATCACCCATGACGACTCGGCGGTGGATTCGTATGCGTTGAGCGCCAATGGTCCCGGCTTCGGTTATGTCACTCTCATCACCAATGACGGCAATGATCCTGACAAGAGCGGACTCCCTGTCAGCATTCATGTTATCCGTGTTGGTGAACCGGTTTACCGGGGTGAGATCAAGGTGCTTTATGCCAGTAATCCACTGGATGAGCAGGTCACCTTCCAGCACACTGCCGATCTGGCCGCTCAGTTTGACAAATTTGATTACGAATGGATGATCCAGCCGCCAATCGACGGCACACCGCCTAAGGTTTATTACGCCGTTGACGATACCGGTTATGACGAGACCAACACGACGGCGCTGGCC
>Ga0310121_10001277_pt1 | contig 26145 bp, 19 predicted proteins | sample CB27_Tmax_986_MG_FD_203504 | JGI IMG/M metagenome (GOLD analysis project Ga0310121, IMG submission 203504) | Marine microbial communities from Western Arctic Ocean, Canada - CB27_Tmax_986 | ecosystem: Environmental > Aquatic > Marine > Oceanic | place: Canada: Western Arctic Ocean | collected...
GGTGAAGGCCGGGCCGGCAGGCAGCACATCAGGAAGGCCTTTCGCCCCAGTTGGTGAAAGGCGAAGCGAGTTAGCCGGCGCTCCCTGCCGGTGCGACAAGGGTCGGATACTGGGGTCCCTGGACGAGTTCTCCCACAGGCACATCCACCGTGGCCTGCCGTTCGTTCCAGTTATCACCGGTGCGGCGCGTGTGACCCGGCATCAGGTGCATGATGTAGCTTCGTCGCGGGTTGTCTGTTTTGTTGCCGTACGACCCGTGGAGAGTGCGGCAATGATGAAAATGGCAGTGACCGGCCTTCACTTCGCAGGGAACGGGCGTGACCTCGGCACCTTGGGGCACGTTCTCCGGGCGCAGGGGCCAGTTTGGATCCTCGACGTCCACATCGTTGCGGTGGTAATTGTATTCCCAGCGATGACTGCCGGGGATGACGTGCATGCATCCGTTGTCGATCGTGGCGTCGTCCAGCGCAATCCAGCACGTGCCCAGATCGGCGGGGCCCACATGGTCCCAGTACGTGTAGTCACGATGCCAGGCGAGCACGGCCTGATTGTCGTGAGGAGGTTTGAAAATCATCTGGTCCTCCCAAATCCGCACCGGGCCGGCCAGCAGGTCATGTGCCAGGCTACCGATCGTTTCATCAGCGACAAGTTCCGCGAACAGATCGTCTCGGCGAAAGATGTTGACGACCTTCACCGCTGGCAGATTACCTTGGTTCTTCAATTGAACGGCCGCATCGCCACGCAGATGGGCCGGGAAGGGGATTCGTTCTTCCAGGATGTCCTGAATCCGCACTGTCAGTCGGCCAATCTGGTCATCGTTCAAAACGCGGGGTCCGGCGACGTAGCCGTATTCCTTGTAGTGATCAATCTGCTGCGGTGTGAGGTGCATGTGTCTCTGTCCCGGAAGTCTCGCGGTCGCGGTGACTTTGTCCGCAGTCTAACGCAAAAAGGTTGCCTGATAAATAAGCTTCTGAGAACCTCCGGCCGCAGGCACGGTTGCAGCGGATCCCTGTTTGTGATTTTGACCCTGAGACGGAAGGCTGACGACAACGAGTTCGCGTTATGATCCGACCCTCGAAGTGGCGAGCAGCAGAATGCCTGCTACCAACAAACACAAGGTGGTCGGTTCCGGAACTGCCTCGGTTCCATATCCGACGGCGCTGAAATTCGATGCCAGCGAGTTGTAGTCGCTCAGGTCGATATTACCATCTCCGTCGAAATTTCCCTGCCCCCACAGGTAGGGACCGTACGTGCCACCGGGATCAAAATTGGCAGCCAATCCGGTGAAGTCTGTCAGATCGATGTCGCGATCCAAGTCGGTGTCGCCGGGCAGGTAGGCGGAGCCGTAGCCGTGTTCGCTGGCGGCCAGGGTCAGCCACTGGTTCAAATCATCCACATTGACGACGTTATCAGAGTTCAAATCAAAGAGGGAATCCGTGGGAGGCACATCGGTGCCAAATACCGCGTAAAGAGCATCCAGGTCGTCCGTACTGCAAATACTGTCCCCATCGAAAGCGCAGGGACCTGCCGATTCGAGAATACTCCCTGGGCCAGCATTGAAGTTATTCGTGACCTCGGTCGAGGTCAACGCAAACGGGTAGATCCGCACGAGGTTGTAGTCGACTGGCGCCGCGCTGGCACCGCCGAGCTCACCGGGCCGCTGGCCGCCGAAGCGAAGATCGTCATGGATGGCGCTCTTCCAGGACCAGGGTTCCGCTTCAGGGTACAGGATCTTACCGGCCGTGACGTCCACGCCGTTCAGGTAGGTCGTCAGAATGTTCCCGGTTTCCTCGAAGGTGCCCACCACGTGATCGAACGTGGTCGTCGACAGCGTTGCGAAGTCGTTGACGTTTTCACCCATGCTGCCGAGGCCGTCGTCCCGACAATTTCCACAACCAGTGGACAGATCCAATTTCCCCTTATGATCACCGTGGAGGAAAAATGCCATGGCTCCGTTTTGACCATCATCGTCACCGAAGAATAGCACGGCAGCCTCGTTTTGATCCGATGAGTCGCCGTTTTGGCGGATCCACAGCTCGATCGACAGGCCGTTGATCACCTCGTCTATGATGTCGGACTGGCTACCGTTTTCGGCCATGCCGCCACGGTTCGGGCCGCCTCTGTAGAAATCGACAAGGCCCTGCCCCGGTACGTTTTCACTCATCAACTGGGGTTGGGTTCCCCCGAGATCGCAGCCACCACCACCCACACACGTACCAAATTCGTAGGAACCGGGTAGTGTGGGGCTTCCGTTGTTTGCCACGTTGTCCCAGGTGTTCGGGTTGCCCGGGTTGTCTGCCGCGTTCAGTGTCACGATCGCACCCGGGGTGACTTGCGCCCTTGCGGACGAGACCAGCCCTAGCATGAGGACCATCGCTCCACCAACAACCTGTGCGGATGTTACCCGCATTGGAAGGTCCTCCTCATGTTAAAGCCTTAGGCGACGATCAGGTGAACCGGCCGCCGCACTCTCAGTAAGAGGAGCCCGAACAACAGGCCACACAGAGTTAGTGTCACCGTTCCCGGTTCGGGAATGTTGATGGTCAGGAATTGATCGACTCCCACCCCGGGTACGGATTGCGTGGTTCCATCCGCCCAGAAGATTTCCAGGTCGACCGGCCCGTCGTGAGTCCCCAGTCCGAAGTGCAGGGTCAGATCGTTTTGGACCGCTTGCCCCGTACCCCCTTCCACCTGGCGAGTGATCGTCCCCAGTCCGGGCACATCAATCCTGACTTGCGACCCGATGGCCGAGCTGTTGACCAGGCTGTTTGCGCCTTGACCACCGACGAGTTTGACTTTGAGATAGTGATGATCGGGCCAGTTCGCAGCGCCCGGGTTCTTCCACACTTTTCCGTCGGCCATCAAGTCAACGAACCCATCATTGTTGTAATCACCCCAGGCTGCCTGTGCGACCGCCCCCCCACTGGAACTTGCTGTGTTCAGTCCGACGCTGGATGTCACATTTGTAAAATTCCAGTCACCGTCGTTGCGAAACAGCCGTGCTGCGGGGCTGCCATAACCGGGCGAAACCGTGATGAACACATCCAGACGTCCATCATTGTTGTAGTCCGCCAACACGGCGGTGTCCTGGGGTTCGACTCCCTCGGTACCCCGTGGGCCACGATTTTTGAAACGATAATCGCCGGCGGCTCCCAGACTTTCCCGGAACCTTGGCGGTTGGTTCCCCGGGTGGGCAAAATTGCTGACATAGATGTCAAAATCACCGTCATTGTTGAAGTCCCCGACAGCCGATCCCTGGGTGTGTGCCTTCCCTGTCAGGCCGTGCTCATAGGCTACGTCGGTCAGGCCACCGGACCCGTCGTTTTCAAACAGCTCATTCCGATTCGTCCAGTAGTTGGAAACGAAGATGTCCTGGTCGCCGTCCCGGTCGAAGTCAAAATGCGTGACCCCTTTGCCGTTACGAAGAGGATTGCCGTACCAGGTGTTTGAAAATGTATTCGCTTCGTTGCTGGTGTAGATCATGTCACTATCACCGGGAACCGGCCACGGTTCGCACCAGGCAGTCAGATAGTTGTCCAGGTAGCCGTCACCGTTGATATCTACCCAGATGATGTCACGGTGGACCCAGGCCGGAGTGATATTTGTCGGCAGGAACTTGTCTGAGTGATCTGTCCAGCTGGTGCCACCATTGTTCGTGTAGAGTTGCGGACCGGAGCCGCCCAGCTCACCGCTCCGGTAGCCCATCGCATCGAGAAACCCGTCGTTGTTGTAGTCACCGAGCGTAACGTTGAAGACGTGCGTGAAGCTGGGGAAAATGTTTCCCTGGTTGGCAAAGGGAGTTCCCGGATTGGTTTCGGCAACGTTCAGCCACAGGCCCGAGGGGCCTTGGCCGAAAATATCCGACCAGCCATCGTTGTTCACGTCACCCCAGGCGCTGGCAATGATGCCGCTCTGCACCGGCTGGAAATTGGCCGCCCGGGCCTGCTGTGTCTGCCAGAACAGACTGGACACCGTCAACATTGCCACCACGACTAGGCACCGCAGTGCGAATGAAAAAGTGAGTGAGAAGCCTGCGGCCCGAGCGATAGAAACCGGTGCCGGTCGCCAACGGCTCACGATGGAAATCCAACTGGAAATAAATTGCATCAGACGTTTCTCCAAAGGATAAAGTTGATCAGCGGGCCGGTTGTTCAAAACCTTCATTGCTACACCTGCTGGCTTGGCGATCAACGGTCCTTTCGATCTCGCCACCTCTGCTCACCATTTGTACTCGATACCAAATCCATTGGTTCGCGTGAGCGTCACTGTCAGCCTGATTTCATCTGACAAGTTGTACTGAACCACATCAGACAGATCTGCGAGTATCCCTTCGACCCAATCGCCGGGAGGGGATTCCGAACAACAGGCCACACAGAACCAACATCACCGCCCCCGGTTCGGGAATGGCAATGGTCAGGAATTGATCGACCCCGACCCCGAGGACCGTTTGTTCTGTTCCGTCGGCCCAAAAGATTTCCAGGTCGACGGGACTGTCGTGAGTTCCCAGGCCGAAGTGCAGGGTCAGATCATTCTGCACGGACTGTCCCGTGCCCCCTTCCACCTGGCGCGTGACGGTTCCCAGTCCGGGCACGTCGATCCTGACTTGCGAACCGATGGCCGATCCGTTGACCAGGCTGTTTGCGCCCTGACCACCGACGAGTTTGATTTTGAGATAATGATGATCGGGCCAGTTTGCAGTGCCCGGGTTCTTCCACACCCCTCCGTCAGCCACCAGGTCCATGAACCCGTCATTGTTGTAATCACCCCAGGCTGCCTTCGATTCCGCGCCTCCACTGGAAGTTTTTGTGTTCAGTCCGACGCTGGATGTCACGTTCGTAAAATTCCAGTCACCGTCATTGCGAAACAACCGCGCTGCGGGGCTGCCATAACCGGGCGAAACCGTGATGAACACATCCAGACGTCCATCATTGTTGTAGTCCGCCAACACGGCGGTGTCCTGAGGTTCCACCCCCTGGGTACCTCGTGGGCCACGATTTTTGAAATGATAATCGCCGGCGGCTCCCAGGTTCTCCCGGAACCTGGGCGGCTGATTGCCCGGGTGGGCAAAGTTGCTCACATAGATGTCAAGCTCACCGTCGTTGTTGAAGTCGCCGACGGCCGAACCCTGGGTGTGTGCCTTCCCGGGAAGTCCGTATTCGTTCGCCACGTCGGTCAGGCCGCCGGACCCGTCATTGAGCCACATGTTGTTCCGGGCGGTCCAGTAGTTGGAGACGAAGATATCCTGGTCCCCATCCCGATCGAAGTCGACATGTGTGACGCCTTTGCCTTTGTATCTGGGTCCAGACCAGGTATTTGAAAACGTTTCGCCCGCATTGCTGGTGTAGATCATGTCATTGTCACCCGGGACGGGCCACGGTTCGCACCAGCCAGTGATGAAATTATCCAGGTAACCGTCGCCGTTGATATCCACCCAGATGATGTCACGGTGAACCCAGGCCGGGCTGGTAGTTGTCGGTAGGAACTTGTCCCGGTGATCGGTCCAGCTGGTGCCTTCATTGTTGGTGTAGAGTCTTGGACCGGAGTCGCCCAGTTCACCGCTTCGGTAGCCCATCGCATCGAGAAATCCGTCATTGTTGTAATCACCGAGCACGACGTTGAAGACATGGGAGAAGCTGGGAAAAATCTCTCCCTGGTTGACAAAGGGAGTCCCTGGATTGGTGTCGGCAACGTTCAGCCACAGACCGGAGGTGGAGGGGCCGACGAGGTCTGACCAACCGTCGTTGTTCACATCACCCCAGGCGCTGCCAACGATCCCGCTCTGCACCTTTTGAAAATTGGCAGCCTGGGCCTGCAGGTCCGGCCAGCACAGACCCGATACGGCCAGTGCTACTGCGCACCGCAGTGCGAACGAAAAGTCGAGCGAGCAGCCTTTGAACCCGAGATATTTTGACTTGTTGTCCCGACGGGCCATCAGGTGGCGTAGAAGATTCTCGGCATACCGGTCCTTTGTCATCAGCCGTGACAGAGAAACGGGCACCGGCATCCAACGGCTTACGATTGCAATCCCACACGTCACAAAGTTCATCAGACGCTCCTCGCGCTACCTCAAAAGGAAAAGTTGATCAATGGATAAGTTTTTCACGGCCATCGTTCCTGATAGTCCGATGACTTGGCATTGGACAGTCTTTTTTCTAGCCAATTCAGATCACCACTTGCGCTGGACTTTGCGGTTGCGCACGGCGAGACCGCAAAAATAGCGAGGGGAAATTCACCACAGAGAGCGTCGGCAGGGCAAGAAATAAAAAACGCCCGTCCTCATTCGCCCACACCTCGATGAACCGCGTACACGCGGCGAGGGTGTTAAGATTGGCGTAGAGTCACGAGCAGTTCCACTCGACACATCAGTTTGAAGTTATATCACCCATTATTGTAAGCCAACGGGAGGCCGACACAAGCTTCTAACCCTGAAAAAAGCGTTTTTTTGTTTTTCAAGCGGTTTGTTTCAGCGGGACATGCTGCAATTCTCCCAGATCAAATCCGTCCTCTGATGGAACGCCACCTGTGTAAAGGGTACTACCAACGTCACTTATGTTGTTGGCAAAATATTGAACAAGAGTCCCAGGCAGGGACCGGCCTGGGTCGAAGAAACAGCCGGTTGAAAAGGGGGTGATGTTACGTGGTACCCCGGGCCCGTATCATTTTTCATGGCCGGTACAAAACACGCGATTGCATCAACATGAGTTTGGTCTCCCAACAAATCGAAACTGCCTTGCGACATTTTCGATCATCGGATCCGGTTCTCCAGGAGACGATCAAAAAGGTGGGGCCTTTCCGGTTGCAACTCCAAGGCGACCGTTTTCAAGCTCTTGTGCGATCGATCATCTCGCAGCAGATCTCTACCAGCGCGGCTCGCACGATTCGAGAGCGACTGGCAGAACGAGTGGCTCCGGAGAAGATCAGTGCCACTGTGATCATGGAACTCACGGATCGTCAACTCCGGTCTGTTGGTTTGTCGAAACAAAAATCAAGTTATTTGAGGGATCTTTCCCAGAAGACGCTGGATAATCAACTGCGTTTGAACCGGATCGGTCGACTATCGGATGAAAAAGTGATTGAGAAACTGACCCAGGTCAAAGGCATCGGTCGTTGGACTGCCCAGATGTTCCTGATGTTTTGCCTGGGCCGACCTGACGTGTTGCCTCACGATGATCTGGGTATCCGTTCCGCGTTGCGTAAACTTTACAAGTTGAAAGCATTGCCCGACAAAGCAGAGACAGAACAGATTGCCAGTGCCTGGCGCCCCTATGCAACCATCGCTTGTTGGTACTGCTGGCGCAGTTTAGACTTACCAAACAAGGGAGCGCTCAAATAGTAGGTTCCCGTACGAGTCGCTCTGTGGAAGATGGAGCCAGTTCCCAGAAGATATTCCGCCTGCTCCTGTCAGGAAAACGATCACCCGGTCCAGCACGTTGTGATGGATAGGGTCCGTCTCAGGGATTCTATTTCGGGCAGACGTCGAGGCGTTGTGTTGCCCACCGGTTAGAAGTGTAAACGGGGTTCCGGGAGCCATCAAATCGCCGGGCTGGTTTCAGACATAAACGTTTTTTGACAAGCGGTTTTGTTTGGCCGTGACTCGGACGAGCCGACCGGCCGCAAGTTGAAAGGAAAGAAGACACTGGTTGTCGGCTGCCATGGAAATCATCGACAGTTATAGTCATTGCGGGATCAGTAAGTACGAACCGATTGAACGGGTACGTGGTGTCATGCGCGGCGGGGACGTGGCACGGGCGGTTCTGGTTCAACATTTGGGTGAGTACGACAACCGCTACCTGCAAGATGTCGTGGCGGCTGATCCGGACCATTTGGCTGGCGTCTGCATGGTCGACCACCAGTTGCCCGATGCGTCTGGAATACTGAAGCACTGGCATCAAACGGGGTGTTTTCGCGGCGTGAGGTTATCAACGGACGTCTTGTCGGTCGCCCCGCAGTTGTTTTCGACGGCAGCCGAGACAGGACTCGTGATTGTGTTGTATGCACCCGACGGCATCGGCAGCTTCGTTGGACAAGTTGATGCGCTTTTGCGTGACCATCCCGACGCGCGTGTAGTCCTGACACATTTGGGAAACCCGCCAGTGGGCCAGTCTGCGGAGTCGGAAGCTTATCGGGCAGTGTTTCGCCTGGCGCGACACCCGCATGTTTACTTCCAGATATCCGGCATGAAAATGTTTTGCCCCCATCCGCACGAACCGCTTTACACGTGGATCACCTCGGCGATTGACACGTTTGGCCCCGATCGCCTGCTGTGGGGATCAAACTATCCGGTTGTGGGGGATACGGACGACTACCTTGCCGACCTGCGTCTGGTCACCGGTGGCCAGCTGCCCTTTTCCAAACCGTCCATTCCCGCGATCGCGGGTGGAAATGCGAGACGACTGTGGTTTGACAAGTAACGGCTCTCCTGAGAATGTTGTCTTCTCTGAAGGTGGGACTGGCGGTCTGAATGAGAATATTTCTGGTTCGCACTGGACAAAGTTCAACGGTCGAGGCCCACTTTTGTTTTTCCACGTGATTTGGGCTTCTGACAAGGTTCTTCGTTCGTAGACTAACTGAAACACCACTGAGTAACAGGGTTTGGACGCCGTCATCCATTCGAAGAATGATTGACAACTCCCGTTGGCACAGGTACAAGGAAACATAGGGGAATTGCTTATTCGACACCAACATAAGCGCGCTTCCATGTTGACGAGAAACATCATCTGCGTTGGCATCGTGACCATCGCCGGCGGGATCTGCCTAACGTCCATCTGCGACGTTGATTCTCGCGCCGAATCCGTGGAAGTGTCTCGGCCCTCCGACTCCGCAGAATCGGCGGCTGAATCTCGTGCTGATGAACAGGCAATTGCTGTTGAAGAACCCCTTGAGCGATCCGCATCCGAATCGGACCAGGATGAGCCATTGAGACTGGAAGGGGAGCGTCTGCGATGGGCCAGCTCGGCCTTTGCAGCCAAATGCGCGCTGTGCCACGACGAGGATGGTCGAGCGACTTCACTCGATAATCCACGAGCAGACCTGGTGGATAAGGCGTGGCACCACGGGTCACAACTCGTCCAAATTGAAGAGACGATTCGCGAGGGCGTGCCCGATACGCCGATGAAGCCCCAGGGAAAAAATTACACGGCGGCAGAGATCGCGGACCTGGCAAAGTATGTGAAGTTGTTGAGTCAGGAAATGCATGTGGAACTGGCCAGGTCGGAACGCAAGGCTGCTACGGAGTTGACCGATACGGTTGCCGCACAGTTGCCACCTGGACCCAGCCAGCAGTTTCGGGAGAAAGAGAATTTCATCGACGACTATATTTTCGGCAAGATGAAAGCTCATGGAATTCCCCATGCGCCCCTCTCGACCGACGCTGAATTTATGCGACGACTGTATTTCGACTTGTGGGGGCGACTGCCTGACACGGATGCGGTGCGGCAATTTGTTGCCGACGCGGAACCCGACAAACGCAATAACCTCATCGACCAATTACTGGGCCTCGATTTCATGGACCCTGACAAACCGGGGTTCGCGGGAAATCAAGATAACGACTATCGAGGCCCTTGGCTGGTGAAAAAACCCTTCTTGAATAAATGGACATTCTTTTTTTCCGATTTGTTCCGCATAGGCGGAGGTGGGACAAACAGCGGACCGGCCTTCAGAGATTACATCCACCTCTGTTTGAAGTACGAGATCCCCTATGACTACTTCGTGCGTGAATTATTGACCGCCACGGCGATCGGAGGCAAGGTTTCGGGGCCGGCTGGTTTTATCATCCGCCACAAGGTGGGAGGAATCCGTGATGCAGACGTGATGCATGAGGATACCTGCGATGAAATAACACTCTCGGTGTCGAAAATATTCCTGGGTGTCAATCTGGAATGCGTCTCCTGTCACGACGGGGCGGATCATCTGGAAAACATCAACCTGGGTCTGTCGAGAATCACGCGCAGAGAGTTCTGGCAGCAGGCGGCTTTCTTTGAGAACATTCGCATCTTCCGGGGCGACCCGCCCAATGGCATCGACTACGTGTTACTCGACGGACCGTCGTTGCGGCCAGAGAGGATCTGGCAGGGGGGAATTGCGCATTTTGAATTTTCGAGTCCCACTACCGCGGCCGGAGGACTGGGGTATCGGATGGAGGCTCCGAGTGTCATACGCATTCCGCGGGACCGGAACGAAAATGTCCATCCGCAGTATTTCATGAATGGGGAACGGCCCGCCCAGGGCACGAATCCTCGTCACGAATTGGCTCGCATGCTTACATCAGATTTTCAGTTCGCCAAAGCGACAGTGAACCTGTTCTGGTCCAAGCTGATGACGGTGGGCATTGTCGATCCGCCCTTCGAATGGGATTTGGATCGCCAGGATCCGGAGAATCCTCCTCCGGCCCCCTGGACGATTCAGCCTTCGCATCCGGAACTGTTGGATGCGCTTGCCAGAGACTTTCAGGATCACAACTTTGGGTTGCGTTACCTGATGCGTACCATCTGTCGTTCCAAGGCCTACCAGCTTTCCTCGCGTTTCTCAGGAGAATACAAGCCGGAATACGACCGCTACTATGCGCGCAAACTGGTGCGCCGTCTTTCGGCGGAGGAGATCTACGACGCCATTGTCAAAGCAACGAATGTTTTCGGAAACAATGTCAAGTTTGTCATGGAACAGGACGGCCTGCCGGACGCAGAGTTGAAACGATTCCTGTCCTTTTTCGGTCAAAGTAACCGTGCAACAACACAACCCGATACCAAAGGTTCGATCATCCAGGCATCACTGATACTCAATAGTGAGCTGGTCAATAAAAAATTGCTGGCCAGTACGGAAGGAAGTCGGGTCAACATGCTGTTAAAGAAAGATCCCCCTTTGGACAACCATGAGTTGGTTGAGGAGTTGTTTTTGGCGACGCTTTCGCGTTTTCCAACGGCAAGAGAAATGGCGGAGTCCGTCAGTCATGTTGAGAAGTACCGGAACCAGGGTGTTGAAGATCTTCAGTGGGCATTGATGAACAATCTGGAATTTATTGTTAACTATTGACCAGGTGCAGCGACACGTGGCGACGATACGGTCAGGATATTCGCTATGAGCAAAGAATCATCTCGCACAGAGACCGGCCGTTTAGGGAGTTCACCGGGTTGGCAAGACGCCCCCTCGAATTTTCCCAGCCTCACCCGGAGAGACTTTCTGCGATTCGGCAGTTTGGGGATCACGGGGTATTCTCTACTGCCGATCTTGAAGCCGCATAACGTGCAAGCCAACGCTGATGTTCAACCTCGGGGTGGTGCCGAGGTTTGCATTTTCCTTTTCCTGGCCGGAGGTCCCAGCCAACTGGATACTTTTGATGTGAAAGAGGGAAATTGGACACCGCAGGATTTCGATATTCAGACCATCCAGCAGGGACTGCGGATGCCTGTGGGACTCATGCCCGAACTTTCTCGCCGCACGGACAAATTCGCTATCGTGCGTTCATTGGAGGCGTGGGAGGCTGAACACAATCGCGGCATGTATTACATGCAGGCGGGTCGGATTTTGAGTCCTGCACGACTTCGCGAAATTCCCTCCTTCGGTTCGGTTGTTGCGTATGAATCTTTGCAACACCGCAAGGAGTCGGATTTTTTGCCCCCCTTCGTTTCGATTGACATGCCGACAGAGTTTTTGATCGGAAATGGAATGTTGTCACCCGAATCGGCGCCCATGGCAATGTTCTCTGATGCCCCACCACCGTTTGTGCTCCCGGATTCGCAACGAGCCAGTTTTGAAAGAAGGGCCGGGTTGCTGAAGCAACTGAAACCAAAAGAATACTCGCGCGGGCAGATTTTCGGTAACCTGGAGCAGTACCACCAGTCCGCTTATCCTCTGCTTAACGATCCTCAGTCATCCAAGATCTTCAAGCTGGACCCGAGCGAGAAATCGCGGTACGGAAATTCGGGAGTGGGAGATGCGTGTGCGATTGCGCGGAACATTATCGAAGCCGGGGCCGGCACTAAATTCATCTTCATTAACCACCCGGGCTGGGATCTGCACGCAGGTTGTTATGCCGGAAGTGTTGATGATAAATCCAAAGGTCAGTACAAAGTTTGCGCTCAGCTGGATGCGGCGCTGTCGAGTTTACTGGATGATTTGGAGTCCAAGACCGATCACAACGGGCGACGGTTGATCGATAAAACCCTGATTGCTGCTATGGGTGAATTTGGACGTACACCAGGTGATCCGACTGTTAACAAGGGTCGCGACCACTACCGTTATGCGGGTGTGGGATTGTTTGCAGGAGCCGGCGTCAAGAGCAAGGTTTTGGGCGCGACAGATGAGATTGGTGGTAAGGTTGTCGATACGGGATGGCACAGGCGACGGCCCATCTACCCGGAAGATGTTTTAGTGACCATGTACTCGGCCATGGGGATCGATTGGACGAAAAAGATTACGCAGACTCCCACCGGTAGACCGTTTGAGTATATCGAATCAATTTCACCCAAAGGTCGCATGGAATTCGCCGAGATCAGTCCACTGTTCGCATGACAACTTCTGTTCGTCAGGGAGTGTGCTGGATCAACCGCTGGCTGCGGTCATTCGTGGTGATGGTGGTTCTGTCGACGGACAGGATGACTACCAGTATCCGTGCCAGGACTGTTTCGCCGCTTTTAAGGACCAGGTGAACCGGTCGTGTAGCGACGTACCGCAGCCTGCAAATTGATTCCACGTCTCAGACCGGCGCGTCACTCCACGCGCGCCAGAACGTTTTCACCTCGTGCGAAGCGCGCCACGTTATCCGCCGCAAACTGGGCGCGTTTGCGGGCGGTGCCGTCAGTTCCCCCGGCAACATGCGGCGACACGCAAACATTTGGTAGCTGATAAACGGGGAGATTTGTCTGGGGCGGTTCATCGGCAAACACATCCAGACCGGCTCCCGCGATGCGTTCCTCGAGCAGCGCCTGGTAAAGCGCTTCTTCATCGACCAGTTCGCCGCGCGCAACATTGATTATGCAGGCTGTTGATTTCATCAGACCAATCCGACGAGCATCCAGTATGTGTCGGGTTTCGTCAGTCAGGTGCAAATGGACCGACAAAAAATCACTTTCAGCCACAACGTGATCCAGGTCATCCGAGTTGCCTAGAAAGTCGGGTTGAATTTCGTCCAATACCTCCTGTTCAATCGATCGCACATCGGTCGCCAAAATTCGCATGCCGAACGGCTTGGCGCGGCGCGCCAGGTCCTGACCACTGGCGCCGAATCCCACAATTCCAAGACTACGACCTTCCAATTCCATGCCCTGGGGAAAGTAGTATTTTCCCTTGAAAAAGTTTTGCACGCCCTCTCCATGGCGGCGCGAGAGCATGAGAACGAACATCATTGCACTCTCGGCCAGTGCCACACTGCTGAGATTTCCCGGGCAGTGGGCCAGCAGCATGCCGGATTTCAGGATCTTGTCGACCTCGACATGGTCCAGGCCATTGGTCTGGACCTGTATGAATTTGACGCCCGCATTGGCCGCTACGTCAATCAAATTGCCGCTGATGTTGCCTCCCAAATCAACGACTGCCTCTCTCCCTTGGAATTGATCGGCGAGGTCCTGATCACGGTCAAACACCCGCACATCAAAACGGTCGCAGAGGGTCGTTATCAAATTCTCTCCCCATTCGACATTGATATCCTCAACCGGATGGGGCAGATACAAAACCTTTAGTGGATTTTTCATTACACTCACAATTTGGTTCGAAGTTTTTTGATTTGTTGGCAGCCGTGGGTGAGAAACAGTTCATCGCCTCCCACGAGAATTACCTGATATCCGGCTTCCGTGGCGCGTTGCAGTGTGTTCAGTTCAAACGGAGAACGATAGAGACCGATTCCGGCAGGTTTGCCGGCACGTCGGGCAGCGTCGCGAACCTGTTGTTCTGCATCCTGGAAGGTCGAGTTTTCGAAGTCAAACGGTACTCCCAAAGAGATGGAAAGATCGGCCGGACCCAGAATGTAGGTGTCCATGCCTTCAACAGCCAGGATCGCGTCGATGTTTTCCACCGCCTCCTTGGTTTCGATGAGCCCGATGAACATGACAAGGTCATTAATTTTCTCCGCGTACTCATTTGTCTGCAGTCCGTATTGAGTCGCCCGGTGCGGGCCCCAACCCCGGTTCCCCAGGGGTGGATAACGACATGCGCGGGCACCTGATTCCGCGTCTTCTGCCGTGTTGATGAATGCGGCCAGAATTCCCATTGCGCCCATGTCAAGATAAAGTCGAATTTGTTCCTCATCCACTTTGGGGAGCCGAACAATGGGAGTTGCCGGAGTATTGCCGATCGCCTGGAGTTGCGATTGAATTCCGACGGGTGTCTGGGGCGCATGCTCCGCATCGAGGATGATCCAATCAAAGCCTGCGTGACCGAAAAGTTCTGCGATACCGGGTGATCCAAAGCGCAGTTGTGTACCAAAGGTGGTCTGTCCGGCGTCCAGAAGTTCTTTCAGACGGCTCTGCATTGTAACTCCTGGCGATCAGGGGCGTTTGGAGTGTGGCACGCAAACGGTTGACTTTGATTGGATGTCGCGCGATGGTGAGGCCGGTTCATTTTTTTGAACCGATGGAAAGGACGCATTCTACCCGCTACGGCGGCCCCTCTGCAATTAGCGGGTTGGTCATTGTCCCATGGGCTGCAGGAGACGGTCCAGACGGTGAAACTACCAACTCCGTAGTGATGGTGGACAAGATCGAAAACGAATTGGTTCTCCTGTCACTGCCCGTATCTCTGTGCTACGCTTTGTTGGGCACACCGCAGGTGACCGGGCCCCAGCGCCTTGTTGCATTTCTTTCCGATGGTTATTCATGTTTCAAAAAACTCTGCGTTGAAACCCATGAAACTTGACGATTACTACCAATCCGGCCGCACGGGCCTGTCTTTCGAGCTGTTTCCTCCCAAAACTCCAGCTGGTGAAGCCGCGTTGATAAAACACGTCGGTGCACTGATGGAATTCCATCCGGATGTTATCACCTGCACCTACGGGGCGGGTGGTTCCACACAGGACAAGACCCTGGAGGTCGTCCGTCAGGTCAAACAGAAGTTTGGCGTTCCGGTGGCTTCGCACCTGACTTGTGTCGGGTCCACGAAACAACAGTTAAGAGATTACCTGGATGCGGCGAGCCAACAGCGGGTGGATTACATCGTGGCTCTGCGAGGTGATCCACCACACGGAGAAAAAGAGTTTCGTCCCATGCCCGATGGGCTGAGTCATGCGAATGAACTGGTTGCCTTGATTCGATCTGAATACCCTCATTTCGGGCTTGCTGTGGGAGGCTACCCGGAAATGCATCAGGAGGCCCCCAGCCCCGAGATCGACTTGGAGAATTTAAAGCGAAAAGTTGATGCCGGGGCAGATATTGTGATCACCCAGCTGTTCTACAACAACGAAGACTTTTTCTCGTTTCGAGACCGCTGCGACAAGATCGGTCTGGCAGTTCCTCTAATACCGGGCATCCTGCCGGCGACAAGCTACTCACAGATTCAGCGCCTCGCCTCGCTGTGTGGCACAAATCTTCCACCACGATTTGTGCAAGCTCTTGTAGATTGTGAAGACGACGCTGAACGGCAATTTAAAATTGGTGTCGATTACGCAATCGCACAAGTCAACGAGCTCGTCCAGCAGCAGGTCGCGGGACTGCACTTCTACGTGCTTAACAAGTCACAAGCCACGTCAGCCGTTTTGGCAGCACTCGAAAGATCCGAGACAAAAAGATGAAAGAGCTGCCTTGGTGAAAAACCCCCGCGGGCTGAGGGTCCGTTGAATTTCACTGCCACGCCGGCAGCGGCCGGGGAGGCGGAAGCCGCGACATGAAATCCAGGGGAGACTAAATTTCCTCCATCGCTTCTCCACCCTGAAAGTGATGCGACTCATCGACGAAACCACGCAGAGGATTTGAGCGGTAAGGCTTTTGCAGTTTTCGTACGGCTTTGGATTCAATCTGTCGTACACGTTCGCGGGTTACGGAGAAGATTTTTCCAACCTCTTCCAAGGTGTAGGAATAGCCGTCCTGTAGGCCAAATCGCAAACGTAGAATTTCACGCTCACGATGATTCAATCCCTCCATTGCCATTTCGATGTGATGTTTAAGGGCTTCCTGGTTCGCATCTTCCAAGGGATCGTCGTCACGATGATCTTTTAGGAATTCTCCGAAGAAAGTATCTTCGTGATCCCCGACAGGTTGATCGAGTGACAAAGGTGCACGCGTCATTTTCATGATGACCCGGGTGTCTTCCAGGGAAAGTCCGGCCCGATCGGCTGTCTCCTCAGGCAGCGGTTCTCGCCCCAGTTCCTGGATCAATTCACGGGTCACCAAACGCACCTTGCTCATCGTGTCAATCATGTGAACAGGCACTCGAATCGTGCGACTCTGGTCCGCAATCGCACGCGTAATTGCCTGTCGGATCCACCAGGTTGCGTAGGTTGAGAATTTGAAGCCCCGGGCATGTTCGAACTTATCAACTGCACGCATCAAGCCGGTGTTTCCTTCCTGGATCAAATCCAGAAAGCTGAGACCCCGGTTACGGTACTTTTTGGCAATGGAGACCACCAATCGCAAGTTACCGGCAGATAAATCCTGCTTGGCCAAATCGTATGCTTCCTGGTGTTGTTTCGTGATCTTCATCCGTCGCTGCAGCGTCAAAGGACTCTCGAAAGTAATTCGCATAAGGTATCGTAATTCGGCCCGTAATTGCTCGAGACACGACGTGTTACATATTCCCGCTTCGGCTTCTCGAATCTGTTCCAGCAGCGAACACATTCGCTCTGAAATCTCGTTCAGTTTGTCGAGTAGCGGTTGAAGTCGTTGCCTCCGGAGATTCAGTTCCTCGACTAATCGCACCGCTTTGTTGCGCCGGCAGACAAGTCGCCGCCAAGCGGCGCGACGTTGGTCCAGAGGAACGCTTTTGCTGATAGCAGTGCGGAAATCAAGATGATTCTGTCCCAGCAGACGGCGAATGGTTTGTAAATTTGGCCCAATGCGGCGCAAGATGCGAGACTTTTCCGCGGTGTTGGTTACGGATACCTCGATCGTGCGATCTAATCGCAATTCGCGACTCTGTACTTTCTCTAGCGCGCTGGTCGCGCCCTGAAGTACAAAGTCGTTTGCTAACAGGCTGTTGCGAAATCGAGTCCGTGTTGCTTCGATTTGCTTCGCTGCCGCAATTTCCTCAGGCCGCGACAACAAGGGGATTTCTCCCATTTGCATCAGGTACATGCGGACTGCATCGTCAACTGCCGATTCTTCCGTGTCTTTTTCGGTTTCGACGTTATCTTCTTCGTCTTGTTCGTTGGCTTGGTGGCCATTAATCGTGTTTTTGTCCGAATCTGATTTAGCGTGGCCGTTTGAATTTAATGTACCGTCGGCATGGGGCAGTTCATTCGATGTTCCGGACTGGCTAGAGCCTGAAACAGTACTTTTCGATATGGCCAAAGCAAGACTCCTAAAAATACGAAATGATGGCCTGAAAGGAGGGCACGAGTAGCGACACCCGGTGAAGAAGCATTTGGGGTGCCAATTTCTTAGCCTGCGCTCTGGGAGAGTACTCAAACCCCTAGGGTATTGAGACTTAGTGATTTTAAAAAAGAGTACAGCTGGATTTGGTATGAGATCTGTGCAGTTTCTGCTGCCGGGCGTGTTGCGAAATGCGAACATCACAAGTTGCGGAAACTGAACATGGGTCACCGACGGTGGCGTGGGGGAAATGAGTGACGGGATAACGCCACCTCACATCTGTGCAGCCGCGCTACAAATCTGGACTCGTTAAAACCGTGCCCTCCGGCCGTTGTTCCGGGAGCAGTCTGGCCGAGATTGCGAGGTGCGGCAGCCTGATGGAGCGTAACAAGATCGCGAGCTTTGAAGAGAAATCCCGTTGAGAACAGCAGGTTTCAGATTACGGGATTGGATAAAGTGCCAACGCCATCGATTGTGATCTCGACCACGTCTTTTCTCCGTAGAGTGAATTCACTGTCGGGTACAATACCCGTACCCGTCATCAAGAGAACTCCATAAGGGAAATGGTTTTCGCGAGTGAGCCAGCCGGTGAGGTCTTCAAAACTGCGTGCCATCTGTTCGATCGATGTCTGTCCCTCAAAAAATATTTTGTCGTCTCGCCAGACTCTCATTGAAATCCCTATTGTATTCCGATCAGGCATCGCCGAAGCCAACGTGATCCATGGTCCGAGGGCGCAACTTTGGTCATAAACCTTGGCCTGTGGAAGATAAAGCGGATTTTCCCCTTCGATGTCACGGCTGCTCACGTCATTTCCTATCGTGTAGCCCACCATTTCGAATCGCGAATTCAAGACAAGCACCAATTCCGGCTCGGGAACGTTCCAATTTGAATCTTTACGGATTCGTATCGCCTCCTCCGGGCCCACAACACGGTACGGCATGGCCTTGAAAAACAATTCAGGACGTGCTGCCTGGTAGACTTGATCGTAACACGAAGCGGCTGATTCGGATTCTTCCATGCGCGCCGTTTTACTCCGCTTGTAGGTCACTCCGGCAGCCCACACTTCCTGCTGGTCGATAGGAGGCAATAGCTTTACAGTGTCCAGTCGCATTGACGTCGTCATCGAGCTGTCCATGGCATCGACCGTTGCGGCGGGATCCTTGGATTCAAGAATGTCACTGAGCGTCAGTCCGGGGTCCTCTGCCACTTCCAACGGCACCAGCTGGTCACTTTCCACACGTGCCAGCCCCCGAGTACCTGCCACTGTCTGGTATTTTGCTAAACGCATGGTGTCGACTCACTTTCAAAGGACAGTTGTTGGACCACTTGACCCTCGCTGGCGGGTGGCTTCCGGATAGGCTGGAGACCGTCGTCCAGTTATTCTGGGGGCCCTTCTGGTTCCAGGCGAACCGGGAAAAAACGTGGATTTGGAAACCACTTCTGCATACCGCCATCGTCTTGGATTCACGAACTCCGTCAAGCCCAGCGCCGCCGCTTGGCTCCAAAAGATTTTTGGACCGTTTTCTCGACAGGCTGAGCGTGGTGACCGGCTGGAAAGGATTGCCCTGGAAATCATGAGCCGTCAGATTTCCTTTCCTCCGGGGCGACCGAGGGCAGGCTCAGGGAAAACTGAACCCGGCAGCTGACAATTTTTCTGACGTCAAGCGGCCATCATGGAGTGCGGATGCGATCAGGGCGACGTCACAACCAACCTGTTCCAATTTCGAGAGATTCTCCAAGTGGCTGATTCCACCACCAGCAATCAGCTCCCATTCACAAGACATGTCTCTCAAGGTACGGCACAGTGCGAGCGTTCCTACGCCCCGGCCCATGCCCACCTGCGCCAAGTCGAGAACGATGATACTGCGGATGCCCATCTCCAACACGGTGGCTGCCACCGCTTCGGCGCCCATCTCGAGCCACACATCGTGAGCATTACAGATTTGGCCGTTTCGCAGATCAAGGCTGAACACCACCTGTTCCGCGTCCAGCACCCTCAGAATCGAGCGAATCTCTTGAGGACTTTTGACCGATTCGAGGCCGACGATGAAACGGGAAATAATTGGTTCATGCTCTGTGGCTTTTTGAAGGAGAGCCGCACGTTTTTCCGATGCCAGGCCACAGTCAAGCCACAACCGCAAGCCTGTCGCGGCGAGAGCCCGATAGAGTTCCCAGCGCGGTTCGTCGCCCCCAATCGCATCGAGATCTGCCACATACACTTCGCTGGCACCGAAGTGTTTGACAAAGCCACTTCCAATAGCTGTCGCTGTGGCGTCCTCGGCCAGCATGCTTTCGATTGGCCGGTACGCGTCGCGTTGCCCTGCAACTGCGTGCACAACCACGTTTCCGGCGAGATCGATGACGGGAAGGATACGCATGAAGGTTGTGGATCAAGTGGCAGGTGAAGTCAGATACTGGATTCGATTCTAGGTTGCTGCCGCAGAAAATACATCCCGGCCAGAGAGAAACCCCGGTAGGTCAAGCCGGCCTGGGTCTTCGTTCCGCCTGCTCCACCCCGATGACAAACAGAGTGCGTTCCATCTTGTCTGGTGCCTGGCAAACCCGTATGCGTCCTACGGCCTAGAAAGAAAAATCGTCTGCGGTGGCTTGACTACGAAAGATTGGAAGATGGCGATAATAGACCTCGAGGATCATGGTGGCCATCGAGGTGCAGTAGTGGCGGCCGCCTGATCCTGCGTGACCACCGGGCAGATGCCAACTGCCCGCCGGGTGACCACGCTTGGATTGAGTGACGATTAAATGCTCCCGCATCTGTTCGTTCCACTTCTCCCATATATCACCTCCGTAGTGACGCAACACCTGAGTCGCATAATAATTGTAATAGAGGTTGGTTTCTGCGGGACCGTGTTCACCGAGTGCTTTCACACCTTGCTGCAAAGCTTTGTTGTCTCGGTCCCAGCCCAGATACATGCGGCACAGAAGACCAATGGCGGTGGTCGCACTGGATGCACTACCGCCGGGATCTGTGTATCCGTAAGTGGTGCCACCATTGGCCTGCACACTGTCCAGAAAATACGACGCCCCCCGGAAGGATTCTTCACTGACCGTGAGGTAGGCCATGTCGCCACTTTTGAGTCCCATCAGTGCCCAACCGACCACCGACGTGTCGCCACGTTCAATCGCCGGGTCTGCCGAATAACGCCAACCTCCGTCCGTGGAATATTGGGCCCACATCAAATAATTGAGGGCCATTTGTGCAGGGCCCATCAGTTCCTCGTCCTGGGTCATTCCGTAGGCTTCACAGAGCGTAATCGTGGCCAGCCCATGAGAATACATGTTTCCTCCCGGTTCCCACAATTTTCCGAGTTGTCCCTGCTCAACGGTCATGGAACGAACGAGAAAATAAAGACCACGCCGCACCTGCTCCTGATATTTCCCCTCTTGATGTGTCTGGCCCGCACCAAGGAAAGGTAGCAGGCCCATGGCCGTTGCACCAATGCGAGCAGTCTCAAGCGTCCCGTGGTTCTTACACCGGCCCTGACATTTTCCGCCCCGATGATCGAAACTCCATCCTCCATCGGCACGCTGATGCTTGGAAAACCACTGCAGGGCCAAGGCAACCGCAGCTTCACTTGCATCGGTGCCTCCTGCCTGCCGAAGATGTTTTCCCCGGGCTTCCACGCTACGACCGGATAGACCTGACCCCGTCAAACCATCCATCATGCCCATCAGATCACCCGAGGGTGCTGTTAGTTCGGCAAAGTCGCTCAAGTTGACATTAATCCCAGCTGACGCGACCTCGTCCGTTGGTGAGACCGAGATTTCTGTGGAGAATGTTGCCAATTGGTCGACCGGTTGAATATCATCCGTCGGCGAATCGAATTCCACGAGTTGTTCAATCTCTTGATCCACAAACTCTTCCAACTCCTGCACCTGGTCATCGGTCTGGTTTAGAATCACTTCCCTGAAAATTTCCAGGGCGGGAGCCGGTATATAAACCAGTGCCAGAATCAAAACGATTGCCGTATGAATCATGGCACTGATCAACCAGCTTGGCAGTGCGTTGAAGATCAGAAAACTTCGCCAGAAGGTGTTCGCTTCCTCGCCATGATGCAACTCGAATCTTTCAGACTCGATCGCCGGCGTACCGACATCACCCCGCTCCGCAGGCAATTTGTCTGGGGAGTCAGAAAGCGGTTGAGCGGGTGCCACAGTGCGGGAGGGGGCTGGCTTTGCCGGAGGGGGCATCTGGCTGCCGGGCGCGGGCCTTAACTCGAGATCCTCGTCTCCGGTACGCCGAATCGTCTGAGGCGACTTGATGACCGGTGGCTTTTCAGCCATGAGAACTTTCTCCATTCCATTCGGGATCCCACCCGAATCAACAATCCCAAGCTGAGTCCTGACAGCCAAACAAGCGAATCGGCTCCCAGCCAAATTTCAGCACTAGTGTTGCAATGCGGGGGAAGAAGCCAGACCTTTATCCTAATGTATCGATGATGCACCTGCAAAAGCCTGCCAGGGACCGTTTGTTCCATCCTGGCTGGCTGCGTGAGAATTTCCGTAATCCTGCGGCTTCCCTCTCCCATTGGGCCGGTTGCTTTCTGCAAAGCGTTCAACTGGTAGTGCCCGCATGAAACACGTAAGAGACCATCTTCGGGGTTTGCCACCGAGTCAAGTTGGATGATCAGGCAATGTTGAACAGCAAGATCCCACCGGCCTGGCGGTGGAATGAACCACCAGACGGAATTTGACCCCTTTTACCAGCGGTTTCTGCAGGAATCCGGGCTTCGGCTCTAGCGTCAATGCCCGCTTCAGCGTTAAAATCCAGGGTTCGTGCCTGGCTCAGCCTCAAACCTCCGCATCAGCAAACACTACGGGAATCGACATGGCGACGAAAAAGAGTGGAAAAAGCAAAAAGAAAGTAGAAGTTATCTTCCTGGTGTGCGAAGAAACGGGCGACTATAACTACACGCTCCGGCGAAAATCAGGGGGCGAAAAACTCAAGTTGAAAAAGTACAGTCCCCGTCTTCGCAAACACACGATGCATTCCGAAAAGAAAAAGTAGAACGGATTCCCGCGCCGCTGCTGTCTTTTTAATTTCGAGCGGCGTAGTGTCAGGACGATATGGAAAAACGCTGGTCCATTTATCCTCACGACGCAGTTCAAATCCAAGACCTGGAACGTAGCGCCGGAGTACCGGCTGTTCTAGCGAGACTTCTTCTCTGCCGTGGGCTCGATGACCCGCGAATGGCGCGAGAGTTTCTCGACCCGAAGCTTTCCGGTTTGCGTGATCCGGACCAGTTGCCGGGAGTCAGCCAGGCTGCCCAACACATCTTTGCTGCGGCCCAGACCAGTCGACCGATCACGGTTTTTGGTGACTACGATGCGGACGGCATGGTCGGTACGGCTCTCTTGTATCGCTGTCTGAAATTGATGGGCGCCACTGTCGACTATTACGTTCCCAATCGACTGGATGAAGGCTATGGCCTGAGTGACGAAGCTTTGCGAATGTTGTCCAAGCAAGGGACTCAGGTTGTGATCAGTGTTGATTGTGGTATCGCGAGTCTGCAGGAAGCGGAGACGGCGCGGGATCTTGGATTGGAATTGATCATTACGGATCATCACGAAATGCGTCAGACGTTGCCGCAGGCAGCGGCCATTGTGCATCCACAACTACCGGGGCACGATTATCCCTTTGCGGGACTATGTGGGTCAGCCGTGGCATTCAAATTGGTCTGGGCCCTATGTCAGTTGGCCAGTGGATCACAAAAGGTGTCTGCTCGTTATCGCGAGTTTCTCCTGTCGTCGGTGGGGCTTGTTGCACTGGCGACGGTAGCGGATGTGGTGCCCCTGTTGGACGAGAATCGAGTCCTCGTGAAACATGGACTGGAAAGTCTGAAAGAACGGCCTAATCCGGGCATGGCTCAATTGTTGCGAGTCACGGAACTCGACCGAAAGCCTTTCTTGCAAAGTGAAGACCTAGCTTTCACGCTGGCACCCAGACTGAATGCGGCCGGTCGTTTGGGCCAGGCCGGATTGGGAGTGGAATTGCTGGTTACCGATTCCGATCAGCGGGCTACTGTGCTGGCGAAACATATCCACGAACTGAACATCAAACGTGACAGTTTGGAGCGGAGCGTGTATTTGGCGGCCAACAAGCAAGCCACGGAGCAGTTCGATCCCGAACATGACCCGGCTTTGGTGTTGGCGGGTCACGGTTGGCATGCGGGTGTCATCGGGATTGTGGCGGGGCGACTGGCCGAGAAATATCATCGTCCCGTGGTACTGATCTCACTGGATGAATTGGGAGTCAAGCCAGGGGTGGGTTCGGGGCGCGGTGCCGGAGTACTCAATTTGAACGAAGCGTTTGCGCATTGCGGCGCACACCTTGTTTCCCACGGTGGCCATGCGGCCGCGGCCGGGTTGCGGGTCACGGAAAAAAATCTGGCTGCCTTTCGGACTGATTTTTGCGAGTATGGAACCGATCACATCGCGGCCGAAGACCGCGTGGCCTGCGTGCAGATTGATGCCGAGACATCGCTAGCCGCACTAACGTTGAACACGGTCAAACAAATTGAACGTTTGTCACCCTTTGGCCAGGGCAACCTGCGACCCACCCTGAGTACAACGAACGTGACACTCGAAGGCTCGCCGCGCAAGATGGGAGGCGGAGATCGCCACTTCAGTGCCAAGATCAAGCAGCACGAACTGGTCCTGCGTGCCGTGGCGTTTGGCAAGGGAGAATGGGCGGATGAGCTGGCGCAGCTGGAGGGCCCGATCGACATCGCCTACCGTCCGGTCATCAACGCGTTCAGGGGACGACGCTCCGTAGAATTACAGCTAGTCGACTGGCGGCCTAGTCAGGTCGCCGCGGCCGTATCCAATTCGACGAGCTAGCCTGATCAAGCTGGCAGCCGCCAAACAATCTTGATAGTAGCCGCGAACCAGAAAGGTTTCGTGATCCGGGGCCAATCAAATTGCCTGAAAGGTTTGGGGTTACCTGTGGATCCTGTTGGTGCAACGGCTCTTTCAGAACGAAGGCGTTTTCCAGTGAAAGCGGTTGTCATGGGACTTCCCCGCAGAACGAAGTATGCCGAAGGCCAGTAGAATCCACGTGCGAGAGGGAAACACAACACTAGGCTGGCTAGACCGCTGGTTCGCAATCATTTGCCGGCCTTTCCTGTTCAACATGGACACTGCTTCTCACCTTACGACCGCTCGTCTCAAAATGGTCCAGCATCATTTGAAAGATCGGGGCTTGCGCGACCCACGGGTGTTGTCGGCAATGGAACGGGTGTCGCGAGAACGTTTTGTGCTCCCGCAGCACGAGGACCGTAGTTATGCGGATGAAGCCTTGCCGATCGCCTGCCAGCAGACGATCAGTCAGCCTTACATGGTTGCGCTGATGACAGAGGCTTTGGATTTGACGGGCAGCGAGCGGGTGTTGGAAATTGGTACAGGCAGCGGTTATCAAACGGCGGTGCTGGCGGAACTGACTCGAGAGGTGATCAGTATCGAGCGTCACGCGGCGTTATCACTGGCAGCGCGCGAAGTGCTTGACGCGCTGAACTACGACAACGTGGAATGCATGGTTGGTGACGGAACTTTGGGTCACGCGGCGCGCGCACCCTATGACCGCATCATGATTACGGCAGCTACCGCCACCGTTCCCGAATCGTTGTGGGACCAACTGGCTGAAGGTGGCATTCTGGTCGCCCCGATCGGGCCGCAGGATGTACAGACGTTACAGGTCATCCGCAAAATAGAAGGTGCCGCCTCACCGCAGTCTCTGACGGCCTGTCGGTTTGTGCCTCTGGTTGGTTCCCAGTGACCAACATTGCCTGGCCCATCGTCTTATGCCTCTTTGCCACTTCACAGCAACAAGTTAGACTAGGTTTTACCACGGGGCGTGGCTCAGCCTGGTAGAGCGCTGCGTTCGGGACGCAGAGGTCGCTGGTTCAAATCCAGTCGCCCCGACTCCGATAAACCCCGGGAAACGTTCTGTTTCTCGGGGTTTGTGTCTTTCTTGGTGCCACTCGGCAAGTCTTCCGAATTGCCCACAATTGACCAGGATTTGCTACCCTTGCCAGTTTTTGGTGCAAATTCTGGAGCAAACGGTCGAGCGGTCGCGTTGTCTGTCCCGGTCGCCTTCGCCTGGTGGGGGCTGCGGTCAGTCGCGGCGTCGATTAACAACGGTGGCAATGCATCAAGCGCCCCGTGAACGTCGAGTAGTCGGGGGTCAGTGTAGACGTTCATCGTCAGGTCGATATTCGAATGTCGCATGGCGGCTTGAGCGGTGCGCGGTGCGACCCCACCTTTGCTGAGGTGCGTACCAAACGTGTACCGCAAGGCAATAATGTCCACCGTACGACCGCGATCGTCTTTCTTCGGAATGTCGGAAAGCTTCAAGTCGCGGTTCAGAATCCTCAGAAAACCGCTTGGCACGTTAAACACCTGGAAATCTGACGGCAGCTTGTTGGGTATTTCTGATCCTTTTGCTCGCGCTTCGGTTTGCATGTTGGCAAGGCGGTCATTGAGCCATTGTTGCATCTCATCCGCCAGGTCTTCCCGCAACGGAATGTCGGTCCCGCGACGGTTCTTTTCCGCCCTCGCATCAAGCACGGCAAAAGGCAGCGGTTCATCCAGTTCCAATTGCCCGACCGTCAGCGAAGCGAGTTCCGACTTGCGCAGCCCTGTCAGCAGGTAGGCTTTGTAGATCAGCACTCGTTCTCG
>Ga0310121_10001280_pt1 | contig 26104 bp, 32 predicted proteins | sample CB27_Tmax_986_MG_FD_203504 | JGI IMG/M metagenome (GOLD analysis project Ga0310121, IMG submission 203504) | Marine microbial communities from Western Arctic Ocean, Canada - CB27_Tmax_986 | ecosystem: Environmental > Aquatic > Marine > Oceanic | place: Canada: Western Arctic Ocean | collected...
TCTTTTTCATACAAAAGAAAACTTTATAATACTAGAATATCAACAACCTTTATTTTTCTGTCAAACAAACACATCTAAAAATAAAACAGATGGACTGACAGTAGCACACGGAAAAGGATATGATACAACAATGTTAACGAATGTATTTGCTAAATTAAGCAAACAAGTTACACTTGTGCCTTATAAAAACAGTGGCGCTATGCTTAAAGGTATATTAGGCGGTGACGTTGATATGATGTTTAACAATCAAGGTAAGTCTTTAAAATTTATTAAAAGTGGAAAAGGCTATTGTTGGGGCAACACAGGTACATCAGAAACAATTGGTGTTCCATCGGTATATGATGCTTACAACATTGATAGTCAATTACCTTTAATGCAGGCAACTGTAATTGGTACAAACATTGATGTTAAAACAATAAGAGAAGTTATAGTAGAGATATCTAATGAAGATGCTTTAACAGAGTATCATACATCAAGAGCTTTATATAGACCAAGTGGTACTTGGGATGAAGAACTAAAATTAGTTCAATCCATGGAAGGACTATGGGCAAACTAGATTTGCATAAAAACACCATAAGCGAGTTTCACGACAACCTTATGGTGTTTTATAAGTTATGTAAAAAAAAACAAGCAGGACACGTTGGCTACTGGGTTAAGTCTTTGAATCAAATGGAAATTCCTGTGTTTGATGTTAAAAAAGATACTGTAGAAGATCGTACCATACTACGAGATAAGAACTGGGGTACTAAAACAAAGTGGCGTGACTACATGAAGTCGCAAGGATACAATAAAAATAATACAAAACTGCTTATGGTAGACCACGATAATCTACCTCCCGAGTTAATGCAGACTTTATTACAATTGCCTATTAAACATCCTGTATTCAGTTTAAACATACAACCACCTGGAGGAATGGTACCAGCACACGAAGACACTTGGCGAATATGGTATGATAAACATCCAGAGTTAGCAAAAAAATATACATTTAAAGATACTGCATTTTTTATAGTATTCTTAACACGACAAGATACAGGACATTCATTTAGTGCAGGTGAGACTTGTCTAAATTGGCAACCCGGAGACATTATTGAAATACCTTATTATTGTAATCACGCAACATCAAACGCAGGCTTTACTCCTAAAATGCTAGTACAATGTTTAGGCATTAAAAAATGAGTTGGGCATTAACCTGCAACAATAAAACATTTACTAATAAACTATCTGCTATACGTGAACAAGTAGCATCTAAACAAGGTTTATACTTTCATACACCAAAAGCATATAATAATTACGATTTTACTATTGAACCTAAATTATCTTTACAAGAACTATGCAAACAAAAAGCATTACAATTAAGAGAAGAAAACGACAAAATAGTTATTTGGTACAGTGGTGGGTGCGATAGCCACTATGTATTAAACACTTTTTTACAAAATAAAATTCCAATTGATGAGATTGTAATGGTTAAAAGTGGATTTTCAAAAGCAGATTTTGAAATAGATCAATACGCACTTCCGTTTGCAAAATCAACAGGTATAAAGATAACTGTACAAGAACCAACTATTGATTACTATAACAAATACTATTTGAATAACGAAGAAATGCTAGGAACTACAAATGGTTTTTGGTACCATTTCCGTTTAAACAACCATTTTGAAAATGTACAACATCATAACTTAAATGGAGTTGCTCATATATTTGGCAACGAAAAACCTACGTTATGTTTTAATAATGGTAAATGGTACACATATTTTTTAGATGCAGAAGTTTCACCCCAACCCTATCAACTTAATTTCTTTTGTGATGATCCTGTTATACACAGTAAACAATGTCATATGCTGATTAACAATATACAACTACATAAAAACCAAAATGAATATAATCGAATAACATTTTATGATGAACATCAAGATTTTTGGAATCGTTCAATTGGTAGATATAATAAAAGTAATTTTCCTTTAAAAAATGTATCCATAGATAAAAACTATAACAATAAAGATGCACTAGCTATAGAACAAGCATCTGATGAATTAGTTAATGCTTGGCAAGAACGCAATAATAATTTAGTAAAAGAATTAGGTACAACTTGGTTTAACCAAGGAAATCCTACTTTAGGTACAGTAGGAGTATTCTCAAAATTTTATTGTTTAACTGAAAAAGATACCAAAACAGTAGACGAACTATTTCCAAACGGGTTTAATCCTCAATAAAACCAACGGTATTACCTGGTTGACAAAATACCAGCATCTGTTATAATAGTGGTTAATTAAGGAGAACAATTATGTATAAATGTTCAGCGAAAGCACAACTAGTTTTGGATCAGGTAAGAGCAAGAGCTCAAGCAGATACACAAACTAATAATAGATGGACTGGTAGATCAGGAAACTATATGTATATCATGGGTAGAGAAAATACCGATGGTAAGGCAACAGGTGTTGTTCATAAGTTTCAACCAGATGGTTCGCATAAACTTGCAGGATCATTCAAGATAATGTCAGATGGTATTATCACTAGATTTACTGGAATGTCATCTGCAGACTGGAGAAATTTTATGAGTTCAGCAGATAAAGAATATAAAGCAAATTTTGAAAACACACCTTCTACAGAAGCTCCGGCTTCAACAGAAAGCAAAATAGCTTAAGAAAAAAACGTATATTGAGGTTCGCTCATATGAGAGAACCTTATAAAGCAAAAAGCTAAAAAAGTTAGCGGCCTCAATATATTAACAATTGATTCAATCATCTATTGCTATGAGTTTTATAAAACTACCAAAAGAAATTAGCATTAAGTAGTTGTATGTTTAATAAAACTGTTAAAGAAATCCACATAGAACCAACCAGTGTATGTAATGCTGAATGTCCTATGTGTGCAAGAAATGTTAACGGCAAAGGACTTAATCCTTATATAACTTTAAAAAGCCTACCAGTTAAATGGTTTGAGAATAACATAACACCTACACAAATTAAACAATTAAACAAAATACTTTTCTGCGGTAACGTAGGAGATCCTGCATCTGCACCTGAGCTTATACAAATTGCTGAATATTTTAAAAAGCATAATCCAAATATTGTTGTTGGGTTGAACAGTAATGGTGGATTAAAAACAAAAGACTGGTGGAAACGATTGGGCAACGTATTACAAGGTGAATTAGACTATTGTGTTTTTAGTATAGATGGATTAGAAGATACTAACCACATTTACAGAAGAAATGTTAAATGGAATAAAATTATAGAGAATGCTATGTCTTTTATATCTACTGGAGCAAGAGCTCATTGGGATATGTTGGTTTTTGAACATAACAAACACCAAGTTAATGAAGCAAAAGATTTAGCCAAAGAAATGGGTTTCAGATGGTTCCGTGCTAAAGAAACAGATAGATGGGATACCTACACATCAAATTTAGGAATACTACCTGCAAATGAATTTACTAACAAAACATACACAAATAATATCACTTGCGAAAAAGATAGAGACAATAGTGTATTTTTAGATTACACAGGTAAACTTTGGCCTTGTTGTCATATGGCAGAAGCTTATCTTAACAAGATAGGACTTGAACTACATAGTGATATTAGAGAATATAATAACGAAGAATTGTTCAAAGAATATAAAGTTCGTCTAACAACAGAGACACCTTTTTATATTTGTAAAAGAGCCTGTGGAAAAACCGACGGAAAACGCTCACAATGGAAAAAAGAAGAACAATTAAGGTAAAATTACCAAAAAAACCAAGTATTTCCAACACTTCTAACAAGACCAACTTTGGTTGACCTTTTACCATTATATGTTATACTTGTAGTATTATGTTAAGATTAATAATATTAGTTGCGATTTTTCTAGCAGTCTATCCAATGATCGGAAATGGATACGAACAATTTATGTCTGACTTCAATATTAAAGGAGTCGGCGATTTTGTATCCAATATGATTAGTGGATTTGCTGATTTTATTGACAACTTACAATCATAGGAAGGATATATGAAATATCTAAGTAAAATATTCCTTGTGCTGATTGCTGGTATATTATTAACACAATGTTCGACGTATAAGATTAAACCTGATATGTCTAAGAACGGTGTTGTTAATAAAACTCCAGATTGGTATGTGGAATACAAACACGAAACTTGGAAAAACTATCAAGAGGCGGCAACGGCTGTATCTCCAGATATGGAATTAGCAGTTAAAAAAGCTATTTTACTTGCCAAGGCTAAACTTGTAGACAGAATTAATGGAGAAATTAATAACAGAACTACCATTAATAAAAATGAAGCAGGTACAAACGAAAGTTTGACTGTGACAGCTGGTTCTCAAGATATCGTAGTTAATATAATCAAAGACACTCTTGCAAGAGGTTATGAAGTTACTAAACAAGAAATATTCATGACAAATCACAAATCTTATAGAGCATACATTATGATAGAGCTTTCTAAAAAAGAAATAGAAGCTATTATAGATGATATCAATAAGAGAAAAGTTGCAATGATTGACGTAGATGGTATTAACGATGCGGCTAATGAAGTATTAGATAATTAGGGCGATATGAAAACTATCGTAAAACTTATTGCCCTAGTTGTACTTACTTTAATAATAGTACTAACTTATAGTAAAAAAGCAGAAGCAGGCGGACCATGGTCTGATCAATATTGTGATATAAAAATTACACAAATAAGAGTTATTGATCAACAAGGTAATGTTATCGAAGAAAAAACAGAAGAAAAAGTTGTTTGCAATGACGGAGTAAAAGATTTTCTTTTTGATATGGGCATAGCAGATTTTTGTTCTATATTCACTTGGGATATGCCATTAGGGCAAACCGTAGTGACACAAAGAGATATCGCTTGCCATAAAATGAACGGTGAATATGAAATTGTTACGGGTTATCATTCTATTGAGTAGCATACTTGTTTTCAGTACAAATGCTGAAAGCGGTAGTATTAAATTAAGTGAAACAGAAGGCAACTTTGAATCAATGCCTAATCCAACATTTATGGGTGAAGAAGAAATGTATTCACTAACAATATTTGTTTGGAGATATACACAGTTTTTGAGATTTCGATTAAAGAAAGACGAAAAACAAATGCACAAATCAGCAGTATTTTTTATGCTTGAAAATGCACCAAATGGCAAAATTGTTAGTTGGTATAGTAAAAAAAGAAAAGCAAACGGTAAAGTACGTGTAATACAATCTTACCCAGTAAGCGGTGGTTATTGCCGTGTTTACCAAGCATATATTAAATTAAACGGTACAGAACGCCACAAAACTAATATTGGTTGTAAAATGGATGGTGCACCTACTTGGGAATTTTACAACTAGATCCCCCCAATTAAACTAAATAGTAATATAAATAAGTTTATAAGGAATTTAAAATATGGCATCATTATCCAGAGCAAACGGCGTACCAAGTGATCAACCACAAGGTGCATATTATACAGTAGATATAGCCCAGTCGGGATTATTAGCTGGAACTGGCGATAACTTCGGAGGTGGAGTATCACCTAAGACACAAGGAGACTTTGGCACTAAAGCAACATCATTGGTATTATCTCAAAGATCAAATAGAGCACAAATAAGATACAAAAAAATGTTAGAACTATTACAAACTAGAACTAACGTTAGAATTATTAACTTGGTAACAACTGGTGACGCAAATGGCTCTACACAAATTACAGATTTAAACTTCGGTTTAGTTTTTGAAAACGACGATTATGTTCCAAATATAGGAACTGATATTGCCTCATCGGCTTATACAACTAAAGTTCTTTGGATTAAGGACAAAATTGGTGAAGCAATGAATGGCACATTTACAGAAAATTGTTCAGTATATGATCCAACAGTATCAGGTGGTGCAGTACAAGGTACGAGAAATGAAGCAATTACTGCCGGTCCGGCTCATGGAACACCTAGTACTATTGTTTCAGCAATTACAGTCGCTGAAGTGGCTGGATTCAGAAGCAACGTTGATGCAGAAACACCAGCTGGCATTGATCACGCTACCGCAGAATAATAAACATTACCAAATAAATCAATAGCATATAAGTCTAAATGATGTTATATTAAATACATCAGTAATATGTTTATAGCAATTTTAACCTTACTATCAGCACTATCAATATCAGGTGTAGCAATATTCTATTCGGTAATAGGACTTGCAACTATATTCCCTGGAGCATTTGTTCCTGTGGTTATAATGGGTTCTGTGTTAGAAGTAGGTAAGTTAATCACAGCCTCGTGGCTATATCGGCATTGGCATCAAACCCGTTTTCTATTAAAACTTTATCTTACAACTGCGGTTGTAGTAATAAGTTTAATAACATCCATGGGTATATTTGGATTCTTATCCAAAGCCCACTTGGAACAAAATCTTCAAAATCAAAACCTTACACAAAAAATTGAACTTATTAATAGTAAAATTGTTAGCCAAGAAACGTATATTAAAAGACAAAATGCAGTTATTGAAAGAGCAGAAAAAAGTCTTACAAGAACGACTGGTTCAAACGACGAAGCAATTGCAATTGAAAGACAAAATTTAGAAGATGCACAAAATAAACTAAAAATCGCAATTGAACTTGAAAGACAAAACTTAACAGATGCACAAAGTAAACTAAAAGATGCAATTGAACTTGAAAAACAAAGTTTAAAAGATGTACAAGATAAATTTAAAACACTACTTGCAGTCGAGACCAATACACTTAAAAATTACAATGATAGTTTAAAAATCTTAGACAAAATGGTAAGTGATGTATTAAATGCAAAGAAATCGTTTTTTAATGAAGAAAAAGCGGCTAAAGAATTAAAAGCATCACAAAGACTAGAACGTGATGAAATTACCAGAGGAACACAACGAACACAACGCAGAATAGAAAAACTTAAAGAAGATTATACAACGGATACTGCCATTATACAAGCAAGAATAGAGAAATTAAGACAAGAAGTTGCAACTGAAACTGCCGTTATACAAAAAAGAATAGAGAAATTAAGACAAACAATTGCAACTGAAACTGTTGTTATACAAACAAGAATTGAAAACTTAAGAGTAGGTAGTGTTGATGACAAATCTGGTGTTAACGCACAAATAGAAACAGCAGAAGACAATATATCAAACGCACAAAACAATATAGACGATTTAATTATTGACAGAGAACCACTTGAATCTGCAATGATTAAACTAGAAGCAGAAGTTGGTCCTATAAAATACATTGCCGCACTTGTAGTAGATTGGGGAGTTACAGATGAAGTTGAATTAAACGAAGCAGTAAGATGGGTTATTTTGCTTATAATTGTAGTATTTGATCCACTTGCAGTTGCATTATTATTAGCGGCTAACCAAAGTTTAATGAGAAGATTTCCAGTTGAACCTTTGCCACCACCACAAGAAATTGCTGACTTTGAAAAACCAGATCCTTATGAACCGCCTCTTGCACCTGTAAAAGACAAAGCCGAGGGTTGGAATGATATGGTTGCAAAAGCGAATGCTCTTGCTGAACAAGAGAAACAAGAGAAAATACAAAAAGACTGGGACGTAAAACTGTATGAATTTAATAAAGAACGATTAGCTAAACGAGACAAAGAAATAGAAAAAGAAGTTGAAGAAACTATTCCACACGTAGATCTTAAGAGTCAAAAAAAAACTAAAAAAAAAGAAAAAGTAGTAGTTAATGAAGACGGCTTTAATGAAGATGAAGTTGCATATGACGTCATAACTCCAGCACCAGAACCTAAAGTAACAACAGTAGAAAAGGCATTAAAAATGCCAGAGTCAGAGAGTGTCGAAACACCAATCGAAGATCCAACTATCTCAGAACAGATAGAAGAAGTAATGGAACCTGAACGATTAAAACCGGACTTCACTGAAGTACTTGTACCTGAAAAGGCAGTAACAGGTAATCTTGGTGTAATAGTTACAAAAGATAAAAAAGTTATAGACACTATTAAACCAAAAGCACCAAAATCAGAACCCGACGCAACTAGTATGACAGACTTTGAACGTACTGATTTGCTTAATAAACTTCATCAACAACATGGCAAATATGAAGACGTAGACGATTCAGTACTTAAAGAAGAAAGAGATGAAGCCAACAAAGCACAATTTTTAGCCGACGTGGGAGTAACAGAAGAAGATGCTCGTAATCATCCTCCTATAACAGCATCTAGAAAAGCATTCTTCGAAGATCATATAGATGATGTGTTAAGAGGTAACAGTACTGTTGAAAACTTACCGCCAGACATAGCTAAAACTATTGCAATATTATTAAGTGAATACAACGATCCTGATACCCTAGAAGAAGGTTCTGCTCTAATACCAGAAAACGATAAAAATGTAGAAACAATGACTACCGAAGGATTAAAAGAAAAGTTTATGGAACGACCTGAAATAGAAGACAGACCTATTACAGACGATGAACTAGACAAATTATTAGATGGATTTGAAAAACCAAAAGAAAAAGGATACGTACAAAACGAAGAACAAACAGACGAAACATTATGGCAAAAAACTAAAGAATTAGACTTGCCTGAACCTGAAAAAAATGAATTAATATTACCAGACTTAAAAAGTACTACAGAAGATATAGCCGAAATTGCAGATAAAATTGATGTTAAAGTTACTATACCAACACAAAAGTTTGCCAAACATAAAAATAGGTTCGCAAACGATGATGAATATCGCCAACGAATCGAGCAACGTATTAATGACCTGATAACTAAATTAGAGAACAATGAGATTGAATTAAACGACTTGACAAATAACGACCAGGAAGTTATAATGGATATATTGAATCAAAATGGCTGAACCAGTTAATAAAGAACGACCGGCGGAAAAAGCGACAATAGGTAGCAAACTCGAGTTACGAAAAAAACAAGGAACTATTACCTTAGTCACTCCTCCTTCTTTTTTTACAAATCAGAATAGATCTTTTGTACTAGTAAATTTAAGTAAAAAAGATAAAGACAATTTTGCTGACGCTATTAATAAATGGTTTCCTAAAGATGACTTAACAATATATCTTTGGGATGACAATAATTTTTCAGGCCTTGATATAACTGGTCGAGACAGCGATCCAGAGTATGAAAAGTATTTAGAAAACTGGAAACCTAATGCAAAAGGCAGAGATTACACTTGGCTATTAAATGCCTGCAGAACGGCTACCACAGTTATAATGAATATGGATTATTCATCTAATCAATTAAAAGTTTGGTCAGGTTATATACTAACAATGGCCAAAACATTTTTTGTAAATTCCAACCAAGACGATGCACTATCATTTTCTGTTCTTAATAGAAATAGAATCGCTGGTATGCATGAATTATTTCCTAAAATCAAAAGACTGAAAGAAGCACAGTAGGTAGAATGAGTGATGACGCTTTAATCTGTTCATTTTGCAGTAAATCCAGAAAAGATGTAACTAAATTAATTGTTGGTGCAACTAAAGTTGCCATCTGTAATGAATGTATAAAACTGTGTGTTGAAATATTAGATGAAGACGTAGTTAAAACCAAAGCAGAACAATTTTCTAAAGGCGATAAAGAAATCCTTAACCCTGTTACTATTAAAGAGTATTTAGATCAATATGTAATAGGACAAGATGCCGCTAAAACTGTATTGTCAGTAGCAGTTTCTAATCACTACAAAAGAATTACAAACCCACCTAAAGATTTTGAAATAGAAAAATCAAATGTATTGTTATTAGGAGCCACTGGTGCTGGTAAAACACTCATGGCAAAAACAATAGCAAAATATTTAGATGTACCATTTGCTATTGCTGACGCAACTACACTTACTGAATCTGGATACGTAGGAGAAGATGTAGAAAATGTTGTACAAAAATTATATGCTAACGCAGGTAACGATTTATATAAAACAGAACGTGGTATTATATTCATAGATGAAATAGATAAAATTACAAGAAAAAGTGAGAATACTTCAATAACAAGAGATGTATCAGGAGAAGGTGTACAACAAGGTTTGCTTAAAATTGTAGAAGGTACAGAATGTAGAGTTCCACCAGATGGTGGTAGAAAACATCCTGATCAACAAATGCTTACTGTTAATACAAAAGACATATTGTTTATAGTAGGTGGTACATTTACAGATCTCGACAAACAAATTAAAAGTAAAGTATCTCCTGGAATAGGATTCGGTACTACACTTAAAGATGACGACATCAAAAATTATCTCATTGACGTTAAACCAGAAGACTTAATGAAGTATGGTTTAATTCCTGAATTTGTAGGTAGATTCTCAATGATTACACACGTAGATAATCTAGGTGAGCTACAATTGGTTCAAATACTAACAGAACCAAAAAATGCAATAATTAAGCAAGTGCAATATTTGTTTAGTTTAGATAATATTAAATTAGAGTTTGATAAAGAAGCCAAACTTGAAATAGCCAAAAAGGCTAAAGAGCTAGGCACTAATGCCAGAGGTTTAAAAAGTATTATAGATAAAGTATTACTTCCTTTTCAATTCGATGCTCAAGAAATGAAAAACAAAGGGGTAGATGAAATAAAAATTACAGGCGACGTAATTACTAAAGGAGCCGATCCTATATTAATGTTTAAGAAATCAAATGGAACCATATCAAAGAAACAATCAGTTTAAACAATCTTGGGATAGTAAACCCAAAAGAGAGTGGAAACCTAAACCACAAGTGCCATGGGGGTGTAATTATTACGTAGAAGTACGTGAAGGTGAAGATCCAATGAGGGCTTACCGCAAAATTAAAAAGAAAATTAAAGATGATAAGTTTTTTGAAGAAATTAAGGAACGTCAGTATTACCAAAAACCATCTTTTAGAAGAAGAGAAAAAGCAAAGAAAAGAAAACAAGTACTTCGGAAACTACAAAGAGACAACGACGACAATCGTTTTATGGGTCGTAAATACTAATAATTAAATTACCAAAACACTCGTATTTGACAGATTAGTGCTTATATGTTATAATATAGAATAAATAACGTTGAAGGTTGCTTTGATAGGACCTTTAATATTAACTCGCTAACTTAGGAGAAAAGCACATGAAAAATACAAATCTATCTATCTTTAATAACTTAAGACCCATAACAGTAGGGTTTGACAATATGTTTGATCATTTTGAACATATGTTGGACGACGGCGGTTTCTTTAACGGCAGTACTGTTAGTAACTTCCCACCTTACAATATTGTAAAGACTGGAAAGAATACCTATAATGTAGAACTTGCACTTGCAGGTTTTAACAAAGATGATATAGAAGTTACATATGAGGATAACCTTTTATCAGTGAAATCTAAAAAAGAAGAAGAAGAAACTGCGGCAACTTATGAACCAGATGGTAATATCTTACACAGAGGTATTTCAAAAAGATACTTCGCAAAATCATTTACCGTTGCTAATGACGTTGAAATAAAAGGTGCTGAACTTAAAGATGGTTTGCTTGTAATTGCTTTGGAAAGAATTGTTCCAGAAGCCAAAAAAGCAAAAACTATCGAAATAAAGTAAAGCAATAATATATGATAGGTAGGGTGGAGTAATTCACCCTACTATCAGTAGACAAATTTTATAACCATGTTATAATAAAGGAGATATATGAGTAAAATAATAGGAATAGATTTAGGAACAACAAACTCTTGTGTTGCCATAATGGAAGGCTCACAAGCAAAAGTAATAGAAAATGCAGAAGGAGTTAGAACAACACCTTCAGTAGTAGCATTTGGCGATGAAAAATTAGTTGGAGAACCAGCAAAAAGGCAAGCAGTTTCAAATCCAACAAATACAATATTCGCGGCTAAAAGATTAATTGGAAGAAAATTTGATGGGGACTCTGTACAAAAAGATATACAAACATCACCATTTAAAATTACAAAAGCAGACAACGGAGATGCTTGGTTAGAAGCAAAAGGCGAAAAGTATTCACCAGCACAAATCTCAGGTTTCGTTTTACAAAAAATGAAAGAAACTGCTGAAAAATATTTAGGACAAGAAGTTAAAAAGGCTGTAATAACAGTACCAGCATACTTTAATGATTCACAAAGACAAGCAACAAAAGACGCTGGTAAAATTGCAGGACTTGAAGTTGAACGTATAGTAAATGAACCAACTGCGGCGGCACTTGCTTATGGTTTAGATAAAAAGAAATCAGGCATAGTTGCAGTATACGACTTAGGTGGTGGTACATTTGATATATCCATATTAGAAATAGGTGACGGAGTATTTGAAGTTAAATCTACAAATGGTGATACATCATTAGGTGGTGAAGACTTTGATAACGTTTTAGTTAATTATATTGTTAGCGAATTTAAAAAAGAGTCAGGTGTAAACATAAAAACAGATAATTTAGCACTTCAAAGAATTAAAGAAGCGGCTGAAAAAGCAAAATGTGAATTATCGTCTACAACACAAACAGATATTAATCTACCATTTATTACAGCAGATAAAAATGGACCAAAACATTTAAACATTAAACTTACGAGAGCAAAATTTGAATCTCTAACAGAGGATCTAATTAAAAAAACATTTGCTCCTTGTAAAACAGCATTAAAAGATTCAGGATTCAGTAAAAAAGAAATAGACGAAGTTATCCTTGTAGGAGGTATGACTCGTATGCCAAAAGTAATTGAAACTGTTAAAAGTTTCTTTGGTAAAGAACCCCACACAGGAGTTAATCCAGATGAAGTAGTGGCAATTGGTGCCGCGATACAGGCTGGAGTATTACAAGGTGATGTTAAAGACGTATTACTTTTAGATGTAACACCTTTATCACTTGGCATTGAAACACTAGGTGGAGTTGCTACAAAACTTATTGATAAAAACACAACAATACCTACAAAGAAAAGCCAAACGTTTTCTACTGCTGAAAATAATCAAGCGGCAGTTACAATTAGAGTTGTACAGGGTGAAAGAGAAATGGCTAATGATAATAAAATGCTTGGAAACTTTAATTTGGAAGGTATTCCACCAGCACCAAGAGGTATTCCACAAATCGAAGTAACATTTGACATCGATGCAAATGGTATTGTAAATGTATCTGCTAAAGATAAAGGCACAGGTAAAGAACAAAAAATTACAATACAAGCATCAGGTGGATTAAGTGAAGACGAAATTAAAAACATGATTAAAGATGCAGAAGCAAACAAAGAAGCAGACAAAAAGAAAAGAGAAGAAGTTGATGCTAGAAATCATGCTGACGCACTTGCTGACTCTACAGAAAAAGCACTTAAAGAACATGGTGACAAGGTTTCTGCAGAAGATAAAGCTAAAATTGAAAGCAGTCTTACTAGTTTAAAAGATGCAATCAAAGATGGTAATGCTGAAACTATAAAAAGTAAAACAAAAGAACTTGCTGAAACCTCAATGAAGCTTGGAGAAGCAATTTATAAAAGCCAACAAGAACAAGCAAAACCGGAACCAGAAGTAAAAGAAAGCACATCGGGTGGAGAAAAAGAAAACGTTGTTGATGCAGACTTTGAAGAAGTAAAAGATAAGAAAGAAGAAAAATAAATATGGGCATAATGGATATAGGGATAAAAACGTTAACAAAAGAAAAAATTAAACTAGAAGAACCTGGTTTATATGATGTTATCTTTGTAAATGATAATATTACTACACAAGAATTTGTAATTAGAGTTTTAAAACAAATATTCAACAAAACACAAGAACAGGCAGACGTAATTATGAAGAAAATCCATGATAGCGGACAAGGTGTTGTTGGATCTTATGTGCATGAACTTGCTGAACAAAAAGGAATTGAAACAACACTACTTGCACGACAGGAAGGAATGCCATTACAAGTTAAAGTTAAAAAGCAATGAACTTACAAACCTATGTTGAAGAAAACAGAAAAATTATTGACCTTGTAAATGATCGTGTTGGCGGAAACGAAATTGTTGACAAGTACTACGGTACTCTTGATTACGCCACTGCAAGATTTAATACTATCCTACTAAAACTCTCACAAGACAAAATACTAGAAGCAGACCATAAAACAGAAGTACTTGATTGTTTTAATGCAATACAAGACTTTTATAATAATGTTCAACGATATCGTTTTTGGCCTAAAATTATACGTCCATTTATTAGACTAAATTTACACGGTATTGGAACTAGAAGAATTCCTAAAATAAAAAACTTACTAAACAAGGTTGTAAATAATACAAATGACGGAGAAACTTGAGTGGACTACATTTACGGTACCATATGGGTTTATTAAACATTATATCTTATTAATGATTTTTGCCTTATGGTTTCTTCCCGGAGTATTTGGTCTTAGATTTAGTGTAACGGGTTACATCTTAAATTATTTTTGGGCAGACTTTATGTTTTATATTTGGTATAAGGCTAAACTAAGAGCACAAATTGAATGGGAACGACGACAAAAATTAAAACAATGGAGAGATGATGAAGGCGATCATATGGAGTAATGTTGGTTGCCACTTTTGTGAACAAGCAAAAACATTATTAAAACAAAAAGGAATTGAATACGAAGAAAGAAATATAGCAAAAGACTGGAAAATACAAGATTTATTAGAAGCAGTACCAAATGCTAGAACAGTACCTCAAATATTCATAGACGACAAGTATATTGGTAGCTATGATAAACTAGTAGAATATTTTAAAAATGCAAGTTAAACTAATAGATAAAATGGGCTCTGATTTAACAGTGGTAAATGCCGCTAGAGTTTCTTATGCAAAAACCAAGGAGCAGTTTGAAGACAAAGACGAAAAGTTAATTGCATTTTTGGCTAAACATAATCACTGGTCACCTTTTGGACACGCATCATTACAATTTAAAATTAAAGCACCCATATTTGTTGCAAGACAATTAGTTAAACACCAAGTTGGGTTAATATGGAATGAAGTTAGCAGACGCTACGTAGACTATGCTCCAGAACTACACCATCCAGATACATGGCGGGGACGTCCAATAAATTCTAAACAAGGTTCTGCAGGCGAAGTAAAACTTGATCGAACATTACAACACCTTTATTCTACTGCTATGGAACAATGTAAAATTTTATACAATGCTTTAATTGATAAAGATATAGCACCTGAACAGGCAAGAATGGTTTTACCACAATCAATGATGACTGAATGGTATTGGTCTGGTAGTTTATATGCGTTTGCTAGAGTATGCAACCTACGATGTAAATCAGATGTACAAAAAGAAACTAGAGATGTGTGTGAGGAAATTTCCAAAGAGTGTAGCAAACAATTTCCAATTAGTTGGAAGTACTTGCTTGACAAAAATACAAAATAGTTTATAATATAAGGAAGAATATGAATATATCGTATTGTACATTTAAAACTAGAGTCCTAGGCAGTTGGCAAGATGTAACTACTGATGATTTATTTAAAAATAAAAAAGTAGTTGTATTTGCTTTACCTGGTGCATTTACTCCAACGTGTTCAAGCAAACACTTACCTGGTTATGAAGCCAAGTACGATGAATTGAAAAAATACGTAGATGAAGTATATTGTATATCAGTAAATGATGCATTTGTAATGAATGCTTGGGCAGAGGATCTAAATATTAAAAACGGCGGATCACACGCAATAAAAGTTAAAATGCTTCCAGATGGTAATGGCGAATTTACTAATGGAATGAAAATGTTAGTAAACAAAGATCATTTAGGATTTGGAATGCGATCATGGAGATATTCTGCACTTATTATAAACAATGAAGTAATAAAAATGTTTAGTGAACCAGGAAAAAATGATTCTGGTACTGATAACGACCCATTCGAAGTTAGTGACGCTGATACAATGTTAAAGTACCTGAAGAAGGCAAAATAAATACAAACATAATGATAAAAGAAGCACTTATAAAAAAACTAGAGGGAGATATTGCTAAAATAGAAGCTAATATTATAACATATCTAAGCAATCCAATTTCCACAGTAGCAGAACATATTGACTACATTACTCCAATTGAAAAAGAATTGGAAAAGTTATCTGCGGCGAAAGGTAAATTGGTTTCTTTAAAAGCAATCAAGTTTAAGTTAGATGGATGACATACTACAACAAAAACTTAACAAAAAATATGATGCTGGATTTACAACAAACGTTGAATCAGTAACATTACCTCCAGGCCTTAACGAAAATACAGTAAAGCAAATTTCAAAAATTAAAAAAGAACCTAAATGGTTACTTGAGTTTAGATTAAAAGCATACCGTAGATGGAAAGTTTTAAAAGAACCTGATTGGGCAAATCTTGACATTAATCCTATAGACTTTCAAGCAATATCATACTACTCAGCACCTAAAGAAGGTCCTAAATCATGGGAAGATGTAGATCCCGAAATTAAAAAAGACTTTGAACGATTAGGAATACCATTAGGCGAACGTGCCAAACTAGCAGGTGTGGCCGTTGATGCAGTATTTGATTCTGTATCTGTTGCAACAACATTTCAAAAAGACTTAGAAAAAATAGGAATTATATTTTGTTCATTTTCAGACGCAGTACAAAAACATCCAGACCTTGTTAAAAAATATTTAGGTTCTGTTATACCAATAGGTGATCATTCATTTGCCGCTTTAAACTCTGCTGTGTTTACAGATGGTTCGTTTGCATACATACCACCTAATACAAGATGTCCATTAGAGTTAAGCACATATTTTAGAATTAATGCGGCTAACACAGGACAATTTGAAAGAACTTTAATTATAGCAGACAAAGGCAGTTATGTAAGTTATCTCGAAGGATGTACTGCACCAATGAGAGATGAGAATCAACTACACGCCGCCAATGTAGAATTAATTGCATTAGATGATGCAGAAATAAAATATTCAACAATACAAAATTGGTATCCTGGAGATCCTATTACAGGTAAGGGCGGTATATACAATTTTGTAACTAAACGTGGCAAGTGCAAAGGACGTAATTCAAAAATCTCCTGGACGCAATTTGAAACAGGGTCTAGACTAACTTGGAAATATCCTTCTTGTTTATTAATGGGTGATAACTCAGTGGGAGAATTTTATTCAGTTGCACTAACAAACGGTAGACAACAGGCAGACACAGGTACTAAGATGATTCACATGGGTAAAAATACTAAAAGTATAATTATATCAAAAGGAATATCTGCAGGACATTCATCAAATACGTACAGAGGTTTAGTAAAGATTATGAAAAATGCAAGTAATTCAAAAAATTTTACACAATGTGATTCATTAATGTTAGGTAGTCATTGTTCTGCTCATACAGTACCTCACATTGAAAATAAAAATTCAACAAGCCATTGTAATCACGAAGCAACTACATCTAAACTAGATGAAGAACAACTATTTTATGTAAGACAACGTGGACTAAAAGATGAAGATGCTAGAAACTTGCTTATATCAGGTTTTTGCAAAGAAATATTTCAAAAACTACCAATGGAATTTGCAGTAGAGGCACATAAACTATTAGAAGTTAGTATGGAAGGATCAGTTGGATAGTGAAATGGATGTTATTATATCTAGTTGTTATGTTCACCTATTTAAGTTGGGTAATTTATATGACATATAATAATCCTAATTTTTTTGGAGCGTTTTAAATGATTACAGATATTTTATATAAAAAAGTTTCTAGAGTTATTCCAGAAATAGAATGGCCTTTTCATGCTGATTATATTCATGAAATTAACAAACTAAAAAAAGAAAAAAATGCAATTATTCTTGCACACAATTATCAAACACCCGAAATTTTTCATTGTGTTGCTGATGTAATGGGAGACTCTTTAAAATTAGCCAGAGAAGCAAAAAACACTGATGCAGATATTATAGTAATGGCTGGTGTAAACTTTATGGCCGAGACAGCAAAAATAATGAACCCTAGTAAAACTGTTTTAATACCCGATCCATTAGCAGGATGTTCTCTATCTGATTCAATTACAGGTAGAGATGTACGTTTAATAAAAGAAATGAATCCTGGTATACCTGTTGTAACTTATGTAAACACATCTGCTGACGTTAAAGCAGAATCAGATATATGTTGCACATCATCTAACGCACTAGAAATTGTTGAATCACTGGGCACTGACAAAGTTATTTTTCTTCCAGATGAATACCTTGCAAAAAATGTAGCTGTACACACAGATGTAAAAATTATTATGTGGCACGGAAAATGCATGGTACATGAAAAATTTACAGCAGAACAAATTAGAGAATACAGAGAAGCTAATCCTGGTATTACTATATTAGCACACCCTGAATGTTCTCCTGAAGTCATTGCAGAAGTAGACTATGCTGGCTCAACAACTAAAATGAGCAACTATGTACAAGAAAAACAACCTGCAAAAGTCCTTATGGTTACAGAATGTTCTATGAGCGACAACGTTTCAGTAGAAAATCCAAACGTAGAATTTATTAGACCATGTAATTTGTGTCCACATATGAAAAGAATTAATCTTCCAAAAATTTTAGAATCATTAATGCTAAACATACACGAAGTAAAAATTAATAAAGATATTTTAGAAAAAGCAAGACTTCCGATAGAAAGGATGTTAAATGATTACAGATAAAATTAAAGCTAGAGGTGAGGCGATGTCAGTATTAGAAGGGCTTGATAGAATACAATACATTATTGACGGTGCTAGAGATATGGAACCACTTAAAGACAAATTTAAAACTGAGGAAAATAGAATTCGTGGGTGTGCCTCAAAACTTTGGATTATAGGAAAAGCATTAGAAAACGGTACAATGCAATACAAACATGATGCTGACTCCTTCGTAACAAAAGGTACTGCAAAAATTGTAATAGATTTGATAAACGGCGAACAACAAAATGAAGTTGCAAACTTAACTATAGAAAGTTTTAGACCATTAGGAATAAGTGAATTACTCACTTTCCAAAGACAAAATGGGTTAGGTAGCTTAATTAAAAGAGTAATAAGGATAGCACAATAATGGATATACCACTAGGCTGGCAACCACAACCACAAACATCAATAGATCCACAGTTAGAATGTGATCTAAAAGATATTCAAGATGACCAAACTACACGGTTAGAATACATTGACCTTATAACAGAAAAACTTAAGACAGTTTTTGATCCAGAAATATCTATAGATATATACAACCTAGGGTTAATATACGATATAAAAGTAACTAAAACACAACACGTATTTGTATTAATGAGTTTAACATCAGCATTTTGTCCGGCGGCGGATACTATACCTATTGACGTACAACAAAAAGTAGAATCTATACCTGGACTAAAATGCAAAGTAAAAATTACCATGGTACCACAATGGGATCGTCATATGATTAATCCTGAGATGCGTGACTTAATGGGTTTATAATACCAAATAGATAGACATTGTTTATAATACATAATATAATACTAATATGAAACTAGGAATTGTAGGCCATGGCTTTGTAGGTTCAGCAGTTAATCAAGGTTTTACCAAAAACATAAAAAAGTATATTGTTGATCCAAAATATTATAGCAGTCATACTATAGAAAGTTTAATTGAATTTAAACCTGACGCAACCTTTGTAGCCGTACCAACACCACAATTAGAAACAGGTGAGTGTAATACTGAAATATTAGATTCAATATTACAAAAATTAAATCAATACAAAGGACATCTTGTTATTGTTAAATCAACAGTACCAGCATATAAATTACAAGCAATACAAGAAGAGTGTATTGATTTAAGAATAGTATATAATCCAGAATTCCTTACAGAAAAAAATCATATAGAAGATTTTAGAAATCCGCCTATGCAAATACTTGGTGGACCGAGTACAGATACAGATGCAGTAGAAAAACTTTATAAAGAACATTCTGTTTGCAAACCTTGTCCTACTTACAAAACAGATATAGTAACTGCTAGTATGGTCAAATATTGTATTAATAGTTTCCTTGCAACTAAGGTTACATTTATGAACGAGATGTATGATGTATTAAAAGCGGCTAAAGGATGTGATTGGAATACTTTTATAAAAATTATATCTAATGATACACGTATAGGCAAAACACATATGAAGGTTCCAGGTAACGATGGACAACGTGGATATGCAGGTTCTTGCTTTCCTAAAGACACAACGGCGTTGGCTTGGTTTGCTAAAGAGATATTAAACAAACCTTTTACACAATTAGAGACAAGTATTAAAATCAACGATACACTAAGAAAACGTAACCAATCATAATTATGCGTAATAAACAAACACGAGTCATTGAAATACTGCCAGTCCATTATGCAAATGGATTAGCAAAGTATTTGCTTAATAAAAAAACCATTTATAAAAGAGTAGATATAAAAAAAGTGGAAAAACTAATTGTTGAATTTGATAATATCCAAGATATTTGGCACGCCAGAACTAGATGAAACAATTGGCTACAAACAGTTAAATACACATATGAAACCATGGTTTGAAAAAGAGTTAGCAGAAGCAGATATACTTAAATTTCCTGAGCCTAAGGGTAACGTCATACGAATGCCAAATGTGCAAGAGTATCCAGACTTTATTACAGGTGTAAAAGATTTACAAGCCAAACAAAAAGACGGCACAATATCACAAGAATCATACGACAAACTATACACGGAACTAATACACAGATTTATGAAGAAGGAATCATTTGAAAACCCGTGGTTTTTAAGAGAAGCACCGATAGATCAAGGTATTATGAGTTTGCCACAAGCCAAACAAAAATTACAATTTATTACAAATTACTTAAAAAGTAATCCAAAAGAACTAGGAAGATTTCATAAAGTTCTAAAACAAAAAGAAAGAGAACAGAAAGTAGCATCAGGTTCTACAACAGATGCTGATGATTTAGTTAAAAAATTGCAACCGGCTTTTACTCAACCAGAAACGGATCAAGCACCACTTATTAAAACTTTCATTAAAAAAATGGTTGATGCCGATGGAGACAATGATGATATGATTAATTTTATCAATAACTATGGAAAGGTTAGTTACATTGATACCAAAGCATTAATGCAACAAGGAAAAAGAGTGCCAATTAAGTCATGGCTTTCTGGAGCAGGAAAAGTTAGTGATACATTCATATTCAGTCTTTTCAAAAATTTATTTCCTAAAGATGCATATGGCGGACCAGGAGAAACTGCAATGGCATTACTTTCTCCACAAATTACTAGACCAGATGGTAACAAAGGCGATTTAGTAATAAACAAATTAAATGTAGAAGTAAAAGGGGAAATAGCAAAAGGCGGGGGAAGGCTTAAAGATGAAGCACAAAGCATTGGTACTCCTAACATAGAACCAATATATGCCAAAGTAAAAGCAAAAAGACCAAACATTGATCTTCCAAGTTATGATAGGATTTCAGCAACTAGAACAGGAAGAAGATCAACAAATAAATTTCAATTATTAGATGTGGCAAAGGCAATAGATGCAGTTGATCCAAAACTAGCAGACAACTTTATGGAAGCTATGCTTACAGGAGCATTTCAAAAAGTTGCTGGTGCATACAACAAATTGTTTAACAATTGGCGTGGAATGGATTATGCATCAATAAACTATGCGGCGGCCAAAATGAGTTTTTTAAATTATAAGTCAGAATTAGATGCTAAAAATTTTAATCATATTTTGATGTTAAATTTGCCTAAAGCAACTTCTTTGTTTTATGCAACAAATGATTTTGATAAAGTTTCAGGATTGTTTGGAATAGGTTCCGTAGACTTTGGTGACAAAATAAATTCTGGTGCAGTTCAAGTCAGTTTATAATCACTACACACAAAATCCAAAAAATTAAGCAATAAGTATATGTGTATGAATGATGCACAAGGCAAGTTGCTTATTGCCCCACCAAAATTACCTGATTGGCGTTTTAAAAAATCAGTAATCTATATGTGGAAACACGATATGGCTGGTGCATCCGGAGTTATAATTAATAAAAAATGTAATCATCCAGATTTCAGACACGTGTGCAACGAAGGTGCAATTAAAAGAGTACCTACTATTAATCCACCAATATGGTACGGTGGACCTGTCCTTACAAATATAATAGGTATATTGCATACATTAGATTTTACATTAAAAAGCACCAATCTCGTTAAAAAAGACTTAGGATTTACACTTGATAGAAAAATGCTTGAATGTATTGCAGGAGGCGGTGGCCCTAAACAATATATAGTTACCCTTGGACTTTCCAATTGGGAACCTGGGCAATTAGAAGATGAATTTGAAGGCCTTCCTCCAAAATCACCAGCATTTAGTTGGCTTACATTAGACTATTCACCAGAACTTATATTTGGTCCTAAAACAGAAGATTTTTGGGATTCTTGTGTATCAAGAACAATCCAAAACCAAACTAAAGAATTATCAAATAAAATTTTTAAAAGTTAGAAGGACTTGGACACTGACTAATCATTAGATGCCACAATCCATTATATTCCCAATGATAACCGTGTACATTTGCTAGGTATTGTTTTTGTAAAGGCCAAGCATCAAGTTCCATTTCAGCAGTACATCTATATTGAATATTATTTACATCTTGTAAATAGTGGATTATTTCGTGTACTAACAATCCTAAATCAAAAGGCTTGGCACTATTCCACGTATCAGGCAATATTATAATATTGTTTTTAAGATTATAGAATCCATAGAGTTCGCCTTCTTGTGTGCGTTCTCCATAATATAACTTCTCCATTTCTACTTGTTTTATGAAGGCAACAGTAGGCAACGGAACGTTAATATTATAATCTGTATTTGCTCCAATCCATAACATTAAAGCAATTAGTATTTCTTTCATTAGCAATATTTATTTTTTTATTTTTTGACTATATTAACAATAAATATTAATAATGAAAAAAATTATTTCTATTTTAATATTTGTTATCTTTTCTTCTGTTTCTTTTGCAGAAACTCCACCGGAATGGAAATGGGAAAAAGCATACAATAGTGTTGTATTAATTAGCAGTGAAAAATCACCAGAAAATATAGCAAACGTAGAACCAACTCCTCCGGACTATTTTAAAGACAAAGAACCATTTAATGGGCCAAAAGATAAACATCCTGATGATAAAATTCTACCCAAAATTCCAGAATACGGTATGGGAACAGGATTTTTTATTAATAGAGTTCATATAGTAACAAACTATCACGTTATTAGAAATTTTAATACTTTAAAGGTATATGCTTACAATCATCCATTTGCAATAACAAATGTTAAAGTAATTGGCTATGATGCGGAAGTTGATATTGCTGTAATTGAAGTTCTTGACGATATTGATCATGATTTTTTTGAATGGGCTGACACTGAACCTTTAATAGGAGATGATGTTTATGCACTTGGACACGGAGTAAGCCAAATATGGTCATTAACAAAAGGTATTTTAAGTTACGACTATAGACCAAATCCAGGTACAAGTTTTGTTCATTACATACAAACTGATGCAGTAATAAATGCTGGAAACTCTGGAGGTCCATTGCTTAACGAAGATGGAAAGGTTGTAGGTGTTAATACTTTATTAATCTCTCCAGACAAAAATTATGTTGGCTATGGCTATGTAATTCCTACACCATTAGTCAAACGTGTAGTTGAACAAATTTTGGCAACAGGTCAACACATCAAACCATCTATAGGTATCATAATGGGTATTATTAATGATGAAGCATTATACGGAAAATTAAAAGAAGAAGGAATGGAACATTTTTTAGAAATTAAAGAAGTTATGCCAGATTCTCCAGCAAATCGTTTTGGACTATTAGCTGGCGATATCATAGTTTCAATTGATGATAATAACATTCGCGTAATCCCTCACGTAATTCAATTATTGTGGCAACGAAACCCTGGTGATCAATTAAGTTTTAAAGTATATAGAGACGGTGAATATAAAATAATTGATGTAGTATTATCAAAAGTTGAACCAGAACAAGAAACTCTACCTTACGGAATACCAGAGTAATATACGTATATAATATTAACGTACTGACCGTCAGGTCAGCATAATACATCTAAATAAATATCCATGAGCGAGGTACTAATGTCAGAGCATTCAATAGGAAAAATTACAATTGCCGACGGTGTCGTTGTAATCCAACGAAGTAATCAATCTATAGAACTACAAGAAGGTGATTCTATCTATCTTAATGATGTTATAGAAGCTAAAAGCGGATCTGTTGGTCTTACATTTACAGATCAAACTACATTTTCTATAGATGCAGGTTCACAAATAGTTGTAGATGAATTCGTTTATGATCCAGGCAATACAGGATCAATGAATATCAGTGTGTTGGCAGGAAACTTTTCTTACATATCTGGTGAAATTTCTAAAATGGATGGTGATGTTGAAATTGTAACTCCAACAGCTACACTTACAGTTCAAGGAACAAATGTTGCAGGTAAAGTATCATTAGAAGGTGGTGGAGACCAAATCGTATTACTTCCAAATGCGGATGGAACCGTAGGACAAGTTTTAATTACAAACCAATCAGGTAGTGTATTATTAACAGAAGCATTTCAATCTACAACAATTGCATCAGCTTTTATGCCACCAACTGTTCCTGTAATAATTCCTGAAGCAATTGTATTAAAAGAATTTGGTACTACAATTAATACTATACAAAAAACAAAGAAAAAAGCACAAGATGAACAAGCAGAAGAAGATGTAGAAGATCCATTTGAAGAAGAAGTTGACGAAGAAGAATTAGAACAAATGGAAGATGAATTAGAAGAAGAAACAGAACAAGTTGTTGAAGAAGAAACTGTTATAGAAGATGATATATTTGAAGAGGAACCAGTTGTTGACGAACAAGAGGATCAACCTGTCGTAGAGGATACAGTTGTAGAAGAGGAAGTTGTAGAAGAGGAAACTACAACAGAAGAGGAAACTACAACAGAAGAGGAAACTACAACAGAAGATGAGGAAGAAACTTATGTACCACCTGTTATTCCTGATCCCGATCCAGTTGTTACTGAAGATGACGAAGAAGAAGAAATTTATGTACCACCTGTTACTGAAGAGGAAGATAACGACACTTATGTACCACCTGTTACTGAAGACGAAGAAGAGGAAGTAAATGAAGCACCTACTTTTGAGGAAACAAGTACAACAACAATAACAGAAAGTACTTCTAGTGGTTCAGATCTTGTTACTATGTCAGCAACAGATCCTAATAATGATGCTTTAACATATTCAATATCAGCAGGTAACGATGATGGAAAATTTACAATTAATAGTTCAACTGGTGCAATTACAACAGCAAGTACATTTGATTTTGAAACTAAATCATCTTATGCATTAACTATACAAGCAAGTGATGGATCATTAACAACAAGTACAAGTAAAACAATTAATGTAACAAATGTAAATGAAGCAGTATCTATTTCTAGTATGGATGCCGTTTCAAAAGCAGAAAATATTTCTAATGGTACAACAATAGCAACTGCCTCAGGATCAGATCTTGATGGAGACACAATAACATATTCAATTACAGCAGGAAACGATGAAGGAAAATTTACAATTAATTCATCAACTGGTGCAATAACATATGTGGCACAAGCGTCTACATTAACAACTCAAACGTTTGAAAGTTTTTCTAATGGTGCAACAGCAACAGGATGGACTGGTGACAATGCAGTTTATGATACTAGTAAATGGACAACTGTATTAGGAAAAATAAACGGTAGTATAACTTCAACACAAGACGTTTATAAAACATTTGACTATTCATCTGATTACGCAGGAAAAAGAGTTGGAATAGATTTTACGTTTTGGGAGTGGGGTACTTGGGACGCACACAATCATAGTCCTGATGGTGGTACAGAACAATTCCTTGTATATGTTAATGATACAAATGTTATTGCTGACGATAGACGTAAAGATGGCTTTGGTTCTGGTGATAAAAAATATGGAATAGAAATTGCTGATACAACTGTTATTACTGGTTGGAAACCAAATCCACAAGACACAAGCATATATGGAGATGAAGAAGCAGAACAATATACTGTTTACGGTACATTGGACGCAAATGGAGATTTAAAATTAGGATTTGGTATGCGAGTTGCTGAAAGTGTTTCAAATGAATCAGGAGCAATTGATAATTTAAAAATTTACTTAACAGATTTAAACTATGAAGATAATCAACAATATGTATTAACTGTTCAAGCAAGTGATGGCAGTTTATCTGCAACTACAACACAAACAATTAATGTAACAAACGTAAACGAAGCACCGT
>Ga0310121_10001281_pt1 | contig 26104 bp, 17 predicted proteins | sample CB27_Tmax_986_MG_FD_203504 | JGI IMG/M metagenome (GOLD analysis project Ga0310121, IMG submission 203504) | Marine microbial communities from Western Arctic Ocean, Canada - CB27_Tmax_986 | ecosystem: Environmental > Aquatic > Marine > Oceanic | place: Canada: Western Arctic Ocean | collected...
CTCGGTTACCTTTCACTTTTATATAAGCCAATTCTCATTTTTCTCCTGGCGCTCCCCATTGCACACTGTGGTTTCCAACGTTTGAAAAAATCCCGCTTCAGCGGAACAGGTTTTGTTCCGTTTCCAGGAAAGGAATGGTTCGTCACCCATTGGCAATCCCTGACTCTTCTGGCCGTAGCGCTCCTGGGGTCGGCGTTCTCTCTGCTTGAAGCCCACCACATCGACCTTGCCGTTGATCGCTATCAGGTCATCTACGCCCGTTCGTACCTCAACAACCACGAAATCGGGTTTCTGGATGGGTCGGTCACATCCTGCTACCCGAAAGCTCTCGAGATGCTGTTCACCATCGGGCTGATCTTTGACCCGGAATCCGCGCCCGCCTTAATCCATGCATCCCTCCTTCCACTGACCGCATTGGCGGTTTCTGTTGTTGTCCGACCCTATGGTTTTCTCGCTGCTGTAATCGGGACGGCCTGGTTGGTGTGCGACACCCTCCTGCACCTGTGGACGCCGGTAGGAATGACCGACCTCGGGCCGATCTTCTTCGGGGCGGTCGCGGTGATTCCTCTTCTCAGGTTTATCGAGGGAGGCGATTTTCGGCACGCTGGACTCGCGGGATTCTTTGCCGGGATGGCTGTATCCTGCAAGGTTGGCGCTGCCGCCTTAATGGTTGGCCCTTACTTCATTGTCCTGATCGGGTTCGGACTTTTTACGATCGATAAGAAGATTCTTAAGGGCGCTCTGATTTTCGTGATAGCAGCGTTAGCCGCCTACTCCCCTTGGATGGTCCGCAACTGGTATTACACCGGATCTCCGTTTGCGCCTGTTTTAGCCGGTTTCTTTCCCCTCCACGCTCAATTCGACCAAGCCCTCGTTCATTTCCAAGCTTTGCACCATTTCCGGTTGGACCAATTCCTGGATGATCCCCTTCATACGGTTTATTGGCACTACTTAACCGTTTTTCTGGAGGGGACTCCCGGCCTTTGCCTGTTACCGATTTCACTGGTCGTTATCCTCTTCTCCAGCACATTGCGCCGTTCGAGAAGAGTCCAGTATTTACTCCTCGTATCTGTCCTCGGTTTCCTAATTGTTGCGGTCGCCGGTTCCGACAGAGCAAGGTTTGGAATTTATATGATTCCCGCAGCCAGTGCGGTCGCTGCCATCATGACGAACCAGGTCCTGAAACGACTCGGGTCGAGGTACCAAATAGCTGTTGTTGGCGTGTTCCTTGTGTTAGCTCAGGCAATGGTGGCCGATGGATCAAAAAGATACCGGGGAGAGGTTTTCCATACCCCGTTCTTTTGCGCCGAAGATCGTAAGCAACTCCTGGCTGAAAGCGACCATCCCGGTTTCAGGTTGGTTCAAGAGATTAATGACCTTCTCTCACAGGAAGACCGACTTGAAATTGAAGGGGTCAACCTCCGGTACCGTCACCTCGAAATGCCCTTCGGCGCCGTCCCATATTGGGGTCGGACTTTTCTGGAAACTCTATGGATTCGTGCCCAGAGCGAAAACGCTGAGAACGTTTCAGATCGGTTTAGGGAGAGTCTGGTTGAACAGGGGATAACCCACCTCTTGCTCAATCCGGACACGTCCCCCTATCCAATCGACATCTTGCAAGAAGTTGCGAGGTGGGAGGGAGCCGCGCTTTACATGGTGCGTTCATAACGCGAATGACGTTTTGGCAAAAATCGAGCCTGGTGGAGGCGTTATGAACACACCCTACACTGGACGGGTCGTAGGGTGTGTTAACAACGGGATTACACGACCCTCGGTTCGATGCACAAGCGCCGTTCCCGTAGTTAACGCACCATTTAGTACCCACGCATTATTTGGACAGGCGCAAACGAATCTTGACCTCCGCGCCTCCGATTCTTCTGAAGAATCCCCTGCGGTAGTTTCGGATCTTCACTCTTCCACCCCATCTTGAAACCCATTTGCGGATGAGACGCAGGCCCACTCCTTTCCCGGAATGTTTCGCACTGGACAACACTGTTTTCTTCTTGGCTTTCGCGCCACGCTTACGGAACCCAGGGCCGCTGTCACGGAAGAGAATTTCCGCGTAGCGTTTCCTCACTGAGAGTTCAAAGCGGATGTTCCCACCGTCCGGTATGGCCTCCAAAGAGTTGCGAAGTAGGTTCTCGAAAAGGCGTTCCAGTATTTCCGGAACAGCTTGGACAGCAAGAGGGCCCTGTGTGTCCGGTAGAACCAGGTCCAGGGAAACAGTGTTCGTGGCCAGAAGCGATTTGCGGTGTTCCCAAAAATCGCGGCAGAATCCTGCCAGATCCTCCAATTCAGTTGATTCATGCCTTTCAGGATGGAGGTGGCGGATGAGCACATCCTGGGCGCGACGGACCTCGGAGACGATATCTGAAACCAACTCGTCCCCGTCCGGGGACAGAGATTCGTCTCTTGCGATGATCTCCGCGCAGCTTTGAATGATGGACAGCGGATTGCGGACTTCATGGGCGAGTGTGGAAGAAAGTGATTCCAGTTCGATGGATTCCTCCGCTTCGCGCAACGCCTGCTCCATCTTCCCGGTTCGAATAATTCCGCGGAAGAGCCAAACGAACAGAACCAGTGAGAAGAGGGAAAGCGGAACCGCTGTCCACCAATACCGTCCTTGGAGCTGGAACAGCAGATTGAAATAGCCATGGCCGGCGATGTCGCCACCCGCTTCACCGACCAGCACCCATTTCTCGGTGTAGTCACCGATGGATACCGAGACGGGGTAGTAGACTTGCTTTCGGTAGGTTTTGTCCGTTCTTTCCAGCGCTGTGGTTGAGCTTTCACCGTCCAGGGCTGTTCTAATCTTATTCTTATCCAGGTCGGTGCGCTCGCTGAGTTCATTCGCGGATTCATCTGGATAGAAACGGGAGCGTGGGTCGATTTCACCTTCTCCATTCAGGGTAATCCAGCTGGCGCCTGTCAGGTTTACGTCGGGACGGCTGATCTCTCCGGTCGAAAAGGGATCCAAATCCTCTTCAAGCCAGTCGGCAAGAAGGCGACCTTCGATCAACAAACTCGCCTCGAGGTTTTTGTCGAACTCGATCCAGGTCTCATGGATTTGATCCCGCGCGGCGAGGATCGAGAGCAGGTAAAACCCGATGACCAGATATAGGCCCAGCCGGCGTGGGTTGAAGAATCGCATGGGGGGATTTTGAATGGTGATCGGGTGTTAAGTAAGGTCGGAGGTTGGATTGAGAGACTTGCTTCTGCTAAGGATCAGGGCAACGGAACCATAACACTCGCCCTCAAGGCCGCTTAAAGTGTGATGTTGGATGTCTATCGATTCTCCTATCTTGCTGGTCCAATGACCTGTGTCAAGCTGACGCGCCGCATGTGTAGGCTTGCCCTCCTTAGCATAAATGGCGACTTTTTCGGCTCCTAGTTCGTATTCCTGTGTACTGCAACTCGAGTAGCCGATCTTCTCAAAAGCTTTTTCGAAAGCTTCCAGGTCTTCACATCTTGGAACATTTTGGGGCCAGTAAGCTGGACTTGCGACTGGCCACCACCATCGGGACGTATCGCCAGCAGCCCAGGCGACGCAGTTGTATCGATCATCCTCCGGACTTGTTTCCATAAATTGTGTCTGTCGGAGCCCAGGAAAAGTGGCAATCAAGAAAGATTCGTTCGTCAATTAAAGGTAACCTTTATTCTTGCCCCAATCCAACCATACATCCCTCATCTTAGGAACATTTCCTTCGTCTTCATCGGAAACGGGGTTCTCTCTTGTAATGCAGGAAAGAGCCCAAAACCAGTGTCCACCATTGTCTCTAAGCTCTTTGAGGAGTAGTGGCACTACCTCAGGACCCATTCCAATAATCTGCTGGTACGCGGGATGGAGAATTCTTTCGGTGGAGGACGAAATTTGGGATGTTTCGGTTCGCCAACGATCGATTAAAGCCGATAAGGCTTGTGCAACTGCTGGTGTATTGTCTACGTCCGCTGTTTTACCTAAAGATGATGAGGCCACCGCGACCCTCCTGAGAAATGCCTGGATTACTTAATTATCAACCGGCACGTTATAGAGTCAAGGTTAGCGTGAAAAGGGGGATTGCATCATTGGGTAAGTCCGCTAGTATCCCCCCTTGTCGTACCTGCCGGGGTTTAGGTAAACCCTGAGCAAATTCGGAAAGGGACCATAGAAGGAGTTACAAGATCATGGATTTGAAGCAGCGTTTGGACACAATAGTTGAGAAGTGGAATCTATTAAATCACCCGTTCTACCAGGCCTGGAGCGAAGGCCGCCTACCGAAAGAAGCGCTGCAGACCTACGCGCGTGAGTACGGCGCCTTTATCGCCAGGATTCCCGACGGCTGGGCAACACTGGGAGACCAGGAAACATCCGATGAAGAGGTCGAGCATTTCGAGTTGTGGAAGGGATTCGCAAAAACCCTCGATACAGAGGTCAGCGAGGCAGAAATTCCCCAGGTGAGGGGTCTGGTCGATCATTGTACAAATTGCTTTGGCGATCGGGTGCCGGCGCTTGGTTCTCTCTATGCCTTCGAGGTTCAACAGCCCGCCACCGCGCAATCCAAAATGGATGGCCTGCGAGATCACTATGACCTGCCCGGCGAAATCGGGGATTATTTTGCCGAGCACCTTCACAACGAGCATGAATCCGAGGCACTCGTGGGATGGATGGGTGAAATGTCCCAATCCGACCAGGACATCGCCGTGGGAGCCTGCGAAAGCACCTGCGAAGGTCTGTGGGATGCATTGACCGGGATCTACGGGGAAGAGTGCTAAACCTTACCTCTTAGAAGTAGCCTGAAAACTGAGTTTTTGGGCCTTTTTACAGTAATTGGTTGGTGGAGCCCGGCATGGAAATGCCGGGCTCTTCCATTTCAGTCCAGCCTCCGGCCTACCGATAATTCCGGTGGAGCTATCCCGATTCCGCACGCGTCCGGAGCCTTGCTCCTTATACCAAGGGGAGATCAACCAATCGACCAATGACACCCACGGCGGATCAAATCAATCCCATCCATCTGATGAATCATCAGATCATCCAGGATCTCCCTTTCGGGGTCATCGTGGTCGACTCGGAATGGAAGATTGGTGATTGGAATGCTTGGATGGTCCGTATTTCAGGAGTTCCCCGGTCCGAGGCCCAAGGTAAAGCGCTTGCCGACCTGTTTCCAGATCTGGCCGACCGCGGCCTGGTTGATAAGATCAAATCAGTTTTTGATACGGAACGTGTCACCAGAGTCCCGTACCAGGAAGTCCCGGATTTTCTTCATTTCGATCACGGGAATGCGCCCGAGGCCTCCCACGATATTATCCAGGAAACTGAACTCCGTCCCCTACTCGATTTCGAGGGCGAAGTCGCGGCTGTCTGTGTCATCACTCGCGACGTAACAGACCATGTTGCCCGGCTTAGTGAAGTTGAAAATCTCAACGCCCGGCTCGGTGAGGTCAATAGCGAACTTGAGGAGGCAAACCAAGTCAAAAGCAGCTTCCTGGACAGTGTCTCCCATGAACTACGGACTCCATTGTCCGCTGTCCTCGGATTCGTTGAAATCCTCGAAGATGGCCTTGCTGAATCGCCGGAGGAAGAGAAAGAGTTTCTCAAGAACATTCGGGAGAGCGCGACCCACTTGATGGAGCAAATCAACGATATCCTGGACATCGCAAAGATTCAGGCCGGAAAATTGGAATTTGAGCTCCAACCGGTAAACCTGCTGGAGATGCTCTCTGAGGTCCAAGCTCATTATCATCCGCGCGGAAAGAAAAAGGGCGTTGAAATAAACCTTGAAATGGAAGACTTCGAGCTGGAAGTCCTCGCAGAATCCGACAGGCTTCGCCAAGTCCTCAATAATGTATTAGGCAACGCTCTGAGATTAACCGATGAGGGTTCCATCACGATAAAGTCTTTTCTATCAGAGGAGACTCCAGAGATTGTGAAAATTGAAGTAGTCGACACGGGTATCGGAATTGCCCCCAACGAATTGGATCTCGTGTTTGAAGAGTTCCGTAAGGTAAATAATTCGTCCGAGTGCGATTATGGGGGTACCGGGTTGGGCATGTCGCTCGCCATCTCTCTGATGAAACTCATGAACGGGACGATTGAAGTCTCCAGCCCGGGTTTAAGGAATGGATCTACTTTTACATTTAGGTTGCCTGTTGCGGCCCGCGCCTGACTTCCACGACCGCTAAGGGGGTTCCTCCTCGCTTAAATCCCTGCCCCACAAATCCAGTCGGCTGATCCCCAAGCTGTCCGGTTCTTGAGCCACTCCTTCCATAAAGCGGAGGTGAAAAACTCCTACCTGGACAGGCTCCACCTCCAGCTTCCACCGGAATCCATCCTGGAGATCTCTCCCCAGTGCCACGGTAGCCCCCACGACTTGAGGTTTTGAAACGGGTGTGTCGGTTGCGCTCGAGACGACAACTTCAAAATTCGACACTCCAAGGGTTCGACTCGCCGCCTTGATCCAAACCTGTTCCAAGAGGAACGTCGGATTGAAGTGCAGTGTCAACGTAGCAGGTTTTGCGAAAGACCAAACGGGTTTGGGGTCAAACTCGATGTTCCGCGTTGCCCCAGCGATCCTCGCTGTAAGCAATCCGGAAGAAGCGTCCATCACACACTCGGCCGAGGCGGAATAAGAAAGGAGCGAGGGCTCGGTCAAGAGAGAAAAGTCGCGGAGATTGTCGGGGGGAGCCATCTCGTCTGCCTCAGCAGTCGCGGTGATGATGTCCCATGCGACGTGCGGGTCGCCTGGATGCGGGCCGCGAGTCTCGATTCGGTATCCAGGAATGCCGCCATCAGGGTCTATTGGGCTGGTCTGGGCCAGAAGTTGGGGAGCTATTCCAACCAAAGAAACAAGGATGAAACCAATCCCCGAAGAGAGGTTCCGCCAACGTTCCCGAGGCTGCGGAATATCGAATTCTAGAGAGGAAAAGCCCATAAAGTAGGTCAAATCGGGAGCGAACCGCCCTTTCCTAGATTCTGACATTGTCCAACCCCCACCCTGGCAGGGGAAGCCCCACATTTCCACATCTCCAGCGGGTTGTCAGCCCCGAAATCAGGTGGTCCCCTTGACAGAATCATCTGTTTTTCCTTATATTTTCAATCGTTGTGGCGCCCGGCGGGGTCGCGTTACCATTTGGTGTTACCGCCGTTATTTTCGCAATACCTTTGCGATGCAGCGGAGGAAAAATTTGAAGTGACCCCGAGATAGGGAATAGAAACTTTTGTTTCTTTGAGGAGTCGCCATGGATTCGCCTTAAATTTTAACTGTTCAGAGCCGTATCCCCGCAATAGCCGTGAATAGACGCCCACTGGCTCGCTGGTCCTCGAGCTTGCGGAAGTGTGTGTCTTCGCGGGAGAAGCCGAACATATTGCTGGGGACCCTCCAATGAGGGTATGAATCAGGAGCTAGGGAAAGGAAGAGGCCTCTATGATTGAAGTCCGAAATCTTACGAAATATTACGGGTCGGTGGCCGCTGTTCGTGACGTTACCTTCGATATCGAAAAGGGCCAGATCCTGGGGTTTCTGGGGCCCAACGGCGCGGGGAAGACAACCACAATGCGGATCCTGACCGGGTATTTCCCGGCAACATCAGGAACAGCGAGGGTGGCTGGATTTGATGTGTTCAGTCAGTTGGATGAAGTGCGTCGCAGGATCGGTTATCTGCCCGAGAGTGTGCCCTTGTACAAAGACATGTCTGTCCGCGGCTACCTCGACTTCGCTGCGCAGATCAAAGGAGTCCCAGGGGGTGATCGCAAGAAGGCAGTAGATAAAGTCATCTCCGAAATCGGATTGACCGAAATGCGGAATCGGTTGATCAAAAAACTTTCCCGAGGTTTCCGGCAGCGTGTCGGTCTTGCCCAAGCGCTTGTCAACGACCCCGAAGTGCTGGTTTTGGATGAGCCCACGGTCGGGCTTGATCCCAAGCAGATCACCGAAATCAGATCTATCATCAAACATTTGGCGGGAGATCGAACAGTCATTCTCTCAACGCACATCCTTCCGGAAGTCAGTATCACTTGTGATCACGTTGCCATCATTCACCAGGGCCGCATCGTTCGGGCGGATACCCTGGAAAACTTAACTAGTCAGTCCACCACGGATACGTCCATTGTCGTCGAAGTCCGTGGGGATACAAACAAGGTCGTTTCCGCTGTTCGAGACCTGTCCGGCGTCCGGTCAGTCAGCCCGGACGGGGAAAACCCCGGTGGGGAACGGACCATGTCCATTAAAATCCCAACCGATCCGGACATGCGAGGCCAGATCGCCCGGACGATTACCGAGACAGGAGCCGATCTTTTGGAAATGCGATCCAAGGCGGTGACGCTCGAAGAAATCTTCATCGAAAGTATTCGTGAAGACGCTTCTGATGGGGGACCCGAAGCGACTTCGGAACAGGCTGCTTCCCACGATGAACCCGAAAAATCCGAGGAGGAGGTCGTGGAGGAATGAAAGCATTTCTGGCCATCTTCAAACATGAAATTGGTTTTTATTTTAGTTCGCCCATCGCGTACGTCGTTTTGGTCATTTTTGCCTTGCTCGGCGGGTACTTCAATGCGATCTCATTCCTGCTTCAGTATTCGGAATATAGTGACCAATACCCGATGGCGGTTATGAATTGGGAGCAAACTCCTTCGATGATGAGGGGAGCAAATCCCAAACCGCAGGTTCCGAATTATATGGAGATGATCGTTCCGCCCTTGTACATGAGCTTGTCTATCGTTGTTTTGTTCCTCGTTCCCTTGCTGACGATGCGTTCGATCGCGGAGGAAAAGAAGGAAGGGACGATTGAACTTCTCTACACCTATCCGGTCAGTGATCTTCAAGTGGTCCTTGCGAAGTATTTCGCCGCCCTGTTTGTCTATTTTGTTGCTGTTGCGGTTACCGCCTTCTACCTGCTATTACCTGATCTCTTCAAAGGCCAAATCGGGAGTATCATTGAATGGAAGGCGGCTTTCTCGGCACTCCTTGGGTTCTTCATGTTCGGGGCCGCGTGTATCGCGCTGGGTTTTATGTTTTCATCCATGACGGAGAACCAGGTAATTGCGGCGGCGCTGACCTTCGCGCTGCTTCTCATGCTCTGGATTATCGGTTGGGCCAGTCAGGGGGATGCTGTACCCGAGTATATGAAGTCCATTGCGGATACAATTTCGCTAACCAATCGGAGTCAGGATTCTTATAAGGGCTTGCTCCACCTCTCCGATATTGTCTTCTTCGCGTGTGTGACAGTCGGCGGACTGTTTATCACCATGCGCGCACTTGAATCTCATAGGTGGAGGGCCTGACCAATGAAAATCTCGCTACTTCCAATCGGCATTGTCCTTATTATTTTAGGCGTTGTCCTCATCCTCCTGTCCGAACAAGAAAAGGCGGCGATCCCGACTTATGTGCTGATTGCCGGGGTTGTCGTGGTGGCGGTTTATGCCTTGCGGAACCTCAAGGAGATGGGGCGTCGGTCTACCATGTATGGACTTAACGCCGTGTTGATGTGCGCCATCATGATTGCCATTTTGGTAGTCATTTATTTGATCGCGGAAAACAGGGACAAGACCTGGGATTTCACTGCTTCCGGGAAATATACACTGGATCCACAAACAACGAAAATACTTCAAGAACTGGAACGTCCCGTTAAAATTCTTGGCTTTTATCAAAACAAGGACCGCCGGACGACCGAGTTTATTGAGATCAGCCAACTGTTGGAGGAGTACGAACGTGTCGGAGACAATTTCTCATTCCAAATTGTAGATCCGCAGAAAGAATACGAAGTTGCTGAGAAGTACGCAAAGGATTTGAACTGGCCACACCCGACGATTATTGCCGAGATGCAACTCGGCGAGGATTCGTTCACGGAGAAAGCTGCGGGATCAACCCAGGAAGCTATCACGAACGCCATCAGGAAAGTGACCCACCGCGAACCTGTTACAGCCTATTTCCTCATCGGGCATTACGAGAGGGGGATTGAAGATCAAGGATCCAATGGTCTCTCCTTCCTCATGAGTAACCTTGAGGGCGAAAATATAAACGCCAACCCTCTCCGTTTCGGGGCAGCTGCGGGGATTCCCGAGGATGCAAACCTGATCGCTCTAGTGGGCCCACAGGAAGACTTGAATGAAATCGAACTGGAGGCCCTGCGACTGTTTGTTTTGAAAGGAGGTGCGCTTTTCGTCGCTCTTGATCCGGACCATGCGCCCAAAACAGCTGAAAAGATGACCGACTTCGGAGTCGACATGACTACGGGTATCCTCATCGAAATGGCCCTTTCAGGCGGACTCGAGGCTCTCCTTACGAAGCGGATGACCGCTAGACCCACCACTCAGGTCACTGTGGGTACATACCACAAGGAACATGACATCACCAAGGATTTGAGCGCCAACGTGGTCTTTTATAAAGGACTGGGCGTGAATGCAGTTCCCTCGCCAGCCGACGGCATCACAGTGACTGAAATTCTCAAGACCGCCGGTGGAACGCTCTCCGGACACAACTTCCCAAACTCGTGGCTCGACTCGAACCCGAAACAACTGCAAGCTGAGGGCGTCGACGTCAATGAGATTTACGATCCGAGCACGGATAAGGAAGGCCCGATTTCGATAGCCTGCGCTATCGAGTTCAACTTGGACGTAGTTTTCGAGGGCAAACCCGATCCGGGCAATCCGGAAAAAAAGGGTAAGATAATAGTGGTCGGAGACTCTGATTTCCTTACCAATGGTGGGATCCAACAAGCCGGCAGAGGCGCCCCACGCAGCCACATGGACCTGGCTCTGAATATGTTCAACTGGTTGGCCGGTCAGGTTGACCTGATCAGCATCCGTGAAAAGGAAATCGAGCATACAAGCCTTGTGCTCGGAGAAGCGCAGGAACGATTTGCGCGGAATCTCTGCGTGATCGTGATCCCGCTTATTTTTGCTCTCATGGGTGTATCAGTTGGAATCTACAGGAGGAAGCACTACGTATGAACCCAAAAGTCACCGTACTCCTGGCCGTGGTTGCGGCCGTCCTGGTTTGGTTCCTCGTCTTCGATAAGGAAAAAGTTGCTGAAGAGAAGAAACAGGCGGAACTCGACAGTCATTTCGTTAATTTCGAGGCGGATGATGTGATGAAGTTGACGGTCACTCGCCACGGCAAACCGGTTACGGCGGAACGGCGGGGTGATACGTGGCACATAACCGAACCTTTCGAATGGCCGGGAGACAAATACGCCTGGGGCGCCATCGCACACAGCCTGACGACGTGTGATCTCCGCGGGACCTATCCGGAAGAGGGAGAGACGATTACCCCGGAGGACATGAAGAATTGGGGGCTCGCCGATCCCCCGCTGAAGATTGCCGCGACCATTCGCGAGGAATCGAGGGAATATCAATTTACCTTCGGTAATAACCCTTTAGGGTCCGTAAGTTCTTGTTACGCGACCAAGTCCAGTGCAATCGACAAGGTTTTCGCCGTGGAGGTTACGATAAAGGGCAACGCCGACAAAGATTTAAACGACCTGAGGGACCGGGGGATGTTGCCGGTCAAGTTCGGTAATCATGTAACCCGCATCGAGGTATCGAACCAGGATCTCGCGTTCGTAGCGGAGAGGCAACCGAATAAGAATTGGCTCCTCGTCAAACCGAGCCCGGGTCGCGCGGTCGAGGCCGAGTTGAAGAAGCTTGTCGAAAAGCTGAACAAATCCGCCAGTACCGTCATTGACGATCCCGGTGAGGAAAAACTACGAGAAGTAGGCCTGGCAGATGATCAGCTTGAATCGGCTTCCCGTTATGCGATTACGACGAGTAAAGGCACGACCCAAACTTTCTATGTTGGTCAGCTGAGCCTGGCTGACCAGGGGTACGTGGGTCGCAACTCAGATTCCAGTAGTCTCTTCGTGATTCCCAAGGAGTTCTTTTCCGATCAACCCACCACCGTTGGGAAACTACGTCCGACAAAAGCGTCATACCTGGAGACCTGGAATACCGACATCGTTTCAGCGACTTCCGAAGGGTCTCCTCTGTTCAAACTTGAGAAGCCGGAATTTGGGTGGGTCATGACTTATCCTCATTCGGCGACGGCCGAGAGGGACGCGGTTAATTCGATCATAACCGCCTTCAAGGATCATCATATTATGAGGTATATCGATTCAGCGAGCTCGGATTCCCAGCTGGGCCTGGATCCCCCAAGGTTGGTGGTGGAGATTGCAGCGGAAGGCACAGGGGAGAAAGTCATGTTCGGGAAAGCAATCGACGAAGATCGAATCTACGCCGGGTTGATGGACGCACCGGACCGATTCATTGTGAAACGAGCACTGTACGATGAGGTATTCAAGCAGCCGTCGGACCTTCTTACCGAAGAAGAACTAGAGCGTTTGGACCTCAAGCCCGATGAGGAGGAAAGCGAGGCCGATTCAGAAGAAGGCGAGTCTGGAATGGAAGAACTGGATGAGGCTGGGTCCGCGGCAGAAGGCCAGGACGAGTAGCCTCCCGCCACCTACCTGCTGTGCCGTGAACCGTGCTAAGCTGTGCCGCGAATCCCTTCTCGGCTAACCTGCTCGTGCTGCTGTGCCGCGAATCCTTCTCGGCTACCTGCTGTGCCATGAATCGTACTGCTGTGCCGCGAATCCCTTCTCGGCACGAATTCCACTCGCATAGGGGAATGGATTCCCCCCGAGTTTCGGAACGAGAAAGGATTCTCGTTCCAGCCCACCTGCGTTAATCCGGGAAAAGATTAGTCCTTGGCGACAATCCTTTGCAGAACTCCGAGAGCAATTTGATGGACGCATCCAGATCTGAGAGATCGATCACCTCGCTGGGTGTGTGCATGTAACGCAGCGGAAGTCCGACGGTCCCGGATGCGACACCCTCGCGCGAGACCTGAATGGCGCGCGTGTCATTGGGCGCGATGCCTGGTTGGGCCCCCACCTGATAAGGGACCTTCGCGCGCTTGGCAGATTTTGAAAGAAACTCGAAAACCTTTGGAGACACCGATGAGCCACGGGCCAAACTCGGGCCTCCTCCCAACTTGATGTCCCCATACTTGCGTTGGTCAATGCCAGGACTGTCCGTAGCGTGAGTGACATCGATGCAGATGCCAACATCCGGATCAACTCCATAGGTGGAAGTGATCGCGCCTCGAACTCCAATTTCTTCCTGAACAGTGGCCACGGCCACGATGCAAGCTCTTGGTTTAGTTTTGTTTCGGGCGACCGATAGGAGTGTTTCCGCGGCCACGAAAGCGCCAGTCCGATCATCCAATGCTCTCGCCGTCACTTTCCCGTTTGCCAGTTCCTGATAACCGGCATCATGAGTGACCGCGTCGCCGACCGCGACACTGGATGCCGCCTCCTCTTGGTCGGTCGCGCCGATGTCGATCCAAAGTTCCTCGATGGGTTTAACCTTCTTACGCTCCTCGGGGGTCATCATGTGGATGGCCTTCTTCCCGGTTACACCAGGCACCACGCCTTTCGCGGTATGAATCTTGACGCGCCTACCGGGAATCAAGGAAACATCGTGGCCACCAACAGTGGTGAAGGATAGGAATCCTTTCTCGCTGATGTGTGTCACCTGAAACCCGATCTCGTCGATGTGCCCCGCCAGGAGAATCCGCGGCCTGCCTTCTGGATTCAGGGTCGCGATACAGTTGCCCATGACATCCGTGGCGACCTCATCGGCATGTTTGGAAACACGATCCGCCCAAACCTTTCGGACCTCACCTTCGAATCCCGAGGTGCCGTGGGCGTCCAGGAGGGCATGGAGAAAATCTTTCTGGTCTTTTCGCATAGGAGGTTCGATCAAACCTTGGGGAGAGTGATGTCCACTTGTCCCTGGTACTTGCCTTTGCGGTCGGCGTAGGAAGTATCGCAAATCCCATCAGCGCTCAGAAACAATACCTGAGCAATCCCCTCGTTGGCATAAATCTTTGCAGGGAGGGTTGTTGTGTTACTGATTTCCAGGGTTGCGGTTCCTTCCCATTCCGGTTCGAACGGGGTCACATTTGTGATGATTCCGCAGCGGGCGTAAGTCGATTTCCCAAGGCAGACGGTGATGACATCGCGCGGAATGCGAAAATATTCAACCGTCTTGGCAAGAGCGAATGAGTTAGGCGGGATGACCGCGACATCACCTACGAAGGGAACCATCGAATTCTCGTCCATCGCTTTAGGGTCCACAACATTGTTGTTGACATTGGTGAAAATGAGAAACTCATTGCTGACCCGGATGTCGTAGCCGTAAGAGGAAACCCCATAGCTAATGACATTATCTCGTACCAGATTTTCCTCGAACGGCTCGATCATGCGATGTTCACGAGCCATCTTACGGATCCAACTGTCCGGTTTGACACCCATACAAAACCCCCCTCAGTGTATTATTAGAATGAATGGGTGGCGCTTCTTCAGTGAGCCACCATCGCGTACCGGTTCGATACGTTGGTCCAGTTGATGATCTTTGGAAACGCCTCCACATAAGCGGCGCGCTTGTTCTGATATTTTAAGTAGTAAGCATGTTCCCAAACATCGATGCATAGCAGCGGAACGATTCCCCACTGGGTCAACAACTGATGGTTCATCGCTTGGAGCACCACTAATTTTTCACCTGCTGCCTGAAACCCCAGGATACCCCAGCCGGACCCTTCGACTTTCTTGGAAGCTGCTGAGAAATGGGCCACCATCGCATCGTGGCTACCGAAATCTTTCTTGATTGCCGCGGCCAGTTGATCGCTCGGTGCGCCGCCTGTTCCCGGAGCAGCCATTGAATTCCAGAAGACACAATGGAGGAAGTGTCCGGCGCCGTGGAACGCCTGCTTCCGTGAGAGGTGGTCGATGTTCCCAAAGTCACCGGTTTCGCGCGCTTTGGCGAGCGCTTCCTCGGCAGCGTTGAGGCCTTTCACATACCCATTGTGGTGTTTGTCGTGGTGGAGACGCATTGTCTGTTCGTCGATGACTTCGGACAGCGCATCGTATGCATAGGGGAGCGGAGGCAGCGTGTACTTTCCGTCCTCGCCGACAGCTCCCGGGATAAGGTCGCGGACGCGCCCCTTTTTGTGTTCTTCATCGCCGGCGTGGGCTGTTCCCAAAAGCAACGATCCTGCGACTGTAGCGGCTCCGCCCACAGCCAAAAACTCCCGTCTGGATGTTGGTTCGTTCATGGTTGGTCCTCCGATGCGTTAGAATGGAAAAAGATTGGTCAGTCTACAGTGGCGGCCCCGCAGGGTCGTCTCACCGCCAAACAGGGCTAATCTAGCGAATACGGGGACGGGTTGCAATGATGGACCAATCATCGCACTCGAAACAGGCTTATCGCAGGGGGGTCCAGCGGTTGGCCAAAGAGCACACTGCCGGCTGGCGGGCGGCTGGCTGGAATTCCATTCAGTTCGGGGTCGCCGCTGATGCGAAAAGTTCCCCTCTGACCGGTTGTCGCAATCCCCTTCAGGACAAACTTGATCAACAAAACCGTGGTGTCATCCCCGGCAGGAATTGGTTCGTCAGTCCGATAAGAAACCTCGAGGATTGCCGGAGTCAGACCCAGTCCGGCGGAGAGGACCTGCCCGGGATGCCCAGCGGCTGAGACTACACCTACCCAGTCCAGGAAAAAGGTATCGAACCCCAGACGGAAATCGAATTGGAAGATGTCCGCTTCGGATGTCGTGACAACGATGGGGTAGAAGAAAAGACTGCCGGTCGGAGCTTCCACATCGGGCAGGATGTACATCGCGTTGATGAGGCGCTGCGCCGTAACAAGGTTTCCGCCCTGTAGGAAATAGATGCGCGCCCCCGGAAATGCCAGGAACGGGTCCTCACTTGCGCTGTTGCCTGAGTTGATTCCGGTCGCCAGATCCCCTTCGGGGAACTCGCCTCCACCCTCGGGGCGGCTGCTAAAAAAGATGCTTCCCGGAAGACCTGATACCGGCCCGAAACGGGAGTAGACGAGAGTATTGTCATCGCGTGTCACGAAGGGGTCCCTTTCCCAATCAAGTGTGTTGACTCCATCCACAAAGGTCCAGGGCCCAAAGGGTTCGGATGGACTGTTTCTTGTGGCTGCGGCGATGTCGCCCTGTTCTGTTAACTGTTTTCCAGACTCAGGAGGGACAGGGCGAATGATTTCGAAATAGACCTTGAGTTCATCTCCGGTCAATGAACCCATGTTCCCAATAAGGGGCTCCGTTCCGTTCGGGCCCAAGGAAACCGCTTCCCCGAAAGGTGAGTTGAAACCCTCCCTCTCGGCGCACCAGATTTCGCGCACCCGGGAACCGAAATCTCGCCGGGTGAAATAGATCCTCAAACCGTCCGCTGACAGGAAGGGACTTTCTTCCACAAACTCAACAGTCGAGAGTTCCGGGACGCGAATCGTTTCGAGGAAAGGGGGGCCGGTGTTTTCACGGAAGCCGCGGTAGATGTCCCCCGCGGATTCGATGAAGACCTCGCGCTCATCTTCACGCAGGGTGGGGGAGGAAACTCCAGCATCGGGAGGGTCGGATATGACTGATCGGGGAATGTCGAAGGCGACCTGGGCCTGGCAGAGGGTGGAAGAAAAGAGGCACAGTGCGGCGACCCAGGCGAGTGCCGACACCATTATCCCTGTATTCCGTTGTGATCCTTCCATTGTGATAGCCATCCACCTTTATTATAGGGATGGGCGGCAAAGATGTACGCCTGCCGATAGGTTAGTACCCGAATGCCAGAGGTGAGGAGGGGGCCTCTTTACTCTTGCTCGGCTCCGGGTTGCACGCGGATTTCCAGGTAGCGGATCAAGTCATTGCCATCACCCCGACCGGAATTGTCGAAGTCGATTCGCTTGTCGAATCCGGGCATCGCTGCGTTTCGATACCAGTTTTGGAGGATGCAGAAGAGGTCCACGATCGTGATGACCCCATCGCCGTTACAATCCCCGTCCGAACCGCTCCGTAACAAACCGGTGCGAAGTGTATTCCCCTGGAAGGTCGGCCAGCTTATCTCGGCGCCCAACGCCGGACCGTCCAGATCGAATACATAGAGACGGGATTCGTTTAACGGACCGTCATAGAACACGACTGCGAGTTCGAGCAACCCGTCGCCATCAACATCGCCAACAGCCGGTGTCGAGAGGATCTCGTCCCCGGGGCGTGGTGGGTCCAGCCCTTTCGCACTCAACGGCAGACGTACCGGGAATCCATTAATCATTTGACCATCCGCATCGAGTGCGTAAATACGGCCGTTGGACATAGCGGCGATGACATCGAGATTGCCGTCTCCATCCACATCCGCAATCAGTGGTGAAGCGAAGTTGGCGGAAACCGGTATGGTTCCACCGAACGTCTCCCGCGGCGCGACAAACGGGAATCCCGCCACGGGTTGGCCATCAGTCTGGTAGGCGTGAACAACTCCGTCATCGGTCAGCACCACTATTTCGGGAACGCCGTCACCGGTCAGATCGCCGAGCGCGGGTGACGAATCAACATCGTTCCGGGGCACAATCAGCGGCGCGCCCGCGGGCGGCAGGGCGACGGGCCAATTCTGGTTAATCGGGTCGCCAGTGATTTCGACCGCATAAAGCGTTCCATCGGAGGTTCCTACGGCAATCTCCAATTCCGGATCATCGTCGAGGTTCCCGATCGCCGGCGAGGAAATCACAGAACGTGTGCTTACCGCCGAACCCAGAGGGGAACCATCGTTGTCGATAATCAAGAGCGTGTTCGGGGATCCGTAAGTACCGATCGCGATTTCATCGAGCCCGTCATTGTCGAGATCGGCCGCGGCGGGACTGCTCCGAACATCAACGTTGATTATCACCGGCCAGGATCCGGTACCCGGGGATTTCCCCGGGGAGGATATCTGTACCGGGGATCCATCCAGGTTCAGGGCAAAGATTCCCACTCCGGTGTCATCATTCCCAGTCCTGTCTGTACCGAATACCAGCTCCGTTTGAGGATCTCCATCCAGCTCAGCAATCGTAACACTGCTGAATATCTCGAGAGTCTCGAAGAACTCAACGAGATCCGGATCGCTCGCCATGGCGATACCGATGGTGGGCGTCGGCGTCGGGGAGGGGAAAGGCGTTCTCGTCGGTGTCGAGGTAATCGTCGGCGTGGGTGTTGACGTGTCCTCAACCGTAATGATCTGATCGCAACTGGTCTCATTGCCGCAGTCATCGGTCGCAGTCCACGTCCGTGTGATCACCGCCGCATTGCCTTGCCCCGGATCGGTCGAATCGCTGAATGCGACGGTCACATTCCCGCAATTGTCGTTAGCGGTCGCAGTGCCGGTGGAACCTGGGTCGGTGGGATCGGTATGGCTGACCGTTACATCCGCCGGGCAATCAATCGTGGGATCGGTCGTATCCTCGACCGTAATAGTCTGCGTTTGGTCCACAAAGTTACCGGCCTCATCTGTGGCCCGGTATGTACGCGTGATCACGCGCGGGCAGGTATTGTCGTCGTCAACATCACCTTCATGAGTGATTTCCACCGGACCGCCGCAGTTGTCCGTTGCTGTTACCAGACTCGTATCCGGGGCCGGCACGTCACCGTCACATTGAACCGGCGCATCCGCTGGGAAGTTTGTAATAACAGGGTCGGTCGTGTCCTCGACTGTGATGGTCTGCGTTTGGTCCACAAAGTTACCCGCGGTATCGGTTGCCCGGTATGTACGCGCAATGATTAGAGGATTGTTCGTGGAACCTTTATCGCCGCTCAATACATCACCCTCATGGGTGATCGCTACCGGTCCGCAATTGTCAGTCGCCGTTACCAAACCCGTATCCGGAATCGGCACGTCCGCGTCGCACTGAAGCGCCTGATCGGCTGGGAAGGTCGTAATGACAGGATCCTCGTTATCGTTGACAGTCACTGTGAGACTGCACGTTGCCGTGTTACCGGCGGCGTCAGTGACTTCATAGGTCTCCGTTGTCGTCCCTACCGGGAAGGTTGAACCGCTGCCCAGGCCGCTCGTCTGGTTGGTAACCTGGTTGGGGCAGTTATCCGCGCCGGTCGGTGCTGTGTAGGTGACAACCGCGCTGCACTGGCCCACATCATTATTGACCGTGATATTCGCCGGACAGCTGATCGTTGGGTCTTCGTTGTCGATGACGGTCACGCTGAAACTGCATTGGGCTGTGTTGCCCGATGCATCGGTGACCTCGTAGCTCTCCGTTGTCGTACCGACTGGGAAGGTTCCGCCACTGCCTAAGCCGCCAGTTTGAGCTGTGGTGGAATTAGGACAATTGTCCGTGCCGACCGGAGCGGTGTAGGTCACCACGGCGCTGCACTGGCCCTGGTCATTGTTGACTGTGATATCAGCCGGGCAGCTGATCGTTGGATCTTCGGTGTCATTGACTGTAACTGTGAAACTGCACTGTGCTGTATTGCCGGAAGCATCCGTGACCTCATAGGTTTCAGTCGTGGTTCCAACCGGGAAGGTTGATCCACTGCCTAAGCCCGCGGTCTGAACTGTACTGGCATTGGGGCAGTTATCCTGACCGGCCGGAGCACTATAGCTCACAACCGCACCGCACTGGCCGGAATCGTTGCTCACTGTAATATCAGCCGGACATGCGATCGTCGGATCCTCGGTATCATTGACCGTCACGGTAAAGCTGCAAGTGGCCGTGTTACCGGCAGCGTCAGTAACCTCGTAGGTCTCTGTTGTCGTCCCAACCAGGAAGGTTGAGCCGCTGCCTAAGCCCGCGGTCTGAGCTGTGATCGCATTAGGGCAGTTATCCTGACCCACAGGCACGGTGTAGGTCCCAACCGCGGCTGCACTGGCCCTCGTCGTTACTCACCGTGATATCAGCCGGGCAGGTGATCGTTGGGTCTTCCGTGTCGTTGACGGTCACGGTGAAGCTACACGTAGCGGTGTTCCCGGCGGCATCCGTTACTTCGTAGGTCTCTGTGGTCGTACCAACCGGGAAGGTTGATCCATTGCCTAAACCGGCGGTCTGAGTCGTGTTGGCATCGGGACAGTTGTCCTGGCCCACCGGAGCGTTATAAGACACCACCGCGCTGCACTGGCCGGGATCGTTATTCACCGTGATATTAGCCGGGCAGGTGATCGTTGGGTCTTCGGTGTCGTTTACGGTCACAATAAAGCTACACGCAGTCGTGTTCCCGGCACCGTCCGTGACCTCGTACGTCTCAGTCGTGGTGCCAACCTGGAAGGTTCCACCGCTGCCCAGGCCGTTAGTTCGATTGGTAACCGCGCCGGGACAGTTATCAGAGCCGGTCGGTTCTGTGTAGGTGACGACCGCGTCACACTCGCCGGGGTCGTTGTCGACCGTGATATCAGCCGGGCAGGTGATCGTTGGATCTTCGGTGTCATTGACGGTCACTGTGAAACTGCATGTAGCGGTGTTGCCAGCAGCGTCAGTCACTTCGTAGGTCTCAGTCGTCGTGCCAACCGGGAAAGTTGATCCGCTTCCTAATCCGGCAGTCTGAGTCGTGTTGGCATTCGGACAGTTGTCCTGACCAACAGGAGTGTTGTAGGTCACCACTGCGCTGCACTGGCCGGAATCGTTGCTCACCGTGATGTCCGCCGGGCAGGTGATTGTGGGATCTTCAATGTCGTTGACGGTCACTGTGAAGCTGCACTGGTCACTGTTGCCCGAGGCATCGGTGACTTCGAAGGTTTCTACAGTACTCCCAATGGGGAAGAAGCTACCAGAACCAAGTCCAGCGACCTGCACACTGGTCGACCCGGTGCAATTGTCCGAGCCAATCGGTTCCGTGTAAGTCACGGTCGCGCCGCACTGGCCGGCATCATTATCCACTGTGGTGTCCTCCGGGCAGCCGATGGTCGGGAGTTCATTGTCGTTGACGGTCACGCTGAAACTACACTCGGTACTGTTTCCTTCGATGTCTGTGACCTCGTAAGTTTCAGTGGTAGTCCCCACGGGGAAGAACCCGCCGGGGCCAATTCCTTCGATTTGTACTGTTGTCGCGCCGGACTGGTTGTCCGATCCCACCGGAGCGGTGTAGGTCACCACTGCGCCGCACACTTCGGGATCACTCTCCACTGTGATGTCAGCCGGACAAGAGATGGTTGGGAGTTCAATGTCGTTGACTGTCACTGTGAAACTGCATGTGGCGATGTTGCCCGCGACATCAGTTACTTCGTATGTTTCGACCGTGGCTCCAATTGGGAAGAAATTTCCGGGGCCGATGCCTGTGGTTTGCACAGTGGTCGATCCGGGGCAGTTGTCTATGCCGACTGGAGAGGCATAGATAACGACCGCGCCGGCCTGGCCCTCATCACTGCTTACAACGATGTCTCCCGGACAGTTCATCGTTGGGTCTTCAGTGTCGTTAACGGTCACTGTGAAACTGCACTGGGCTGTGTTACCGGAGGCGTCAGTCGCGGTGCAATTGACGGTTGTCCCCCCCACGGCAAAGAAATTCCCCGAGGGCGGATCGCACGTCACCGTAAATCCCGGACAGTTGTCATTACCCGTCGTCGTATAGGTAACAAATGCGCCGCATTGACCCGGATCATTGTCGGTCGTGATGTCGGCAGGACAAGTGATGGTTGGGTCAATATTGTCCTCAACCGTAACGGTCGCTGTACATGTATCTTCATTACCGCTGGAATCCGTTACTGTCAGAGTAACCGTGTTCGCGCCAACTTCGCTGCAATCAAAGGCTGTCTGGCTAAGTGAAAGGGTTTCAACACCGCAATTGTCACTGCTGCCGTTATCGACTTGCTGCGGGGTAATGTTTGCATTCCCACCGGCGTTCAACTGGATGGTAAGATCCTGGCAAACCGCGGTCGGAGCGATGTTGTCCTCGACAGTAATCGTGGCCGTGCATGAATCCTCGTTTTCACTTGGATCGATCACGGTCAATGTGACCGTATTCGCGCCGAGGTGACTGCAATTGAATTCTGTCTGATCGATAGATAGGTTGGCTACGCTGCAATTATCACTACTCCCATTATCGACTTGCTGTGGAGTCAGGCTTGCCTGGCCGCTGCCATCCAGTTGAATGGTGACATTCTGGCAAACCGCTGTCGGAGAAGTGTCGTCTTCGACGGTGACTACGGCACTGCATGAACTCTCGTTACCGCTCGGGTCAGTCACAGTCAGAATAACAGTATTCTGGCCCACGTCATTACAATCGAATTCGGTCTGATCCAGGGAAAGACTATCCACAGCGCAGTTGTCGCTGCTGCCGTTGTCAATATCCTGCGGCGTTATGCTCCCCTGGCCGGTCGCATCCAATTGAATCGTAAGGTTCTGGCAAAGCGCCACGGGGGCAATGTTGTCCTCGACGGTCACCGTAGCCGTACAACTGCTGCTGTTGCCGTTGTTGTCGGTGACTGTCAGCGTGACAGTATTCTCGCCGACATCGGTACAGGTGAACGCATCAGGAGCGACAGTTAAGCTGGCGATACCGCAGGCGTCGTTGGACTCGGTGTCGATGTCGTTGGCTGTGATCGAGCCATTACCCGTAGCATCCAACTGGACAGTAGCATCCTGACAAAGGGCAGTCGGGTCTACGTTGTCTTCCACGGTCACCGTTGCCGTACAAGTACTGCTGTTTTCGTTGTTGTCGGTGACCGTCAGTGTGACTGTATTCGCGCCGACGTCGGCGCAAGTGAAGTCGGTGTTATCCAGGTTCAGACTGGCGATACCGCAGGCATCGTTGGAGCCGTTGTCGATGTCGCCCGTCGTGATCGAGCCGTTCCCCGAAGCATCCAACTGAACAGTAACGTCCTGACAGATGGCAGTCGGGTCTACGTTATCTTCCACGGTCACCGATGCCGTACAACTGCTGCTGTTTCCGTTGTTGTCGGTGACCGTCAACGTAACCGTATTCGGACCAACATCGGCGCAAGTGAAATCAGTATCATCCAGGTTCAGGCTCGCGATACCGCAGGCATCGTTGGAACCGTTGTCAATGTCGCCTGTCGTGATCGAGCCATTCCCGGAAGCATCCAACTGGACAGTAGCGTCCTGACAAATGGCTTCCGGAGCTACGTTGTCTTCCACGGTTACCGTCGCCGTACAACTGCTGCTGTTTTCGTTGTTGTCGGTGACCGTCAGTGTGACCGTATTCGGACCAATGTCGGCGCAAGTGAAATCGGTGTCATCCAGGTCCAGGCTGGCGATACCGCATGCGTCATTGGAACCGTTGTCGATGTCGTCGCCCGTGATCGAGGCATTCCCGGAAGCATCCAATTGAACAGTAATATCTTGACAAACCGCTGTCGGGGCTACGTTGTCCTCGACTGTAATAACAGCCGTGCATACAGTCGCGTTGCCGCTCGTATCTGTCACCGTCAGATCGACTGTGGTAAATCCCACGTGACTGCAATCGAATTCGGTCTGGTTCAGGGAAAGATTGGCAATTCCGCAGTTATCGCTGCTCTCGCCGTTTATCTGTCCAGTTGTAATGCTGGCCTGGCCGTTCGCATCCAGTTGAATCGTAACAGCCTGGCAAACCGCGACGGGTGGCACATTGTCCTCAACAGTAACAGTAGCTGTGCATGTATCCTGATTGCCGCTTGTATCGGTTACTGTCAGGGTAACAGTGTTTGCGCCCAAGTGACTACAATCGAACTCCGTCTGGTCGAGGGAAAGGCTGAGGATACCGCAGTTGTCATCGCTGCCGGCGTCAATGTCTTCGGTCGTGATACTAGCCTGACCCGATTCATCCAATTGGATAGTGACGTCTTGGCATAGCGCAGTCGGCGGTTCAAAATCTTCGACGGGAATCATGAACTGGCACACCGCAGTGTTGCCGGCGGTATCGGTCGCGGTGCATGTTACAATAGTCGATCCGACCGGGAAGAAAGCGCCCGAAGTCGCATCGCAAACGAATGTGACACCGGGGCAGTTGTCTTCAGGCGTCACATCGAAAATCACGACTGCTCCACACTGGCCGGGGTCATTCGCAACGATGTCATCGCCCCGACAGAGAATCGTCGGCAGTTCGGTGTCCTCGACGGTAACATTGAAACTGCACTCTTGAGTATTGCCGCAAAGATCGGTCGCCGTGCAGCTGACCTGAGTCGTTCCGACGAGGAAGAACGAACCCGACGCGGGGGTACAGACGACATCATCTAATCCGCAATCGTCATCTGCCGTTGCGGTGAAGGTAACGATGGCACCGCAAGCTCCGGGATCGTTCCCGACGGTGATATCCGCCGGGCAAGCGATCGTGGGATCTGTAGTATCTTCCACGGTGATAGTCTGATCGCAGGTCTGCTCGTTGCCGCACTCATCGGTCGCCGTCCAGGTGCGGGTGATGACCTCGGTATTGCCGCAACCCGGAGACGAGGCATCGCTTGAGGAGATCGACACATCGCCGCAGGTGTCGCTCCCTGTGGCCTCACCCGTGCCTTCGGGGTCTGTGTCAGCAGGACACTCGAGCGTCACATCCGCCGGGCAGGTAATCAAAGGCAGCGTCGTGTCTTCCACGGTGATAATTTGATCGCAGGTCGATGTGTTGCCGCAATCGTCGGTCGCCGTCCAGGTGCGGGTAATGGTCTCGGTGCCCGCGCACCCCGGCGTCACTGAGTCGCTGGACGAGATCGTCACATCGCCGCAGGTGTCGCTGCCGGTTGCTTCGCCCGTGCTTTCGGGCTCGGTGTCAGCCGGACACTCGAGGGTCACATCCGCGGGGCACATGATCTCGGGCGGTGTGTTGTCCTCCACAGTGATGATCTGATCGCAGGTTGTTGCGTTGCCGCAATCGTCGGTCGCTGTCCAGGTGCGGGTGATGGTCTCGGTCCCACCGCAACCTGCTACCGGAAGGTCGCTCGATGTGATCGCCACGTCGCCGCATGTATCGCTCCCGGTAGCCGTGCCTGTGTTAGCCGTGGTCGTGTCGGCTGGACATTCGAGCGTCACATCCGCCGGGCATGTGATCACCGGCGGAGTTGTGTCCAAAACGGTGATGATCTGATCGCAGGTTGTTGCGTTGCCGCAATCGTCGGTCGCTGTCCAGGTGCGGGTGATGGTCTCCGTACCACCGCAACCCGGCGTTACATCATCGCTCGACGAGATCGTTACACTGTCGCAGTTGTCGCTCCCGGTCGCGGTGCCGTTGGCGCCGACGCTTATGTCAGCCGGGCATTCGAGCGTTACATCAGCGGGGCAACTGATCGAGGGCGGCATGGTGTCTTCCACCGTAATAATCTGATCACAACTGTCGCTGTTGCCGGAAGCGTCGGTGGCGGTCCAGGTGCGGGTGATGACTAACTCTTGCGGGCAATCCTCCGGCGATACGCTGTCACTGAAGGTGATGATGTCGCCGGATGCTTTTTCAATTTCGATACACCATTCAACCAACTCTGCTTCGTTATCATAAGACGGTATGTAATCAGTGATGCAGATGATCCAGGTTCCAGCTGCTTCTTCGCCGATGAACGCGGCAAGCAACTCGTCCGGGACCACGGAGGCTCCCAAGCATGGGCATCCCTCAATTCCCTCACACCCTGATTCGCAATCGAGGAAGTCAGCCTCGTCGTCGTAAATGAAGGAGGGTCCCGGACAGGTGAAACCGTCGCACGGCTGATCGAGTAACAGAACCTCGGTCCCTGTTTCCAGGTGCCTGAGGGAAATCCCGAACTGGTCCATCCCCTCGAAGAACTCAATGTCAACTGTGACATTGATGTCCTGGATCAGGCATAGCGAAGAAGCACTGATGATGATTTCGGCGGTTGCCTTGCCGGGGATGATCTCCGTACCTTTATCATCATCAAGAGCGTCGGGAATGAAAAACTCGCCATCGTAGGATTCACACTCAATTATTGGGTCTCCAGTGGATTCACAATTGTCCGTCGAGGTTGCTTCCCCTGTGTTGCTCGGGTCCGTCGACTCGTCACATTCGACCGTAACATCAGCCGGACAGTTGATGACCGGGTCTTCGGCGTCGTTGACGGTCACATCGAAGCTGCATTGCTCGCTGTTCCCGCAAAGATCAGTCGCCGTGCAGGTAACCAAAGTTGTCCCCAGGTCGAAGAACGAACCGGATGGCGGAATGCAAATAACGGTATCCAGTCCGCAGTTATCCCGGGCGGTCGGGGTGAAGTCCACCACCGCCCCACACACACCAAAATCGTTGTCCACCTCGATATCGGCGGGACAAGTGATCGTCGGATCGGTTGTATCCTCGACCGTGATGATCTGTTCGCAAGTGACGCCGTTACCGCAATCGTCCGTGGCAGTCCAGGTACGAGTAATCACTGATTCTTG